>Ga0302324_100020022_pt1 | contig 13112 bp, 9 predicted proteins | sample Palsa_T0_1_FD_201949 | JGI IMG/M metagenome (GOLD analysis project Ga0302324, IMG submission 201949) | Peat permafrost microbial communities from Stordalen Mire near Abisko, Sweden - Palsa_T0_1 | ecosystem: Environmental > Terrestrial > Soil > Palsa > Peat permafrost | place: Sweden: Abisko...
CCTTTCCGCCCGTGCGTCTCGACGATCCCGATGACCACATCTTGGCCGCGGCTGTGCCGCCGGATCGCTTCGCTCAACATGCTGAAGGTCTTGCCTACGCCCGGCGCGTAGCCCAAAAACAACTTCAGCGTGCCTTTCGTCTTCTCGGCTGGTTTCGATTCGGCCAGCCACTGCTCGGGAGTTTTCATCGTCGGCTCATTCTCGTTAAAACACATCACGAAAGCTACGGTAGAATACCAGCGTGCGCACTTCCTTCCTGATGCGATTCCTGCGATTCGTCGCCGCTTTCGCAATCGTCATGGGAATCAGCGCCTTTTACCGATACGTTCTCCCCGTCAATCCGACCACCGTCGCCCTCACTTTGCTCCTCGCTATTCTAGCTGTATCCACCGTTTGGGGCATCGCCGTCGCCGTTTTCATGTCGATCGCCGCCATGCTCGCGTTCAACTACAACTTCCTGCCGCCGATCGGCCGGTTCACCGTCGCCGATCCTCAAAACTGGGTTGCCCTTTTCGCCTTTCTCGTTGTGTCGGTGTTGGCTAGCCACCTGTCTTCTCGCGCTCGCCAAAAGGCGGAGGATGCTTCCGCGCGCCGCCGCGAAGTCGAGAAACTGTACGCCTTCAGCCAAGGCCTGCTGGAATCCGGCAACGTCATCCAGTTGCTGAATCGCATTCCTACACAGATCGTCGATATTTTCGAGGTCGGGGCCGCTGCTCTTCTGCTCGCCGAAAAGCAAAAAATATACCGGTCCGGCCCAGTGATTCCAAAACTCGACCTCGAAAGCCTGAAAGCCATCGTCGTTCGCGAAGAGCCGCTCCTCGACATCCCCAACAGCATTTGTTTCGTCCCGCTTCGCCTGGGGCTCCGCCCCATTGGCAGCTTGGGGATTTCCGGCACGATACTCTCGCGCCAGACTCTAGAAGCAGTCGGTACGCTCGTCGCGGTCGCCATCGAGCGTGCTCGCGCTATCGAGCAACTTGGTCTCACCGAAGCCGCGCGCGAAAGCGAGCGCCTCCGCACCGCTCTTCTCGATTCCGTCACGCACGCCCTGCGCACCCCGCTCACCTCCATCAAAGCTTCCGTCACGAATTTACTCTCCAATCCAAGCCTGACCGACCGCCAGCGCCAGGAAATGCTCACGATCATCAACGAAGAAGCAGATCGCCTGAACCGCCTCGTGGGCGAAGCCGGCGAAATGGCCCGCCTCGACGCCGGCGAAGTCGAACTCCGCATTGAAATCCGTCCCATCGACGACGTCATCAACGCGGCTCTGACGCAGTGCAAGGCGTCGCTTGGCGGCCGCGAAGTTCGCGTGCAGATTCCGCCTACCTTGCCGCGCGTGCGCGTGGACCTCGGGCGCGCCCGCGAAGCGCTGGTCCACTTAATCGAGAACGCGAATCAATATTCGCCCGCAGGCCAGCCGATTACCATTACCGCGGAAGCGACCCACGATTTTATCGTCACCAGCGTAGCGGATCGCGGTGCCGGTATCGACGATCTCGAGCAAAGCTTGATTTTCGAGAAATTTTATCGCGGCAAGGACCAGCGCTACCTGGTGCAGGGAACGGGAATGGGCCTGCCGATCGCCAAGGCCATCGTCGAAGCCCACGGCGGCTCGATGAGCCTCACCAGCCAGCGCGGCCAGGGTTCTGTTTTTTCTTTCACCGTGCCCATCGATCGCGGCCGCGCCGGAGCCTGATGCCCGACCTGACCATCCTCATCGTGGACGACGAGCCGCAAATTCGGCGCGTTATGCGCACCACTCTCGCCTCGCAGGGCTACTCCGTCCTCGAAGCAAAAAGCGGTGAGGAAGCCCTGAACCAAATTCGAGCCGAGCGCGCGGACCTCATCCTCCTCGATGTGAACTTGCCCGGCATCTCGGGTCTCGAAACGTGCCGCGAGATCCGCGCCTCGAGTGACGTCCCCATCATTATGCTAACCGTGCGTAACACGGAACGCGACAAAGTTCAGGCTCTCGATGCCGGAGCCGACGATTACGTGGTGAAGCCGTTCGGCGTGGAAGAATTAATGGCCCGCATCCGCGCCGCCCTCCGCCGCGCCGCTCCCGGTGACGCAATTCCCGCGTTCGTTAGTGATGACCTCACGATCGATTTCGAAAAGCGCGTCGTCGCCGTGAAGGGCAAAGCTGTAAAACTTACGCCGAAGGAATTCGAACTCCTGCGGCAGCTCGTTTCCAACGCCGGAAAGTCCCAAGCCCATCGCCGGTTGCTGCAAGCCGTCTGGGGCCCCGATTACGGCGACGAAACGGAGTATCTGCGCGTCTTTATCAACCAGTTGCGCAAGAAAATCGAACCTGATCCGCAGCATCCGCGCTACATCCACACGGAACCCTGGATCGGCTACCGCTTCGAACCGCCGGCGAATAAACCGCGCACTCCCCGCGCGATTAAGTAAGTTCCCCAGCTTCGCGATTGCGGCAGCGCCTTGAGCCATGCACAGCAATGGTGAAATGCGATGGGCAATGCTAGACTTTTGCTGCGAATCCAACCTCAAGAACTTCCCGGAGGACTTCTATGAACTTCCTTTCTCCTCGGGCCCCGTTTTGGCGCGCTCTTTTGGCCGTGCTTGCCTCGACTTCATGCAGCATGGCGCAATCGCCTCAGTCCACAACCGGAAAACCTCCTGTCGCCGACCTGAAGCCGGTTACTGACGATTACTTTGGCTTCAAAATCGTCGACCCCTATCGCTGGATGGAAGCGGGCTCGACCGATACCAAGTTTCTCGACTTTCTCAAGGCCCAGAACGATTACACGCGCGCCGTCTTGGCGCCGCTCGCCGCTCCGCGCGATAAGCTGTTGGCGCGGCTGAAAGAATTGGACAATGCTGTCCCGGTGGTCGGGTTTCCGACCGGCGCGGGCGACAAGATTTTCTTTTTGCAGACGAATCCCGGCGCGCGAACCGGATCGTTGATGGTGCGCGCAGCGAACGCGTCCGTGAGCACACTTTTGGACCCCGAAAGTTTCGCGGGAAAGGACAATCACGCCGCCATCGATTACTTTGTTCCCAGCTTTGATGGATCGTTGGTCGTCGTGGGTGTATCGCTGGGAGGGTCGGAGAACAGCACCATCCGCGTGATCGATACCGCTACCGGAAAGCTTCTGCCAGACGCCATCACTCGCACGCAGTACGCAAGTCCCAATTGGCGCGAAGATGGCAAGTCGTTCTACTATGCGCGGCTGCAGCAGGTGGCGCCCGGTGCTCCGCCCGCCGCGATCTACGAAAACGAAAGAACGTTTTTGCATGTGCTGGGAACTGATCCGGAGAAAGACCAAGCCGTATTTGGAGCGGGTGTCTCCGCGAGCCTCACAATTCCTGCTGCGGGTTTCACCGGAATTGCTACGACTCCGAACTCTCCTTTTGTGACAAGTTCTTACTCTGCTGGAACCACGGACCCGCCAAACATTTATCTGGCGAAGGTCGAAGAGGCCACGGGCCCCAATACGCCGTGGGAAAAGATCGTTTCCTCCGAGGATGAAATATCGACTGGAGGCTCGTCTCCCGTTGCGGCTCACGCCTCCACTCTGTATCTGCTTTTGAAAAAAGGCACGCCGAATTGCCGGCTCGTCTCGATCGATCTGAATCATCCTGATCTCGCGACGGCACATACCATCCTCCCCGAATCCGACGCTGTGCTGGACGGAATCTACGCCGCCGCCGACGGACTGTACCTTGTCAAAAGAGTAGGCGTAGGCTTCGAACTTGATCGTTTGGGCTACGACTCTTCGGCCGCACCGCAAAAGATTCCCCTGCCATATGAAGGGGCCATTCTGGGTGTTGATGCCAACGTTTTGAAACCCGGCGCCTTCTTTGTGATGGGCTCGTGGACCAAGCCGCAGAACGCCTTTGCCTACGATCCCAGCAAGAATCAGGTGAGCGATCTACAGATCATGCCCGAAAATCCGGCGGACTTCTCCGCTGTTGAGGCTCGCGAAGTCCTGATTCCCAGCACTGACGGTGCGCAAGTTCCCCTTTCCATTATTTGCAAGAAAAATATCAAGTTGGATCACTCCCATCCCACTCATTACGAGGGATACGGATCCTACGGGATATCTTTTGATCCCTATTTCGATCCAAAAGTGCTGGCCTGGGTTGAGCGCGGCGGCGTGATGGCCTACGTCCACGTGCGCGGCGGCGGCGAATTCGGCGAAAAGTGGCATCTGGCGGGCCAGAAGAGAACCAAGCAGCACACCATCGACGATATGATCGCCGCGGCGCAGTATCTGAATAACCAGGGCTATTCGTCACCTGCGCATCTTTCGGTACGGGGCACGAGCGCCGGCGGCATTGCTGTGGGCGGCGCAATCACTCAACGTCCGGAACTTTTCGCCGCAGCAACCGACAACGTGGGCGTCACCGATACACTGCACTTTCAAGCGACACAAGGCGGCGCCGCGAACATTCCTGAATTTGGGGACGTTACCGTTAAGGGCGAGTACCCGGCCCTGTACGCGATGAGCGCCTACAATCACATCGTGAAGGGCACAAAATATCCCGCGGTCATGGGCATCACAGGCGTGAACGACCCGCGCGTCCCTTCCTGGATCGTCGCCAAGTTCATCGCCGCCTTGCAGGTTGCAACTTCCAGTGATCGCCCAATTCTCCTTCGCGTCGATTTCGACGCAGGTCACGGCCTGGGCTCGAGCCGCACCCAACACGAAGAGCAACTGGCAGATGAATGGACATTTCTGCTATGGCAGAGCGGCGATCCTGATTTCCAACTCCCGAAGGATTAAGGGCGATGCGTTAGCTGCTGGGTGTCCGCTTTGCGCGAGAGGACCCAGGATTTGGGTTTGCGCGGGTGCCCTAAAGAGCCTCGGTTGCTCCGTCGTGCGGCCGAGCGCTGTGAATTTCCGCAATATAGCCTCCGGGAAATTCCACGATCGCGCTGGTTCGATCGTGGGCCGCGTAAGGCGCCGACAATATCTTCGCTCCGGAAGATTTTGCCTTTTCCAGTGTCGCGCGCAAGTCTTTCACCTCATACCCGGTGATTTCATGCCCGAACGGATACGGGAGATGGCCGTCCGTCACCATTACCTGCATGTTGCCAAAGCCCGAAGTTATGCGGATGCGGCGATACGTCTCGCCAGCTCGTCCGATTTCGCCGGCGTCCGCATGCGCGTCCTCCGCAATCACCCTGCCGCGCGAAAAACGCACGAAACCTTTCACAAAATTATCGGCCTCGTCGCGCGACACATAGACGCGATTATCCGGAACTGTATCGAGCGGTCCGTATTTCGGGGCCGTGAAATGCCAATAGAGTTGCATCTTCACGCCGCCGGGCCACTGAATCACCGCATCGATTCCAATGGGGTCCTTGAACGGCTCTACGATGACTTCAGCTCCCGCCGCGCGCGCGGCCTGGATGGCCTTATCCATGTGGGTAACCAGATACCCGGTGCGTTCCTGCCCGAACGGAAACGGAATCGGGGTTTGGAACCCGAAGACGGAAAGCGTTCCCACCGAAGTCCACAAATATTGAAACTCCGTGCTACTCGGCACCGGCAGGACGTTTGTCACCGATCGCTTCGACGGCGTGCCGCCAAACGTCGCGGCAAAGCTCGCGACGAACGCATCCATGTCGCCAGGCGCGACGTAAACGTGCGTCGAATCGTACTGCGCTCCCACGGCAAGCCCGCCTTCGATCGAAGGTGTGGTTTGCGCGGCGAGGCCTGCTGCAGCCGCCAGAGCCAAAGCCAGCCACGCCACGACTCCCGCAGTTGCCAAGCGAACCGCACGCATTGTCTTTTGACTACGCATCAGCCCAATCTGCCGTTGAGACTGCTTACGCATTGATCCGCCGTTCGTTTTCTATTTTTCCAGATAATACTGCACGGAACCGACCACGCGCACGGTTTTCATGAGGCTGCTGTCTGCGCTGAAATTCTCCATGCCGGGTTGATCTCGGTCGTACTGCCTGAATTTGCGGCCAGAATGGAAAAAACGCCTTGGTTCGCTTGCCGTATCGCGCCTACCTTGCTGCCTGAATCCGAAGCAAACCGCCATCGCCTCTTCCAAGCCGTCTGGGGCCCCGACTACGGCGATGAGACCGAATACCTCCGCCAGCTCCGCAAGAAGATCGAAACTGACCCGCAACATCCCCGCTACATCCACACCGAACCCTGGGTTGGCTACCGCTTCGAGCCACCCGCGGCCAAGCCACGCATGCCCGGCCTAGCCAAATAGATCTTCTTGTCGAAATTATTATTCTTGTGGATGTTCGCCTAATCCGCCTGGCTCGGGCACGCTGTGCTTCCGCATGTAGTCGCCAAGGAATGTCACGACCACGCTGAGAGCTAGAAAAAGAAAATCGCGTCACCTGCGAAGGTCAACTGGTTCTTCTTTGTGCCAGGGCACCCCTCCGGCAGGCACGGTGAATCGAAGGCCGGAAGATTGTAAGAATGGTCGTAGCGCAATTCGGGTCGAAGCAGGATCGTGGTTCCGATCCAGTGGCCCCATCCGATCAGGTGCTCCGAATATTGCGTCTTGGTTCCGGTGCGCTGGCCCTTGCTGTCGTTCACATATTCATTTCGGATCGAAATATAATTCTTCGGCGTGATTTGTTTCTCGACGTAGTTCAAAACGGCCCATTCCGGCGCGTAGCACGTCAGCTCTGTCGCGTTGTTGCAATACGCTCCGTTGGCCCCCACTTCGAACAGCGGCGCCGCCGCGGGGTTCCTTACGTTGGGCACATCCTTCTCCCACATGTACCAGGTTTCGGTATCCGTGTGCAGCGAAGGGTGCGTGCGGAACTTGTGATACCAGGTCAGATAAAACGAATTCAGATTGTTGTACGCATACTTCCCATCATTCAAAGCGTTGATCATCGGGTAAAGTGAATCGTTGCCGTCATTCCATAGATACTCCGCGCCGAAATTGACCGTGGGTTTCGCATCTTTCGTATTCCACGGAGGTGTTTCGCAGCCCGCCGAAATTCCCGCCTGGACCAGCCAATGATCGGTCAATTTAACGGTTCCATTGACCCCGGTCTGTGTATAGCAATCGAACGTGTACAGGAGTGAATGGCTGTAGGTGTAGTTGTTGGGCGCAAGCTGCGCCTCGATGTCCGGGAGCGAAATGTAACGTCCAATTCGGATGTTCAAACCCTGTGCGACTTGTCCCCAATACAGATCGGCGTAGAACATAACCGGGTCGTAGCCGTACTCCAGATTTTTCCCCAACAGTTGATTGCTGAAGATTCCCTTGGCCGTCGTGAAGCGGTAATCCAGTCCGTACAGGTTCGACAGGCGAAATCCCCAATCGAAATGATCGGTCTGCACCGTATCCGGCTGACGTTCGATGTATAGGACTTCCTGGTCGGGCTGAATCGAGTTGGCAACTTCGTCGTACGAAACCGGGAAATTTGCGTAGCGACTTTTATCCGAGGTGCTCACATTGAACCCCGCATCCAGCCAGCCGTAGATCTGAATTCCACTACGCTTCCACGCGTCGCCGTGCGGGCCACTCCAGATGGCTTCCATCAGGGGTCCCGACTGGGTCCACGGTGCACCAATCGTCGGCGAACCGCCGTACGGCCAATCGGAAAACGGAAATGGAGGATTCGTAACTGGAGCAGGATAGCCACGCCGCACAGGTGCGGCGCTGCTCGCCGCGGATGGCGGAGGAAACCAGTCTTGTTTGTAAGCGTTGAAGAATCGCGAAAAAAAATTCCCCTGGGCCACATTCGCGGTGCCGCTCTGATCGGCCGGACTCGTGTTCGTCGAAGCGGACGCCGGCGGGGACGTCGACGAAGAATTTGTATTCCGCGCTTCGTCGCTCCTCGCGTTTTCTGCGGCAATACTTGCGCCGTTCGCTGGGGCTGTTTTTTCTGTAGCCCCACTCGATGGCGATTGTTCCTGCCCGCGCGCCATCCAAGGAAAAATCGCTACTGCCGCCACAATCGCCGCAATACGTAAACTGCGCGACTTCCTCGCACTCATCGCATCTCCTCACCCGCTGAATACAAACCTACTCGTTCGACATTAGGGGGCCGTAAGCGGTTCGTAAGGATTTTCTAAAGACGGCCCGCGCAATCGAGTACCTTATAGCTGAGTTTTTGAATGGGATTCGACCGAAAATTCGTTCCTTATCAAGTGTTCCGGACAGTTGCCGCGGGAATCGCGTGACGAGGTTTAAAGAGGGAGCTCAGGGCGGTCGCTACCAGGATCAGTAGCACCGGATCAATTGGGTGGCGATAGCGAAGCGAAGGATGCGTGGCGTAATACAACAGCGGATAAACAACCGGGAAAGCGGCTAGGGGGAAAACATAAATGCTGCGCCGCCAGATCAGCAGCGCAATGCCGAGAATCGTTCCAATTCCAACCAGCAAATTACTCACGAGGACGACCCGGACCAGATTCGTCTCCGCATCCTGAAAGCCTTCCACGGGATTCTCAAGGCCCGTCCACATAGCGACGAATCGGCGCCCGCACAACACGACTTCCAATCGCGGATGCGTTCTGATAAATATCGTGGCGATGCGCCACTTTTCCGCCATGTAGGCCGTCTCGCCTAGGCGGACATACTTCCGAAGCTCCTCGCTCGCTGGATCCGCGGGTGGAACGACCTGCGAATTAGGGTCAAAACTATCGTTATTGCCAGCCCACAGTTCCAGCGGGAAATTTGAGCGCAGCGGCACGAATTTGTGGAACGCGACGTAATTGCGAATGGTCCAGGGCGCGCAGCACAGAAGCGCGATGCCCAGAGCGAATAACGGTCGCGTGAGCCGCAAATCCCTGCGTCGCAAACCGCGATAGGCCGCCCATCCCAGCAGCACGGGCAGCATCGAACCCAGCGAAGGATTGCTCATCAGCGCCAGTCCCCACAAAGCTCCGTACAAAATCCAGTCGCGCAGGCGAACGGACTCCGCCAACTCCAGGGTAGCCCACAAGATCGTCGCCATGACCAGCGCCGACAGGGACGTGTCCCAAACCCATTCGTATGGAATCAGAATCGCGTTGGGGAAAATGGCCCAGAGCCACGCCGCCCCGCTCGCCACGCCCAGACCCACGACGCGCTTGCCAATGAAATAAATCGGCGCGCACGTGGCCGCGGAAAAAATAATATTCATCAGCACCACCGCATAAAACGCGTGTGGCGTGTGAATTCCGAAAATCCGGTACACGACCGAAACGATCCAGGGATACACCGGCGTCAGCCACGCCGTCGGTCCAGTTTCTTGCCACCATGGAGAACTGAATCCGTGCCCCTGCGCCAGCGAGAACGCAATATTCCCCGTCTCATTCAAGAACGGCACCAGACCCACGAGATTCACAGGCATCTTCCGCGCTTGGTCGATCGCGAATGCCAGCCGGGCGACAAGGCTCACCGTCACAATCAGAGGCAAGTTCGTTGCAATCTTTAGGATTTGCCGATTCATCTAATCCTTGTGAGATGATTGCCCAACGCTGCGATACATTTTTGCGGACGCCTGAATCCCCACGCGGCGGGACACGCAACGGTTTGTAGACGAGCTTTTCAGCTTTTTCCAGCTCTATATGCTAGCCTGTTTTCGAGATATTTTTTGCGCCATGGCGAAAGACAACATCGCTGCGATGACGGGCGTCTGGCACCGGCGTTGCTCCGAAGTTCAATCCGACGCGCCAATGACTCTCCCTTCCAAAATGATGGCCTACTAGAATGGCTGAACCTCACAAAGTCGTGATTCTGGGCGGAGGATTCGGTGGCCTCACGGCAGCTCTGAAACTCAAGAATGCGCCGGTACAGGTCACTCTAATTGACCGTTGCAATTATCATCTTTTCCAGCCGCTTCTGTATCAAGTGGCGACCGGATCGCTGTCACCCGCGAACGTCGCCGGCCCGCTGCGCCAGGTGCTCCACAAACAAAAAAATACTCAGGTGCTGCTCGGCGAAGCAATCGGCATCGACGCTGCAAACCGCCAAGTCATTCTCAGCGACGGGGTCGTTGGCTACGACACGCTGATCGTCGCCACCGGCTCCACGCACCAGTATTTCGGGCATGACGAGTGGGAGAAATTCGCGCCCGGCCTAAAAAATCTCAACGATGCGACCGCCATGCGCGGCCGCATTCTGCTCGCATTCGAAGCGGCGGAACGCGAGAAAGATCCCGAAAAGCTTCGCGCCTGGATGACCTTCGTCATCGTTGGAGCCGGTCCCACCGGTGCGGAACTTGCCGGCGCGCTGGGCGAAATTGCCCACGATACCTTGAAGCACGACTTTCGCGACATCGATCCTTCGAATACGCGCATCGTTCTCGTCGAGGGCGCCGACCGACCGCTTCCGAGCTATCCCCAAAGGCTTTCCGAGGCTGCCCGCAAAATGCTCGATAATCTGGGCGTAACGGTGCGGACGGACGCTATGGTAACGGGCATTACAGCGGATGCGGTGAGCATAAAGGAGAAAGATCGCACCGAGACGATCCCGACTCGAACCGTTTTATGGGCGGCGGGCGTTTTGGCCTCGCCGCTCGGAAAGGTCCTTTCCGAAAATGTCGGCGCGCCGCTCGATAAAGCCAGCCGCGTCATCGTTCAGCCGGACATGACCGTTCCCGGGCATCCGGAAATATTTGTTATCGGCGATCTGGCCAATTTCAGCCACCAAACCGCAAAGCCGCTCCCCGGCATCGCGCAACCTGCCATCCAACAGGGCGAATATGTCGCGAAACTAATTCGCGCGCGATTTCGCGGCCAAAAACTTCCGCCATTTCACTATTTCGATAAAGGTAATCTCGCGACGATCGGCCGCGGCGCCGCCGTCGCCGATCTGAATTGGCTGCAGATTTCGGGATTCCCTGCATGGCTGATTTGGATTTTCGTCCATCTTGTTTACATCGTCCAATTTCAGAACCGGCTGCTGGTGATGACCCAGTGGGCCTGGCTGTATCTCACCTTCGATCGGTCGGCGCGGCTGATTACCGGGAAGAGTCCGCTTCCCCTCGATTTATGACTTACGCGACATCGTTCCGTGCGGGCAGCCGCCCGCCTCGAATCGCCTTGACCAGCAGCGCGTGATCGCGTTCGGTCTGGTCGGCGTATGCAATCGCGAATTCCGCGATCGCCAGATCGAATGATTCGTTCTTTCCCATGTAACCGCCGATTCGCGCCGAGGAGCCGGTACGCGCGTGGGCACGCGCGAGGGTCCAGCCGCAAATCTCCACATATTCGAGCCATTGTGCTTTCGTCATCTTCGCCAAATCGAATTTCATTTTCATGTCGCGCAGTTGCCGGAAATAATAATCGTGTCCGCGATCGTCGCGCGCCCAGCCGAGAAAGACGTCGCTCGCCGCCTGCAGCATGCGCTGGCCGGTCACTACACGTTCGCCGTGATTCTTGTAGCGGCTGGTCCCCGCATACGGATCGAGCACGGATGGCATGGCCTGTTTTAACTGCATGAATAGCGGATCGTGTTCGCTGGCCATCAGCAATGCGACATCGCAGCGCGTGCCCACGCTCCCGACTCCTACCACCTTCCTCGCGATATCGATGACGTGATAGCGGTCCAGGATCACCCGGCGTTCTTCGGGCAGCGTCTGGCGGTAACGCCGGAAGAGCTCTCGCACGTGGATACCAATCTTCCCGATATCGTGCGGGTGGTAAACGAGAGGAGGGTCGTCGACGAATCGCCGTTTCCCATTCTTCTCGTGCGTGAGCTTCGGAAACATGCGGATGTCGGTTTGCATTCCAGCGCTCTCAATCAGCGTCTTCCAATACTTTTTGTTTTCCGGACTCTTGGCTTCTTCGATCAACAGTGCCGCTTCCAGATGCGAATACCATGCATCAAGCGCCCGCATCTGCGCGTACTGGCGCATGTGCAGGCGATAGGAGGCGACGGTTGCGCGCGCCGCATCGCCACACTGACGGTCTTTCAATCCCAATTCACGGCCGGACAGAACGACGCTGGCGGCCAAACGCTTTACGTCCCATTCCCAGGGCCCGTTCAGAGTTTCGTCAAAGTCGTTTATATCGAATACAATTCTTCGCTCCGGTGAGCCGTAACCTCCGAAGTTTAGCAGGTGGCAGTCTCCGCAAAGCTGCGCCCGAAGTCCGGTAACGGGCGTCGTCGCCAGATCGGCTACCATGATTGACGCCGCGCCGCGAAAGAACGCGAAGGGAGACCGCCGCATTCGGCCATACCGAATCGGCAGCAGATCGTGAATTCGTCCTTCGTTTGACCGCCTGAGTAGCTCGATAGGACTTTCGCGGTTCGCGGCGGGTTGCCATTTCGCCTGTGAAGTTCGTGGAATCTTTTCACGTATGGCTTTTCCCAGCGCCATCCGCTGTTCCACGCTGGGTCCGAAGGCTCGCTCCTCGGATTTCGAATTTCCCGTCACCTTTCGTCCACCTCGCACCGCCGCATTCTTAATTCTTGCATCCATATGCGTCACATTCTCCACGGAACGGTATCAATGGGATTATAGAGGGGTGCCTCGGAGCGCGCCGAATCATTTCCCATTCCACGGATGGCTGGACAGTCGGCGAATTGACCGACGCAGCGATTCTACAAATCAGGGGTTCGGTTCCGCGTATTACAACTTCCTGGGCGAAAGCCAGGGAAAAACATTCAGGAAAACCAGCGGGTGCTACCAGATCGAGGCGCAGTGATTTTGCGAAGAGGCTTGTCGACTGCTCGCCGCCAGAATTCCGGAAAGTGGCGCGGCCAAGCTCTCCACTTTGTCTTTATTTGAATCAGAACTTGAAGGAAGCTTTCTCGGTGATTCGTGCCGTCCCAATTGGTGTGCCGCAGCCTGGGACGCTCGTGCCGCATTCCTACAAGGCCGCGAAAACATGGAAACTGCAATATCCGAGCAAGACTCCTATCGCGGAGCCGGCCAGCACGTCACTGAGGAAGTGCATGCCCAGGATAATTCGTGAGAATGCGATGAGTAGCGCGACGGCGAGCAATACAACCTGCAAGTCGGGATAGAACATCCCGACGGAAAGAGCAATCGCGAACGAGGTGATCGAGTGTCCGGACGGAAACGAATATTTGTCCGGCGGCAAAATCAACGACCAGCAGTGAGGCTCAATCTCACAGGGCCGCTTCCGCCGGCTGGCATGTTTTAGAGTACGGAATAAGAAAATGCCCACTGCCGCCGCGGCCATCGCCGCGCCGAT
>Ga0302324_100020023_pt1 | contig 13112 bp, 8 predicted proteins | sample Palsa_T0_1_FD_201949 | JGI IMG/M metagenome (GOLD analysis project Ga0302324, IMG submission 201949) | Peat permafrost microbial communities from Stordalen Mire near Abisko, Sweden - Palsa_T0_1 | ecosystem: Environmental > Terrestrial > Soil > Palsa > Peat permafrost | place: Sweden: Abisko...
GATGATCTCGCCGGCACCTACCAGCTGCCCGCCGAACCGCTTCACGCCGAGCCGCTGAGCGCTAGAGTCCCGGCCGTTCCGGCTAGACGAGGCGCCCTTCTTGTGTGCCATCTCAGCCCTTCTTCCCTGAGCTGGCGCTGGCTTTCCCTGCGCTTATCTTGGTGATCTTCACCTGCGTGTACTTCTGCCGGTGACCGAGCCGACGCCGGTAGCCGGTCTTGTTCTTGTAGTGGATCATGTTGATCTTGGGTCCGCTGGCCGGGCCGACGATCTCCGCGGTGACCTGATATCCGCCCAGCACCGCCGGGTCGCTGATGACCTTGCCGTCGTCGACGACCAGCACGGCAGGCAGCGTCAGGCTGGACCCGACCTCGCCGGCGAGCTTGTCAACGGTCAGGACGTCATCGACCGACGCCTTCTCCTGCCTGCCGCCGCAGCGCACGATCGCGTACACCGTGAACTCTCTCTCCCTTATGCGTGCCCCGCCGCGTGATTCGCGCAACAAGCCCGACATCGATGCCGGCGGGCTGCTGCCTTGTATACGGCCCCGACCACCGGTTTGCGCACCGCACAACCCGCGGCGGACCGCCGCTGGATCTTTCCTGTGCGCCGACCACAAAGGCTACCAGACGCGGCGCGTCCTCAGATCGCCGCTGCCGGTGCCTGCCTGGTCTCCTCGCCGTCGGCAGGGCCGGCCCCCAGGCCGGCGTCGCCGTTCTCCGCGGACGGGTCCGGGGCGAGCACCGCGGCTGCCGCCCGGCGGCGGCGGGCGGCGGGACGCTTCGTCTCGGCCGGCTCGTCATCCGCGTGCCCGCCCCGATCGGCCGCGGCGGCCGGCGCGCCGCCGATCATGACAGGTCCTACGGTGACCACGGGACCGGGGGGACTCGCCGCCCGGTGCGCGGCCTCAGCCTGGTGGACGGCCTCAGCCTGGTGGACGGCCTCAGCCTCGTGCATAGCCCCGGCCTGGTGCACAGCCTCAGCCTGGTGCAGAACCTCAGCCTGGTGCAGGGCTACGGCCGCAGGCGCGAGCGCGACCGCGGGCACGTCACCGGCGGGCCGGATGGCACCAGCCAGCTCCGCGGGTTCCCCGGCGGCCGATGGCTGGCCTGACGCGATGCCCGCCATGTCCGCGGCGACGGATGCCTGCTCACTCTTCCTGCCCCGGCCGGAGCCGCGGCCGCCACGGCGGCCGTTCCTGGCCTGGCTGTCGCTGCCTGCCTGCCGGTCACTCTCGGCTGGCAGGCCGCCGCGCGGGCTGGCCGGCGTGTGATCAACCGGTTCAAGCGAAATAAGCACGCCGCGCCCGTTGCAGTGCTCGCACGGCACGGAGAACGCCTCAAGCAGCCCGGACCCGACCCGCTTCCGCGTCATCTGCACCAGGCCGAGCGAGGTGATCTCCGCCACCTGGTGCTTGGTCCGGTCCCGGGCGAGGCATTCGAGCAGCCGCCTGAGCACCAGATCGCGGTTGCTCTCCAGCACCATGTCGATGAAGTCGATGACGATGATGCCGCCCACGTCGCGCAGCCTGAGCTGCCGGACGACCTCCTCCGCGGCTTCCAGGTTGTTGCGGGTGACTGTCTGCTCCAGGTTGCCGCCGTGGCCGGTGAACTTACCCGTGTTCACGTCGATGACGGTCATGGCCTCGGTCGCGTCGATGACCAGCGACCCCCCGCTGGGCAGCCAGACCTTGCGGTCCAGCGCCTTGGCGATCTGCTCGTCGATCCGATACGCGGCGAAGACGTCCTGATCGCCGTCCCACCGGCTCAGCCGGTCGGACAGGTGCGGCGCGACGTAGCGGACGTAGTCCTCCACCATGTCCCACTCGCCGTCGCTGGAGATGACCAGGCTGGCGAAGTCCTCGTTGAAGATGTCCCTGACCACCCTGATCGTCAGATCGGGCTCGCTGTACAGCAGCTCGGGGGCGGTCGCGGTCTTCGCCTTCTGCTCGATGGCCTCCCACTGCGCGGACAGCCGCGCGACGTCCTGCGCCAGCTCCTCCTCGGCGGCACCCTCGGCGGCCGTCCGGACGATCACCCCGGCGTTCTCCGGCATGACCTTCTTCAGGATCTGCTTGAGCCTGGCCCGCTCGGTGTCGGGCAGCTTGCGGCTGATCCCGGTCATCCCCCCGCCCGGCACGTAGACGAGGTAACGGCCGGGCAGGCTCACCTGGCTGGTGAGCCGGGCGCCCTTGTGACCGATCGGGTCCTTGGTGGCCTGCACGAGGATGGACTGGCCCGACTTGAGCGCCGACTCGATGCGCTTGGACTCGCCTTCGAGCCCGCTCGCATCGAAGTTGACCTCGCCAGCGTAGAGAACGGCATTCCGGCCCTTGCCGATGTCGACGAACGCGGCTTCCATGGAGGGCAGCACGTTCTGCACCTTGCCGAGATAGACGTTGCCGACGTAGGACTGGTGGCTGGCCTTGTCCACGTAGTGCTCGACAAGGACGCCGTCCTCGAGCACCGCGATCTGGGTCCGCTCGCCGTGCTGCCGCACGATCATGACCCGGTCCACGGCCTCGCGGCGAGCCAGGAACTCGGACTCGGTGATGACCGGCGGGCGCCGCCGGCCTGACTCGCGGCCCTCGCGCCGCCGCTGCCTCTTGGCCTCCAGCCGGGTCGAGCCGCGAAATCCCTTGACGTCGCCGGACGGCTCGTCGGCCGCCGCGGCGCGCGCGCTGCGGACGTGCACGACCGTGTTCGGCGGGTCGTCGGGTGCCTGCGAGTCGGCTTCTGCAGCGGATCCGCTGCGGCGTCTGCGGCGCCTGCGGCGGGCTGGCGCGCCGGTCCCTTCGCCGTTGTCGTCGCCTTCGTCCTCGGCGTCCTCGTCGACGTCGTCCTGCGCCGCCCCATCGGCGGCGGCCCGCCGCCTGCCGCCCGCCGGGGCGCCGTAGCCGCCTGCCCGAGCACCGTCGCTGCCGTCCGGCGCCGCTGGGGCCGGCTCAGTGCCGGCCTCGCCGGCGTCAGCGTCCTCACCCGCGGTGCCGCGGCCCTTGCTGTGGCTGCGCCCGCCCCTGCGCCTGCGCTTGCCCGCCGCGGTAGCCGCGCCGTCGTCGCCTTCGTGATCTGACGGCTCGGCCGCGCCGTCGTGCGCGGACGGCTGCACCGGGTCCGGTGCGCCGGCAGCACGCTGGCCGGCCGCTGTGCCGGTGGCCTCAGGACCGATCTCCGGTGCCTGGAAGATGACGAGCGGCGGCAGGAACCCGGTCACCGGCGCGGCGGGCGGCGCGGTGGGAGTGAATTCAGGTGCGGGGACCGCGCCAGGTCCCCGCGCTGAGCGTGAGCCAGTCGGCGGGGCGACGGCCGGCGGCATGGCCACCGGCGGCATCGCGGCCTGCGGCACCACGGCCGGCGCCACGTGGGGTCCTGCCCCGTGCGGCACTGCCACCGGCGGCAGTCCCTGCGACGCGTCCGGCAGTTGCCCGCCGGCCGGCGGCCGGCCAGCCGCCGGTGCAGGGTCGGCCGGTGCAGGGTCGGCCGGTGCAGGGTCGGCCGGTGCTAGGTCTGACCGTGCTGGCTGGGACCGTGCTGGCTGGGCTGGGGGCGGCGGCGCTTGCTCCGCCGCGGGCGGACCGGCAGGCCTGATCACGGCACGGGCGCGGCGTAGCAGCCCGCGATTGCCGCCCCCGGCCGCGTCGCCGCGGCCGCGGCCGCGACCGCCACGCCCGGTACCGCCGGCGGCTCCGCCAGCGGCCGCAGCCGCCGCGCGGCCGGCTGGCGCGGCTCCGCCAGCGGCTGAGGTTGCTCCGCCATCGGCAGTCGCAGCTCCGCCATCGGCGGCTGCCGCTGCTCCGCTGTCTGCTGCGGAGGCGCCATCGGCTGCCGCGGATCCGCCGCCGACGGCTGAGGTCGCTCTGCCATCGGCGCCGGTTGCGGCGGCTCGCCCTACATCAGCGGCCGGGCTTTGCGGTCCAGGCCTGTCACGGTCGTCTTCTCTATCCTGTGGCTCGATCTCGAGCATTCGGGCAATCTCCCGTCAGGCTCCCGGGCGCGTAGGTCCGTTTCCGGTCCTCCGCGCCGCGCAGGAGCTGGTCGTATGCGCTCGCTGGTGCCGTGCCCGCCACGACGGCGGAACCCGCTCCCAGGCGCGTTGTCTGTTCCTGTCTCTGTTCCAAGCCCCACCCGGGTACCAAGCCCCGCCCGGCCGGCTGAGGCGCCCCGGCCGCGGCCCCAGTGCTTCCCGCAGCCCTAGTGCTTCCCGCGGCTCCAGTGCTTCCCGCAGCCTCGGTGGCCCCAGCGGGCACGTGCACACCGGGCCCTTCGACACCGGGCCCTTCGACACCGGGCCCTTCGACACCGGGCCCTTCGACACCGGGCCCTTCGACACCGGGCCCTTCGACACCGGGCCCTTCGACACCGGGCCCGTCGACACCGGGCGCCGGCGCGGCATCGGCCTGGTTGCCGATCGGTCCTTGCGCCAGCCGCGTCACCAGCGGTGGTGACGATGACACAAGGCCCGCCACCTGGCGGAGCGCGGTCAGAATGTCATCGGGCCGGACAGCAGGCGTCAAGTGCCGAACAACCATTCGAAGTATGGCACAAGCGGCGTCTCGCCCATCAGCGGCACGCCCGTCTACCTCAAGCCTGACCACGGCCGCGCGGGCATCCACCCGCCGGGTTCCCTTACTGGTCAGGCGTTCCACCTCCACGGCAGCGGCGCCGAGGAACACCTCGACCGCGCTGGCCGCGTCGGCGGGCGCCACCCCGGGAAGGACTACCTCCCAGTCGGATGCCTCTAGCCCCAGCGCATCCAGCCGGCCAGCGAGCGAGCCGCCGGTCATCTCGAAAACCTCAATCACATCAATTCCGCTCGGCAGAGCAGCGTCGAGCCGGTCCCGCACGTCGGAGGCAGCGCACGACTCGGTAAGCGCGAGTTCTAGGTACTCGGCCTCGCTCGCGGTTCCCGTCTGCGCTCCCCCCCCGTAAGAAATCCTCGGGTGCGGAGAAAAGCCCGCCGAATAGGCGATGGGCAATCCGGCCCTTCGCACTCCCCGCTCCACCGCGCGCGCGATATCCCGGTGACTCGCGAAGCGCATCCTGTCCCTTTTAGCGTACCGGATGACAAGTCGCTGAGCGACCGGCGGTGGCGGCGGGCCGGCCGGCACAGGCCGGGCCATCTACGCCTCGCTCCCGGTGCCACCATGCCGAACGGGGCCCGTGGGCAAAACGGAGCCCGCGGGCAGAACTGGCCCTGCGGGGAGAACGGGCCCTGCGGGGAGATTGCCGAGTGCTGGCGCCGCGGCCGCAGGGGCGGCTGCAAGTGGCGCCACCGGGGTGTCTGGAGGCCGCGCTGCCGCGCGGCCAGCGGGCACGCCGAGCGGGAGCGGCCCGGCGCCCGTCGGCCCGGACTGGGCTACCACCAGCGGGAGCAGCTTCGCGCCGGTCGGCCCGGCCTGGATCTCGGTGCCCATCGCCGGGCAGACGCCGCACTCGAAGCAGGGCGTCCAGCGGCAGTCCTCCACCTCGGCCGCCCCGGCCGGGTCGATGGCGGCCAGCCAGTCCTGCCAGAGCCAGTCCCTGTCCAGGCCCGCGTCGAGGTGGTCCCAGGGCAGCACCTCGCCGTAGCCGCGCTCCCTGGTGGTGTACCAGGCCAGGTCCACGCCCTGACCGGCTAGTGCCGTCGCGGCGCAGCGCTCCCATCGCTGGTAAGAAAAGTGCTCGCTCCAGCCGTCGAAGCGGGCGCCGTCCTGCCAGGCGGCCCTGATGACCTTCGCTACCCTGCGGTCGCCGCGCGACAGCAGCCCTTCCACGATCGACGGCCTGCCGTCGTGGTAGCGGAAGCCGATCGCCTTGCCGTACGCCGGATTGGCGCGCAGCGCGCCGCCGAGCGCGCGGAGCCTGGCGTCCACCGTCTGGTGGTCGCACTGGGCTGCCCACTGGAACGGCGTGTGCGGCTTGGGCACGAAGCCGCCGATCGACACGGTGCAGCGGATGTCGTGGCGCCCGCTGGCGGCGCGGCCCGCCTTGATCACCCGGTGCGCGACCCGGGCGATGGCCAGCACGTCCTCGTCGGTCTCGGTCGGCAGCCCGCACATGAAGTAGAGCTTGACCTGGCGCCAGCCGTTGGCGTACGCCGTGGTGACGGTCTGGATCAGGTCCTCCTCGGTGACCATCTTGTTGATCACCTTGCGGATCCGGTCGGTGCCGCCCTCGGGGGCGAAGGTGAGGCCGGAGCGGCGGCCGTTCCTGCTCAGTTCGTTGGCCAGCGTGACGTTGAAGGCGTCCACCCGGGTGGACGGCAGGGACAGCCCGACGTTGGTCCCCTCGTACGCGTCGGCCAGCCCGGTAGCGATCTCGTTGATCTCGCTGTGGTCGGCGCTGGAAAGGGAGAGCAGGCCTACCTCCGAGAACCCGCTCTCCGCGAGCCCCTTACTGACCATCTGGCCGATCGTGGTGATGGACCGCTCGCGGACCGGGCGGGTGATCATCCCCGCCTGGCAGAACCGGCAGCCCCTGGTGCAGCCGCGGAAGATCTCCACGCTGAACCGCTCGTGCACCGACTCGGCGACGGGGACCAGCGGCTTGGCCGGGTAGGGCCACGAGTCCAGGTCCATGACGGTGTGCTTGGCCACCGCGCGGGGCACGCCGGGCCGGTTCGGGGCGACCCGGCCGATGGTGCCGTCCGGCCGGTAGTCCACGTCGTAGAAGCGCGGCACGTAGACGCCGCCCGCGGTGGCCAGGCTCAGCAGCAGGCCGTCCCTGCCGTCGGGCCGCCCGGCCCGCTTCCAGCTCCTGATCAGCTCGGTGATGGTCAGCACGGCCTGCTCGCCGTCGCCGAGCACCGCCCCGTCGATGAACTCGGCGATCGGCTCGGGGTTGAACGCGGCGTGCCCGCCGGCCAGCACCACCGGGTCGCCCGGCCCGCGGTCGGCGGCCGCCAGCGGGATCCCGGCGAGGTCGAGCGCGGTCAGCAGGTTCGTGTAGCCGAGCTCGGTCGCGAAGCTCACCCCGAGTACGTCGAACGCGCGCACCGGCCGGTGCGCGTCGACCGTGAACTGGGGTACCCGATGGGCGCGCATCAGGGCCTCGAGGTCCTGCCAGACGCTGTAGGTGCGCTCGGCGAGCACGCCCTCGCGGCCGTTCAGCACCTCGTAGAGAATCTGCACGCCCTGGTTCGGCACGCCCACCTCGTAGGCGTCCGGGTACATCAGCGCCCAGCGGACCTCGGCGGCGTCCCAGTCCTTGACGACCGAGTTCAGCTCGCCGCCGACGTACTGGATCGGCTTGCGCACCAGCGGAAGCAGCGGTTCCAGCTGGGGGTAGACCGAGTCCGCGGGCATTCACCCAGGGTACCGAGGGGCCGCAAGTTCGGGTGCCGGCGCCCCGCGGGTCAGCCGCCCGCAGGTCAGCCGCCCGCAGCTCAGCCGCCCGCAGCTCAGCCGCCCGCAGCTCAGCCGCCCGCAGGTCAGCCGCCCGCAGGTCAGCCGCCCGCAGGTCAGCCGCCCGCAGCTCAGCTGAAGACCGACGGGTGCTTGCGCAGGGCCTGCAGCAGGCCGATCGCGATCATGTCGGCGAACATGGCGGAGCCACCGTAGGAGACGAACGGCAGCGGCAGCCCGGTGACCGGCATGATCCCGATGGTCATCCCGATGTTCACGAACGCCTGCACGGCGAACCAGATCGCGATCCCGGCCGCGACGAGCATGCCGAACTGGTCGTCGGCGCGCGCCGCGATCCGCAGCGCGCGCAGCACGACGACGGCGAGCAGCGCGATGATCGCGGCCGCTCCGACGAAGCCGAGCTCCTCCCCCGCGACCGAGAAGATGAAGTCCGTGTGCTGCTCGGGGACGAAGTTGCCCGCGGTGAGGGGGCCGTGGAACAGGCCGTGGCCGAGCAGCCCGCCCGAGCCGATCGCGATCTTGGATTGGTCCGCGCTGTACCCGGTGCCGCGCGGGTCGGCCGACGGGTCCAGGAACGACGTCAGCCGCCTGAGCTGGTAGGACTTGAGCAGGTGCAGGCTGAGCACCGCGACGGCGGCCGCCAGGCAGGCCGCCGCCAGCCCGGCGAGCCAGCCCAGCCGGATCCCGGACAGCGCGATCATGCCCGCTCCGACGGCCACCATCAGGATCGTCACGCCCAGGTCGGGCTGCAGCAGCACCAGCACCAGGGGCACGGCCAGGCAGGCCACGGCGAGCGCCACCGCGCGCGGCCCTGGCCTGGCCTGCCCTTGCCGCAGCTCGCCGACGATCACCGCAAGCATGAGGACGAGCCCCAGCTTCGCGTACTCCGACGGCTCGATCTGGAAGCCGCCGGGCAGCGAGATCCAGGAGTGCGCCCCGTTGACGGTGCTGCCGGCCGGGGTGAGCACGGCCAGCAGGCCCAGGCAACTCGCGCCGTAGACGGCCACCGCGTAATGCCGCAGCCTGCGGTAGTCGAGCGTGCTCGCGGCCAGCATGAAGACCAGCCCGATCCCGATGTTCAGCAGTTGCTTCTTCAGGTAGGCCCGCGGATCGGCGCCGGCCTGCAGCAGCGCGGGCTGCGTGGCCGACCAGACGAGCAGCGTGCCGATCAGGGCGAGGCCGAGCACGGCGGCCAGCAGGATCGGGTCCAGATGGCGCACCGCCGAGCTTTTGGCCAGGACGCGGCGCAGCAACGACCTCGGCTGGCCGGACAGGCGGACGCCGGACAGGCCGGCCGGGCGGACCGGGGCCAGCCCGCCGACGCCGGCCCGGCGGCGCTCGCGCAGCCCGGCTGGGCCGCGGGGCAGGCTCACGGTGTCGTCCTCGGCAGGCCGGGCAGCCGCCCGCCGGGCAGCGCGGCCCGGTGGCCCTCCAGCCCGTAGATCCCGTCCCAGATCTGCCGCACGGCCGGGGCCGAGACGTCCGCGCCGTAGCCGGAGTCCGGGATCATCATGACCACCACGAACTTGGGGTGGCGGAAGGGGGCGAACGAGGCGAACACCGACGTGGCCACCTTGCCCTCCACCTGCGCCGTGCCCGTCTTGCCGGCGATCTGCAGCTTGCTGAGCGGGAAGCCCTGGAAAGCAGCAGCGCCGGTGCCCTGGGTGACGACGTCGGCCAGCGCGTCCCTGATGTAGGCGAGAACTCCCTGGGAGACGGGCAGGTGACCGGCCACCGGGGGGGTGATCTTCCTGACCACCTTGCCGTCCGGGCTGATCAGCGCCTCGCCGATCCGCGGGCTGTACAGGGTGCCGCCGTTGGCGAGCGCGGCGTAGGCCCGGGCCAGCTGCAGCGGCGTCACGGTCACGTAGCCCTGGCCGATGGCGGCGTCCACCGCCTGGCCGGGCGTCCACACGTTCCCCGACTGGCAGTCGTCGTACTCGATCTGCTGCAGGTAGCTGCCGGACGCGCGACCGTTCTTGCACCAGAAATGCTTGTATTGCTGGTAAAAATGATAGAGCCAGGAACGAGTAGGCACGGTGCCTGTGCTCTCCTGCGGCAGGTCGATCCCGGTGTCCTTGCCGAAGCCCCACCTAAGCTCCATCTTCTGCATTTCCTGCACCGGTGCGTGCGGGCTCGTCACGGTGTCGGCGCTCCTGCGGTCGTTCAGCCAGATGTCGTAGGCGAGTTCGTAGAACACCGTGTCGCAGGACACCACCAGTGCCTGGTGCAGGCTCATGTCACCGGAATTGGCCGGCGTGTCGTTGTTGAAGACGAGGCCGTCGATGGTGATCGAGCCGGGGCAGGCGTACGGTCCGGCCAGGCTGTAGCCCGCCGCCACGGCGGCGGCGGCGGTGGTCACCTTCCAGGTCGATCCGGGGGCGTACTCGCCCTGCGTGGCCCGGTTGAGTATCGGTTCCGAATCCCTAGCGCCGAAAAGGCGGTCGTACTCCTGCGTGCTGATGCCGCCGGTCCAGACGCCGGGGTCGTAGGTGGGGTAGCTCGCCATCGCGATCACCCGGCCGGTGGTGGTCAGCACCACTGCCGCGCCGGTGGTCGCGCCGGGGTTGCCCGCCTCCTGGGTGCGGTGGATCGCCGCGGCGAGCGCGCGGGCGGTGTCCTCCTGCACCTTTGCGTTGATGCTGGTGACCAGGGTGTCGCCGGTCCGCGGCGGGGTCTGCCTGATCGTGCCGGTGACGTCGCCCGCGGCGTTGACCGACACCTGCTGGGTTCCCGCGCTGCCGCGCAGCTGCCGGTCGTACTGCTCCTCCAGTCCGGACTGCCCGACGAGGTCCACGCCGGAGAACCCGGTGGACGTCAGGTGCCGCCGCTTGACCTCCTGCGGCGTGATCGGCTGCAGGTACCCGAGTACCTGGGCGGCGGCCGTGGCGGCGGGGCCCGGATACCGGATCACCGGCTGGACCTGGGCGGTCACGCCGGGAAACTGCCGGTGGCTCTCCAGCACCTGCACCGCGAGCCTGGCGGACGCGTGCTCGTCGACCGGGATGGGCTGGTACGGCGAGCCGGCCCAGCACGGCTGCGGCACCCCGGCGGTGCACAGCCGCACCTTCTTGAGCATCGCCCCGCCGCGCATGCCGAGCAGTCTTGCCAGGCTGCGAAGCTCGGCGCTGCCACCTCCGGGCCGCTGCGACAGCACGGCCATGTTCACTGAGACGACGAGGAAGGGCCGCTCCGCCACCAGCGGGCTGCCCAGGTCGTCCAGGATCTGGCCGCGGACCGATGGCACGATGACGTCCCTGACCTGATCCTGCCTGGCCAGGCTCACGTAGGCGGTGCCGGTCATCACCTGCAGGTACCAGAGCCGGCCGCCGAGACCGATCAGCAGCGCCGCCACGACGACGTGCAGCAGCACGAGGCGCCGCCGCGACGCCGGGATCACGAGAAACCTCCGGTGCGCCTGCGGCCGGTCCGCCGCCTGGCGGGCCGGCCAGCCGCCTTGAGCGGGGTCATGCGGCTAAGCAACGACCTCCGGCCGATGCGGAGCCTGGGCTGCCGGGGCGCCCAGCTGGCGCTCCGCCTGGTTGCCAGGCTCAGGCCGGCGGCGGCCCGGCGGCGAAAGCGCGGCGCCGATCGCGGCGAAGCAGGCCGCAGCACCGGCCGGGATGCGCTCCCGCCAGCGAGCCCGCCGCCGAAGATGCCACGCCGGGCGCTGCCCCGCGAGATGCTGCCCAGCCGGATACTGCCCCGCCGGGCGCTGCCCCGCCAGATGCCGCCCAGCCGGGTACTGCCCCGCCGGGCGCTGCCCCGCCAGATGCCGCCCAGCCGGGTACTGCCCCGCCGGGTACTGCCCCGCCGGATACTGCGCAGCCCGGTGCGGCCCAGGCCGGCGCTACCCAGGCCGGCGCTACCCAGGCCGGCGCTACCCAGGCCGGCGCTACCCAGGCCGGCGCTACCCAGGCCGGCGCTACCCAGGCCGGCGCTACCCAGGGCACGCTGGCCGGGCAGCCCGGCGCCGATCGCGGCGCCGACGCGGCCACCGCCGCGCCCACCGCCGCGCCGCGCTGATCCCATCCGGATGCTGACCGGGCGGCCCGGCCGCCGGCGCTGCGGCTGGCCCGCGGTGGCGGAGCCTGCCTGGCCGGCGCCGGGCCGGAGCCTGGGCCGGCCGCCGCCGCGGACCCGGCCTCGGACTGCTCGCCAGGACCGCGGCCCGCTGCCGACCCAGCCATCGCCCTGGCGGGCCGCGTCCTTGCCGAACCTGACCGAGCCGACAGCGCCAGCCTTCCGGCCCCGGACCGGGCCGGCGGCGCCAGCCTTCCGGCCCCGGACGGGGTCGGCCAGGCCCGCCAGCCAGCGCGCCGCGCCCGCAGCCGCGCCATCGGCGGGGCCGCCGCGGCCCGCACCCGGCAAGCCGGCCAGCGGCCCGGCCGCCGGGCCGGCGGCCGCCGCCACTCCGAGCCGGCCAGCGGCCGGCCAGCTGTTTGCCCGCATGATCAGGTACACCACGAAGGGACTGAGCAGGACGTCCTGCAGCACCGACGACGGGAGCACCGCCCGGATGGCCGGCCAGCTCACGCCGGGGTCGCCGAACATCAGCCCGATGATGACCTGCAGCACCTCGCCGCCGGCCACCGCCGTCGCCGCCACCGCGAGCGAGCTGGCCGCCGAACGGTCGGTCATCCCGCGGAGCTGCCCGCACCCGTAGCCGACGAGGCAGAAGACCAGCGCGTGCTCGCCGATCAGGTAGCCGGCCGGCGGCGCGACGTCCAGGGCGAGCCCGGCCCAGAAACCGGTCAACGCGCCGGCCACCGGTCCGCCGGTCAGGCCGAGCGCGACCACCACCAGGAGCACCAGGTCGGGCTCGCCGCCGTGCAGCGGGACCCGGTCCACCAGGGTGAGCTGCAGCAGCACCGCCGCCGCGACGGCAGCGGCCGACAGAGCTGCCCGTTTCATCTCAGCCACCCGCCGCTGAGCCGGGCAGGCCGGACGCCGGCGGTGACGGCTGCGGGGTGACGGTGACGGTCACGGTGGGCGCCGGGCTCGGCTTGGGCGGCGGTGGCAGCACGGAGAACCTCGGATCGCGGCGGGGCGGCGCCACCACGATGCCGACCACCCCGAGCGCGGTGAAATCCGCGTAGGGCCGGACGAGCGCGCGCGCGGTCAGCGAGCCCGCGCTGCCTTGCACTTCGCTGATCGTGCCCACCGGCACGCCCGGCACGTACGGCCGGTCGTGCACCGACGCGGAGGTCACCAGCTGCTCGCCCGGCCGCAGCGCGGCATCGCCGCCGAGCAGCTGCAGCCGGAGCAGTCCGGCCCCGGACTTGCTCTTGCCCGTCCCCGTCACCCAGCCGATCTGCCCGCTGCCCGCCAGCTGGACGCCGACGACCGAGGTCGCGTCCGAGGCCAGCAGCACCGTGCAGGTCTGCGCGGTGACGGCCGTCACCGTGCCGACCAGCCCGGAGCCGTTGAGCACCGTTTGCTGCGGCCTGACGCCGTCCTGGGAGCCGGCGTCAAGGGTCACCGACTCGGCGTACCCCTGGCTGACCGCGATCACGTCGGCCGCCACGATCCGGTAGCCACCGCGCCCAGCCAGCTGCAGCAGGCGGCTGAGCTGCGCGTATTGTGCCCGGCTCAGCTGCTCGCGGCTAAGCTCCGCGCGGAGCCTGGTCAGCTGGCTCTGCAGCGCCACGACCTGAGAGCTGGTGCCGCCGCCTGCCGCCGAGCCGCCGAGCAGCCCCAGCACCGGCTCGGTCACGGCGGCGACCCCGCGCTCCGCGCCGCCGAACACCGACCCGCCGAACTCGCGTAG
>Ga0302324_100020024_pt1 | contig 13112 bp, 8 predicted proteins | sample Palsa_T0_1_FD_201949 | JGI IMG/M metagenome (GOLD analysis project Ga0302324, IMG submission 201949) | Peat permafrost microbial communities from Stordalen Mire near Abisko, Sweden - Palsa_T0_1 | ecosystem: Environmental > Terrestrial > Soil > Palsa > Peat permafrost | place: Sweden: Abisko...
CTCTGCATTCGGTTACTACTTTGCCCGCCAATACGATCAGGCCCTGTTGCAAATGCAACGTGCGTCGGCATTGCATCATGAACCCGCTGAACTCATCTTTCCCCTGGCCGTCATCTATGTGGAAAAAGGTATGTACGAGGAGGCCATTCAGCAATTTCAGAAGCTGGGCGATCAACCCCACGCCCTGGGCCATATGGGTAACGCATACGCTCGCATGGGGCGAGCGGCGGAAGCGCGCGAGATGATTTCCGAACTGCAGAAGCACGTGCAAAATACAGGCGTCGGTAGATACGAAATCGCGTTGGTCTATGCCGGGCTGGGGGAAAAGGATGAAGCTTTCGCCTGGCTGGAGAAATCCTTCGTTGCACGCGACAAGGGCCTCACCTACCTCAAAATAGATCCCTGCCTTGACCCACTGCGCTCGGACTCACGCTTCCAGGATCTGGTAAGGCGCGTAGGCCTTCCGCCATAAATACAGACAAAGAGCGGGCGGTCGGCCGCAACCTAATGCCCAATTCGGAATCCGCGATTGGCGTCGTAGGCGAACTTCATCAGGCCATCGCGGTAGTCGATGCTGATGGTCATCTGACCGAGAGCCGTGAAACCGATAAATCCTCCCACCTCTGTATCCAGGTTCTTGCTCACCGTGGATGTCGAAAATGCAACCACGTCCTCCACTCTCTGGGAGATGTTGGCAAACTTGAAGGTGATGTTGTCCGCGGTATAAACCTTGTCTACTTTGCCGCTGATTCCATGGACTGAGATGTAGTCCTGGCTATGCACCTTTGTGACCTCGCGCGCCACCTCGGGACTTACCGTGGTAGAGAATGCTCCCGTGTCCACGATGAAAAGCTTGAGCGGGCCATTGTTCAGGGAAGCGGGCAGCAGCAGATCGTGCCCGATACGATAGACGCGTGTCCAATCCTTCATTTCCGGTGCGACGAAGCGGTCATAAGGACCATGCGCAGCCGGTTGGGACGACGGTGCGGACGCTGCGGCGCCGTTGCCCGGGGATTCGTCTTCATTCGCGTTGCCGCGGGTCTCGAGCGTGGGTTTGAGTCCGCTCGTGTCGTTGGGGCGCGGTGGCAACGGCGCCAGCAGCAACTTACGCATGGGATAGTCGAGGGTAACGAGAAAATGGGAAAAGACATCCATGCCGATCAGGCCGTCGCTGTCCGCGACGTTGCCCTTGTTAAGGACTTCGACGGCGCAATCTTTGAACTCCAGCGAACCGATCTTGATATCGTCCGCATACGTGGTGTAGGCCTCCTTGTTGCCTTGGCTGCCGACGCCGCCCACCTCGGTTCGACTGAACTGCTTGAGCCCGGCATGATCGGCGACCGAACGGCTGATCAATAAGCCGCTGGCGCCCGTGTCGATTTGCAGCCGGGCGTCGTGATCGTTGAGCTTTACATCCAGCCCAAAGGCACGGATATGGGTGGCGTCTCTCATCAGGTTGGCGAACGGTATCGCTGCGGTGTCCGTGGTGGCGACCAGCCTGCAGGCCTTGTGCGGCTCGATTGCCTGCTGCTTCAGGTAGTCAAGATAGAAGTGAAGGCGCTTGAGTGTTTCCGGATCTTCACCATTCGCGCTGGCGAGGTAGGCCTCCAGTTCGGTAATGCGTTCCTTCATCGGGAGCGTGTCCAGCCAGCGGCTGCGAATTCTCGGGTTGGTCGGATCCAATGAGTGTGCAGTACTTATTTCGTTAGCCGCGCTTGCGTAGTAGGAGTTGAGCCGGAGTAGCCTGGCATCCAGCAGCCGCGCCTGCGGATTACACGGGTCGAGCTTGATAGAGGCTTCAGCCGTTGCGAGCGCAAGCCAGGGTGTCCCTGCCCGATATTGCGCCTCGCCCAGCGCAACCATCAGCACTGCGGATTGAGGATTTTGCGCGAGCGCTTTCTGCACCAAATCCTCAGCTTCGGTTGCTTTTTGTTGTTTCAGGAGTACCTCTGCCAGGCCCGCGGTCAGCGCGGTATCGCCGGCCCTCTGTTGCAGCTGCGCCTGGTAGAGAACAACAGCGCGCTCATAGTCACTGTGCAGGAAGGCGTCTTCCGCATCCGACGGATGGTGGGCGCTGATGATATTGCAGGTAGCCGCCCCGGCCAGGCTGCCCCCACCGCAGACCGCAATCATAATGAAAATGGCAAAGCATCGACCAACCCATGAAGTGCAACCGAGCATGAATCCGTAGCCTCCGATCAGGTCTTTGGGCCTGATGGACATGGGGGCAGGCCGTTTTTGGCATTTTACATATTGGGCTGCACGCGAGAGAGAGGAAAACGTACCCGAATGAACTCGCCAACCGCCGTGCTGGTAACCATCCACAACGGTTACACAAGTGGCACAGAGAACTGCCCGTTCTGGGTAGAAGCGATGCCTACCCTGCCATCGAGCGCCATCTTTCCGCGTCTGTCGATACCAGCATGGCCGGCTTGGTACCGGAAAGGGTAATGGTGCGGGCCGTCGGTCACTGGTCAAATACAACCAGCCTCGGGGTACAGCAATGCTCGAACTGGCGGAACGGAAGCTCTCATTCAGTGTGGGAGTCTAAAGATTGGGAGCACAGGTGGGGCAAGCCGAAGCCGGCATCCGCATGGCATCGCGTTTCCGTGCTGCCTTATCAGACGGAGATTTTCGTGACGTATCGCCAAACGGAGATCTAAAGTGAGCGCACTGGTTGCAGCGTCACCCGAACTCAAGAGACTGTGGATCCGGGTTCTCAAGCGAGTTCATCCTGATCTGGCAATTGATGAGCAGGATAGGCGCCGGTGTGAACGGCTCACGCAAGAGGCGAATGACGCCTATGCGAGACGTGATGAAGTTGCACTGAGAGCGGTACTGGAACCGAAGGGCCCGCCGCCTGACGCTTGGGAAGCAAGGGCACAGGCTCAACCGGCGACCACACCGCAGTCAACCTATCAGCCGCCGTTGGCGCCGCAACAGCCACCCACCGTGAATGGGCGCGAGGCGCTCGTCATTCTTTTGGCAGCTTGCGCGGTCCTTTGCCTTCTTCTTTATGGAATTTTCGACGCGCTGAGTGAAAAGGTGGGACGGAACACATCCCTTTCTTTCCTGGTGCTGCTAACCGCCGCTGTACTCTGGTCGATCATCAGCAACTCCAAGTTGTCGTACAACCACAAAGCAAGGTGGGTGGCGGCAGTCGCAAGTGGAATGACCCTGGTAGGGATATGCCTTTTAGACAGCCGTCCCGGAGCAGATCCACTGTTTCCATCGGCTCGCGCCGCAACTGCGCAGGCTCTGGTGGCTCCTGGGGTGTGGGAGCACAGCGTCCATCCGCCCCCATCTCAATGGTATTGGGATGTAATCAAAACCAGGGTGGGACAGAGTTGGAACCCGTCGGCGGTTGTCGATAGCCCTGCAGGCGCTACTGCGGATATTACGTTCACGATCTCACGTGACGGTTCACCCCGTGATGTTCGGTTACGTAGGCCGAGTGGTTCTCCATCGCTCGATTCGTCCTGCGTTCTGGCAGTGCAACAGGTCAGAACTTTTGGTCCACCTGAGGGTGGCACCAAAGAAAGTCTGGACGTACTTTATCCTTGTTCGTATAGCGAACTCGATTCGATGAACGCTCATCCACCGCAATGGAACCCAACACAAATGAAGGCGACCGTAGTGTCACCCAGGCCCGAACCGGTAGAGCGTCCTGGTTCCCAACTTGGCGGGTACATAGAAGATGCGAAAAACCAGGTCGCACAGAAATGGAACGCGTCGGAAGTTGCCGGCAGTACCCCGGCGGGCGCAACGGTCTACATTCAATTCGCTATACGGCGGCGCGGGAATCATGGAGTCCCGACTATGGAGACATCCAGCGGGTACTCATCGCTTGATTTTTCATGCTTGCGGGCTGTGGACCGTATACGGACTTTCGACCGTCTTCCCAAGCGCTTCAGCGGAGATAGTCTGACCGTGCTCTATCATTGCACCTATCCAGGCTCGCCCGCGACAAGGTTCGCACAGGATTCTATCTTGCCGCTGGTGGAACAACCGTCGCCCTATGACCCTGTGGATGTTGTCCATGGCGTGCAGCAACCCACCAATGACACCGTGGTCACCAATTAGTTTGTTGTGGACCCATCTCCCTGGACGCCGTGGTAACCGGCCACAACGGTACACAAGTGGCACGAGGACTGCCCGTTCTGGGTAGCAGCGATGCCTACTCTGCCCTCCAGCGCCATCTTTCCGCGTCTGTCGATACCAGCATGGCCGCCTTGGTACCGGAAAGGGTAATGGTGCGGGCCGTCGGTCACTGGTCAAATACAACCAGCCTCTGAGCACACCAGTGCTCGAACTGGAGGAACTGAAGCTCTCATTCAGTGTGGAAGGCGACACACTGGGAGCACAGGTGCCGGGGAGGCATAAACACTCGTGTCGATGAAGAATCTACTCCGAAGAGCTACCACGGCAGCCACTGAGGCAGGCCCTCAGGCGTGCGGCGACATAGAGCCGTGGCCAGCCGAAGCCCACATCCACATTGCACCGCGTTTCCGTGCCGCTCTATCAGACGGAGAATTTCGTGATGGATTGCAAAACGGAGATGTAAAGTGAGCCCACTGATTGCAACGCCACTCGAACTCAAAAGGCTGTGGATCCGGGTTCTCGAGCGACTTCATCCTGATCTGGCGATTGATGCGCAGGATAGGGACCGGCGTGAACGGTCCACGCAACAGGCGAATGACGCCAACGCGAGACGTGATGAATTTGCACTGAGGGTACTGGACCCGAAGGGCCCGCCGCCGCCGCCGCAGTCAACCAATCAACCACCCTCGGCGCCGCAACAGCCACCCAGCCTGGCTGGGCGCGAGGGGTTCGGCATTCTTTGGGCAGCCTGCGCGGTCGTTTGCCTTCTTCTCTATTTGATTGTTGATGCGCTTTGTGAAGCGGTGGGACGGAACACCTCCTTATCTTTCCTGGTCTTGCTAACCGCCGCTGTACTCTGGTGGATCACTAAGAAGTCCAAGTTGTCGTACAACCACAAAGCAAGGTGGGTGGCGGCAGTCGCAAGTGGAACGATCCTGGTAGCGATTAGCCTTTTAGACGGTCGTCCCAGAGCAAATCCACTGTTTCCATCGGCTCACGCGGCAACTGCTCAGGTTCACGCGGCTCCTGTCGCATTGAAAGACAGCGACCATTCGCGCTTAGCTAACACAGCACAAATGAAGGTGACCGTAGTGTCACCAAGGCCCGAACCGGTAGAGAGTCTTGGTTCCCAACTTGGCGGGTACATAGAAGATGCGAAAAACCAGGTCGCACAGAAATGGAACTCGTCGGAGGTTGCCGGCAGTACCCCGGCGGGCGCAACGGTCTACATTCAATTCGGTATACGGCGGCGCGGCAATCATGAAGTCCCGACTATGGAAACATCCAGCGGGTACCCATCGCTCGATGTTTCATGCTTGCGGGCCGTCGAGCGAATACGGGCTTTCGACCATCTTCCTAAGCGCTACAGCGGGGACAGTCTGACCGTGCTCTATCATTGCACCTATCCAGGTTCCCCCACGACAAAGTTCGCGCAGGATTCCAGCCTGCCGCCGGGGCAAAAACCGTCGCCCTATGGCTCTGTGGATGGTGTCCACGGCGTGCAGCAACCTACCAAGGACACCGTGGTCACCAATTAGTCTGGTCATTCGTCCCTGAGCAGTTGTGCGGGGTCAACTGCCAGGACGCGTCGCGCGGGAATCCAGGTAGCGAGTAAACCCAGCAACGCCATGGTGAGCAGGACTCCGCAAAGCACCAGCGGATCGCGGGGCGTAGCTTGATAGACGATCTGCGCCAGCAGGCGACTGGCAAGCACGCCCGCCAGCAAGCCTGCGGCGGAGCCAGTCATCAAAATCGCGAGCGGACGCCCTAACGCAGAGCGCATGAGTTGTGCTCGCTGTGCACCAAGGGAGACGCGAATGCCGAGCTCCTTCCAACGCTTGGAGATTGAATACGCTGCCAGCCCAAAGATCCCGGTCACCGCGAGCATCGCCGCCAACATTCCCATGACCCCGAGACTGACGGTGGCTACGCGTGCGGGAAAATACATCACGCCAAGCTCATCGGGCCAGCTGCGAACGGTAAAGGGCAGGTCAGGGTCGACGTTAGCTAACGTGCGGCTCAACGCTCGTGCCACTTCCGCCGGCGGCAATGCGGATCGGACAATCACCGTGGTGTCACTATCTGCATTCTGCGCCAGAGGAAAAAACATCGCCGCTTGAGGACTCTCGGTCAACGAATCATACTTTCCGTCCTCGACGATGCCAACGATTTCGTATAAAGACTTCCCCCCGGTCATGAAGTGACGCCCGATGGGCAGCACATCGCCAAACATCACGCGGGCGAAGGTAGCGTTCACAAGCGCGACCTTGGTGGTTGTGGCATCGTCATGCCAGCTGAAATCACGACCCCTGAGCAACCGTGTCTCGGCGGCTCGGAGGTAGCCGGGAGAGATGGAATAATACTTTGCGACCTGCACGGTGTTCGAGCTGCGGAAGTCTGTCGTGCCCTTGCGGTAGACCGGACTACCGCTTCCTCCCGTATTGAGCGGCAGCTCGTTGATGGATCCTACCGCTGTCAGGCCAGGGATGTGTGACGCCTGCTCCAACATGCGCTTTTGTACAACCAGCGAAGATTGATCAGTGTAGCCTGCCATGTGCAGATCGGTTTCTGCGGAAACCACACCGTCAGGCTGAAAACCAAGGGGCGCATGCAAAGAACGTTGCATGCCTCGGAACGCCACCAGCGCGGCCGTGAGCAACAGAGCGCACAGAGCGATCTGCGTGGCGAGCAGAATGTCCCGCAAGGTAGCCCTGCGGAAGACAGCTCCCACCCCACCACTTTTCATTGCCTGCATCGCGTCAGTCTGCCAGATCTGCCGCGCCGGAAGCAGCCCGGGGAGAATGCTGCTGGCGAGAGAGAGCAGAAGAGCGACGCCATAGACACGCCAATCCGGAACGACCGTCACATGTATGGGAAATTGATCAAAGGGTTGCCAGCGGCTGAACACACTCAGCAATGCGGTGGCAAAGAGCGTTCCTAAGATGCCACCAGCCAGAGATATAACCACAGCTTCCATCGCTACTTGCCGAAGGACGTGCCATCGGCTTGACCCGATGGCCAAACGCACCGCCAGTTCGCGGCTGCGGTCGGCTACGCGCGCAGCAAAGATCCCGGCGAGATTCGCGCAGGCGGCTACAAGCACTAAGAGTGCCAGGAGCAAGATGCCGGTCATGAAGGCGCGGGCGGGATCTCCCAGAGAGTCCCCCATCAGGCCCGGTTTTACCAGGCGTGCTCCCAGGCCTTCGTCTTCGTCCGGATACTCTTTTGCCAGTTGAGCGCTGATGGCATTCAGGTTGTCCGCTGCCTGGCTTACCGTCGCTCCATCCCTTACCTTTCCTATCACCCAGAGGCCATGGCTTCTTCTCTGGCTTAGGTAGTCATATCCATTGATTTGCTGCTCGTTGACCATGGGTACCCAGAAGTCGGGCCAGAAAAAGACTTCGGTTCCGTGGAAATCCTTTGGGGCAACACCAATGACGGTGAACGGATGTTTATTGATATCCACCGTCGTACCCAGGACGCGTGGGTCGCCGGCGAATCGGTCATGCCAGAACGAATCACTTAACACGACATAAGGCGCGGAATTCGGCCCGTGCTCATCGTTGAGGTCGAAGAACCGTCCCAGTTGGGGGCGTAGGCCGAGCATGCGAAAGTAATTTCCGGAAACCTCGTAAAACCAGCTCTTCTTCGGAACACCCCTGATGCTAAGAGCGGCGTCGTAGAGCTTGTACGCAACCATGTCGCTGAAGGTGTTGTTGCGGCTCCGAAAATCGAGATAGTCGGGGTAAGACTGACTATCGTTGCCATGTTGCTTTTGGACAACGCTGAAAAGCCGGTTGGATTCCGCGACGTTGAGGGGGTGGAGTATGAGCGAATTCAACACGCCAAAAGCGACGACGTTGGCCCCGATACCGAAGGCGAGGGTCACAATGGCCGTCAGTGCAAATGCGGGGGATCGAAATGAGCGGCGGATTGCATAGCGAGTATCGCGCGCAATGCCATCGAACATCAGCGCTGCATCTGCACTCGTTACCCGCTCTTTCATCAACGCGCGATTACCAAAGCGAAGCATCGCATCCCGATGCGCCGCTTCCTTTGACATTCCAGCCGCGAGGTTGTCTTCGATGCGCATCTCGATATGAGACCTGAGTTCAGCATCGATCTCCCGGTCCAGCTTCCTGCGCGTAACAAGATTTGAGAGACGGCGAAGGAGCGACATCCGATCACCTCATGCGTAGCGGAATATGGCGCGAATACCTTTTACCAGTTTTTCGAAACTCTTCTCTGCCTGTTCCAATTCTTTTCGACCGGCCGGGGTCAGCTTGTAATATTTTGCTTTCCTGTTGGTCTCAGTGAGTGCCCAATCGGATCGGATCCATCCGCTCTGCTCCATGCGGTGCAGGGCCGGGTACAGCGAGCCCTCCTCAACGTTCAGCAACTCATCGGAAGCTCTTTGGATGTGGAGGACGATGCCGTAGCCGTGCAGAGAGCCTATCTGGGACAGGGTTTTGAGAACCAGGAGATCCAGACTCCCTTGAAGGTCGTTCCTTGCCATGGATTACACCCCTGTACATCTCAGCATGTTCAAGCTTAGACCTAGAAGTAAAGGGGTGTCAACAAGGTGGAACTGATGCTGAAGAAACAACTATAGAAGATGGATTTATGGCTTCTCGATCCGGTACAGCGCTTCTTTGAAGAGACTTTGGACATCGACAAGGTGCGTCGTAGGATCGTTGTTGTAGTCCATCAGGTAGTGATGGTAGTTACGCGTCGCGGTGCGTTCGTCGACGATCTCGCGGACGACTTCCAAAGCGGGACGTCGATGATGAATTCCCCCAGTTACATCGAAGGTGGCTTTCTCCAGCGCACAGTAAATGCTCCAGGTCGTCGCGTTGGCCGGACATTTGCGGTTGTCGGCGCGGTTCCAAGCCGCTTCCGTCGAAAGAATGGCCGCTGCCTCTCGCACGATCTTTTGGTCGAGTGCGTTTGGATTCACTTCGCGGGAGGCGTCAAGATCGAAGCTCAGAGTCGAGGACACTGCGAATTGTGTGACTGCGAACCAGCCGTATTCCGTCCGCAGAACACCCAAGCCGCCGGTATAGATCTCAAGCTCGAGCGGAGCGTTCCGATACCCTTGGTCGGTCATATCGCCCGCCCAAACCGACGCAGGGTGAACATCGTTACGCCAAACTCCAGTGGTGATCCCCGTGGCAGGTGAGAGCGTCATCGCCGGCGTTTGATCGAATAGCGCTCCGCAAGACCCCTCGAAGTGATCGTCTACACGATGAAACACACAGTGCGAAGGAGAGGGCGAGGTTGCAACATACGCAACGGATGCCGGCACGATCCAAAATGCGAGCAAGACCGCAAATGCCAATGTGCGACCCGATGTCATGACATCGAAAATCCTGGCGTCCGGGAGTCCGTTATCGGTGGCTTAATCTCGAGACGAAAACCGCCCGCGACATTATGGACGATCGCTTTGATTGGCAGGTTGTCATCGCTCCCGGGTTAAGGCTTATTCTTCGCGTTGGTCGTGTACTTCTGCAGGATGAACTCCTGGACCAAAGCATTGGCAATTCTGCCGCCGGTGTCGATGAGAGCGCCGGATAGAACCAACCCTGGTCCGCGATTGCTGGGCGGATAGTAAATATTCGACAGCGAGGCTGCGATGAGATCGCCGCCGATGCTGGAATAGTTGAACTGCCGCCGGCCGTTATCTCCCCTGCAGATGAATGGGCTTGATATCGCATGCAAAGCGCGAGACTTTCCCGTGCCCTTGCCCTGGTAAAAGTACCGCGGGTCCTGATGCAGGAGCGAAGGCAACACAGCGCCGCCGATCATGACGTCAGAGAAGCTGGTGGCATACGCAGACCCGAATCGCTGCGCATAACCCTTGGCGCCCTGCTGATAGTCAGGAGCGTCCGCCGCCTGGTTGACTCCGGCGAGAAAGAAGTCACCAGCAATACTGACTACATCGGTGGCGGCTCGAAAAGCGAGCTCGTATTTCAGCTTGGTCGTAAGCGGCACGGCATTCTTGTCATAGACGACAAAGAAATTGGGAATCACCCCAAAGACACGTTGCTTTTCTGCTTCAGTAACCTGCCGACGAGCGAGTTGCTCGACCGTCATAGCGACCACCGTAGTCTCTACAACCGATATCGCGAGCTTGATATCACCCATTTCCAATGCCTGACCCGGCTTGAGGACGATAGCAGGCGAGGTCCAGTCTGCAAACCCCTTGGCGCTGACAGTGATCTCATACGGAACTGCCGCCGGGAGATCTGTAATCGCAAAGGAACCAGTTTCGTCGCTGGTGACCATGTGGTCCCCGCTCGTAGCGGGTGCAAGAACTTTGACCACGGCCCCGGGAATAGCGGCATCCTCCGCATCAGTGACTGTGCCGGTGATGCTTCCCCGCTGCGGCTCGGGGGCGTCGACCTGGCCCAAGGCTGTAAGCGGGACAAAACAAACAAGAAAAGCCCAGAAAAAGTTAGGAGTGTGCATATTTCCAATGATGTCCTGCAATGCAGATGCTTCAGCACGGCGAAAGCTTCCGATATGGGTGATTTCTTAACAAATCATTCGCAAGACCGCAGCTCCTCCCCGTAGGTGCGGCGTCAGTAAGAAGTTGGAGCAATTTGGGGACATCCATGATAGGGGGGGGGTGCCTTGTTCACGGCGATTCTCACCGGATCTTGTTCCCGGCCAACTGTCACAGAAACTGTATGCGATGCGGTACTGGCCGCCGGGAATTTTCGGCGGACGGAAGCGGGACTCAATAAAATACCTCCACCCCCGCACTTCGTAATGAGTGTTGAAGGCGACCGGATGAGATACGGCGACGGGATACGTATCCGCATCACAATGAGAATCATTGCAATCGGTATCTGGTGCCGTGACCTCCGTACCAATCTCCCACAACGCCAACAGCCTATCTGTTTCGCCCAATTGCCTACAGGTTGGCCGTTAACCTGTAGCCCCGCCCAAGAGTTTCGTACGATTTTGAGTCTGCCGTGTCCCGGCTTTGTGCGATAGCTGGTCCGCAATAGACCCGCCTTTTCGAGAACAACTGATGACAAAACGTGACCCTGACGTTTTGCCACGTTCGCTGCTGGGCGTATCGATCCGATCCGTGTTTCGACCTAAAACTCTCGAAATTTGATACTCGCGGATGACCGCCCGTATACAACTCAAATTCTCGGAGAGTCAGCCTCATGTCTGCTCCTCAAAAAACATGATAAAGTGCGGTTTGCAAAGAAAGGCGGCTCCTGCGTGTTGCGTAATGCAAACGATGGCTTGCGGCATACCCATTCGCTCCCGCGGCCGCAGGCTCTCGTAAGGGAGAGCAAAAGGCACGTTTATTTTCTGGAACCACAGGCACGCGTCCGCGCAGACGAGCGGTGACGCGAGGGATGATCATGAGCATGTTCCGGCTGTTTGTTTCCGCTGTTACCGTCGCGCTGGTTTGTGGCGGAACGTCGCCTGCCCAGCAAACCCGAACCACCTGGAAAGACTATCTCGGCGGCCCGGATAGCTCGCACTATTCGGCCTTGACGCAGATCAACACCAGCAACGTGAACAAACTCGATGTTGCCTGGAGCTATCTGACCGGGGATGACACAACCTACACGTTCAGCCCGCTGGTGGTGGATAACATCGCGTACTTCGCGGCGCAGAAGGGTTCTCTGGTGGCGGTGGATGCGACGACAGGCAACCCACTGTGGGTCCATCCCTTTGCGGCCGCCAGCGGTGTACCTTCCCGCTTTGGTGGAATCGCGGGCATGCGCGGCGCGAACTACTGGGAGAGCAAGGATCGAAAGGACCGTCGCCTGCTCGTGTCTTCTGGAGGCTTCCTGCAGGCCATCGATGCGCGGACAGGCGAGCTTGTGGACTCCTTCGCGGATCACGGGAAACTTGATCTGAAGATTGGCATCGACCGGCCGAGCAGACCGCTGTCATCGAGGACGCCAGGCCGCATCTTTGAGAACATTCTGATTCTGGGCAGCGCGACGGGCGAGGGATACCTGGCGCCTCCGGGGGATATTCGCGCCTTCGATGTGGTCACCGGCAAGCTTCTGTGGGTGTTCCATACGGTTCCGCGTCCGGGCGAGTTCGGCTATGACACCTGGCCCAAGGATGCCTACAAATACATGGGCGGCGTGGATGTGTGGGGCGAAATTACGGTCGATGAGAAGCGCGGAATCGCCTACTTCCCGGTAGCGTCCGCGAAGTATGAACTCTACGGCGGCGACCGGCCAGGCAACAATCTTTATGCCGATTGTCTGCTGGCGCTGGACGCCCGCACGGGTAAGCATCTCTGGCATTATCAGACCGTTCACCACGATGTGTGGGACTACGATCCGGATGCAGCTCCCCAACTGGTGACGGTGAAACACGACGGCAAGACAGTCGATGCGGTGGCGCTGGCTTCGAAGAATGGCTTCCTCTACGTATTCGACAGAGTCACGGGAAAGCCGCTATGGCCGATCGAGGAGCGTCCCGTTCCAGCGAGCGACGTGCCGGGTGAAGTCACCTCGAAGACGCAGCCTTTTCCGACAGTCGTGCCCCCGTTTTCGCGCCAGGGGATGACGGTGAAGGACATGTACGAAGGGTTCATGAAGCCGGAAGAGATAACCTGGTGGAAAGACCGTCTGACCAAAGCGAGAACCGGCTTGTATACGCCTCCGGCAGTCGGGGTAGATACGATTAACCTTCCCAGCGTGAACGGCGGCGCCTTGTTCTTCAGCACCGGCGCGGATGCGACGAACGGCACGGTGTACGTTCTCTCGAAAGATATGCCGTCGATCGTCAAGCTGGTGCCGGCGGGAGAATCCACGGCCGCCAATGCGGGCGGACTGATTCCGGGCCGCCCACGCAATGGGGCTGCGGCACGAGCCAGGGCAGGGTTTCCCACGCCGGAACAGATGGGGCGCGCCGTGTATGAACAGAATTGCCAGGTTTGCCACGGCCCGGAACTGAAGGGAGATCGCGGGCCTGAAATCGACACCGCCGTGAGCCGGCTGGGCGTGGCGGCGACGCGCAACACG
>Ga0302324_100020026_pt1 | contig 13111 bp, 10 predicted proteins | sample Palsa_T0_1_FD_201949 | JGI IMG/M metagenome (GOLD analysis project Ga0302324, IMG submission 201949) | Peat permafrost microbial communities from Stordalen Mire near Abisko, Sweden - Palsa_T0_1 | ecosystem: Environmental > Terrestrial > Soil > Palsa > Peat permafrost | place: Sweden: Abisko...
GGGCGGTGCGGCGCTGGCCTATCTTTCACTGGCGTTCCTCTTCGCACTCGGCCTGCACCCTGTCGCCGCGCACTTCATCCATGAGCATTACACCTACGCCGAAGGGCAGGAGACGTTCTCGTACTACGGCCCGCTCAACCGGATCTGTTTCAACGTCGGCTACCACAACGAGCACCACGACTTCATGAACGTTCCGGGCCGGCGACTGCCGGAGTTGCGGCAACTGGTCCCTGACTACGACGCGCTCGTCTCCCACACCTCCTGGACCGGGATTCTCTGGCGCTTCATCACCGATCCCGAAATGGGCTACGGGCGCCGAATCGTTCGCAGCCCCGAGGCGTACCGCCGGGGGCGCGTCGAGACCGCCCGCCAGCGAGGGCTGCGGCGCCAGGTCTTCCCGCCATCCCCCCCGACGTTTCACTCCCCAGGAGCGGTGCTGTCATGAAAAAGAACCACGAGGACAAGATCAACCGAATCGCGGCCGAGGTCAGGGCCAGAGTGGAAGCGCGAGGCGCACCCGGCGAGTTCCTCTCCCTGGGCAAGGTCGCCGTGTCGCATTTTGTCCCGAATCCGCACGACCCACGCCACAGGGACACCAAGCTCGATGTGCGGGACCTCGTCGAGATCCTCGAGCTCGACGTCGAGGGCCGCACCTGCACGGCGGAGCCGGGGGTGACGTTCTCCGATCTGGTGCGCGCCACGCTGCCGCACGGGCTGGCGCCGATGCTCGTGCCGGAGCTCAAAACCATCACCCTCGGCGGCGCCGTCGCCGGCTGCGCCATCGAGTCGATGTCGTACAAGCACGGCGGCTTCCACGACAGCTGTCTCGAGCTGGAGCTCGTCACCGGCACCGGCGAGCGCCTGTGCTGCTCGCGCGCCGAGAACCGGGAGCTGTTCGAGATGCTCCACGGCTCCTACGGCACGCTCGGGATCATCACCAAGCTGAAGTTCAAGCTCATCCCGGCCAAGCCGTTCGTGCGCATGGAGTATCTTCGCTTCGATTCGCTCGCGGCCTTCAACGAGGGCCTGTTCGAGGCGTGCAGTGCTCCGGACGTCGATTTCGTCGACGCCATCGTCCATGCCCGAGATCAGTTCGTGCTCTGCCTGGGGCGTTTCGTGGAGGATGCGCCCAAGACCAGCGACTACACCGGCCTCGAGATCTTCTACCGAAGCACGCGCTCACGCCGCGAGGATTTCCTCACGACCTACGACTACTTCTTCCGCTACGACACCGACTGCCACTGGGCGACGCGGGCCATCCCGGGGATGACCACCAAGCTCGGGCGGGCGCTCTTCGGAAAGTTCCTGCTGGGCTCGACCAATCTCTTGAACTGGTCGAAGCGTCTGAGGCCTGTCTTGAGGCACCAGGAGCATCTGCCGGTCGTGATCGACCTCTTGATCCCCAAGCGGCGCTTCGCCGAGTTCTACCGGTGGTACGAGGGCGAGATCAGTTACTACCCGCTCTGGATCGTTCCCTACCGGATGCCGGTCCCCTATCGCTGGATCGCCGAGGAGCACCGGTCGGATCTGTACGTGGACGTGGCGATCTACGGGTTGCCCAATGATCGACCAGGGGTGAACTACTCGAAGCTTCTGGAAGACCGAACGTTCGAGCTGCGCGGCGTCAAGACGCTCATCTCCGAGAACCATTACGATGAAGAGACTTTCTGGAAGATCTACCCGCGCGAGGGTTACCTGCGCGCCAAGCGACGCACCGACCCACACAATCTGTTTCGCGGCCTATACGAGAAGTTCCACTTCGTAAATCCCCATGCTCGGCCGGCCGCGGTGCAAGCTCGAGCTTTCCCGGAAGCGCGCAAGAAGGGCGCCCATGCGCTTTGAGCCAGCGAACCTTCGTCTCCTGTCGGCCCTCGTGGCCGGTGCATTCACCGCCTCCGGCTGCGTGACGACGTTTACGGCGGCGCCCGCGAGATTGGCCGCGCTTGCGGGACTGCCCGAGGACAAAGAGGCCAACGTTCAAACCGGGGAGGGGTTGGAGACGATCGATGGGTCGGCCGAAGTCACCCTGCGCTCGCCGGAGCGAGGAACCGATGAGGTACGTCTTTCGTTGCTGCGAAGCGAGGGAGGGGTGCTCGTCCTCCCAGGGAACGGCCCAACCGTCGCGCTGGGCGATATCTGGAGCGTGGAGGTCACGAAGCCGTCTCCGGGCAAAACGGCCGGGCTGGTGCTGGGTATCGTGGGTGGTAGCGCGGTGGCGGCGGCGCTCGTCTATGAGGTCTTGGAAGGGATCGCGTTGAGTTATTTCCTCCACCGATGAGAGTGGCAGCGCTGGTGCTGGCGTGCAGCATTAGCTGGAGCGCGGCTGCCTTTGGAGAGGAACCGTCCTTGGTGGCGCCGGCCCCTGTGCTGGCGGCCCCTCTCCCGGAACCCCAGCCCGACAAGCTCGCATTTCTGATCGGCGCGGGCTCCCTCAACAGTCCGGGGGCCGCGGGTGGAGCGCTCTGGACGGGGCTGCGACTTGCCCTTGGTCCCCATTTCGCCGGCAGCATGGATCTCGGTTACGGGCTGCTCGGAACTGCGCCGAGCGCTCAGGACAGGTGGTGGCTCATCCCAGCCTTGGCGGTGGTGATCCCCGCGGGTCCGGTGCGTGTGGACCTCGGCGTGGGCGCCGGCGTGGGGACTTCGTCGGGGTATCCCGCCTGGTCCAACTACTTGCACGAGCCCTTCGCGCCGACCTGGCATGACACCGTTCCAATCGTGCGCGCCCACGCCTCGGCGGCCCTGGAAATCAAGCGCAATGTCGACGTCTTCGCTCGCGCCGAGGTGGCGTCGCTGTTGTTTGCCGGCTCGCACGATGGAACCCTGGACAGGTTGTGGCTGTCGCTCTGGGTCGGTCTCGAAGTCGGGATCCTCTAGGCGTGGGGCAGTTTCTCCTGGGCCTCCGGTGGCATCCGGGCGCCAATGACGGCAGCGCCGAAAGCCGAGGCGCGCGTGGCGGCCTCGTGCACGGGGCGGCCGGCCGCAAGGAAGTAGGTGAGCGCGGCTGCGAAGCTGTCGCCAGCGCCATAGGAGGGGCCCGGCGGCTTGATCACCGCCGGCTGAAACCGGACCACGCCCTCGGCCGTCTCGATCGTCCCGCCGCGTGCGCCCTCGGTCATCACCACGGCGCGGGGCGCGGGGGAATAATCGCGAAGCGCGCTTCGCTCCAGCGGGTCCGAGGCGCTGCCCACGATGACGTCGGGAGCGATGCCTGCCCGATCGAGGGCGATCTTGCGGCGGGCGGTGGCGACGAGCACCTTGGCGGCACGCGCCAGCCGCAACAGCTCGGGATCCTCGGCCGCGAAGTAGACCCCGTCACAGCCGGCGAGGAGCTCGTAGGGCAACCGGTCGCGGGCTTCGGGGTGGAGCGGTCGGCCGATGACCACGATCGTGCGGTCGCCGGTCGGGGGGATGAGCACGACCGCACGGACGTGGGGTTGCGCCCGGACGGTTGCGTGCACCTGACCCTGTGTGCCGGCGGAAGAGTTTCCGCTACCGCCGGCAGGCAGAGCCGAGAGCTCGGCCGTGACCTCGCGAGCGGCGTCGTCGTGGCCCACCGCCGTGAAGAAATGCACCTCAGCGTCGCTCCGGGCGAGCTGGCGGAAGGCCATCGCTCCCCCGCCGCCCGCGAAGAGGCGAGGCGCATCCAGGTGGAGGATCTCGCCGGGCCCCGGCAGCGCGGACACGTCGGCCATCTGGATGAGCTCGACGTGGCCGAGGACGGCGAGGCGAAGGGTAGGCAAGCGGGCCGAAAGCTACCATCTCACGAGCGCGGTCCGCGAGGCGCTGCTGCCTCACGCCTTCGACGGGCGCGAGGCGGCGACCTCTTCCATTCGCCTCAGCACGGCCGAAAAGTCCTCTTCAACCCCCCTCGCCAGCTCGTCAGAATTCACCCGAAAGGCGGCTTCCGTGGCGGGCATGGCGAGACCTTCCTGGGAGGCCTCCCGCAGAATCAACTGAAAGTCCTTGTTCATCAGGCGCAGCGGAAACTGAGGGCGGTAGTCGTTGGTTGCCGCCGTCGCGAGCTTTCCAAGATGAGCTGGAGCGATGACGGCCGTCCGGGACAGGATCTCGAGCAACCGATCGCGGGCGAGACCCGTCTTCTCCCCCAGCGTCACCGCCTCGGCGATCCCCTGCATCCCGATGCCCAGCAGCGTGTTGACGACGAGCTTCATCGCCGCTCCGCAGCCAGGGCCGCCCATGAGAAAGAACTGCTTGGCGATCACCTGGAAGATCGGCTCGGCCGCTTGAAACAGCTCCTCGCTGCCGCCGGCCAAGAGCGTCAGATTGCCCTGCTCAGCAGCTGGGGTGCTCCCCGAAATGGCGACATCCAGTACCTCGATGCCTCTCCTTGCTCCGAGCGAGTGCAGCTCGCGTGAGCCATCCGGGGAGATGGTGCTCATCTCCAGGACGACGGTCCCGGGTCGTGCCCCGTCGAACACGCCGTCGGGTCCGCCGTAGACGCTCCGCACGGCTTCGTCATTGGTGAGGCACGAGAGAATGACATCCACGGTGCGCGACAGCTCGAGAATACTCTTCGTCGCGACGGCGCCGCGCACGGCTTGCGTCTTGGCTGGATCTCGAGCGTAGACCCGAAGCTCGTATCCGTGATCGACCAGGCGCCGCGCCATCCTGCTTCCCATGTTGCCCAGGCCGATGAGTCCGATTTTCGCCTCACCCGAGTTGAAACGTTTCATGGCGCTTGCCTCCCAAGCGATAAATCGATGAGCTGCAGGTCCGTGGCAGGATCGAATCGCTTGTGGATGGCCTCGGGGTAGGTCGTCACATACAGCTCGAGGGTGGGCGAAGCCGTGGCGGCGAGCAGGTGGCCGCCCCAGCTCTGCCCATCGCTGCGACCCAACGCGACGTGCGTGTGCACGACCGGCTTGCCATCGACCCCCAGTGCGATGTCTCCCGAGAGCGTCAAGACCTCCATCTGTTCGTGGAGCGACATGCCCTTGTATTGCTTGCGGGCCGGGTCGAACCAGCCAACCTCGGGGTCGCGCACCGCGCCGATGGCCGAGAAGTGGGCGCTGACCACGTGCTGCTCGTTCGCGAAGGTCTGCAGGGCGCTCAACACCTCATCGCCCTGAGACAGAATGAGCGCATAGGTCTTGGCACCATCGGGGGTCGTGGTGAGCAGGCGCAGTTGGGCGCTCGGCGCCTGTCCGTGCGGCGCTGTCTCGGACGGCTTGAGCCATCGGATGGTCGGTGGGATCGCGTCGGGCGGCCGCTGTGCGGCGCAGGACAAGAAGGGGATCGCGAGCAGCGAGCGGGAGAGCAAGGGTCTCATCGCAGTGCCTCCTCGCCTTGAACGAACACCCGCCTGCCATCTGTGAGGCGGTCGCTCGGTGACTCGACCAGCAGCGCTCCGTCGGCGAGACCGTTCGCGAGCGCGAGCTTGTCCCCAAGATCCGCGTCGATGTCGACGCTCTTCCACGAGATCGTGTCGTCCTGAACCTCGGCGACCCGTGTCCCGAGAGCGTCGATGAGAACCGCCGTCGCCGGTATGAGCAGAAGCTGGCCGTGCCCGCTCAGGTGGAAGGAGATCTGGCCGTACATGCCGGCGATGAGCGCGCCGTTCGGGTTTGGAATATCGACCTCGGTGAGCAGGGTCCGGGTGGCCACGTCGAGCTCATTGGCGGTCCTGGCCACCTGACCGGCGAACGTCTGGCCAGGCAACTCTCGCACCGTGGTCGGGGCGGTCATGCCCACCTTGATCTCCGCCGCGTACAGCTGCGGCACGTTGACGAACACGCGCACGGTATCGACTTCTGCCACCTTGAACAACGGCCGGCCCATGCCCGTCCCGGCGGTCACCAACTGTCCGACCTCGGCCGTTCGGTAAGTCACCACGCCGTCGAATGGCGCGACGATGACCGCAAAGCCCTTCAGGTCCTCGAGGCGACGCATGTTGGCCAACGCGCTGCCGTTGGCCGCTTCGGCTGCCTCCACGTTCGATTGCTGGGCGTCGTACCCCGCGCGATATTGATCGATCGCCTGTTGTGACACGACGCCCGACGGCCCGAGAGCGGCGAAGCGCCGATCGGTAATCCGGGCCAGCTCAAGCTGAGTCTTGGCTTGAGCGATTCCGGCCCGAGTCTGGTCGGTCGCGGCCCTCGCCTGCCGAAGCTCCTCGTCGATGTCGGGGACATCCAGCTCGGCCAGGACCTGCCCCTTGGCGACCTTGGCGCCGATATCCACCAACCACCTGCGGACATATCCATTTGCCCGAGCGTAGATGGCGGCCTCCTGAAAGGGCTGGACGGAGCCAGGTAGGGCGAGCTCCGTGGTCGCGGTAGACCGCTCTGCGCGCACGACCGATACCCGCACCGGCTCCTCCTCCAGAGTACGAGTCTCTACCGCCAGCGCCGCTCGATGGGTCACACGCGGCACGACCCCCAACACCGCGAGGCAGCCCAGCAGCCCCGCCGCGGCGGCTGCTGACCAGCCAAGCGCTCTGCGGCTTGGTCGATAGGGCGCCGGGTCAAACGCTGCTGTCTCGCCGCCGGGCTCGGCCTCGGCTGCGTGTCCCTGCTGCTTGTCTCGCGGTTCCATCAGGCAACTCCTTCCAGTTTGCCCGTGTGTGGCGGGCGTTTGCGCCAGGCGCTGTAGACGACGGGGACGAAGAAGAGCGTCGCGAGAGTCGCGAAGGATAGCCCGCCAATCACTGCGCGTCCCAGCGGTGCGTTCTGCTCCCCACCCTCACCGAGGCCGAGCGACATGGGCAGCATGCCTAGGATCATGGCCAGCGCCGTCATCATCACGGGACGGAGGCGGGTGATGCCGGCCAGCCAGGCCGCCCGGCGCTCGCCGGTGCCGTCCCGTCTCTGATCGTTCGCGAAGGTGACCATGAGGATGCTGTTGGAGGTGGCCACGCCGATGCTCATGATGGCACCCATCAGCGCCGGCACCGAGAGCGTGGTCCCGGTTGCGAAGAGCATCCAGACGATTCCGGCGATGGCGCCTGGTAGCGAGGACAGGATGATCACCGGATCGAGCCAGGACTGGAAGTTCACGACCATCAGGAAATAGACCAGGGCAATCGCCGCGAGGATTCCATAGGAGAGCCCGCGAAAGCTCGCGTTCATGCTCTGGACCTGGCCGCGCATGGAGATCGACGAGCCGCGCGGAAGTGACGGCTTGGCGTCGGCGATCAGCTGATTCACGGCATCGGACACGGCACCGAGATCCGACCCCTGCACGTTGGCCTGCACGTCGAAGGTCGGCATGACGTTGTAGTGCGTGACGTTGACGGGCGTCACGTCGCGCTGGAAGGTCGCGAGGTTGCCGAGCATTTGCGGTTCCGCAACTCCCGGCCCGTGGATTGGGGTCTGGCGGACGGCATCGAAGGAGTCGACCTTGTACTGCGGGGTCTGCACCGCGACGAGGTATTGGACCCCTTTCGCCGGGTCGAGCCAGAAGTTCGGCGCAACCTGGGAGGTGGAGCTCAGAGACACCAGCGTGTCGCCGGCGACGTTCAGCTGCGTAAGCCCTTGTTCGCTGGCTTCCGCACGGTCGACGTTCACCCGGATCTCGGGCTGGTTCACGACCTGGGCGAGGTGGACGTCCACGGCGCCGGGGACCCTGGCGATCCGGTCGCGCAGCTTCCGGGCGATCGCGTAGTTCTTGTCATTGTTCGCGAGCGGACCGACGAGCTGAATGTCGATGGGCGCGGTCAGCCCGAAGTTGAGGACCTGGGTCGTGATGTCCGGCGCGAGGAAGAAGACCTCGGTCGATGGAAAGTCGACTGCGAAGCGGCTTCGCAGCGTCTTGATGTAGCTCGCGGTTGGGTGGTGCCGCTCCCGGAGCTCAATCATGACCTCGCCGTCCGCCGACGAGATCAGCGAGGGGTCGCCCAGCGAGAGATTCAATCCGCTGATCGGCAGACCGATGTTGTCGATGACCGTGACGATTTCATCCTTGGGAATGATGGCATGGACTTCCTCTTCGATGCGCTCGAAGAGCTCCTGGGTGGTCTCGATACGCGTCCCGGCATTGGTTCGAACGTGAAAGCGAATCTGCCCGGCGTCGACCGACGGAAAGAAATCCTGCCCGAGGTTGGGAACGAGGGCGACCAGCGTGAGCAGGACGAATGCGGCGAAACCGAGCGCGAGCGCTCGCGGATGGTCCAGCGCCCAGTCCAGGTAGCCACCGTAAAGATGCCTGAACCGCTCGAAATAGACATTGAACCGCTCGTGGGCGCGCCAGACGACATCCCGGCGCTGAGTCGGCGAGTGGACCTCCCCGGTATAGAGATCGAGCTCGGCGCCGAGCATGTAGTGGACCATGGTCGGCACGAGACTCCGGGACAGAAGGTAGGAGGTTGCCATTGCGAAGACGACGGCCATGCCGAGCGGCGTGAAGAGCGAGCGCGCTGCGCCCGAGATGAACGCGATGGGAATGAAGACGATGCAAATGCATAGGGTGGCGACGAACGCCGGCACGGCGATCTGCTGGGCCCCGTCCAGAATCGCCTGAACCAGGGGCTTCCGCATGGCCATGTTTCGATGCACGTTCTCCAGCTCGACGGTGGCATCGTCGACCAGGATTCCAACGGCGAGAGACAGCCCTCCCAGCGTCATCAAATTGAGCGTCTGCCCGAGGCAGGCCAGCAAGATGAGCGACACCAGGATCGAGAGCGGGATGGAGGTCACCACGATGAGCGTGCTCCGCCAGCTTCCCAGAAAGAGCAGGATCATCAGCGCCGTCAACGCCGCGGCGATACAGGCCTCCTTCAGCACGCCCTTGATCGCCGCTCTTACGTAGAGCGACTGATCGAACAGCAGGTCGAGTTTGAACTGGGGAGGGAGCGTCGCCAGGAGACCCGGCAGCACGCCGCGAACGCGGCGCACGATGTCGAGGGTCGAGGCGCTCGAGCTCTTGAGCATGGTCATGAGGACGCCCTTTCGGCCATTGGCGCGCACCACGCTCGTCTGCGGCGCAAAGCCGTCGTGCACGCTGGCAATGTCGCCGATGGTGACCGTGGCGCCATTCGCACTCTTGATGGGGAGGCGGGCAATATCCCGGGCGGCCGTCGGGCTGCCGTTCAGTTGAAAGAGAAGCTCTTGCTGCCCGAGCTTCGCCGTACCCGACGGGAGGACGAGATTCTGCGCCTGCACCGCATTGTTCACGTCGTTGGGTGAGAGCCCGAGCGCGTAGAGCTTGGGAAGGTCGATGTCGATCATCACCTGCCGTTGCTTGCCTCCATACGGCCAAGGCATCTGGGCACCCTGAACGGTGGCGAGCCCCGTGCGCAGGAAGTTGCTGGTGAGATCGAAGAGCTCTTGCTCCGACAGCGTGTCGGAGTGAACCGAGCCCTGCAGGATCGGAACATTGGAGGCGTTGTAGTTGACGATGAGCGGCGGAGTGGCTCCCGGCGGAAACTGCTTGACCTGGCCTTGCGAGATCGCCGTGACCTGCGCGTTTGCCATCTCGATCTTCGTGCCCGGATGGAAGAAGACCTTCGTCACCGACACGCCATAGAGTGACTGGCTTTCGATGTGCTCGATGCCATTCACGGTCGTGGTCAGCGAGCGCTCGAAGGTGCTCGTGAAGCGCTGCTCCATCTCCTTGGGAGACAATCCGCTGTACTGCCAGACAACGGCGATGACCGGGATGTCGATCTCCGGCAGGATGTCGGTGGGCATCCGAAGGATCGAGTAGATCCCGACGGCAACGATCAGCATTGCCAGGACGACGAAGGTGTAGGGGCGCCGGAGCGCGAGTCGGACGATCCACATCTGGGCCTCAGGGAAGGTGTCCGGTCGCGGCGAGCATGGTCAGGCGCGCCTGGCGAGAGGCGTCCGCGGCTACGGCCTCTTGCGTCGCCGCGTCACGGGCGGCGCGCTCGGCGTCGATGACCTCGAGGTCGGTCACGGCCCCCGCCTGATAGGCGGTGTTGGCCAGCCCCAATGCCCGACTGGCCAGCTTGTCGGCCGCGAGAAATGAGCGGAGCGCTTCGTCCGCTCGCAGCACCCCCTCGAAGGCGGCGCGCACGTCGGACTGCGCCTGTCGGACGCCGGCTGCGTAGGCCACCTTCGCCTCGTCGAGCAGCGTTTGGTGCTCCCGGTGCTGCCCGTAGCGCAAGCCGCCGTCATAGAACGGAATGGTCAGCAGGACGGACAGCGAGTACCCCGAGAGCGGTAGGCTCGGAATGGCAGGGTTCTGGTAGAACGGCTCCGCGGTCGCCACGAGGTACGGCGCGTAGTTCGACCAGTCGTCGCGGACGACCTTGTCGGCCGTTCGAGATCGATCGTCGAGAGCGACCACGTCGGTGCGGCGCGAAGCCTCGTTGAGCCCAGCCTGCAGACTCGGCGGGTCGGGCAGCATCGCATCCCCCAGAGAGTCGAGGGGTGCGTCCTCTCCGGCCAGGATTCCGAGCGCCTCCTGCGCGGCTGTGAGCTGGGCATTGGCTTGCTGGACGAGGGCCTCGTCGGTGGCAACCTCCTGCCGCGCTCTCACCTCGTCGAGGCTCGTGCCCACGCCGCCGGCGTACCTCTGGCTTGCATAGTCAGCGTGCCCTTTGGCGTTCTCGAGCGCGGTCTCGTCCACCTCGATGACGAACTTCTGCGCGTAGACGGCGAGAAATGCCTGACCTGCCGCATAAGCGACCGTGCGCCTCGCGTCGGCGGCGCTCGCCCGGGTCGCCTCGGCGTTCAGCTTGGATTCCGAGGTGGACAACCACTGTCGCGCCATGACGAGCGGCACTGTCAGAGTCAGGTTCGCTGAGAGCTCGTTCTGCGCCAGAATGACGTTTCCGGATTCGATTCGAGTGCCGTCCAGGTGTGTGCCGCCGACGCTGCCATAGACGGTGGGCAGCCATGCCGCCTCGGTCTCGCGCACGACCGCTTGGACCCGTCGCACCTCGAGCAGCGCCGTCTCGTAGGTTGGATTCTTCGCGAGGGCGCGCGTGATCGCATCCTCGAGCGTGACGCGCAGGGGCGCTGGCTCGCCCACGGGCGCGGATTGGGTAAGCGCCGTGGTTGCCAGGATGAGGAGTGTCGAGCACACGCTGCTAGCGCTTCTGCGATTTGCGTGCCGAGCGGGCCGAGCGCCGTAATCTGCGGAAATGTCGCTGTAATCGGGGGCCGGTGCGGGTTCAGCACGCGGTGGCTGCGGATTCCGCACTCGCCGAGGACGGTAACGGAGGGATCTCGTGCCCACTTGGTTCTGAGCTTTGGCCGAGCCCTTGCAAGGCCTTCGCGGATAACGCGCACGACAACCACGGAGGTTCAACCGATGAAAGCCATGATTCTCGAGAAGACCGCTCCGCTCGAAGCTCATCCGCTTCGCTGGGCCGACATCCCCGCTCCGAGCCCTGGGCCGGGCGAGGTGCTGATCCAGGTCGCAGCCTGCGGGGTCTGCCGCTCGAACCTGCACATGATCGAAGGCGACTGGTCGAGCAAGGGCATTCCCGCAAAATTGCCCATCGTCCCTGGTCACGAGGTCGTGGGCCGGATCACGCGTCTTGGCCCTGGCGTGCAGAACCTTTCCGTCGGGGCTCGGGTGGGCGTTCAGCCGCTGTGGTCCTGCTGTGAGCGCTGCGAATACTGCCTGACCGGGCGCGAGCAGCTCTGCGCGCAGAAGCAGGTCACAGGAGAGACGGTCGACGGTGGCTATGCGGAGCTCATGGTCGCGAAGGAAAGGCACGTGTACCCCGTGCCCGATGGGATCTCCGACGCGGAAGCTGCGCCCCTGTTCTGTCCTGGAATCACCGCCTTCGGGGCCGTCTCGAAAGCCCGCCTGGCGCCGGGCAAGAGGATGGCGCTCTTCGGGTTCGGAGGGGTGGGGCACATGGTCCAGCAACTCGCCCAGCTCGCGGGGGCGGAGGTGACGGTCGTCGCGCGCTCGCCGCTCCATCTTGCTCTGGCCAAGAAGCTCGGTGCGTCAGCGACCGTCGACGCCTCCTCGTCGGCCCATCTCGAAGAAGAGCTCACGAAGATGGATCGCGTCGATGCGGCCGTTCTGTTTGCACCCTCGACCCCGATGCTGCGGCAGGCCGTCCAGGTGACGAAGCCCGGCGGCGTGGTGGTCGTCGGAGCCTCGGCTGAGGTGGGTGAGCTGCCCTTCGGGGACGCGAAGACCGTCGTCGGCACGCTGCTCGGCTCGCGGCAGCAGATGCACGAGCTGCTTCGGCTCGCCGAGGAGGGTCGGATCGAGGCGGTGGTCGAGTCACTCCCCCTCGAGCGCGTGGAAGACGCCCTGGCGAGGCTGAAACATGGCGATCTCGCGGCCCGCGCGGTGGTGATGCCGTGATGCCTTCCGTTTGCGAACGGGTGACAGGGCGGTAGAGTCTGGCCTCCGAGAAGGTAACGCGACACACCATGTCGATTCAGCGCCGCCGGATTCCCCCCTTACCCGAGCGCCCGCGCGTTCACCCGATCGGCAGGGACATCGTTCGCTCCTACACTGTCGGCAGGGAAAGTGTCTCACGCGCGTGCCTGGGGGAGACCCTGGTCTTGACCATCGCCTCGCAGGAGGCGCTTCCCGAAGGCGTTCGGGCCAGCCTCGTCACCACCCTGGGCTCGAAGCGGAGCGAGGTCTGGGCGAAAATCCCGTTCACACGACTCGACGATCGAACGTTGACCTGTCGTGTCCTGGCCACGCATCCAGGTCTCCGTTCCTTCCGAGCCGAATTCTCGGTGGACGGCGGCCTCACCTGGCTCCGAGACACGGTGCCCGACGCTTGGGTCTTGGTCGAGCCGTCCCAGGTCGATGGTCTGCGCATCTACTCCCTGATTCCCACGGTGTCGGGCACGCTTTCCGATTGGCAAGGCGACCTCGAGCGCATCCGGGAAATGGGGTTCAATGCGGTCCATCTCTTGCCGGTGACGGCCCTCGACACCTCCCAGAGTCCCTACGCGGCCAGGGACCTTTTCGCTGTCGACGACAGCTACCTGATCGAGGGCGTGCGCCGGGACGGCCTCTCGCAGCTCGAGGACTTTGTCGAAGCTGCGAAGGCGCTCGGCATTCGGCTCTGCTTTGACCTGGTCCTGAACCACGTGGGGGCCCACAGCACGATGGCCCGCCGGGCGCCCGACTGGATCGTACCTGACCAGAGTCAGCCCGATGGGCTCCGGCGCGCCCGCTATTGGTCCGACGGGGGGTG
>Ga0302324_100020028_pt1 | contig 13109 bp, 14 predicted proteins | sample Palsa_T0_1_FD_201949 | JGI IMG/M metagenome (GOLD analysis project Ga0302324, IMG submission 201949) | Peat permafrost microbial communities from Stordalen Mire near Abisko, Sweden - Palsa_T0_1 | ecosystem: Environmental > Terrestrial > Soil > Palsa > Peat permafrost | place: Sweden: Abisko...
GCGGTCATCGTGGGTAAGCCGGCTTTTCTGCGGAATCAAAAGATCAACGGTTTGGAGGCACTCGAAAGCTCAGCTCTGAAGCTTCAGGAGGCAGGCAAAACCGCTATGTACGTCGCCATAGATGGCAGGTCCACGGGACTTCTCGCCGTAGCCGACCCGATTAAAGACACAACGGCCGAAGCCGTTCGGGACCTTCAGGCACTGGGTTTGAAACTCATTATGCTCACCGGCGACAATCGGCGTACCGCCGATGCCGTGGCCAAGCACCTTAATCTGGATGGGGTAGAAGCTGAGATCGAACCTGCCGGCAAAGTTGCCCACATCAAGAAGCTGCGCGCGGAGGGGAAACATGTTGCGATGGCAGGCGACGGCATTAACGACGCGCCGGCCCTCAGCGAAGCTGAAGTTGGTATTGCCATGGGAACGGGTACCGACGTGGCCATGCAAAGCGCTGGAGTCACACTCGTGAAGGGGGACTTGCGGGGCATTGCCAAAGCAATCCGGCTCAGCCGGGCTACCATGTGGAACATTCGGCAGAACCTGTTCTTTGCGTTTCTCTACAACGCAGTGGGCATCCCGGTAGCGGCCGGGGCCCTCTACCCGTTTTTCGGCCTGCTGCTTAGTCCGATCATTGCCGGTGCTGCGATGAGCCTAAGCTCCGTCTCCGTAATCGGCAACGCATTAAGACTGAGAAAAGTAAAGATTTGAACTCGTTCGTCCGGGGTTAGCCGTGGGGTAAGAACGCCAAGTCATCACTCAGTACATAAATGGCGAGGGCGGCTAACATAAAACCCATTCCTACCCAAAAACGCCAATCGCGATGAGCGCGCTTCCAATAAGGTGGAGGGCCGTTCTCCCCGCTAGTCATACTGTCGAGGTCGGATGCATGGCGGCCGTCTGCTCTCGGCTGTCCACCGCCGCACTGTATTCACCACGGCGCGCGGCGCGATTACATTTTGCCCGGTGATAAAGAGCCCGTTGCGCCGCCGGCACATTGCTCTCCTGGCCCGCCCAGATCTCTAAAGCAGGTTGCTGGATGGCCCGGCCGAATGAAAACGCTACGGCCCAAGGCAAGTGCGACTTGAACCGAACATTCATCGCATTCAGACGAGCCGAAGCGAGTTCGCTGGATTGGCCGCCTGACAAAAATGCAATGCCCGGAACCGCAGCGGGGACGGCACGCAAGAGACAGTTCACGGTGGCGTCGGCTACTTGGTCCACATCCTCCTGATGGGGGCACGCCGAGCCAGGGAGCACCATACTCGGTTTCAGAATCATACCCTCCAATGCCACCCGTTGTGAATGAAGATGGCTGAAGACTGCACGCAATACCTCTTCGGTTGATTCGCGGCAGCGCTCCAGAGTGTGACTGCCCTCCATGAGCACTTCCGGCTCGACCACCGGAACGAGCCCGGCTTCCTGGCAGAGAGCTGCATAGCGGGCCAGCGCCTGCGCATTGGCTTCGATGCAACCGCGAGTGGGAAGATTCTGGCCGAGCGCGATTACGGCGCGCCATTTGGCAAATCGCGCGCCCATTTCGAAATATTCTTTGAGCCGGTCGCGCAATCCATCGAGACCTTCCGTTACCTTCTCTCCGGGGAAACCGGCGAGATCCTTTGCGCCCGTATCGACTTTGATCCCTGGAACCATGCCAGCATCCATCACGGCGCTCACTAACGGAGTGCCGTCCTTCTTCCGCTGGCGGATCGTCTCGTCGTAGAGGATTGCGCCACTGATGGAATCGCCGAGCCGAGGAGTAGTTACGATCAACTCACGATAGGCACGTCTGGCTTCTACAGTCTGCGGTATCCCCAACTTCGCAAACCGCTTGTTGCAAGTCGGAATACTTTCGTCGATAGCGAGAAGGCCCTTATCATCAGCCATCAGCTTTTTCGCGGTGATTATCAACTCTTGGATGTTCATGGTATATGCCCTTCTTTTTATCTCAGCCGTTTTACAATCCTAGGGAAGTCAGTTTGGCACGCGTGGAATCGAAGCCCGTGTGAAGTATGCTTCGCATCCCAAGACCTTCCGCAATCTCGACGAACATCGGTGTGTTCTCGATATACACGACCTCCCGGGCCGGGACTTGGGCGATGTCCAGCGCAAGCCGGAAGATATTCGCGTCCGGCTTTCTCATGTGGACAAAGCAAGAAGAAACGAAGAAATCGACGAACTCGCCCAGCTTAAACGTGCCAATTCGATGCGCGTTCAACTCGCGCGATTCGTTGCTTACCACAACAATCTTGAGGCCATGCCGAAGCTTGAGATCGGCGATCAGCTGGATCATTCTCGGATACGGTTTCGATTGGGAGAGCATAAAAGATCGAAACTGCGCCCGGCTGAACGGCCGTTTCTCGTAAAAGATCACCAGGCTCAGGTACTCCTCGAATGTGAGCTTTCCCTCTTCATGGATCTCGAAAGCCATTCGATGCCGCGCTTCCATCGGCGCCCAAGCCAGCTTGAAGTTGGCGGCCGCGCGTCTGCGGGCGAGATGGTCCCACCCGTTCGTGAGCAGGACACCGCCGATATCTACAAACGCGCAGGTGATCTTAGGCACACTCTTCATCGTTTTTCCGCAATTCACCAGCTAAACCAATTGTGGAGTGGGGCGCGTCAAGAAGTTATCAAATCGACGCTCTGATTTGACGGCGACGCTTTTGACATGATTTTGACCTTTTTCCCGCTACGGTGGGGAAGTATGATCGAAGCCACTCCTACGACTGTTATCGAAACATCTCCCGGTGTCGGCGACGCCGTCAACCCATTAGCGCCGGAACTACTGCGGAAAATAAACGCCTATTGGCGGGCGGCGAACTATCTCTCGGTGGGCCAGATTTACCTTTACGCGAATCCCTTACTGCGAGAGCCGCTGAAGCTGGCGCATGTAAAGCCTCTGGTGGTGGGCCATTGGGGCACCACGCCGGGTCAGAATTTCATCTATGTGCATCTAAACAGGCTCATTAAGAAATACGACCTGAATATGTTCTATGTCGCCGGTCCCGGTCACGGCGGCCCGGCCATTGTAGGTAACGTTTACCTCGAAGGATCTTGGAGCGAGATTTATCCCGACGTCACTCAGGACGAAGCAGGCCTCAAGAAGCTGTTCAAGCAATTCTCGTTTCCTGGCGGAATTTCCAGCCATGTGGCGCCCACAACCCCGGGTTCGATCCACGAAGGCGGAGAGTTAGGGTATTCGCTCAGCCATGCTTTCGGGGCTGCGTTCGATAACCCCGATTTGATCGTTGCCTGCGTCATCGGTGATGGCGAGGCGGAAACGGGTCCTTTGGCAACCTCGTGGCAGTCCAACAAGCTGCTCGATCCAATCACCGACGGAGCGGTACTGCCGATCTTGCACCTGAATGGTTACAAAATCAGCAACCCCACCATTCTGGCCCGCATTGAGCATGAAGAGTTGGAACAATTCCTTCGAGGCTGCGGATGGACGCCCCATTTTGTCGAAGGGGATGATCCAAACACAATGCATCAGCTCATGGCCGCCACCATGGAGAAGGCAATCGAGGACATCCGAGAGATCCAGGAAACCGCGCGCAAAACAGGGGTAGTTGTTCGGCCTCGTTGGCCGATGATTGTCCTCAAGTCGCCAAAGGGTTGGACAGGACCGAAATATGTCGACGGCCTGAAAATAGAGGGCACCTTCCGGGCGCACCAAGTGCCGCTCCTGGTGGATTCCGCGCATCCCGATCATGTGGCGCAGCTCGAAAGCTGGATGAAGAGTTACAAGGCTGAAGAGTTGTTCGATAAGGATGGCCGCCTGATGCCGGAACTGGCGGAACTGGCGCCGAAGGGCAATCGGCGGATGGGTCTGAACCCGCATGCCAACGGCGGTATTCTGCTGCGCGATTTGCGCATGCCAGACTTTCATTTGCACGCCGTAAATGTGCCATCGCCCGGCGCCGTCGATGGCCAGGACACACTCGTACTCGGCAATTTCCTGCGTGATGTGGCCAAGCTGAACCAGGATCAACGCAATTTCCGTGTCTTTGGTCCCGATGAGACCCTCTCAAACCTGCTTGGCGCGGTATTTGAAGTGACCGACCGGCAATGGGATGCCCGTGAGGTCGATAACGATGAATTCCTTGCTCCCGCGGGACGAGTACTGGACTCCATGCTCAGCGAGCACCAGTGCGAGGGCTGGCTGGAAGGGTACCTGCTGACGGGACGCCACGGACTGTTTAACAGTTATGAGGCGTTCATTCGTATCGTCGATTCGATGTTTAGCCAGCACGCCAAGTGGCTCAAGGTGTGTCTCGAACTGCCCTGGCGGCGGAAGATCTCATCGCTGAATTACCTGCTTGCCTCCCATGTGTGGCAGCAGGATCATAACGGCTTCACGCATCAGGATCCTGGCTTCCTCGATCACGTCATTAACAAGAAGGCCGACATTGTGCGCTGTTATCTCCCGCCCGACGCCAACTGTTTGCTCTCCGTCTTCGATCACTGCCTGCGCAGCCGCAATTACGTAAATGTAGTGGTTGCGGGCAAACACGCCCTTCCGCAGTGGCTGACAATGGACGCAGCCGTGGTGCATTGCACTGAGGGAATTGGCATCTGGCAATGGGCCAGTAACGATCAGAACGCAGAGCCCGACGTCGTTATGGCCTGCTGCGGAGACACGCCCACGCTGGAAATTCTGGCGGCTGTTTCGATCCTTCGCGAGCATCTTCCAGATTTGAAGATCCGGGTGATCAATGTAGTCGATCTGATGAAGCTACAGTCCTGCAGCGAGCACCCTCATGGGCTGAGCGAGACGGATTATGATTCTCTCTTCACCAAAGACAAGCACATTATCTTTGGCTTCCATGGATACCCGTGGCTGGTCCACAGGCTGACCTACCGCCGGACCAATCGGAACATGCACGTCCGTGGATACAAAGAGGAGGGAACTATCACAACCGCATTCGATATGAGAGTGCAGAATGACCTCGACCGCTTTCACCTTGTACAAGACGTGGTAGATCGCCTGCCGCACCTGGGTACGAGGGGCGCTTACCTCAAGCAGATGGTTCAAGACAAGCTGATTGAGCACAAGCATTTTATCGATCAACACGGTGAAGACATGCCGGAAATCCGTAACTGGAAATGGAAATCCAATTAGGTGGATTCGGCTTCGAATAGTCGCGGCGCGGTTGTTTCAGTGCGGGGCGGAGTGGTGGATGTTCATTTCGACCATTCTCTGCCTCCTGTCTACCGGGTGTTGCGCGCCGGAGTCGACGGGAAAATCGTCATCGAAGTAATGGAACAACTTGACGCAAGCCGTGTACGGGGTATCGCCTTAACGCCGACACAGGGCTTAGCCCGCGGAATGGCTGTAGAGGACACGGGCCAACCTCTCCGGGTCCCCGTCGGCAAGCAGATCATCTCCCGCATGTTCGACGTTTTCGGTCAAGCGATCGATCGCCTGCCGCAGCCAAAAGATGTCGAATGGCGGAGCATTCACCGCGCCCCGCCGCCGCTGTCGGAACGCTCCACGAAATCTGAGATCTTCGAAACCGGCATCAAAGCTATCGATGTGTTGGTGCCGCTGGAGCGGGGCGGGAAGGGGGGAATGTTCGGAGGCGCTGGCGTGGGTAAGACCGTGCTGCTTACCGAGATGATCCACAACATGATCGGGCATCAACACGGGGTCAGCATCTTCTGCGGAATCGGCGAGCGCTGTCGCGAAGGCGAGGAACTCTACAGTGGCATGAAAGAAGCCGATGTCCTGAAGGACATGGTGATGCTGTACGGGCAAATGAACGAGCCGCCCGGCAAGCGGTTTCGAGTCGGCGCCGCGGCGCTGACGATGGCTGAGTACTTCCGCGATGACGAGCATCGCGACGTTCTCCTGCTCATCGATAACATCTTTCGTTTCATACAAGCGGGAATGGAGGTGTCCGGCCTGATGGGACAGATGCCCTCGCGGCTCGGATATCAGCCGACGATGGCGACGGAATTATCGGGGTTGGAGGAACGCATCGCTAACACCCATGCCGGAGCCATTACATCTATTCAGGCCGTCTACGTGCCTGCCGACGACTTGACTGATCCAGCCGCCGTGCATGTTTTCTCGCATCTTTCCGCATCGATCGTGCTGTCGCGCAAACGAGCCAGCGAGGGCCTTTATCCCGCCATCGATCTGCTTCAATCCAATTCGAAAATGGCAACCCCCGGCATTGTCGGCCAACAGCATTACAATCTCGCGCAGGAGATTCGCAAGACCTTGGCGCAGTATGACAACCTCAAGGACATTGTCGCGATGCTCGGGCTGGAACAGCTTTCCCCGGAAGACCGTAAGACTGTCGGTCGCGCCCGGCGGCTCGAAAGATTCCTGACCCAGCCCTTCTTCACCACCGAAAAGTTCAGCGGCATTAAAGGCAAGCTCGTCAGCCTTAAGGACTCGCTCGATGGCTGCGAACGCATTCTCCGGGACGAATTCAAAGACTACCCCGAGAGCGCGCTCTATATGATCGGAGCGATCGGCGAGGCGAAAAAAACCGATCCTAAACCAACACCACAACCGGCGGGCACTGGACCAACCGAGCCGAAAGCAGCGAAGGCAAATGCATCTTAGAATCCTTCTACCCTCCGAAGTTTTCGCGGACAAGCCCGATGTGGTTCGCATCACGGCCAACACCTCCGCCGGCTCCCTGGGCCTACTGGAACATCGGCTCGATTGCGTGGCAGCTTTGGTGCCCGGCATCATGACCTACGAGACAAAACACGACGGAACGGTCTATCTCGCGCTCGATGAAGGCGTGCTGGTCAAGACTGGCGCGGACGTATTGGTGTCGGTTCGCCAAGCCATCGGCGGGCAGGATCTCGGCCATCTCCAAGACGCCGTCAAAAAGACGTTTCTCGCCCTGAACACGGAAGAGCGCAGTGTCCGCGATGCGGTTACCAAGATGGAAGTCGGCTTCATCGGCCGGTTCGCGGAGTTTGAACATGAACGGTGATTTACAACCCTCAAAACCGGATTCCACCTTCGTGCGTAACGTTTCCTCTGAGGCTGCCCGGAAGCTAAAGGCCCAACGCGACGGAGAGCAAGGTGTCTGGTTTGGACTCGGCATGTCCGGTATGATCGGGTGGTCCGTCGCTGTTCCGACGGTCGGCGGGGTTTTGCTCGGTCTCTGGTTAGACCAGCGCCATCCCGGTACACACTCTTGGACACTGATGCTGCTGGTGGCGGGTCTATGCGTAGGTTGTGCCAATGCGTGGTACTGGGTGGCTCAACAGGACAAGGCAATGCACGACCAAGACGAGGACAAACATGCCTGAGACACCGTCCTTGATCCTGGCTTCGCTTGCGGGCATCTTGCTGGGAGCGGTTTTCTTCGGCGGACTTTGGTGGACCGTCCGTAAAGGGTTGTCATCTCAGCTGGCGGCACTCTGGTTCTCCGGCAGCCTTCTTATCCGAACCGGAATCGCCCTTACGGGCTTCTACTTCGTTGCACATGGCGAGTGGCCGAAGCTTTTGGCTTGTCTGCTGGGCTTTCTGCTGGCGCGCTTCGGTGTTACAAGATTCACCCGGTTGCCGGTGCGTCTCGATCAAGGATCGTCGTGAACCTCACTTCCGACCAGCAGATCTTCTGGCAGCACGGGTTCATCAAACTCAACGGGACCATCGTAACCACGTGGGCCATGATGCTCGTGATGGCCGTGGGCTCAAAGCTGGTCACGCGCAAGCTTGTCAGCGAAGGAGACATTTCGCGTTGGCAGGGTTCGCTCGAAATCGTGGTAACTACCATCGAGAAACAGATACAGGAAGTCGGCCTCGCTCAGCCTGAGAAATATCTTTCCTTTCTTGGCACGCTCTTCCTGTTCGTCGCAGCGTGCAGCCTCTGTATTGTCATCCCCGGTTATGCGCCTCCCACGGGTTCACTCTCCACCACGGCCGCGCTGGCACTCTGCGTGTTCATTGCCGTACCGCTCTTCGGCATTAGAGAACAAGGATTCGGGAGTTATTTGAAAACTTACACGAAGCCAACACTCCTGATGCTTCCATTCAATATCATCAGCGAACTCTCGCGAACTCTCGCTCTGGCGGTTCGCCTTTTCGGCAACATGATGAGCGGGGTAATGATCGTCGGTATTTTGCTCACCATCACCCCGTTTCTCTTCCCAATCGCCATGACCGCTCTCGGCCTGCTCACCGGTATGGTGCAAGCCTATATTTTCTTCATCCTGGCCACGGTCTATATTGCCGCTGCCACGCTAGTCACCAAAAGGAAAGCTAATGGATAGCATTACTCTCATCGCAATATTCTCAATCGCCACCGCCGGCCTTACCATCGGGATCGGCTGCATGTGCCCCGCGCTTGGAGAAGGCCGGGCAGTCGCCACGGCGCTCACTTCGCTGGCGCAGCAACCGGACGCTTCCGCCACAATCACGCGTACGCTATTCGTAGGCCTTGCAATGATCGAGTCCTTGGCGATTTATTGCTTCGTTGTCTCCATGATTCTGATCTTCGCCAACCCCTTTTGGACTCATGCCATTGCTCATGCCGGAGGGAAGTGAGCGATGCTCATCGACTGGTTCACCGTCGGTGCCCAAGCGCTCAATTTCTTGATCCTGGTTTGGCTCTTGAAACATTTTCTTTACAAACCGATTCTCAACGCTATCGACGTGAGAGAAAAGGGGATTGCCGCGAAACTTGCCGACGCCGATGCGAAAACGAAAGACGCGCAAAAAGAGCACGATGACTTCGACAAAAAGAACCGCGACTTCGATCAACAACGCGCGGCCCTCCTAACCAAAGCCACGGACGACGCCAAGACCGAGCACGATCATCTGATCGATGAAGCGCGGAAAGAGGCCGAGACGTTGCGCACCGGCCAAGCAACTGCACTCAGGAACGATCAAGCCAGGCTGAGCAAGGAGATAACCCGCGTGGCACAGGATGAAGTCTTTGCCATCTCACGCAAGACGCTTCAGGATCTCTCCACTGCCAGTCTCGAAGAACGTGTCGGAGCTGTCTTCACGCGCCGCCTTGGCGAGATGGACGACAAGGCAAAGCAAACCCTGGGTGTGGCGTTAAACGCGTCTTCCGAACCTGCCCTTCTGATGAGCGCTTTTGAAATGCCCGCGCCGCAGAGGGCAACCATCCAAAACGCCCTCAACGAAACTTTCTCGGCGGAGATCCGCGTCCAATTCAAAACTGCGCCAGACACAATCTGCGGAATCGAACTTAGCGCAAACGGCCAAAAGATAGGTTGGAACATTGCGGAATACCTCACCGCTCTCGATCAAAAAGTTGGCGAACTTCTCACTGCTCAGCCCGAACCGGCAGCCAAATGAGTTCTCAAGGTGTTCTTCAAGCCGCGATTGATCGTACCTTTGACGGCGTGCGCAAGGCGCTCGAATCGTTTACGCTGCGGTTGACGCCCCATGAAGTGGGCGTTATCAAGAATGTCGCCATCGGCATCGCCACCATTTCCGGTCTTCCCGGTGTTGGATATGAAGAATTGGTTCGTTTCCCGGGCGGTCTCTTGGGCATGGCATTCAATGTGGATGACGACGAAGTTGGCGTTATTCTGTTGGGGGAATTTCAGGATCTTCACGCGGGCGATGAAGTGGAACGCACGGGCCGCGTCATGGATGTGCCGGTAGGAGACGGGCTGCTCGGGCGGGTGATTGACCCATTGGGCAAACCGCTCGATGGCAAAGGAACGATCGCTTTCGATAAACGCCTTCCGATCGAGCGGCCCGCACCGTCCATCATGGACCGCGCTCCCGTTGACGTTCCTTTGCAAACTGGCCTAAAGGCGATTGACGCGCTGATTCCCATTGCGCGCGGCCAGCGCGAGCTGATTCTCGGAGATCGTCAGACCGGCAAGACAGCCATCGCCATCGACACCATCCTGAACCAGCGAGGACAAAACGTGCTCTGCGTATACTGCGCGATTGGCCAGCGCGCATCCGCGGTAGCCAAGGTCGTCGCCAACCTACAGGAAAAAGGCGCGATGGAATACACCGTCGTTGTTGTGGCCGAAGGCAATAGCGCTCCCGGTCTTGTATACATCACCCCCTATGCCGCCACAAGCATCGCCGAATATTTCATGGAGAAGGGCCGCGATGTGCTCATTGTTTACGACGATCTGACTCATCATGCCCGCGCCTATCGCGAGCTTTCCCTTCTGCTCCGTCGTCCGCCCGGCCGCGAAGCGTTTCCCGGAGACATCTTCTACATTCACTCGCGCATGCTCGAACGCGCCACGCATTTGAACAAGGAACATGGGAGCGGTTCGCTCACCGCCCTTCCCATTATTGAAACCACTGCGGAGGATATTTCCGCCTACATTCCGACTAATCTCATTTCCATCACGGATGGCCAGATTTATCTGTCGCCCACGTTGTTCGAGCTCGGAGTTCTCCCGGCGATCGACGTCGGCAAGTCCGTTTCCCGCGTCGGCGGTGCGGCGCAGAAACCTGCTTATCGATCGGTCGCCGGCCATCTCAAGCTCGCCTACTCTCAGTTTGAGGAACTCGAAACATTCGCCAAGTTCGGTACCCGCCTTGATGCCGCAACCCGCAAAACCATCGATCACGGTGAGCGCATCCGAGCGTGCCTGAAGCAGCCCGAATCGCAACCGTTGTCAATGGTGCAGCAGATATGCGTTCTGTTGGCTCTGACGAATGGTTTAGTCGATGCAATCCCCCTCGAGAAGATGGACGACGCTCAACAGGCACTGCAGAAAGCATCGGCGGAAATTCCGAAGGATGTGGCCGACCGGTTCACTACCGCCGATAAGTTGAGCGACGATGACAAAAAAGCGGTTCTCGACATCGCCACCAAAGCCCTTGTCCAGTTCCAGCCTAAGCCGGTGGCCGCCCCCGAAGCGGCTACTCAGCCCAAGCCGGCTGCTGAACCCGAGAAAAAGCCGGATCCCAATGCCGGAGGCAAACCGGGACAATGAGCGGCAACATGCAAAGTCTTCGCCGGAAAATCGACGGCGCGGGTGATCTGGAAGGCGTGGTTCGTGCCATGAAGGCTCTCGCGGCCTCCAGCATTGGCCAGTACGAAAAGGCCGTCCAGTCGCTTGACGGCTACTATCGGACGGTGGAACTCGGCCTCGCCGCGTGTCTCCGGCAGGCCGGTCCAGATCAAGTTACGGCGGCCAGAACCTCGAAAGCCGGCGAGCCGGTGGGGGCCGTGATCTTCGGTTCGGATCAGGGACTTGTCGGCAGGTTCAACGAGGTCGTGGTGGATTTGGCTGTCGATACACTTCACAAGCTGCCTGGTCCTAAAAAGAAAATCTGGGCGGTCGGAGATCGAGTGCATGGGCTGCTTCTGGACGCCGGCCTAGGTGCACCCAGTCTGTTGTCCGTTCCCTTGTCCGTCAACGACATCGCGCCTCTTGTCGGCGAAATTCTCATTGAGATCGAAGCAGCCCGCGAGCAGCATGATGTCGTGGACGTTTATCTCTTCCATAACCACCCTAAATCCGCCGACGCTTTCGAACCCGTCTGCAAGCGATTGCTGCCGCTTGATCAACCATGGCAAAACAAGCTCACCAAGCTGCCGTGGCCCACGAAGATGCTTCCTCAGGTCATCGAGGGCCCCGACCCTACACTGGAAGCTTTTATCCGCGGCTACCTGTTTGTCCTCCTCTTTCAAGCGTGTGCGGAGTCCCTCAACAGCGAGAACGCCAGCCGTCTGGCGGCCATGCAACGCGCCGAAAAAAACATCAAGAACATGCTCGAAGACCTAAACCGGGAGTTTCACCGTGTTCGACAGCAGTCGATCGACGAGGAGCTTTTCGACGTTGTCTCCGGCTTCGAGGCGTTGACGGGACGCGACAATCACGCTTAAAACGGAGGCCCTATCAAAATCACTTCAGACGACTATCGCGTGCACGGAAAGAAGGTAAAACTCGATGAATTGCCGACCATCGGCAAGCCTGTCTGCGCATCGAAGAAAGAATACCGCGAACTCCTCGAGGAACACGTTAAGCAATTGAGCTCCCTGCAACACCTTCACTATGCATCCAACCGCCATGCTTTATTATTGATTTTTCAGGGTATGGATGCGGCAGGAAAGGATGGAGCCATCCGGCATGTCATGTCCGGGGTTAATCCGCAAGGATGCGAAGTTTCCAGTTTCAAGCAACCGAGCGCAGAAGAACTGGAGCACGATTTTCTGTGGCGTACCACCTGCCGGCTTCCGGAACGCGGCCGAATCGGCATATTCAATCGTTCCTATTACGAGGAAGTGCTGGTCGTTCGTGTTCATCCGAAGATGCTCCTCAGCCAAGGCCTCTCCGAAGAGTCGCGCGACGAGAAATCCATTTGGGAAGAGCGGTATCGTTCCATCGTGGACCTCGAACATCACCTTTACCATAACGGTACCCGGACGATCAAAATCTTTCTCCATCTTTCAAAGGACGAACAGCGAAAGCGATTCCTCGACCGCATTGATGAACCCGACAAGAACTGGAAATTCAGCCTTTCGGATATTCACGAGAGAAAATACTGGAAGCAGTACATGGGTGCTTTTGAAGACTGCCTGAACGCGACGAGCACTCGTCATGCGCCTTGGTTCGCGGTTCCCGCCGACGATAAAGACAACGCCCGGTTGATTGTCTCCCAGATTGTCCTCGATGCGCTTCATGATCTAAAGATGAAGTATCCGGAAACAACGACGAAAAGGCGGGGGGAGTTGGAAAAGATCCGGAAGCTTCTAGCGAAGTGACACTTTCAACTCGACCTCCACTGAGTGTGCTCAAAAGTGCGCTCCGCATCCACGTTCGCGTTATTGACGTGGTTTTGATGCTCTTGCCGCTACCGTAAGAACGGTACTGTTCTCCAGGAACTAATCTTATGTCGCAGGCAGGTTGTCGAATCGAAGTGTTCTCTGGGCGAGTACGAGGTTCAAGCGCATGATCGACACTCCGTCCAGACACCGATACCCAGACCGGGCACCTCCGGTAAACAACGATGAAAATCAACCTTAGGGCCGGACAACAAGCCATTGCTGGCGATTTAGTCGACGTACCGAAGCTGGTTACCGCCTATTTTGAAAACCGGCCTGATCCCACAGTTCCCGAACAGCGGGTAATCTTTGGCACTTCTGGTCATAGGGGTTCATCCTTCCAGAACTCTTTCAACG
>Ga0302324_100020031_pt1 | contig 13109 bp, 14 predicted proteins | sample Palsa_T0_1_FD_201949 | JGI IMG/M metagenome (GOLD analysis project Ga0302324, IMG submission 201949) | Peat permafrost microbial communities from Stordalen Mire near Abisko, Sweden - Palsa_T0_1 | ecosystem: Environmental > Terrestrial > Soil > Palsa > Peat permafrost | place: Sweden: Abisko...
CCGGTCGACTTGCAAATCTCGTTGCAGACGTCGATCCTGCCGCGCTTCCGCCAAATGCACTTGCTCCGTATTCAGATCGAACACCGGATCAACCTCCACGAACTCCACTCCATACGCATAATTCATATGCAGAGCCGCCGCCAGATCCCGCGCTATGTCTCTATACTCGGTCCGTTTCATGCCCCAGTCCGCTTCGTTCAGGACCAGAACGTCCACACCTTGCAGCCGAGTCAGCTGCGATTCGATGATCCCCCTTCGGCCAGGACTGATGCCGTCTTCGCTGGCCGTCATACGCAGAAATTCGCTTGGATCGGAGAGCGCAGAGCGAATCAGATCAAAATTAAGACCCCTCTCAATATTCCACTGACCCACCCGAACAACGATGCCAAGACCTGTTAGATTCGGTCGGTGGGGCTGGATCTCCCCGGGTACCGTTTCGCTATGTACGAAGGGGGTATTCAACAGCGCATTGAACCGCGCCGCTAGTGCGCCTTCTGGCTTGGCCGATGAAGCAAGCGCGACAAGGTCCTCGAAGGATAGCAAAGCTGGATTTTGCCATCGTTCTGCCAAGCTATCTGCCTGTGGCGTCGGTCGGGAGTTTTCCTGCGCAAGGCATGAGGAAAATGCAATCGCGAAAGTCAGGCTGCAATGCAGAGCAATTCTCGCTGCTCGTTTCACTCGTGTATCCTCCAATATTCCTCGGTGGCGTCGCCGCGGCAGTTTTCTTCGCGACGATCATGACGATCCAGCCATGCAAGCCAGACGATCAGACCTAGCCGGTCGGCTAAAAGCGCCCCAACGACTAGAAACGAAAAAGCGATCAAACAAGTTGCCGAATGGTGGATTAGCGCCTGCATCATTGGAATATCCTCGTCGCTTCCCACAGCTTAATAAGCTGCTGCTATCGAACGTTTCTGCTTTGGCTTCACCGAACCACCGGTGCAAGCTCGGCGTTCCCAGACCCGGTTACACGAGGGTCCACAACTTTTCGGTTTAACCACGCGAACGCGCCCCGCACGAGGAAAACGTTGAGTAATATCGAGATTAACGACGCGGCGATCGCTGTGCTGAAAACATTCTCCTCCACGATCCCGGACGATCGTGCGACTTGCACAACCACGAACGAGAGCTCGCCGATCTGAGTGAGCCCGGCTGCCACTAGAATTGCGGTCCGGATGGGGTAACGGAAGAGCCACACCACCGTCGTCCAAACCAGAAATTTACCGACCACAATGAGTAGAAGCATCAATCCGAGAAGCGGCAGGCTATTGAAAAGCACTTTGGGATCGATCAGAGTTCCGAGTGAGACAAAGAAGAGCGCCACGAAGGCATCTCGAAGGGGCACAAGCTGACTATGCGCATCATGAAGGTCCGGCAAACCACTGATGGAGAGTCCGGCGAGGAACGCGCCAAGTGCGACGGAGAATCCTACCGCTTGCGCCAGTGCAGCAGTCCCGAGGCAAATTGCGATTGCAACCAGCAGGAGAAGCTCCGAATTACACGTCAATTTGACTCGCCGCAGGAGTCGCGGGATCACCTTGATCGCCAGCCAGACCAGCGGTACGAGCAGGATCAATGCCTTGCCGAGAGTCCACGCTGCCTTCCAGAGGCGGCCATCTCCCGAGCCCCCAAGCACGGGAAGGACTACAGTCATGCAGATGACGGCGAGGTCTTCCACAAGGGTGATGCCGATCATCACGCGGCCATAAGTTGTGGCCAGCTTTCCTGTGTCGCGGAGCAGGCGAGCGAGCACCATTGTGCTGGCTACCGAGATCGTCGCGCCAATGACGACGCCTTCTGTCAGACTCCAGCCGAAGAACTTAGCTGCCGCGCCCGCGATGCCCACCATGAAAAGAATTCCAATTGGAGCTCCGACGAGAGCAGCCCATTTCACGCGCAGCAAGTCCGGAATCGAGAACTCGACTCCGATCGAGAACATAAGCAGAACGACTCCGACTTCGGCAAATACTTCGAACGTATGCAAGTTAGAGAGGTGAAGACCTGGCGTGAACGGGCTAACCACGATCCCGCCTAAAATAAACCCCAGGATCAAGGGCAGCCGAAGGCGCCACGCCGCCAGTCCGCCAAACACGGCGGCCAAGAATATGTACGTCAGATCACGGAATAGAATCGGGTTGGCTTCCATATTCCTAACCTCCCAGGCAGACGTTTGACTCGCCTGCCTCAAAATCATGGGTCATGAGGATTAAATACTCATGGTCCAATTCAAGTAAGCGGTGAAAGACCCGCGGATTGCCGCGGGCCTTTCAGCTATTTCGCAGCAGGTACCCAGACCGCGTCTGGTGCAGAGAACTCCACACCTGCAACTTCGGTGCTGAGCGTCACATATTGCAAGCCTGGCTTCGCACTCGGTTTGGCAGAAAAGCTCAACCAATACCGGTTGTCGAGTACTCTCTGGAGATCGTCCAGGTAAGGTTTGAAGCTCACCGGGCTCTGCAGACCAAGGAAGAAGGACTCGCCTCCGGTTATGTCCGATAGCTTGGCTATGCCCATCTGACCATTCGTGGCTTCCCAGTAGTTGCGGAGGAGGCGGCCCGAACCAGGGGCGTAGATCGTATGAACGATCGTGCCTGTCCGCATGGCGACTGCGCTTGCCGAATCTATGTCCGGATTGTTGGTCAAACCGCGCCAACGAGGTCCACCGCGCGCCCGGTCGATTCCATCCGTCACCATCACCACCTCACGGCGGTTCTGGTTCTCGGGCCAGCGTTTCATGAGATCGATCACCGACAGATACGGGCTGCCGTATGCGCCGGCACCGCCCAATGGAAGCCGGAGCGCTTTGGCCGCCGCGGCATGATCGTTGGTGAGATCCTGGACAATCTGAACCGCGGCATTTCTCATGTACCCGACTCCGACCGAAGTCGTCGGTGGCTGAGCGTTAATAAACGTGCGGAGCTCGTCGAGATTTGACCCCAAGCGTGGGCTGGAGGCGTCGTCGATCAGGATGAACAGATCAAGTCCGGAACGCTCTCCCTGGGCCGGAACCCATTCCGTCACTTGCAGGCGTTGCTTGCCCTGCGTAACGACGACGTCTTCCGGGTTGATTTGAGGCATACGTTTGTCGCTGGCGACATTGGCTGTAACTGCGATCCTCACGGGCACGGTGGTAGTGATCCCCGTTTGTTGCGCTAGCGATGACGGTGCAGTTACGAACATCGCCACAGCGGTAAATGCAGAGCACAGCATCAGCGTGATTCGTGTTTTCATGGTTAATCTCCTCGTAGTCCTAGTTTTGATTTCCTGCTACCGGTTCCTACTTCTCGGTCGCCGGGACGCACCCGGGCAAGCGGTTCGAGTGATCCGTGAATTGCTTATGCGGTTACGCGAATGGCTCTCAATCCGACAAACGATCCAAGTGCCAGCACGCCCAACAAACGAACTAAGGGAAGCGAGCTTCCCGTCTCAGGCAAAGACGCGGGAATTGCTTCCGCAATGGTTGGTCGCACGGGCGCTGTTACGAAGATCGTGAAGAAGATCGGTTCGTTAGCCGCAAAAGTAATGGGCGCTGGCGCCGTACCGGTCAGCTTGGTTTGTTGTGCGACTACGGTGCCCGGGGCTTCGATGACTCGGGTCGCAGAAATCTTCATTCCCTTTTTCAGCGCCCAGGCGTCCACGAGCCGCCCATCGACAAGAACTTTGTGGTCGTTGGGAAGATAGAACTTGTGGTTCGTTCCGTCTTCGAGAGTCAGGATTACGAAATGCGGCGGGTTTACATGCCACACCTTTCCAGTGACGGTCTGCACAGTAGTCACCGTGTGAGGAGTGGTGGTCGTAGTGATGGTTCGTTCCAGCTTCATGCCGGGTTCGAGGTCATCAATCGCTACTTGCCTGCCATCTACGGTGGCCGTATCGGACACATTCGCAAAATGCACAATTGTGCCGTCATCTTTTTTCAGCACCAGGTCGCTGCCCGAGGCGTAAACCACCTCGCCGCGATCGACACCGACGCTTTTCGTCGCTGGCCCGTGGGCGGTGTTGCTCTCGGTTTTCACCTGTGCATTCATTGCGACAGCAAAAGACATGCAAGCAATTCCGGCCATTACCAAGTGGTTGAGTTTCCGAGTGAGTTGAAGTGAGTTCATTGTGCTTTCTCCTTAGTAGTTCTTATTTGCAAGAGTTAAACTGCCTTGCTCAGTTGAGTTGTACTTCTGTGGTTCAAAACCTATGCGTGATGCGTGAACGACGTAACGCTGTGGGGCGCTGCCAATGAAATAAAACGGGTAGCAGGTGATTAGCGTAAGAGACGGGGCAGGACGCGGCCTTAGCACGCTCGCGTCACTCGGGCTGACGATGTTGATTTCATCGACTGCGTAAGTTGTCGTTCCTTGCGGCGCTTTTAGGTCGATCGTGTCACCGAGGCCAATGTCTTTGAGTCCACGAAAGAAGCCGTCTCGATGTCCGGCGATACCGATGTTCCCCGGCTCTCCCGGTCGCGCTGTTCCCGAAATCCTTCCCACCGCGTGGTTCAGCGTCAGGCCGTCTGTTCCATCAAGAAGCGGTACCTCAAGGCCGATCTTCGCAATGTGGAGCACGGCCAGCGGAGCACCGGACTGTTTATTTGGGCTGCCTTCGTATGCTTGCTCACGATGCCCATCCCACTGGCTGAAATCAACCCTCGAGGGACCGACAACTTCCGCAACTTCGTTACTGGTCGAGGTTGACAATGAGGCAATTGCGAAAAACTTGTTCAGAGCAGTCCGCGAACTGAAGAAGCTGTCCAATCGCGCCGCCCCGAAAACGACTAGCAGTGCGAACCCGAGGACTAATAGCAGGCGCTCGATCCAGATCCGGAGCTGATCATGATTTTTCCTGCTCGCCGGGGAAGAGACGAAACTGTCTCTTTCCTTTTCCTGAACCAGGGTCCAGAGGATCTCGCGGAACTCTTGAGATCTTTCGGTTGGTTCGGTATTCAGTCGCAGCATGTCGTGCTCCTCGTGGTATTTCTTTCCGATTCTCGTCAGGAAAAACTGCCGTGTCCTCTCTGACGACACACATACAATTGCAATCTTTCAGCCAATCAATACGCTCGTATTTACTGCGACTTAGATGAAAGAGGAAGCCGACGTTTCAGAAATGCCGAAGTCTCAGAAAATATCGAGGAATTTATCGATGAGAATGTTTCTTCGCAGGGAAAAGAGGAAACATGAGCGTTCAAAGACAACTATTGCGTGACCTCAGCCAGAAGGACGTGGGTTGAAGGAAAGAGTGACGAAAACAGATGCAGTAGGGAAAGCGGCCTGCAGTCTTCTATTGTGGTCTGCTCAGCTGACCGGTTGGGGTTTGAATCGGGTCTTGCTGATCTGCAGATTTGCGATTTTTGAGTCCAAGGTCTGTCGCGGAATTCCCAGCTTCGCGGCCGCGCCAAACGGGCCCGAGATGCGGCCCTGGGAGTCCGCCAATGCGGCTTCAATGACTTCTCTTTCCCGGTCGGCTAGGGTTGCGACCAGGGGTGCTGTAAAGCCGGACAGCCGCGGCGTCGTACGTTTCAGCCAAGCCTCGCTGACCGAGAGCGTCTCTCCCGCGCACAGAATCACGGCTCGCTCAATGACGTTCTGCAGTTCGCGGACATTCCCCGGCCATTCGTACGCTTGAAGAATTTCGATCGTCCCCTCTTTCATCTTGCTGACCTTTTTGCCGGCTTTCTTGGCGTAGCGCTCGATTAAGTGGTCAACCAGTAGCGGTATATCGTCCACCCGTTCGCGCAGCGAAGGCATCTGGATGGGGAAGACGTTCAGCCTATAGAACATGTCTTCGCGGAACGTACCAGCCGTGACGGCCGCCTTCAGGTCGCGGTTTGTCGCTGCTATGATGCGAACATCCACGGAAATTGGCTGGCTGCTCCCCACACGTTCGAATTCTCGCTCTTGAATCACTCGTAGCAACGCAATCTGTGTCTCCATCGGCAGTTCGCCGACCTCGTCCAAAAAGATCGTCCCGTGATTGGCTGCTTCAAAACGGCCGAGGCGTCTCTGCAGCGCCCCAGTGAAGGCGCCTTTCTCATGGCCAAACAGTTCAGATGCGATCAGCGAGGGCGGGATTGCCGCGCAGTTCACGCGAATAAATGGGCGCATCGATCGCTTTGAGTTAGCATGAATGGCGCGGGCAATCAATTCCTTGCCTGTTCCGGTTTCACCCAAAATAAGAACGGTGGAGTCAGTTGGCGCCACGAGGCGCACTTCTTCCAGCACCGCTTTCAATATGGCGCTCTCCCCCACAATTCCATCGAACGCGGTGGAAAGTCCGCAGGGCATCTCTCCGTTCTGGAAGATGAGGCTACTGTCCTCTATCGTATTGGGCATCTGCGCAGAAAGCATGTCTCGACTCCTCGGAAGCATTTGTTACGAGTGTTTATCGGTGTCAGACTTTTCGAGTGCCGCGTGAATCTCCCTCAGCAACGCGTCGCTTCGCACTGGCTTGTTCAGGAAACCGGCGGCTCCGGCTTTCATCACCAGATCGCGAAGGGACCCATCCCCGTGGGCGGTGACAAAAATGACTGGGACTTCGCAGTTAGCATCGAGCAACCGTCGCTGCAATTCGATGCCGCTCATTCCCGGCAAGCGCACGTCAAGGATCAAACAACTTGTGTTGTTCCGCTGGGGTGAATCAAGAAACTCCTCGGCAGAGCCGAAGGTATCTGTCACGAAGCCAGCGGCCTTCAATACGCTCCCCAGCGCCTCACGCAGGGGTTCATCATCGTCCACAATTGCGATAAGGCCGGTTTTGGATAAAGTCTTGCTCAATTGATTCGTCCAACCTCTCCACTCGATGGAACGCCTTACAGATGGGAGACTAACAATTCGGAGATTCGAATACCATCCTGCTTTAGGAGGAGAGAGGTGCTCATTTTCGAGGCGAGTTTTTGAGCTTCTCAGCCATGCGGACGAGGTGAGCGAGAGAGTCAGCTCGCGTCTTGTCCATGACGTGCGCGCGATGCGTCTTAACGGTCAGTTCACTGGTCCCGAGTTCATACGCAATCTGCTTGTTGAGCAGTCCAGCGACCACCAAGTTCAGCACTTCTGTTTCCCGAGGCGTGAGTGAGTCGAAGCGTTTGCGGATGTCCGTCAGCTCCACGCGCTCCTTCCGGAGTCCGCGATCGTGGGCGACTGCTTTCTGAACCGCATCCAGCAAGTCCTGACCGCGAACTGGCTTGGTCAGGAACTCCAGAGCCCCTTGTTTCATTGCACGGACAGACATGGGAATGTCGCCATGGCCGGTAATGAAAATGATCGGAATCTGGATATTCGCATCACTCAATTGGCGTTGAAGATCCAGACCATTGAGGCCCGGCATCCGCACGTCGAGGACAAGACAGGACGGCGCGTCCGGGCGCTTGGCAAGCATGAAGTCACCTGCTGAAGCGAACGTCTCTACGCGAAGGCCTATGGATTTGATAAGACTGTGGATTCCATCGCGAATCATTGCGTCATCATCGATCACGAATACTATCGGGTCCGGTTCGTTCATGCGGCGGCATCGCCTCCACGGGGCAGAGTGAACTGAAAGACAGACCCTCGATTCACAATCGATTCGGCCCATAACCTGCCGCCATGCGCTTCAATGATCGAGCGGCTGATGGGCAACCCCATCCCTATGCCCTGCGATCGAGTCGTAAAGAAGGGTTCAAAAAGCCGGCCCATGATCTCCGCTTTCACTCCGACTCCGCTGTCCTCGACGGAAACTCGAACCTCGTCTGCATCCTGCATTTGAGACCGGATCAGCAATTTCCGTGAGCGGTCGTCAACGCCGCTCATCGCTTCGATTCCGTTCAGCATAAGATTCAGGATTACCTGCTGCAACTGAATTTTATCGCCCAGGACTGGAGGCAGGTCCGGGGCGAGGTCAGTCACGACGGATACCTCGTTCTTCGACGCTTGACGATCGGCTAGAGCGACAACCTCTCCGATGATTTGGTTGATTTGAACCCACGCTCTCTCCCGAGCCGTCTTGTTAATGAGCGAGCGAATTCGGCCAATTACCTCGGAGGCCCGCGTCGCCCCTTGCGTCGTGCGCTCCGCTGCCGCCCGAGCCTCGACCAGGTCCGGATGATCACGGGTGAGCCACGCCACGCAAGCGTCAGCATTGGCCACAACCGCGGCGAGCGGCTGATTCACTTCGTGGGCAATGGATGCCGCAAGCTCGCCGATTGTAGTGATCCGAACCACGCGAGCAAGTTCGGTCCGCGTTACCTGGAGAGCCTCTTCGGTGCGCCTTTGTTCCGCCATCTGATTGAGAAGCGCATCGTTTGCGTTCTTCAGATCAGCCGTGCGTTCTGCAACCCGTGTTTCCAGCTCGTCCCGGGACCGCCTGAGGGAATCTTCTGTTTGCTTCCGCCATGAAATCAAACGATTCGCGATCAGTTCACAGGCAATGAATGCGAGAAAAAAAGGGACATCACGTGGCTTTATGGCAAACGAACGGATTGGCGGAATGAAGTAATACAGAACCGCCAGCGTGCTTAAGCCAACTGCGAGCCAGCCAGGACCCCTCCCGCCGAACCACGTACTGGCAATGACCGCAACGGGGAAGAAAAGCCAAAAAGGATTCCCGAACGAAACTTGCAAGGCCAGCGACAGGAATAGGGCCGCTGCCACGAAGGCGATTGCCAATGAGTACCGCAATGGCGCACTAAGCTTGTGCGGCTTAGCGGGAGTGGTTTGCATCTGGGGTTCGAGGTACTTGCTTTAGCGCGCTATTCTATACCACGTGCGTCGATCGCTTGGTCATCGCGCTCAGTTGCTATTTCTGATGGGTCGGAAGTTCTGAAACCTCGGCACCTTGTTTCGATGTAAGTCTCCTTGATTCAGCAACTGGAATCGGTCACCGGATTGCACTGCGTCGCTCAGGCGGTTCCCTAAATTGAGAGGAGGTTCCTCCATGGCCCGTAAGGTAAAGCGCATAACGGTTGATCTAAGCGGCTATCCCGATCTGGTGGTGGTCTATCTCGGGATGCGGGTTAATCTGCTAAGCGGGCTGAAGACGCTGTTGGGGTTCGGACCAAAAATACAGGCCGCCGTGAAAGCTGCGCCCGAAGGTCTGCTGCTGCACGAGAATCTAATCATTTCGCTCTTTCCTCCGCACGTGGGCATGCGTCAATACTGGCGCGATTTTCAATCATTGGAAACCTGGGCGCGTTCGGAACCGCACCGAGCCTGGTGGAAACAATTTCTGCGTGACTCCGGCGGCACCGGTTTCTGGCACGAGACGTACTTTCTGCGCGGGGGAATCGAGGCGATCTATGACGACATCCCGAGGCCGCTCGGCTTGTTGGCGTTCGCGCCGTCACGCGAAGCGCTTGGTCCTATGTTCAGCTCCCGCCAGCGGTTGGGCATTGCAGGAGCGGCGGCGGCACCACCGCCGGTCGCCGAATTGGATCTGGACCCTCAGCCCTGAGCGGGGGCCAACAGGCGCCGAAAGAGTATGCCCAATTCCGTTCCAGCTCCCAATTCTTCAATCGCGCAGCGATGCACAGGGGCAAGTATTATTGTCGAAACCGGATTACCGGAGAGGAAACGAAATGGAAACCCTCCTGAACAAAGCTCAGAAGTTCATTGCTCTAACTCTCGCAATTCTGCTCGTCCTGGTTGTGGCGCTGGCCACCGTACATCTCGGGGTCTTGATTGCTGAAGAGATCTGGAAGCCTCCGCGATTTCTGATCCCGGTTCAGGGTCTCCTCGATGTCTTTGCGTTTTTCCTGTTAGTCCTTATCGGGGTGGAGTTGCTGGACACGTTGAAGGCATACGTCCAGAAAGATGCGATCCGTGTTCGCTTAGTCCTTGAAGTGGCTCTGATCGCGATGGCGAGAAAAGTCATCATCGTTGAACCTAATGGCGTTCCGGGCTTGACGCTGCTTGGTATCGCAGCTCTCATTCTGGCTCTTGGCGTCGCTTTCTACTTTGAAAGACAAACGCAAAAGGAAGACTCTTCCGCTCATTGACAGGAGCGGCCGCATACCAGACCCTGGAGATATACAAGAGGCAAGAGAGAATGGCGCGCGTTTTCATCACAGGTTCCTCTGACGGGCTCGGCCGCATGGCAGCTCAACTCCTCGTCGAGCAAGCCCATGGTGTAGTCGTGCACGCTCGAAACGAGCAGCGAGGGCGGGAAGTCCTGTCCGCCGTTCCCGGAGCCGAGACAGTCGTCATCGGCGATCTGACAAGCATAGCGCAAACGCGCAACGTGGCCGAGCAGGTCAATGCACTCGGCTCCTTCGATGCAGTGATCCACAATGCCGGTATCGGGTACAGGGAACCTCGACGCATTGCGACCGAGGACGGCCTGCCCCAGGTGTTTGCCGTGAATACACTCGCGCCATATATCCTAACCGCGCTGATTCAGAAGCCGAAACGACTCGTCTACCTCAGTTCCGGCCTCCATAAAAGCGGGGACGCAAGCCTAAAGGATCTGGCGTGGGAGCAGCGCCCATGGCAGGGGCAGCAGGCTTACTCCGACACTAAACTGCATGATGTCCTTCTGGCTTTTGGGATCGCACACCGCTGGCCGGATGTTCTCTCTAATGCTCTGGAGCCCGGATGGGTGGCAACCAAGATGGGAGGGGCGGGCGCGCCGGACGATCTGGATGCCGGGCATCGTACGCAGGTATGGCTCGCCGTCAGTGATGACCCGGCTGCGACGGTTACGGGAGAGTATTTCTATCACATGCGACCTCGGGCACCGAACCCAGCCAGCCGGGATGCGGAACGGCAGCAGAGACTACTCGACGCCTGCCAAAGGTTCTCTGGTGTGGAGCTGCCCGCAAGCTGAGGAGGATCAGCTCGGCCCTACACCACGGACGTCTTGCTTCAAATTGCGTCGGCCATACCAAATCAGTATTGTTTCCTCTAAGGACCGCATTATTCTTGCCCTTAAGCGGCAGAAGCACAGAGACCGCGCGTCCTCCGTCGACTGGTCATGCGGTTTGATCTCGTAGATGTCGCCGTTGGCGAACACCACCTCCAGTCTGCCATTCCTCTTCGTGATGTCGGAATAGAAACGCTCGAGGTGGGCCAATCTGCCCCCATCTGCGTAGGTCGCTGTAGCGTCGATCCTGAGTCTCTGCACCTCAGCGCCTAGTTTCCGCTTTCTGCTCTCGGTGATGACGACAAACGCACCTTCCTCGAGGAATTCCTTTGCGGTGGCAAGGCCCATGTCTGCGCTTCCGTCACTACCCAGTGCGATCTTTCCTGCGAGCTTATCCACGGCGAATCCCTCTGTCCTGCCTTGCGATCAGTTTTTGCCCTTGGCCGAATGGATCGGCCAAGAGCTGAGGTCATGACCTAATTGTCCGAACCAGAGTCTGGCGATGCTTCCGTCTGCACGTCCTGTTCCGTCCGAATCGGCTTCCTATTCCTGTTCCTGCAAGTCTGCAACCGCCGTTGGATCGGGCGCGGCTGTTCCCTCGGGAACTACGCGGGGGTTGGGCGGCGGTGGAGCGGCGGGCAGACCGTTCTTGTCCTGCTTTTCCGAGAGCGTCTTCATCCCGGCATAGACCTGTTCGCGCAGATGATTTGGATCTCGTTTCAGGTCTCTCATGCCGCAACGCATAGGTGCAACCCGGCAACCAATGCAAAACGCTGTGTTTACGGGGACTTACCATCAGGAAAGAGGCCGACGTTTCAGAAATGCTGACCTATCAGAAATTGAAGCCACTTCTCCCCATGCATCGAACCAATTCGCACGTGCAGGGGATACCAATCTAGTCTCAAATGATCGCCGCCATTTTGGCGTTTGTGGCGCTGGCCACTGGAGCTGACGCCGCGCGCAGGCAGACGGGAAAGAAATACTAGGCATCTCGAATTCGGCCGTGTTACTGAGACGCTCTACCGCGGTGGCCAGCCAGCCCTGGCTGGCTTCATAGCGCTGCAAGGATGGGGTGGGAATTGTCGTCAATTTCCGCGTTGAGCGCGGAGAAATGGCGACCGAGAAGCGCCAAGTTGACTCTCTGGGAATGAACTACATCTGAATTCCTTGGAGCGCACGCGATGAACTCGAGGGTCGAGGTTTGAATGCGAAACAAACCTGGTAAGAGCGAGAAACAGAAAAATGAAACCTTTGCCCTCGAGAAAGCGTCGAAGAAAGTGGTGATCCCAAAAGGCTTCCAAGTTAGGTTATTGGAGATGAAATGAGACGATCGAATGTACGCACTTTGATCCTCAGCCTGGTTGCTTCGATGGCGTGTGCAATGCTCGGTGCGGGAGCGCAGCAGCCGGTCCAGCAACCGCAAACAGCATCTCCGGCATCGCAGGAGCAAGCCCCGGCGCAAGCACCTCCGTCCAAGCAGCCTTACCAGACGGAAAATCCCGAACAGTTGCAACAGCTCGTTGCGCCCATCGCCTTATATCCGGATTCGCTCGTCGCGTCCGTCCTTGGCGCATCAAGCTATCCCTCACAGGTTGCTCAAGCCAACGACTTTCTTGCGGCGCGCCAGAATTTTACGCCGGAGCAAATTGCCGCTGATGCGGACAAACAGTCCTGGGCTCCGGCGGTCAAGTCCCTGTTGGCTTTTCCTTCCGTGATTCGAAATCTGGCCTCAAACCTGTCCTGGACTTCTGAACTCGGCGATGCTTACTACAATCAGCCGAGCGATGTCATGAACGCAATCCAGGAGATGCGCCGCGAAGCGAAGAAACATAAGACGTTGAAAAGCAACGACCAAATCAAAGTGACCGACAAGCATGGCTACATCACCATCGATCCAAAGGATCCCGACAGTCATGTCGTCTACGTCCCGGCCTACAATCCCTGGTTCGCCTACGGTTATCCCATCACTCCTTGGCCCGACTGGGTGGAAGTTCCCGGCATCTGGTGGGATGGCCCCGGACTTTACTTCGGTATCGGCTTTGATCTCGGACCCTTTTGGGGATTCGGCTGGGGATGGCCCTACTGGGGCGTGGACTGGTGGGGACGTGGCATCTACTGGCATGGTGCTCCGTACTGGCGTGGCGGCCCGGCTTTCTTTGACCGTGACCGCTTCTATCATGGCGATTCCGGGTTCGGTTATCGCAATGTTCCGGACGAGCGCGGCGCTCGCGGATTCGGCGATCGCTCCCCTGGTGTGCGCTCGGGTCCCTTTAGCGGCTTCGGCCACG
>Ga0302324_100020035_pt1 | contig 13108 bp, 7 predicted proteins | sample Palsa_T0_1_FD_201949 | JGI IMG/M metagenome (GOLD analysis project Ga0302324, IMG submission 201949) | Peat permafrost microbial communities from Stordalen Mire near Abisko, Sweden - Palsa_T0_1 | ecosystem: Environmental > Terrestrial > Soil > Palsa > Peat permafrost | place: Sweden: Abisko...
TGCATGAGGCAGGCGGATGTCATGAATGATTTGCAGCATTTGAGTGAAGAGGATATGGTTTTGCTGGCTTACGGCGAGGGCGAGGACGGGGCGAGGCGGCACGCGGCCGATTGCGCCTCCTGCGCTGCGGCCCTGGACGCGCTGCGCGGCGATCTCAGCCAGGTGGAGCGCGTGGACCCTCCCCTGCGCGACGAGGCGTATGGCGTGCAAGTGTGGCAGACGATTGCCGGCTCGCTGCCGAAGTATCGGCCGGCCCATCAGCCCGTCCGGCGGCGCTGGCTGAGTCCGGTGTGGCTGCGGGGCCTGAGCTATGCGGCGGCCTGCGCGGTGCTGGCAGGCGGGGCGTTCTATGCCGGGCGGATGTGGGAGCAGGCCAGGAAGCAGCCGGTGACGGCCGTGAATCAGCAACCGCAAGCAAAGCCGGCGCATCAGAAGCAGCCGATTGTGGTGGTGGTGCTGGGCGACCATCTTGACCGCTCTGAGCGCCTCTTAGTCGAGCTGAAGCATGCCGACGCCGATTCCACAGACCTGGCCACGCCGCTGCGCGATGAGGCGCGGACGCTGCTGGCGGCCAACCGCATCTGCCGCCACGATACCGACGGCAACGAAGACCCGGCGCTGGCCACGGCTCTGGACCATCTGGACCAGCTGTTGAGCGAGATGGCCAACCAGCCGGGTGGACTGAACGGCGCGGCCATTGCGCGCCTGCAAAACGAGATGAGCACGGATGGGTTGCTGTTTGAGGTGCGGGTGCTGCGGACAAGAATTGGCTCCGGGATTCCCGAACAGCCGGCCGGCGGCGGAAGTCAACAAGGAGGCACGATATGAGCACCCGAGCGGGATTTCTGGCGGTTTCGCTGACGGCGTTAGCACTCGCACCGATGGCTCACTCGGCCATGAGCCTGAATCCGGCGATGGACGGGCAGGCATTTGCGGGGCCGGCGGGCTTTGAGGGTGATGCGTCCGTGGCCAATGCGCCGGATGCGAGCCTCTACGCCGAGGGCACGCTTGCCATCAACCAGGGCAAATGGTCCGACGCGGAAGCTATCTTCACCAAGGTGGCCGCACAGCGGGGACCGCACGCCGACGGAGCGCTCTATTGGAAGGCGTACGCCGAAAACAAGCTGGGGCAGGCCAAGCCCGCGCTGAGCACGTGCACGGAACTGCGCAGCGGCTTCCCCAGGAGCCGGTGGCTCGATGAATGCGGCGCTCTCGAGATCGAGATTCGAGCCAGCAACGGCCAGCCGGTGAAGCCGCAGGCGGGCGAGAGCGACGAGATGAAGCTGCTGGCGCTCAGTACCATGCTGCGCCGGGACGAGCCGCGGGCGCTGGCCGAGATTCAGGAGATCCTGAACGGCGACGCGTCGGAAAAGCTGAAGCAGGAGGCGCAGTTCATCCTGGGGCAGCACTATTCGGATGCGACGTATCCGCAGATTGTGCGCGTCAGCTACGTGGACGGCGACGTGAGAGTGTCGCGCGGCAAGCAGGCCGAGCACGTCACCGGTGCGGACTGGGAGAAAGCCGAGGCCGACCTGCCGCTCCAGACCGGCTACAGCCTGGTAACGGGCGAGGGGCGCGCGGAGATCGAGCTCGAAGACGCATCGACCCTCTACCTGGGCGAGAATTCCGTGCTGACGTTCAACGATCTTGAGACCACGGCCGGCGTCCCGTACACCGAGGTGGCGCTGCTCAGCGGCACGGTGACGCTGCACGTGAAGCCGTATGTGGCGGGTGAGCAGTTTGTGCTGCGCACGCCCACCGACGAGGTGAACACTGTGTATCCCCACGTGAGCTCGCTCCGGATCACGAGCTACACAGATGGAATCGCCATTACGCCGCAGACAGTGGGATTTCTGCGCGTGCCGATCCTCGGGCAGCAGCCGGCCGCCAAGGGGCAGACGCAGTTTTATCGCAGCGGCGTGCCGGTCGATCGTGTTGAGGCCGCCGATGGGGGCGACTATGCGGCATGGGACAAGTGGGTAGCCGACCGCGTGGCGCAGCGGACCACGGCGATGGACGCGGTGATGAAGCAATCGGGGCTTATCAAGCCCATCCCGGGCATGGCGGAGATGGCAGGGCAAGGGACGTTTTTCCCGTGTGAGCCATACGGCACGTGCTGGGAGCCGGGCGCGGCCAACGACCAGGTGCAACAGGCAGCCGGCGTCGCTCCACCTGCGACGCCCTCCGTACAGGTCACACCGCCGCGCACGCAAGGAGTCGAGACAGTCCTTGCCTCGGACGCCGATACGCCCGCCAGGTCGATGCAGACCGGATCGAGCGGCCGTTCCTCGGCCGGACTCGATGACGACGACTTTTTCCCCTGCTATCCGTCCCTCGACCAGTATCGAAACGCCGGAAACATGGGCCTGGCTCATACGCAGGGCCTGCGAAGGCTCCCCTACAATTGGGCCGTTTGCCATACGGGAACATGGATTCACCACCGGCATCATTATGTGTGGGTCGCCGGACACAAGCGGCACCACCTGCCTCCTTACCGCTGGGTCAAGAGCGGACACAAGGTTGCGATTGTGCCCCTGCACCCGTGGGACGTAAAGGGCCGGCCGCCGATCAATCGCAAGGAAGAGATCTTCGCGCTGAACAACAAGAACGGGCTGACCGTCGAGAAGGTGCGATGGGGCGCGAACAAGCCGCTTGAGTTTTTGAAGGAGCCGCCTAAAGAGTTTCGCAACCCGCTGCCGCTGCTGGCGAAAGCCGAAGAGCCAAAGATTGAGGCGCACACGTTGAAACTGGAGCCGGGCAGCGGACACTCTGTTACCAGGGTGAGCATTCCCATTCACTTCGATCACAAAACGCAGACCTTCATGGTTCCGCACCAGGAAGTGCACGGCGGCAAGACGGCTACCGTGTTTGCACCGATCAGCAACCCCACCGGGAACCTGCAGGCCAAGGCCGGCGGATTTGGCGGAGGCGGAGGCGGGTATCGCGGATCGGGTGGGACGGTGGCAAGCGGGGGCTCGCACAGCTCCGGCGGCGGAACCAGCGGAGGAGGCTCGCACAGCGGTGGCGGCAGTTCCGGTGGAAGCAGTGGCGGCAGCTCCAGTGGGGGCAGCGGCGGCAGTTCCGGCGGCGGTGGGTCACATCACTAGAGCATTTTCGAATCGAGCAGTTGAACAAAGGTCTGGGTTCCCATCCTTTGTGCGTCCCTAACACAAAGGGTGCGAACCGCGGAAGCTGAGTGCTGGACCGAAAACAGTTGCAGCGAAAAATGCACCGATGCCCGCCTCATTAAGACCCGCATCCAACGCAATATGAAAAGGGGCAGTATATGAAAGCAGCATTGTTGATCCACGTAGCATTATTCGCAAGCCTGCTGGCGGCGCCAGGCATGATCTTCTCGCAGTCCGCACAAGCCAACCAGACCTCCGCGCAGGCGGCGACCGCCAGCGGCGACCTCACGCTCGACGTTGTGGTGACGGACAAGTCAGGCGCGCCAGTGACGGGTCTCGAGCCCGGCGACTTCAAGCTGCTCGACAACAAGCAGCCGCAAAGCCTGGTCGCAGTGCAGCCAGCCAACGGCATGAAAGCCAAGGCCGACCCGCCGGTGCAAGCGCTGGTAGTTATCGACGCCGTCAACGCAACCTTTCTCACCATTGCGAATGAGCGGCAGTGGCTGGGCAGTCTTGCCCGCGAAAACGGCGGCGAACTGGCGCTGCCCACGTCGCTGGTGCTGCTGACCGACCAGGGCATGAGGTTTCAGGATCATGCCACGCTCGATGGCAAAGTGCTGGCGGAGTTTCTGGAACAAAATGCGAGCGGCCTGCGCGACATCCGCCGCTCGGAGGGCCGCGAAGGTGAACTTGAGCGCGAGCAGGTCTCGCTGAATTCGCTTAGCTTCCTGGCGGCCAAAGAGGCCAAAGCGCCGGGCAGGAAATTGGTCATCTGGGTCAGTCCCGGCTGGCAGCTATTCTCCAATTATTCGTGGGACGGCGGGCAAAGAGACGAGAAGGTGCTGTTCAACTACATCGTGTCGATGTCGACGGCGCTGCGGCAGGCTCACATCACGCTCTATAGCGTTGACCCGGCGGGCGTGGGACGCGGGCAGTTCTTCTATCAGAACTATCTGAAGGGCGTGGACGCGCCGAAACACGCCGACTACGGCAACCTGTTCCTGCAGGTGCTGGCCACGCAGAGCGGCGGCCAGGTGATGTTCGCGAGCAACGACCTGGCCAGCCTCATCGACAAATGCGTCGCGGATGCGCGCGCGTATTATGTGCTGACCTACCATCCGCCCGCGCCCGGCCATGCCGACGAATATCACGCGGTCGATGTGCAGGTGGACAAGCCTGGCCTGAAGGCGCGCACGCGCTACGGCTACTATGCCCAGCCTTCAACCGATACGGCACAGACGTTTCCTAAAACGTCAATTGAGACGGTGCAGGAGAACCGGCAGTAGGATTGCTCGGAACTGCGGAGCACGGTACGGGGGCGCGCGGCTGAAAACCTTTTCAGTTTCCGCTGGACGCGCCTCCGCCCTCCTGCGTATTGTGATTGAGTCGCGTTTCAATCCCAGGAGCCGCTCGTGCTGAACCTCACCGCCGTCGACTGGCTGATCATGCTGCTCTACTTCGTGTTTGTGCTGGGCATCGGCTTTGCCCTCAAGCGCTACATGAAGACAAGCAAGGACTTCTTCCAGGCTGGCCGCGCGCTGCCCGCGTGGATTTGCGGCCTCGCCTTCATCAGCGCCAACCTGGGCGCGCAGGAAGTCATCGGCATGGGTGCTTCCGGCGCCAAATACGGCCTGGAAACCGCGCATTTCTACGGCATCGGCGCCATTCCCGCCATGGTGTTTGTAGGCATCTTCATGATGCCGTTCTACTACGGCTCAAAGGCGCGCTCGGTGCCGGAGTTTCTGCGCCTGCGCTTCGACGAGAAGACGCGCGCGCTCAACGCCTGTTCGTTTGCCGTGATGACGGTGTTCAGCTCCGGCATCTCGATGTACGCGATGGCGCGGCTCATCCAGGCGCTGCATGTCTTCGACGGCCTCTTCCGCGCGCTCGGCTGGGCGCCGGAGGGCATCTTCACCTTTTCCATCTGCCTCTCGGCGCTGATCGTGCTGCTCTACATCTTTCTGGGCGGCCTCACCAGCGCCATCTACAACGAGGTGCTGCAGTTCTTTCTCATCATTGCCGGGTTTCTGCCGCTGGTGCTCCTGGGCCTGCGCAACATCGGCGGCTGGAGCGGCCTCAAGGCTTCGGTGCCCGTGGCCTACATGCATGAGTGGAAGGGCGTCATGCACTCGAACACCAACCCCATGGGCATCGAGATTATCGGCATCGGCATGGGCCTCGGGTTCGTGCTCGGCTCCGGCTACTGGTGCACCGACTTCCTCGTGATCCAGACCGCCATGGCCTCAAAGAACATGCTGTCGGCGCGGCGCGTGCCCCTCATCGCCGCCGTTCCAAAAATGTTCTTTCCGTTCCTCGTGATTCTGCCTGGTCTGCTGGCCATTGGCCTGCCCACACCGCACACCACGACAACAGAGCACACCGAGAACGGCGTCATCATCCGCGAGACCACGGTGGTTTCGCAGCAGGTGGAAGAGGGCCGCGGACTGGTGCCAGCCAAGATCAACCCAGTCACGGGCAAGCCGATGCTGATGGCCAACGGCCAGCCGCTGCTGGACTACGACATGGCCACGCCCAACATGCTGCTGCATTTCTTTCCCACCGGCATTCTGGGCCTCGGCCTCACCGCGCTGCTGGCCAGCTTCATGAGCGGCATGGCGGGCAACGTCACCGCGTTCAACACCGTTTTCACCTACGATCTCTACCAGTCCTACATTCACAAGGGCGGCAGCGACCGGCACTACATGGCGGTGGGCCGATGGGCCACGGTGGGCGGCATTCTGCTGTCGATTGCGACGGCATACGCAGCCATCAACTTCAATAACATCATGGACACGCTGCAGCTTGTCTTCAGCTTTGTGAATGCGCCTTTGTTTGCGACGTTTCTGCTGGGCATGTTCTGGAAGCGGGCCACGGGCCACGGCGCGTTCGCCGGGCTGATCGCAGGCACCGCGGCGGCCATGCTGCATCATGGCCTCACGCTGCCCATCGAGGCGCGCCCCGGCATCCATGGCGGATGGATCGCGGTGGTGCATCATTATCCCAGCGACATGGCGCAGAATTTCTGGGGCGCCATCTTCGCCTTCAGCACCAACTTTGTGGTGGCCGTGGTCGTGAGCCTGTGCACCAAAGCGCGCCCCGAGTCGGAGCTGGTGGGCCTCGTGCACTCGCTCACGCCCAAGCCGTCGCAGGGTCACATCGTCTGGTGGAAGCGTCCCGAGGCGCTGGCGGTCGCTATCCTTGTGGTGGCCATCGGCCTGAATATTTTCTTTGCGTGATGAGAGTCGTTTCAGCAATTTGCTCGGTTTCAGCGATATGAATTGTTTAAGCAATTTTCTTTGCGTCAGCGATGTGCTTTGTAACAGGGCACGACTTCTGTCGAGCCGATAACGTGGCGACTCGCCAGGCGGTATGTCCCGCCTTCAGCCCGGACAAGTTGCGCGCGCGGGAAATGGCATCTGGAACGCACGAAGTGTCAGGGCACGACTTCAGTCGTGCCGAAGAGGGCCGAAAAACCGGCGGGCTTCAGCCCCTGAGGTATGCCAACTTCAGCCCGCAAGACTATTCTTGAAACACGCTCTGGCAATTCCGGCTGCCCGACGAGGTGCACCATGATTCTCGATTTACGCATTCCCATGGGAGGAATGTTCACGCTGGTGGGCATGATCCTCACCGCGTTTGGCCTCGCCACCAACGGCCGCCCCGGCTTCTACGCGCAGAGCCTCGGCATCAACGCGAACCTGTGGTGGGGGCTGGTGCTGTTTGCCTTCGGCGTGATCATGCTGCTGCTCGGCCGCCGCGGACAGAAGCGCCTGGCTAACCTGCCACCGGAGCCACATGAAGACGGCGATGTGCGCCGCGGACATTGAAAGGCAGGGATGAGGGAACAGGGAATAAGCCTGGAGCCGGCGCCTGCCCGACGCATTCCCTACGCGTACCCGCCACGAAGCCGTCATTCTGAGCGGAGTCCGCCGCAGCGGACGGAGTCGAAGAACCTGCGTTTTCTCTTCGCAGGGACCCGCCCGATCAGTCCCGAGCACTCCTGTTCCCTAACCCCTAACCCCTGATCCCTGTTCCCTGCACTCTTCATTCCCTCCGCAGCGCCTCCATCGGCTGCACCCCAGCCGCGCGGCGCGCGGGAATCCAGCTTGCCGCCAGCGCCACCGCCAGCAGAATCCCCACCCCAACAGCCAGCGTCGCCGGATCCCACGGCTGCACTCCATACAGCATCGATCGCACCGCGCGTGCCAGCACCAGCGCCGCGCAGAGTCCCGCCGCAATGCCGGCCGCGGTGAGGGCCGTGCTCTCGCGCAGGATCATGCCACGCACCTGTCCGGGCTGCGCCCCCAGCGCCAGCCGAATGCCGATCTCGTTAGTGCGGCTGGCCACCGAGTACGCCATGATGCCGTAGATGCCCACGCAGGCCAGCGCCAGCGCCAGCAGCCCAAACCCCGACGTGAGCGTAACAAACACGCGCTCCTGCTCAAGCGCCGCCTCAATCTGCTGATCCTGCGTGCGCACGTTGGCCAGCGGCAGGCCGGGATCGATCTCCCGCACGGCGCTGCGCAGCTCCGGCAAGATCGCTTCCGGCTTCATGCGCGTGTGAATCTGGTAGGTCATGCCGCCAATTTCCTTCTGCTGAACGTACGGCAAGAAGAAGATGGGTGGTGGATCGGCGCGCAGATTGGAATAGCGCGTGTCCGCGCATACGCCGACAATCTGAATCGAGTCGTCGGCGAGCTCGGCGCCGTGCCCGTCGTTTTGGGTTCCGTTCAATGAGAACCGCATGCCGATCGGATTCTGGTTGGGAAAACGCGCCCGCGCCAGGCTCTGGTTGATGATTCCCACCCGCGGCGAGGCCGCCGTATCCTGCTCGGTAAGCGCGCGGCCGGCAACCATGGGCAGGCCCAGCGTCTCAAAGAATCGAACTCCGACCACGTTGAAGAACTCCGCATTGGCCTTCCGCGGATCGTCCTGTTGCCCTACAGGCAGGAAGCTGGTGCGCGATACATCGTCGGAGATGAACGCATCCATGGCCGGCGCCGCCGAGTCCACGCCCGGCGCAGCGGCCAGGGCGCGCTCGATCTTCTGGTGCAGCGCAATGTCCTGGCCGGCAGGGTAGCGGTTCCGTGGCGGATTGATCTCCGCCAGCAGCAGGTTGTGGGTGCGGAATCCCACATCGACCGCGCTCAGCCCAGCCAGCGTGCGCAGGAACAGACCCGCGCCAATCACCAGCAGCGTGGACAGCGCGATCTGGAAACCGACCAGCGCTTTCCCGCTAAGCCCCTTGCGCCGCCGCTCGGTGGTTTTTGTCGTCTCCCTCAGGCCGTGCGTGACCTCGGCGCGCGCCGCCGCAAATGCCGGCGCCAGCCCAAACAGGATGCCCGTCACCAGCGTGATGCCGGCCGTGAACGCAAATACGCGCCAATCGAAGTGCACATGAAAATCGGTGCGCTCCCACGCGTTTTCCGTCATGCTGGGCACAATGTTGCGGCCGAGGTAGCCGGCAAAAAGACCGCCCGCGCCTCCCAGCGCAGCCAGCAGCAGGCTTTCGACAAGCATCTGGCGCAGGATGCGCGCGCGGCCCGCGCCGAGAGCCAGGCGCACGCTCATCTCGCGCTGGCGCTGCGCGCCGCGCGCCAGCATCAGGTTGGCAATGTTGGCGCACGCCAGCAGCAGCACAAAGCCCACCAGCGTCATCAGCACCGTCATTGGCTTGGCAAAGGTGGCCTGGGTCTCAAACAGCCCGCGGCTGCCATCGCGAAGGTCCATGCGGGGCAGGTCGTCAGTGGGGCGCACCGGCATGGTGGCGCGCACGATGGCAGCAAGCTGGCCGTCCAGCGCGGTCTGCGCCGCTAAATCGCTCACGCCGGGCCGCACACGGCCCATCACGTTCACCCACCATCGCGTACCGGTCAGCAGGGAGACGCTGTCTATATGCGGCGCGATCAGCGGCTGCATGGTTAAGGGCACAAACACGTCCGGCGACTGCTGCACGCTTCGCGCGCCCGTAAATCCGCGTGGATTCACGCCGACAATGGTGAGCGGAATCTCGTTGACCTTGATGACCTGGCCCAGCACAGCCGGCGACCGCCCAAATTCGCGCTCCCACAGTCCGTCGCTGATCACCGCAACGGGGCCCTGGCCGGGCGCGGCATCGTCCGTGGGCTGAATCACGCGCCCCAGCTCCGGCTTCACATCCAGATCGGCGTAGTAATTGCCCGAAACCATCTCGGTCTGAATGCGCTGCGCCTGGCCGCGAATGGTGGCGTTCATGCCGGTGCGCTTGAATGCAAAGAGATCGCCCAGCACGCGGTTTTGCGCGCGCAGTTGGCTGTATGCCACATAGGAAAACGCCGTGCTGGCGACGCGCCCTCCAGGCAGCGGATCGTAATCGCCCCAGATGGAATGAACGGCAACGTGTTCCTCCGTGCCGGTCCATGAGAGCAGGCGCAGATCGCCGGCATGAGGCACGTGGAGCCGCTCGAAGAGCAGCTGCCGGGCGACCGAAAAGATCGTGGTGTTGGCGCCAATGGCCAGCGCCAGCGATGTGGCGGCGACCAGCGTAAAGCCGGGGCTCTTGCGCAACATGCGCGCCGCATAGCGCAGATCTGCGCCCAGCTCGTCGCCCCAGCGAAGACCGAGCGAAGCGCGCATCTCTTCCTTGTGCACCGTGACGGCGCCCAGCGCAATCCGCGCGCGCCGCGCAGCCTCGGCAGGCGAGTGACCGGCGCGCATCAGGTCGGCGGTCAGGCATTCGAGATGCGCAGCCAGCTCGGCATCCATCTCTTTCTCAAGCCGGTCGCGGCGAACAATCGCGCGCATCCACGACCGCGGCTGCGCAAGAATCCGAGCAGCAACACTCCGCAAACTCATCAAGTCTCTCCCTGTTAGCTGTCAGCTGGTAACTGTTAGCTGTTAGCTGTCATTCATGCCTTAGCGCTTCCATCGGCTGCACGCGCGCGGCGCGGCGCGCAGGATTCCAGCTCGCCATCAACGCCACCGCCATCAGCAGCAGCACTCCGCCGGCCAGCGTAACGGGATCCCACGGCTGCACGCCATACAGCATCGCCTTTACCAGCCGCGTAAGACCCAGGGCCGCGGCCAGCCCGGCAACAACGCCCGCAGCCGCCAGCCACGCGCTCTCGCGCAAAATCATGCCGCGCACCTGCGCAGGCTGCGCGCCCAGGGCCATGCGGATGCCGATCTCGTTTCTTCGATTGGCTACTGCATACGCCATAATGCCGTAGATACCCACGCAGGCCAGCGCCAGCGCCAGCACGCCAAAGCCCGCGGTCAGCGCGGCAAACATGCGTTCGATCTACATGTTGGCGTCAATCTGCTCGCGCTGCGTGCGAATGTCGACCATGGGAAGGTCACGGTCAGCTTGCTCCACCACTCTACGCAGCGCTGGCGCCAGTTGGGCCGGGCCAAGCGGTGTGCGAATGGCGTACACCATGCCTCCCACCTCCGGCTGCTGCACGTAGGGCATAAAAAACTGCGGCGGCGGCTCGGTGCGGAGGTTGGCGTAACGCGTGTCAGAGCAGATGCCCACGATCCGCACCCAGGTGTGCAGCTCGTCGCCGGTCTCAAAACGCTTGCCGATGGCATTGCCGGCCGGGAAGCGCTTCCGCGCCAATGCCCGATTGACTACAGCAACCGGCTCGGATGTAGCCGTGTCGCCTGCGTCAAACCCGCGCCCCGCAATAATCGGAATGCCCATGGTCTGAAAAAACGCATTGCTAATGACATTCACGTCTTCGGCCTGGTAGTGGTCTGGTCCGGCGCTTTCGCCCTCAATGTTGAACCCGTCGTTGTTCAGGTTGTCGGCGATATACGCGGTCCAGCTTGGCGCCACGCCCTCCACGCCGGGCAATGCGGCGAACGCCTGCTCCAGGCGCTGATGCAGTTTGACGTCCTTTCCTGGTCCGTAGCGCTGCACTGGCGGAGCCACTTCAAACAGCAACAGGTGGTCGGTGCGAAATCCTACATCGACCGAGTTGAGCGCGACCAGCGTGCGCAGGGAGAGTCCTGCGCCCACCACAAGCAGGGTGGATAGCGCGATCTGGAACGCGACAATCGCCTTGCCGCCCAAGCCCTTGCGCCGCCGCGTGGCGGTCTGCGCGGATTCTTTGAGGCTGCTGCTCACTTCAGCACGCGCTGCCAGCCATGCCGGCGCCATGCCAAAGAGCAGTGCGGTAACCAGCGTCGCTCCGGCCGCAAAAGCAAACACGCCCCAATCCATTGACACATTGAGCTCGTTGCGTTCCCAGGCATTGCTCATCAGGCGGGGAATGATATTGCGCCCCAAGTAGCCGAGCCCCAGGCCGGCGGCTCCGCCAATGGCCGCCAGCAGCAGGCTCTCGGTGAGCAGCTGCCGCATCACGCGGGCGCGGCCCGCACCCAGCGCCAGCCGCACGCTCATCTCGCGCTGGCGCTGCGCTCCGCGCGCCAGCAAGAGATTGGCGATGTTGGCGCAGGCAAGCAGCAGCACAAAGCCGGTGAGAGTCATCAGCACGTACGCCGGCTTTTGAAAAATGCGCACGGCATACTGCAAACCGCGCCCGCCCTCGGCGAGGTCGAGGCGCGGCATGGTATCGCCCGTTTTCACCGGGATAGTGGCGCGCGTGGCGGCGGCCAGTTCTACGTCGAGCGCAGCCTGCGCCGCTGCGTCGGACACGCCCGGCCGGGCGCGGCCCCCGACGTTGAGCCACCACGTGAAGTTGTCGTCGAGCAGCGAAGCCTTCTGTCTTTTGGGATCGACCACCGGCTGCATGTTTAGCGGCACAAAAATATCCGGCGACGACTGCACCGTTTTCGCTCCGGTAAATCCGCGCGGATTCACGCCGATCACGGTGAAGAGCGACTGATTGATCTTGATCGTCTGGCCCAGCACGGAAGGCGAACGGCCAAACTCGCGCAGCCACAGGCCGTCACTAATGACCGCAACTGCGCCCGCGCCCGGCACGCTGTCGTCTGCCGGTTCAACAGCGCGCCCCAATTGCGGCCGCACGCCAAGACCGGAGTAAAAATTGCCTGACACCATGTCCACATTCACGCGCTGCGCATCGCCGCGAACGGTTGCGTTCATGCTGTCTTCCTTGAAGGCGAACAGGTCCTGCAACACGCGATTGTGCGCACGAAGCCGCTGGTAGACCGGATAAGAAAACACCGAGCCCATCATGCCGCCTCCGGGGGCTGGATTGAATTCGCCCCACATGTCATGCATGGCCATGCGGTTGTCTCCGATCCAGCGAAGCAGGCGCAGCTGATCGGCATGTGGAACGGCCAGCCGGTCATACAGCAGGCTCTTGGCAACGGAAAAGATGGACGTATTGGCGCCGATGGCCAGCGCCAGCGAAGAGGCCGCGATGAATGTGAAGCCGGGACTCTTGCGCAGCAGACGTGCGGCATAGCGCAGGTCCGCAGCCAGCTCATCGCCCCATCGCAAGCCGAGCGAGGCGCGCATGCCTTCCTTGTGCACCGTGACCGCACCAAGCGTAATGCGTGCGCGCCGCGCAGCCTCAGCCGGCGCATGGCCAGCGCGCATCAGGTCGGCAGTCAGGCATTCGATATGTGCGGCAAGCTCGGCCTCCATCTCCGCCTCAACCCGGTTGCGCCGAACCACCGCGCGCATCCACGATCGCGGCTGCGCAAGAATACGAGCAGCAAATCCCCGCAAGCCCATCAAAGTATCTCCCTGATCGCTGATTCCTGTTCCCTGTTCCCTAGTCCCTCAGTCCCTAGTCCCTAGTCCCCTGATCCCTGTTCTTCACGCGCTCAAAATCGTCCCCATAATCCCCGCCATGCGGTTCCACTTCGAGGTTTCCGCACCCAGCCGATCGCGGCCCGCGGCCGTCAGCCGGTAATACTTCGCCTTGCGGTTGTTTTCGCTCTCGCCCCACTCGCTCGCGATGGCGCCCTGGTGCTCAAGCCGGTAGAGCGCCGGATACAGCGATCCCTGCTGGATCACCAGCGTCTCACCGGAGATCTGCTGGATGCGCAGCAGCACTCCATACCCG
>Ga0302324_100020036_pt1 | contig 13106 bp, 9 predicted proteins | sample Palsa_T0_1_FD_201949 | JGI IMG/M metagenome (GOLD analysis project Ga0302324, IMG submission 201949) | Peat permafrost microbial communities from Stordalen Mire near Abisko, Sweden - Palsa_T0_1 | ecosystem: Environmental > Terrestrial > Soil > Palsa > Peat permafrost | place: Sweden: Abisko...
TGCCTGCGCTGCAATCGGCAAAAGCAGACCAGCAAGGGCAAGCAAGAGCAACAAGAAACGCGTTTGCAGAAGACGCAGGGAACACAAGGTAAACCTGACACTATGCATCTCGGATCGACCCCATAGTGAATCGGAAGTTAATGCTTTGGACGGTGAGAGGGAAGAGATATGATTTTGACACCATGACAACGATATCAAGAGTAACCGGCGCAGACTAGATAGGGATAGAGTCCATATTCCTATAGTCTTTCGATAGGAACAAACAGGTGAGCAGGAAGCAAACAAACCTTCTCCAGGGGACCCTCGACCTGCTCATTCTCAAGGCGCTTGGTCCCGGGGAACTCCACGGCCTAGGCATCTCGCGGCGCATCGAGCAGATCACCCAGGGGACCTTTCTCGTCAAGCCCGGTTCGCTCTTTCCCGCTCTGCACCGCATGGAGGAGGCCGGTTGGCTGCGCTCCTTTTGGGGCGAATCCGAAAACAACCGTCGCGCAAAATTCTACCGGCTCACCAAAACAGGCAAAGGCCAGCTGGAAGTGGAAACAGAGCAATGGACCAGAGTGGCTCTCGCGATGACCCAGGCCTTGAAGGCAACTTAGGAGGAGAGCATGAAACTCCGATCCCGCATCCACAGCGTTTTGCGCAACCTCCTCCACAACCAACAGGTAGAAAGCCAGCTCGACGAGGAAGTGCGCGCCTATGTCGACATGGTCACCGACGAACGAGTTGCCGCCGGTATTTCTCCTTCCGAAGCCCGGCGCACCGCCCTGGCGGAATTTGGCGGCATCGAACAGGTAAAGCAGGCAGTGCGCGAGGATCGCGCCGGTGCTGGTTTCGATCTTCTCTGGCAAGATATTGTCCACGGGGCAAGGCAACTGTGGCGCAATCCAGGTTTTACCCTCACCGTGGTCTTCACCCTGGCGCTTTCGATTGGCGCCAACACCGCGATCTTCTCCATCGTGAACGCGCTCATGCTGAAGAGCCTGCCCTATCCGCATCCCGAACGCATGGGGACAATTTACACCCGGGTCAATGGCGCTAGGCCTTCCGATGATCGGCACTACATCAATGGCGAGCAATGGGAGCTCCTGCGCGACGAGGTCCCAGCGCTCATCTCGGCTGCGTCGGGGATAAGAGCGTCGGGCGTCAACCTCCAGGCAGGTTCTCATGTGGAATACGTGCATGACGCACGCATCTCCGCGCTCTACTTCGACGTCCTCGGCATTCAGCCGGCGATCGGTCGCAGCATTTCGCTCGACGAAGACCGTCGTCACGGCCCCAAAGTCGCCGTTCTCAGCTATAGCCTATGGCGCAATATTTTCGGCGCGGATACGAGCGTTCTCGGTCGCCCTATCCTCCTCAAAGGCGAGCCTTATACGGTGGTCGGCGTGCTTCCGGAGAATGCCGCCACACCCTCCAACGCCGATCTATACACCGCGCTCCAGCCGGCCCGCGATGGCGAAGGATCGGGAACCAACTTTGAGGCCATCACCCGCCTGCGCGATGGCGCGACCTGGCAAGAGGCCGACGCGGAGATCAATCGCACGTGGCTCAGTCGAGCCTCGCGTTACGAGTTGGGTGAAAACCCCGGCGCCCAGGTGACCTATTATTCCGTGCCACTGCAAAAAGGCCTGACCGGGACCCTCCGTCCACCGCTGCTCGCGCTCATGCTGGCCTCAGGGTTCATCCTGATGATCGCTTGCGCCAACCTGGCCGGCCTCACGCTCGTACAGATGATGCGCCGCACTCCGGAGGTAGCCACCCGCCTGGCTCTGGGCGCCTCGCGCTGGCAGATCCAGCAGCAGTTCTGGATCGAGAATCTGCTCCGCGCGCTGCTCGGCGGCGCCGCCAGCATCGGCCTCGGGGTTCTCGCGTTGCGCGCTCTCCTGCTTCTACTGCCCGAACACTTTCTCCCCGTCGCCCAGGTCCCGCTCGACGGCCGCGTTCTGGCCTTCACCCTGGGTATCTCGCTCCTGACCAGTGTCCTTTTCGGCATGCTCCCCGCCCTCGCTACGCGCAAGGTCGAGCTTCGTTGCTCTATGTCGAGCCGCACGGTCGCCGGAGTCGGCAGCCAGAGCGTGCGCCAGTCGCTGATCGCCGGCGAGGTCGCCCTCACCGTCGTGCTGCTGGCAGCCTCCGGACTGCTCATTCGCACCCTGGTGCATCTGGAGACCCTGCCGCCCGGCTTCAATCCCGATGGAGTCATGACCGCGCGGGCCTCGCTCGACGACATCCGCTTCCACGATCCCGCCGCATTCCTCCAGTTGCTCGACCAGAGCACCGCCGCCATGGGTCAGATTCCCGGAGTCCAGCAAGCCGCCGTCGGCCTGAGCCTGCCCTACGAGAGGTCGGTGATTATGGGAGGAATCACCATCGGCGATGGCAAAGAAACCGGCGAAAAGACGATGGCCGACCAGGTCTACGTCACCCCTGACTATTTCTCCACATTACAAATTCCAATCCTGTCGGGGCGGTCGTTCAGCGAGGCAGACGGCCAGAAGACCCAGCATGTCACCATCGTCAATCAGGCCTTTGCGCGTAAGTTCTTTGCCGGCACCAATCCCGTTGGCCGCCACTTAAATCTTCAAGACACCCTGATTGTGGGGATGGTGGACGATGTTTCGATGGCGCCGGGGATCGACGTCGCCGCGCCACTCACCGGCGAGGCAACCATGTACGTCCCGGCAACCCAAGTCCCGGCCAGCATGCTCGCCATGGTCCACGTCTGGTTCCAGCCCAGCTGGATCGTTCGCACCGCCCGCCCGGTTGAGGGGCTGACCTCGCAGATGCAGCGTGCCCTGGCCAGCGTCGATCCAAACCTGCCATTTTCCGGTTTCTACAGCATGCGCGACCTCATGGCAAAGACCCTCGCCACCCAGCGCGTGGAGGTCGCCTTGCTTACCGCCATGTCGCTGCTTGCCCTGCTGCTGAGCGCAGTCGGAATTTTTACCCTGGTCGCCAACAACGTCGCCCAGAAGACCCGCGAAATCGGCATCCGGATCGCTCTCGGCTCGACCGTCCACCAAGCCATGTTCGAGATCGGAACGCCAGGAGTGCTCGCCTCGGCGGTTGGACTCCTAACCGGCCTGGTCTTATGCGCTGGAGTGTTGCGGGTGATGCACAGCGTGCTTTACGGAGTCGGCGTCTACGACCTGCCCACACTGCTCATTGCAGTCGCGACGCTGGCGGCGGTAGCGCTCAGCGCGGCAATCGCTCCAACTCTGCGCATCGCAAGCATCGATCCAGCAACCACGTTGCGCGAGGAATAGAGCAGGAGACAGCTCAACCCGCAGGCCTTTGCTTCGGGACAACCCCGCCAGCGGCGACCCGCACCTCAATGCCGTTGAAAAGATGTTCCAGCCCCATCAGAAACCCATGTTCGGCCGCGTCCGGATCATGCGGCGCCCTTGCATCTTTCACCACCCGCGCAAACATCGGATACTTGCCGGTTCTCAGGATCGCTTTGGTATGCTCCGCTCGGCTTCGCATCCACTGCTCGCGATTCAGTCCCGAACGCCGGCTCGCCTCCCGCTCCGCAATCTCTCCCGCCGCATAGCCCCTGACAAACGTAAAGAGCATGTTCGAGATGACCAGCATCTCGTCGATATCCAGCCCCAGATTGTCGATCACCCTCAGCGTCAGCTCCAGGCACCGAAGGGTATTCGGCCCCAGCGCCGATCGAGAGGTGGAAATGCCAACCGTCCACGGATGCCGCAGCGACATCGCCCTCATGTGGTAAGCGATCTTGCGCAAATCAGCCCGCCAATTTCCCGAAGGCTTGGGCAGCCGCTCAACCTCCAGCACCGCCTCCGACATCAGGTCGAGCAATTCGTCCTTCTTGGTGATGTAGCGATAGAGCGAAGTGGCTCCGCTGCCCAGTTCGCCGGCAATCCGCCGCATCGACACCGCCTCGATACCCTCGGCGTCGGCAATCTTCACCGCTGCGGCGGCAATCTGATCCCGGCTGTATGCGGGCTGAGGTCCGCGCAAGGATCGCGGCCGGCCTCTGGCCTCGAGTTCGACCGGATGCTTGCTTCTTTTCTTCATTCCGTTACTCACAAGGTAGCCTATTGCGAACAGTGTACTCAATTTGGTATCGTAAACCTTACTGCGAACGCTGTTCTCAGTAAGGAGTCCTCATGGATTACGACGTAGTTATCGCCGGCGGCGGCCCGGTCGGCTTACTTCTCGCCTGTGAACTCAGGCTCGCTGGGATCTCGGTCCTGGTGCTTGAAAAAATGGCCGACCCTACCTCTCCGCTCAAGGGAGGGCCGACCGGGGGCAGAGGACTCAACATCCCCTCCATCGAGGCTTTCTATCGGCGGGGCCTGCTTGGAGCGCTCAGCAAAGCCGCGCTCTGGTGGGTCAGCCCGTCGGATGTCAGACAATTGGGCACAGAATCTTCGGCGGCTTTCCATCCGAAGGCTCCCAGCAACGACCCGGCTGTTGTCCAGGCATCAGCCGCCACGCCGGTCAAGGCTCCGCCAACATTCGTCGGCCACTTCGCCGGAATCATGCTCGATGCAAACGTGGTCAATTACGCCGATCCCGAGTTCGCCGGACACGGCCCCGCCGCCGCCGGAGGCATGATCACCATGCAAGCCATCGAAGGCCTGCTCGCTGATCGCGCAGCGGAACTAGGCGTCGAAATAAAGCGCGGAGCCCCGGTCACCAACTTCACCGCCGACGAGAACCAAGTCATAGTCCAAGCCGGCGGCCAGGCCCTCCGCGCCGGTTGGCTCGTAGGCTGCGACGGAGGACGAAGCACGGTACGCAAACTCGCCGGATTCGACTTCCCGGGCACCGATCCGGAGATCACCGGCTACAACGCGATGGTCTCGATCGCCGATCCAGAAAAACTCGCTCCCGGCTGGAACCGTACCGCCAAAGGCACCTATGTCAATGGGCCGGTGCCGGGAAGAATCCTCACCGTCGAGTTCGACGGTCCACCGGAGGACCGCCAGGCTCCCATCACCGTCGAAACCCTCCAACACAGCCTCCGAAACGTCTCCCAGACCGACGTCACCATCACCGCGATCCACTCCGCTACCCGCTGGACCGACAACGCCCGCCAGGCCAGCAGCTATCGGCAGGGACGAGTCCTCCTAGCCGGCGACGCGGCTCACGTCCATTCTCCGTTCGGAGGCCAGGGGCTCAATCTGGGCATCGGCGACGCCGTCAACCTGGGATGGAAGCTCGCCGCCACCATCCAAGGATGGGCGAGAGAATCGTTGCTCGACTCCTACACCACCGAACGCCATCCGATCGGCGCCTGGGCGCTCGAGTGGACCCGCGCCCAGGTCGCCCTCATGCGCCCGGAACGCCACGAACTTGCGTTGACCTCCGTGGTTCGCGATCTGGTCGCTACCCGCGACGGAGCAACCTACTTCGCCAAGAAAATCTCCGGCGTATGGCAACGTTATGACCTGCCCGGCGATCATCTTCTGATCGGCAAGAGTGCGCCCGACTTCGAATTCGCGGACGGCAGCCGGCTCGGCGAACACTGCCACGACGGCCGCGCCCTGCTGTTCGACTTTGCCGACAACCCACAGATCCGCGACTTAGGCGCAAAGTGGAGCGACCGGCTCAGAGTCCTCACCGTTCCCCTCAAAGAGACCTCCGGCCCAACCGCACTCTTCGTGCGTCCCGACGGCTGCGTCGCCTGGGCGGCAAACGGACAACCGGCCTTAGATGACGCCGCCGCCGCGCTATCGTATTGGCTTGGAGACTCGGATGAAGGGCCAGGCAATCGAAGAACGCGGGCAGCTGTTACTCACCAGTAAGCGGATGAAGCACACTCGGGAAGGCAGTCTGGATTGACTGCCTTCCCGAGCCGTCAGACTTGGTCCAGCCTAGAATTGCCTAACGGTGCTCAACCAATCCGAAATCGACCGGGTGTGCATTATTCTAGTGCGCGCTCGCGACCCCAACAATATCGGCGCCGTAGCCCGTGCCATGTACGACTTCGGCTTCGACGACCTTCGCCTGGTCAACCAATACCCCGTCCCCCTTGAACGGGCCCGTTCGGCCATCGATGCCTCCCACGTGCTCGAAAATGCTGTGGAATATCGCAGCGTCGCCGACGCCGTGGCCGAGTGCACGCTGGTGGTTGGAACCACCGCCCTCGGACCGCGCAAGCGGGAGCATCCGCTCTTTTCTCTGGCCGGGGCCGGCAAATTTATACGCAGCGAGCTCACTGCTGTCAGCCCCGGGCCGGCCCGAGTGGGATTGCTCTTTGGTTCCGAGAAGACTGGCCTCAGCAACGACGAGCTGAGCTATTGCAACTGGCTTGTCACCATCCCCATGCATTCGGCAGAAGGCATGCGGCATGCCTCAATGAACCTCGGCCAGGCGGTTGCCGTTTGTCTTTACGAACTGGTCCGGGATGAGGCTGCCCCCTCGCTGCACCAGCCGCTCGCCGGAGCCCCGGCTGCCGATCTAGAGCGGTTGACCGGGCTACTCGCCGAAGTCCTGGAAACGAGTGAATACAGCCGCCGCCACCCGGCTAACTTCGACCAGATCCTGGTCAGGCGGCTGGTCCGCTCGATGGGCCTCGACCGGTCGCGCTCGCTTGCCTGGACCGGCATTCTGCGGCAGATATTGTGGAAGCTCCGCAAGCAGGATTCGACAGAAGGCCCTTAGCTCCGGCCGCGTAGCCCGGGAGCATTTGCCGCCATCGAGCGGTTGCTATCGGTCCGCATAATACCCGGCGCGAGTCTGCACCGTGACGTCCTTCTTGTCGGCGTTCAGCGCCAGCTTGTGATACCCGGGACCGCTGTTGGTCTTGTCCGGCGTGTAACCAAGCACGTACTGCGAACGCAGCTCTTCCTCGATGGTTGCGTAGATTTGATCGACGCTTTCCTTCTTGGAGACTTCGAAGAACCGGCCTCCGGTTTCACCCGAGATCTGCTGCAATATCTTTTTGCCATCCACGCGCGGCTCCGACTGTCCACCGCCGCCACGCGGGTAGCCGCCGCCTCCCGGATAACCGCCCCCGCCGGGGTAGCCGCCGCCTCCACCCGGATAACCCATGCCTCCATGACGGCCCATCCCCGGATTGCCGTTGTTCCCGTTGTTGCCGCCATCGCGCTCGCCTTTGAAATAGATCGAATAAACCACCGTGTCGGCACGCTGCGCCGCTTCAATTGAGGTATTCAACGTCTCTTTGCTGCCCCGGTCGACTCCGTCAGTCAGCACGATCACCGCTTTGCGACCTTCTTGCTTCTTCATCAATTCATTGGAAGCCAGGTAGATCGAATCGTAAAGCTGCGTCCCGCCGCCGCCGCGATGGCGTCCACCTGAGGAACCGCCGGATGAGCTGTCGGAAGCGTCGCTCATCTGCGGTCCGGACTCCTGCACCAGATCGACGGCCGCCTTCAGCTTGTCCCGCGAGGCGGTCAGGTCTTGCAGCAGCTCTACCTGGCTGTCGAAGTGGATGACAAAAGCCTTGTCTTTATCGACCGCGAGCATCTGGTCCAGAAAGGCCTTGCTGGCGGTTTTTTCCTGATCGAGCACCGTCCGCTGGCTCATGCTGGAGTCGATCAGCAGACCCAGCGTCAGCGGCAAATTTGTGTCCAGGTTGAAGTATTTGATGACCTGAGGATGACCGTCCTCAGTGAGCGTGAAATCTTCCTTGGCCAGGCCTTTGACAATCTGATTGTGTTTATCGCGAACCGTCACCGGCAAAGTGACGACCTTGACATCAACCGAGAGCGTGGTCGGGGCAGAATTGCCCTGTCCCGAAGCAGGAGCTGGCTGGGGGGCAGGCGGCGTACTGCTCGTTGAACCGGGGATAGCATTTGGGGGGGGAGTTTGGGCCTGGACAAAGAGTGAGGCGCAAGCTGCCAGCAACACACCAAACAACACCTTCGGATGCTTCATCACCCCATTGGACGGAGGCCGCTGAGAATTTGTTTACACCTGCCCCGTCGCGGAGAGTCCTGCGAAGCTGTTTCACTCTCCCAACTGCTTCAGAATCACATCGGCGGTCTCTTCCGGGGTACCCTCGTCGGAGACCGAAAGCGCATCCGAAGGCGCTTCAAGCGTCGCCAACTGGCTGTCGAGCAAAGCCGGATTCATATATTCGTGGGCCCGCGCCTTGAGTCGCGCTTCCAGAATCTCGCGAGAGACCGTCAGCAACACAAATTCGTAAGCCTCCCGCGCGATCCCCGCGACCAGAGTATCGCGATAGGTCTGCTTCAATGCCGAACAGGCAAGAATCCCGCTCTTCCCCTGCGCAAACCATCCATGCAGCACCTCATGCAGCGAAGCCAGCCACGGCGCACGGTCTTCATCGTTAAGCGGAATGCCGGCGTGCATCTTTTGCTTGTTGGCCTCGGAGTGATAATCGTCGCCCTCCGCGAATTGCCATCCCGTCCGGCTGGAAAGCAGCATGCCGATGGTCGTCTTTCCGGTTCCGGTCACCCCCATGAGAATGACGATCACGATTTCACCGCAAGTTGCTTGATATCCGCCAGGACTTGGTCGGCAGTCCAGTCATTGGTCGGATACCAGCGGAAGACTTTGCCATCCGGCCCGATAACCACGGTGGATAGCGAATGAGTGATGGTGTGGTCCTTTTCCGGCGTGACGCCCACATCGAAGAACTTATCCACCGACTCCTGCTCGGCCTTGCTGGGAGCGGCAAAATCCCAGTGAGCAAACTTCTCCTGCGTGTAGTTGCCGGTATAAGCGCCGCCGTAGCTACGCAGTACGGCGGGGGTGTCATAGGCGGGATCGAAGCTGACGCTCAACAGGTGGGTTGTTGCGTAAAGGGCCGGATCGGCGGCCAGCGCCTTGTCGATCTTGGCAAAATTCTGACTCATCTTGGGGCAGTAGTCCGGTAGCGGACACCGGGTGTAAATGAAGGTTAACAGCAGCACCTTTCCTTTGAACTCGCCGATGCTGACCAGCTTGCCGTTCTGGTTCAGAAATTTGAAGTCGGGAACCTCGTCGCCCGGGCTGGGCACATGATATTGCATCGGCGGTTTGTAATCCGCCTGGCCTTGACCGGTAATCACGATCTGGTCGAGCAGATCGGACCCATCCGTGACATACAAAGTCGCGGTGATCTGGTCACCGGGGTGCAGTTCGCTCAAAATATTCGGCGTGCGGAGCTTGTACGGCATGGTCATCGCTTCCATGAACCCCGGGATGGCCTCCGCGTCGAGAAGCACCTCGCCGCGCGCCGCATCGGTCGACAGCACCTTTCCCCGCACCGGATATTGCTTTCCCTGAGTGATCGTGTCAGGGGTCTGCACAGGTCCGGACGAAGGCTTGCAGCCCCCGCTCATTGCGGCTAAGACCGATACCAGCAGAGGGATTCGGAGGTGCTTCACCCCGTCAGTTTACACTCTCGACTAGTGGACTCTCTCAATTCAAAGCCCGTGAACCGGGCGTCCGGCACATCGATGGGGGATGTGCTCTGCTGCCTGCGAAGCGGCGGCGTGGTACTGACCGGAAATGCACGCGCCGCTCGTGCGCTGGGGCGTCGATATGGCCAGGCGCAGCGGGCAGAGGGAAAGACAGCCTGGCCGACGCCTCGGATCTATGACTGGGAGGGATGGCTGGGGGTTCTCTGGAACCAACACCTTTTAAACGCCGACGAAGCGCCACTGTTGCTCGCCCAGTTACAGGAGCGGGCGGTCTGGAAGCGCATCGTCCAAACCCGCTCAGACGAACCTGAATCGATGGCCGTTCTCGCGGCCGAAGCGTGGAAACTGTTATCCGATTTCAACAGTCATGGCGAACTCCAGAGCTTCTGGCAGGGGCGCGCGAGCGACGATGCGGAGGCCTTCGGCAAATGGGCTTCATTATTTGACCGTGAATGTCGCAAAAAGCAGTGGATGAGTCGCAGCGATCTCGCCTTCTTTCTCATACCGTCCATTCAGCAAGGTTGGGTCGAGCTACCGGCTGAAATCCTGCTGGTCGGATTCGACCGCATCACTCCCGCTCAGAGAGCATTGCTCGATGTTTCCCATGCGCGCGGTTGTACGGTCCGCGAGACCGCCACGCGGGCCGAGGACGCCCCGGCGCAGATCATCCGGGCAAGAGACTTCCGCGATGAGTTGGAGACCTGCGCAGGCTGGCTCCTGCGCAGCCTGGAGGCCAATCCAGATGCGCGGATTTCGGTCATCGTTCAGAACATCGATACGGCGCGCGGCGAGATCGAGCGGATATTTCGGCGCATCCTGATGCCGGCCTCAGCCGGCATCGACCACCGCGACGCGTTGCCCTATGAGTTTTCCCTGGGCCAGCCGCTGGCGACCGTCCCGGCGATCGCGGCAGCGTTGTTGCTGCTGCGCTGGTTGGCTCTACCACTCAGCCGGACGGAGATTTCCTGGTTGATGCTCTCGGGCTTCTGCTCCTCAAGGGAGGAGGATGGCGCAGAGCTTGCGCTCCTGGATGCGGAGATGCGCAAGTACAGCAACCTTCCCCTGCAGGCTAGGTTGCAGGCAGTAGCATCGTACCGGCCTCGGGTGAGTTCCCCGGCAAGCCGCTCCTTCTTCACCATGCTGGGCGGCCTCGATCGGCTTGCCGAGCGCGAGGGTTTGGAGCGACGCTCTAGAAGCATCTCCGAATGGCTTCAGGTCGCCAATCGGGTATGGAGTCATGCCCAATGGCCGGGGGCGCGCACACTGGAAAGCGTCGAATTTCAGGCACTGGCTCGGTGGGAGAAGTTTACCGGCGACCTTGCTGCGCTGGAGTTTGACGGCAGCCGGGTCGGTTTCGCTGAATTTGTCACCCTGATTGATCGTTATTCTCGGGAAACGATCTTTGCGCCTGAGTCACGTGACGCTCCTATACAGATCATGGGAGCTTTCGAGTCTGCCGGCCAGCAATTCGACGCGGTCTGGTTCGCCGGCGCCGACGACCAGCAATGGCCACCGGCAGTCCGGCCTCATCCCCTGCTGCCTGTGTGGCTGCAGCGCCAGGCTGCCATGCCGCATTCCAGCGTGGAAGCCGATTGGCAGCTGGCCCGCGAAGTAACCCGGCGCATCGCCGCCAGCGCGCCGGAGTGCATCGTTAGCTATGCCGAGAGAGACGAATCAGGCGACCTGCGCGCCTCGCCTCTAATACGGGAATGCTTCGCGCCTCAGCCTCCGCTTTCGTCGAAAGAGTTTCGCGGCCGTCTGAATTTTCCGATTGAGACCTTGCATGTCTGTCGGACGGTTGAATTGGAGGACTCCTCGCCCATGCCTTGGCCGCGCGACCTGGTCGCGGGCGGAGCGGACATCCTTAAGCGTCAATCGGCATGCCCGTTTCAAGCCTTTGCGGTCAGGCGGATAGGGGCCGAAGAGCTTCGCGAGTCCGAACGAGGACTTACTCCCCTCGATCGCGGAAACATCCTGCACAAGGTGCTGGAATCGCTTTGGTCTCCCCGTGGTTCAACCGACCTGGCTCTGCATGATCGCCGCGACCTGCTGAATGCGAGATCGAACCAAAGTATCCACCGGTTGCTCGACGATCACATCGAGCGGGTTTTCGAGACCCGCCGAGGGAGCTATGAGGAGAGCCAATGGGACAGGGAATATCTCCGGATCGAACGGAGTCGCCTTCATTCTCTGCTTCTTCAGTGGCTTGACTATGAGGCCGAGCGAGAAGACTTCGCCGTGGTGGCACGGGAGAAGGACTTCGAGGCGGCCATTGACGGTTTGAAATTGCGCCTCCGCGTCGACCGCATGGACCTGATCTCCAGCGGCAGGCTGATTCTCGATTACAAGACGGGACCAGTCTCTGCATCCATGTGGGATGGAGAGCGGCCCGACGACCCACAACTGCCTCTCTATGCGACTCACGGCGGGGTTGAGGACCTGCAAGGGGCTTTGTTCGCGCAGATCCGGGCCGGAGAGGTAGGTTTTAAAGGCCGGATCATCAACGACACGGTCACCGTCACAAAGGATCCAAAAACCAATTCCTCGCTCAACAAGAATCCGCTGGATAGAGACATGCTCGGAAGCTGGCGGGAGACGCTCGGCAATCTGGCCGGCCAATTCCTCGCAGGGGATGCCTCGGTAACCCCCAAGTCGTTTCCCAAAACCTGCAGGTATTGTGCCCTACCCTCTTTGTGCCGGGTGGCCGAGACAGCCGCCGCTCTCGAGCCGGAGGAAGACCTGGATGGCGACGATGGGTCGGAGAGTTCCCCCCATGAGTAGCCTGCCATTGACCGGCCTGAAAGACTCGGTCGCGCGACAAGAGGCGCTCGACACCGGCAAGTCCATTCTCGTTCATGCCCCGGCCGGTTCGGGCAAAACCGAGTTACTCACAATGCGCTTTCTTAAGTTGCTTGCCGAGGTTGAGCAGCCGGAGGAGATTCTTGCCATTACTTTCACCAAAGCGGCAACTGCGGAGATGCGACACCGCATTCTCATCAAGCTCGAAGAGGCCAAGCGACCCGAGGAAGGTGAAACCAATGCCGAGAATGAGATCTCTTCGCTGGCACTGGCGCGCTCTGCCTTGGCGAACTCGGATCGTCGCGGCTGGCGATTACTGGAACAACCGCATCGCCTGAATATTCAAACCATCGATTCGCTCTGCCTGCGCATCGCTCGCCAGAGGCCGCTGGCGGCAAGACTCGGCGGAGCGCTCGAGCCCACCGAATGGGGAGAGCCTCTCTATCGCAGCGCGGCCCGCAAGACATTGGACCGGCTTGGCGGAGGCGACCCGGAACTTGACCGTGCTATCGAAACGTTGCTCCTGCTCCGCGACAGCAACCTTGCTGATTGTGAGACCCTGCTCGCGGGAATGCTGTCGACCCGGGACCAGTGGGGAGATGCCTTGCCGCTCACCGGAGAGGTGGATTGGAAGTCAGTGAGGGCAACGATGGAAGCTCCATTTCAGAGAGAGCGCCAGCGGGTCCTGGGCCGGGCGCATGACCTGTTTTCCTCGCATCCGGAGTTGACCGCAGAGCTGCTGGTACTGGCCAATTATGCCTGCCAGGCCGAGGACTTAAAGATCGACATCCTTGCCCTCTCCGGCAGGACATCTCTGCCAGATGCGACTTCAGCGCAAGCCTGGAACTGTATCGCAAACCTTCTGCTCCAGCAGAGCAAAGGCGAATGGCTGATTCACGCAAACACGCGTCATGGCTTTCCTGCAGGCAGCTC
>Ga0302324_100020043_pt1 | contig 13104 bp, 11 predicted proteins | sample Palsa_T0_1_FD_201949 | JGI IMG/M metagenome (GOLD analysis project Ga0302324, IMG submission 201949) | Peat permafrost microbial communities from Stordalen Mire near Abisko, Sweden - Palsa_T0_1 | ecosystem: Environmental > Terrestrial > Soil > Palsa > Peat permafrost | place: Sweden: Abisko...
GCGATCAAAGTGGTCATCGGCGGCTATTGCGATGAGCGCGGGTCGACCGAATACAACCTGGCGCTGGGCGAGAATCGCGCCAGCGCGGTGAAGCATGCACTGGTCGCGGCAGGAGTGGGCGCCGATCGGATTCGCACCGTCAGCTATGGCAAGGAGAAGCAGTTCTGTTCCGAACATGTGGAAAGCTGCTGGCAACAGAACCGCCGGGGACAGTTCTCGATCGACAGGTAGTCAATTGGCCGAAGAAAGAGCCCATACCGATGACTGATATTTCAATACGCCTCTTCCGAACGACTGGCGTCGCCATGCTGGCGATGCTGCTGTCGATGCCGCATGCCCATGCGGCATCGAAAGAGATGATCCAGCTGCAGACGCAGGTACAGCAGCTCCAGGACAGCCTGCAGCAGATGCAGCAGGCGAACGCCGAAAAGATGGGCGTGCTGCAGCACTTGGTCGAGCAAACCGCCGACAGCGTGAACAAGATGTCGGCGACGATGGACGCGCTGGCGCAGACTGTGAAGACGCAGAACGATGCGACAGCAACGAAGGTCGATGGCGTTTCGTCCCAAGTGCAGACGCTGAATGATTCAGTGGACGAACTGAAGGCGCGGGTGGCGGCGCTGAATAAAGCGATGCAGGACTTGCAGGCACAGTCGCAGACATTGGCGGCGCAACAGGCCGGGCAGCAGGGAGCTCCGGTGGGTGCGGCCCCCGCCGGAGGCCTGCCGAACGCGGCTGGCGGGGCGCCTCCTGCTGCCGCCGCTCCACAGGCTCCTCCGGTTGGCGACCTTTATCAGAGCGCGCTGCGGGATTACAACTCCGCTCGCTATGACGTGGCGGGTTCCGAGTTCGGCGACGTGCTGAAGTATTATCCGCAGGACGATCTGGCGGGGAACGCCCAGTTTTATTTGGGCGAGATCGCTTATCGGCAAGGCAACTATCAGGGCGCAATCAAGGCGTATGACCTGACGGTTGAGCAGTATTCAGGCAATCCTAAAATCCCCGCGGCTCAACTCCGTAAAGGCGAGGCTTTGATCTCGTTGAATCAGCGCGATGCTGGGGTTCGGGAGCTGCGGAGTCTGATTCAGCGGTATCCACAGACACCTGAGGCGCAGCAGGCGCGCAGCAGGCTGAATGCGATGGGGGTGCGGATTAACCCAGCGCCGAAGCCTTCGGCGGCTCAGTAGTGGGATTCACCAGATGACTTCGATGCCGACGTAGAGCTGGAAGAGGCGGTCGGGCATGACGACAGGCATCGTTTCGGATAACGCCTGGGCGATGATTTGCCGGTCAAATGGGTCTTTGTGATGGAGCGGCAGGCCGAACATTCGATGGGCATGGAGATCGGTGTAGGACAGTATCTGGGCCCTTAAGTTTACGATTCCTTTTCGGACATCATCGGAGTTGAAATTCAGGTTTCCTTTGGATTGTTTGATCGCGATTTCCGAGATGGAAATCGAACTGAGATGCATGACGATTCCGAGGTCCTGGAACAACGGTGCGGCTCGCTTCGACAAGAGGCCGGGCGTTCCCGCTCCCCACAAGAACGCCGCAGTGTCGAGCAGCATGCGCAATCAATATTTACCGTTGATAAAGTCGCCGGCTTCCTGATCGCTCATCGGCTTCCACCAATCAGGATCATGGATCACTATCTTGTCCTTGAGAGCACCAAGGATACGTGGCCCCTGTGGGATCTGTGGCTTGGCTTGCACAATCTCCGCAACCGGGACGCCCTCGCGGCAGATCGTCACGGTTGCGCCTTCCTCGACTGCCTGCAGCAGTTCGGGGAGTTTGGCTTCGGCTTCCGAGACGCTGACTTGCATGGGCGCTTCCTCTAACTCCATGATACGCTGACGCCAGGCAACTGCTACCGCCGGGCGGACATCCACTCACTGCCATGACAAAATCAGCAAAGAACCAGAGTCCTCCGGACGGCGACGAAGGCAAAGGCGCGGTTGAATCCGATCGACGCCCTTCGCGGTCCGATACGTCGCAGAACCAATCCATGGCTGGGCAGCTTGGCCACCGGGACCAGGACTCGTGGATGAAAGAAAACGACACCGACTATCCCGAGCCGGACGCCGAAGCCGAGCATAGCGGGAAGTAATTTCCACGCCGACGAGGCCTGTCTGCGACTATAGCGTCTTCGTATCCAGGACGAAGCGATATTTTACATCTCCTTTGACGACGCGTTCCCATGCGTCGTCGATTTTCTCGAAGCTGGTGATTTCGATGTCGGAGACGATTCCCTTCTCCGCGCAGAAATCGAGCATTTGCTGGGTTTCGCGAATGCCGCCGACCATCGAGCCGGTAAAGGACTTGCGGGCCAGAACGGCGAAGGCGTGGATGGTCACCGGCACTTCCGGAATGCCAACCGAACACAGCACGCCATCGCGCTTGAGCAAACCGAGATAGGCATTTACGTCGTGGTTCGCCGAAACGCAATCGAGGATGAAGTCGAAGCTGCGCGCATGTTTGGTGGCCCAGCCCGGCTCCTTGGTGAGGATGACTTCTTCGGCGCCGAGGCGCTTGGCGTCTTCGACTTTGGCATTTGAGGTAGTGAACTGCACGGTGTGCGCACCGAAGGCGTGGGAGAACTTCAGGCCCATGTGGCCGAGACCGCCGAGACCGACGACGCCGACCTTCTTTCCCGGGCCGGCGTTCCAATGTTTGAGCGGCGAGTAGGTGGTGATACCGGCGCAGAGTAGCGGCGCGGCAGCGGCAGGGTCGAGGGCCTTGGGCAGCGAGAGCGTGTAAGCCTCATCGACGACGATGTGGTCGGCGTAGCCGCCAAACGTGAGGTTGCCCTGCTTGTCGCGGGCGTTGTAGGTACCGACCATGCCGGTGCCGGTGCAATATTGCTCCTCGCCATCTTTGCAGGAGGGGCACTGTCGACAGGAGTCGATCATGACTCCAACAGCGACCGCATCGCCGACCTTGAATTTGGTCACCTCGGCTCCCACGGCGGAGACCGTTCCGACGATTTCGTGGCCGGGAACCATGGGATACATTGCATTTCCCCACTCGTTGCGTGCCTGGTGGATGTCGGAGTGGCAGATGCCGCAGAAGTGGATGTCGATGGCGACGTCATGCGGGCCGGGATCGCGATGGTCGAAGTGGAATGGGACGGGGGAAGTCGTGGCAGAGTGGGCGGCGTAGCCGCGGGTGGCGAGCATGGTTCTGTGTGTCTCCTAAAGGCGTTGGCTTGAAGATGCAGCAGGTAGATAAACGCTTCGACGGGTTGACGTGGTGAGCTATGAAGTCGCCGGCTTTATCGATTAGACCGCAACCGTAAATGCTTCTTCCGTCCGTGTGACCGAACGGTAGAGAGTATCGCGTTCGACCGGCTCGCGGCCGGCTTGGGTAATGAGACGGACTAAGTCCTCGCGGCGCATTCCTTGTGGTGTGGTAGCTCCGGCGTCGTGGTAGATTTTCTCTTCGACGACCGTGCCATCGATATCGTCGGCGCCGAAGCGGAGCGAAATCTGGGCGATCTTGGGCGAGACCATTTGCCAGTAGGACTTGATGTGGGGGAAGTTGTCGAGCATCAAGCGACCTACAGCAATCTGGCGGATGTCGGTCATGCCGGTGCTCTTGGGCAGGTGGTCGAGCGCGGTGTTGTCGGGGTGGAAGGCGAGCGGGATGAAGGTCTGGAAACCGCCGGTTTCGTCTTGCAAGGTGCGGAGGCGGACGAGGTGGTCGACGCGGTCTTCATCGTTCTCGATGTGGCCGTAGAGCATGGTGGCGTTGGATTTGAGTCCGGCGAGATGGGCGAGACGGGCGGTTTCGAGCCATTCGTCGCCGTCGATCTTGTGATCGCAGATGATGTGGCGGACGCGGTCGGCGAAAATCTCGGCGCCGCCACCTGGGCAGGAGTCGACTCCGGCGGTCTTCATGCGCCGCAGGGTCTCGGCGATGGGGAGCTTGGCGCGCTTGGCAAGGTAGGCGACCTCGACCATGGTGAATGCCTTGATATGGACCTGGGGAAAGCGCTCTTTGAGGCCCGAGACGAGGTCGAGAAAGTATTCGAACGGCAGGTCGGGATGGAGGCCGCCGACGATGTGGAACTCGGTCACGGCTTCGGTGTAGCCGGAGGCGGCCGTCTCCCAAGCCTGTTCGAGGGCCATGGTGTAGGCTCCGGCGGTGTCCTTTTTGCGGCCGAAGGCGCAGAGGCGGCAGGCGGCGACGCAGACGTTGGTGGGGTTGATATGGCGATTGACGTTGAAGTAGGCGATGTTGCCGTGCATGCGTTCGCGGACGAGGTTGGCGAGCCAGCCGACGGCGAGAATGTCTGCGGAGCGATAGAGGGTGACGCCGTCGTCGAAGCTGAGGCGCTGCTCGGCGAGCACTTTGTCGGCGATCGGATGCAGGCGCGGATCGTCGGTCTGGAAGCGGTGGCGCTGAGGACGAAACTCTAACGTGGTCATCTCTTCAAGGATAAACCCATTGCCTTCCCGCGGGGCGGCGGCGTGTCATAGGGTGAAAATGGGGGTGAAAATGGGGGTGAAAATGGCGGTGAAAATGGCGGTGAAAGTCTCCCGGAATGCTGGTCGGCGATTCAGGCGAGCGGCTTTTCCATTAGCAATGCGGCGACGGCGCCTTGATAGTAGCCCTCGATCCTGCCAACTGCCTGGAATCCTAATTTCGCGTAAAAACTTTGCGCTTCGGGGTTATTCTCGGCGACTTCGAGCCGGAGCCACTGTGCGCCGGCCGTGCGGAATTTGGTTTCGATTTGTTCCATCAGCAGGCGGCCTATTCCGCGACGGCGGAAATCTCGATCTACATCGATGGTGATGATGTGGCCACCATCTTCCCCCTGCGATCGAACGAAGAGAGCGATGACGAATGCAGCAAGCTTGCCATCCTCTTCGGCAACAATGGCGAGTGTCCGTGGCGACCGCAAGAGGGCGCGAAATTCGCGAAGAGAGTAGGCGATTCCGGCGGCAAAGCAAATTTGATCCAGACTAAACAGGGCCGGGAGATCTGCCTTCGTCGCGGGGCGCAGATGGATCATCGCCGGATAACTGTATCGTGCATGCTCACTCCGAGGGAGCTCACTTGTCCCCGGTCGCGACTTCGGTACCCGACGCCTTCGGTTGCAGCACGACTCCGTCGAAGAGGGAGGCGGCGATAAATCGGCCGTTGGAGCTATGGACGGTGTGGACATTCCAGCCGATGTCCCACCACTTCCAATCCTTCTTGACGGGATCGATGGCCATCATCAGTGTCCCATTTGCTGAAGTCACTATGAGGCGCTTGTATTCAGCATTGAAGTCGAGGCCATCGACATCGTTGAAGGGCAGACTGCGAAGCTTGGTCCAACTCTGAGCGTGATCGCTACTGTAAAAGATGCCGTCCCTGCCGCCCAGCCAGACCTCGCCGTCGGAGGAAGTGACGAGGAAGCGGAGGATTGTGGCGTCGGCGGGCAAAGAGGAGGGTTGCCAGGTCTTGCCGCGGTCTTGCGACGTAACGATCGATGTGCGAGTGGCGGCGTATACCCAGTCGCCATCGGAAGCAACGCGGAGAAAGTCGGAATGGTCGAGCACCGGACCGCCCTGCCAGGTCGCACCCTGATCGACACTGGTGAAGACTCCGGTAGCGGTGGCAGCGTACCAGGTCGGACCCGTGAGATCGAGGCCGGTGACGCGGCTGTCGATCATGACTGGCGGTAATGTAACAGTCTTCGTTACTTTTACTTTTTTCTTTCTCTGAATTACGGTCGTCTCTTCTTCTTTGGTGTTGACGACCTTGCCGCGCGCGTCCCAGCCAGTGTCACTCAGGGAGAGGATGCCGTGGTTCGTCCCTGCATAGACGGTCCCATTCGACGCCTGTTGCAGGGTGAAAACATCGCGGCCTTCGAGGCCGTTGCTGCGCTGGTTCCAGGTGACTCCGCCGTCTTCTGAGACGAAGACGCCGCCGTATGTTTTGTCGTTGAGGACTCCGGCGTAGACAGTATTGCCGTTCTTGCTGTCAACGAGGAGAGTTTCGACCTGCCGCTGCGAGAAACCTGTGTTTGTAGCGACGAAGGTGGTCCCCCCATCCTGGCTCTGTAAGACTCCGCCGCGATCAGTCGCGAGCAGGACATGCTTGTCGTTGGACGGATCGACATACACGTCATTGATGATGACCTCGGGGCCGGTAAGGGGTTCCCAGCTCTGTCCCGCATTGATCGTTCGATAAAGTCCTTCGGTGGTGCCGGCGAAGACGATGCTGCTGTTGGTGGGGTCCTGCATGAGAACCCGTGTGCGGCGGGCCGTGTTGGGAATCCCCTGCTGTTTATGGAAGAGCTCGCCGGCGTTTTCGCTCTTGTAGATGCCGGAGCAGGCGCTAGCGTACACGACAGTGGGAGCCTTGGGATCAATAATGATCGAAAAGACATCGGAGTCGTCGATTACGCCCTGCTTAATGTTGTGCCAGTTCGCACCGCCATCGGTGGTCTTCCACGGAAGGTGCCACGTTCCGGCATAAATGATGTTTGGATCGACCGGGTCTATGGCGATGGATTCGACTTCGTGGATCTCTCCGCTGCCGGCAGGGCTGATCTGTTTCCAGTGCTGGCCGCTGTCGTCGCTGCGGTAGACGCCTTTGAGGGTGCCGACTACGAGTATTTTGGGATTGGACGGCGCCGGCGTCAGAGCGCGAATCGATTGACCGTCCATATCGGGGACCGTGCTCCATGTCACTCCGGCGTCATGGGTTATGAAAAGCGCACCTTCGGGGCGGCTAAGAATCCATGCGCCGACGAGGATCGTCTTTGGATCGGAGCTGTCAACGACGAGGTTGTCGAGCACCAGATTTTCCGACTTGCTGAGCTTGGACAAGCGCTTCCAGGTGGAACCGCCGTCCTGGCTCTCGTATATCCAACTGTCGAGCGTACCCATGTAGAGGTGCTTCGGATTGGAAGGATCGGCTGCGAAGCTGCGGGCATCTCCTCCGGCGGGGCCGACAGGCTCCCACGCTGGAGTGGAGGCGGCTTTTGCGGCAGAGTTGAAGGCGAGAAATAGGACGAAGAGGGCAGAGAGGCGTAGCGCTGTGTGTTTCATATTCCTGCTGTTCTGAAATGTCGGTGAGGTGAGGAGGTGGAACTCTTTGGCGATCACCGCCCGTCCTCTATAAGCATACCGCTATGAGACAGCAGAAAGGGCTGACCGAGTTATCGGTCAGCCCTTTCCGGTTAGGTGGACGCCACTTGGTTACTGTGCCGGGGCAGCTGCAGCAGCTGCCTTCTTGTGGTGGGCCGGCTTCTTGGTTGGGAGCGGGGTACGAACCTGCGGCTTAACCGTGGATTCATCGACCGCGGTGGTTCCAGGGACATCGGTGTCGAAGGTGGCGCCAGCCGGGACGAGGTAATTTTCCACTTCGTTCTCGCTCTGGGAGCCGGTCCGGACAGAGACACGTGAAGCGTCAATGCCCTTCTCCTTGACCAGGTAGTCCTTGGTGTTGACGGCACGCTGGGCAGCCAGTTCGGCGGGGCTCATTTCGTGCATTGCCTTCTTGCCCTTGTGCTTCTTCTCGGGCATGGCAGCTTCAGGGCCGGCTTCGCCAACTACAACCACGCCGGCGTCCGCTGTCTGTTGTGCACTGAGAGCTACCTGATCGAGGCAGGCCTTGGCTTCGTTGTCGACGCGGGCCGGACGCTTCTTGTCGTTCTCGAATTTAATCGTGCAAAGCGTCTGGGTTTTGGCGACAACTGGCGGCGGCGGAGCCTCGATGTTGACACTGGTGGTTGCAGTTGCCGTATGGCCCTTGTCGTCAGCCACGTTGCAGGTGACGGTGATCGAGCCAGCCGGCGCGCCGGTGGTGGTGAGGGTTGCGGTCGTTCCGGTTCCACTGATCGTGCCAGCCGAAGCGGAGTAGCTGTAGGTCAGCGGACGATTCTGCGGACTTACGCCAACCGAGGTGATGGTCGAAGTATCACCCGGCTTGATGGTGGAAGGATTGGCCGAGCAAGTGAGCGTGGGCGGCTCGTATTCCTTGACGGTGAAGTTGGCGGTGCAATCGGCGAACTGACCCGGCTTGGGACCCTCTGAAACGTGACCCGTAACGGTGTAGCTGCCGGCGGCGAGGCCGGTTGTATCGACGCTGCCGGTAGTCGAATCGCCGGTGATCTTGACGCCCGAGCCGGACCAGGTATAGGTCGCGGTCTTCTTCGGGTTGAGATTGAGGGCGGATCCGGTAACGGTGATCGGGTCGCCCGGGAATATCGACGAGGGGTTGGCCGAGCAGCTATAGGTGACTGGCGGCGGGGGTATAATGCTGCCGAACTTCAAGACGATGCCGGTGCTAAGGCGGGCATTGTTCAGGTTGGCGCGACCACCGCTGATAATCTGGGGACCGAACGAGGCGTGCCAGTACTCATAGTCGGCCTGAAACAGCCGAAGCGCGAAGCGATGATCGAAGAAGGGGAGACCGTAGTCGAGGCCGCCACCGACGGTAAGGGCCGGGCCCCAGGTGTAGACGTGGTAGGCGATGGGCTCGTAATTCGGTCCGCCAAGCCTGACGGCGCCAGCCAAAGCGTGAACGAAGGGGGTTACGCCTTCATCGGTAGGATAGCGGGCGATGATGCCAGCCGAATACGAACTCGCTCCATCATTTTGACCGTCGGGGTGAATTCCCACCTCAACCTGGCCGCCGATGTACTTGTTGAAGTAGTAGGCTCCGCTGGCGATCGCGCCATAGTCTACCGAGGAATAGGTATTGGGACTGAGAGTGCCATTTCCCAGTGGGGTGCTAATGGTGCCATGGGGCGCCAGGTACGAATACCCAAGGAAAATGTCGATCTTGGAAATGGGGGCAGCCGCCGGGGCGGCCACGGGTTTGGGTGCCGACGAATCCTGTCCGTATAAGCTCGATGATCCGAGCCCTACGGCACACGCTACGAGCAGAATTCGGCTCAGGGAACCTTTGGGACTAGAAAACATACGTCTATCCTCCGCAATCTTGATGGAAAGTGTAATCCTTAAAACCAATGAGCCGACTGCAAATGACCCATACTGTGGTTGCTGGTAATACTACAACTTCGTAACTTCAAACAGCTTACTTCAAGCTGCAGCACTTTGAATGGTACACGCGCCCGGTGCTGCTGCAACGCGGTTTTTTCAAAACTTCGCGACTTCCGCGACTTTCTTCATATTCAACGCCGCTTCTTCAACATCTACATATTCAACGTACGCTTCATGCTACCGCGTTCGCGCTGGATTTTTTCCTGCAGCAGAGTGATGGCGTACATAAGCTGCTCCGGGCGCGGCGGGCATCCGGGGACATATACGTCCACGGGAATGACCTGGTTGACTCCCTGCACCAAAGCATAATTATTGAAGACCCCACCCGAGGTTGCACAAGCGCCCATCGATATTACCCACTTTGGTTCCGGCATCTGATCGTAGAGCCGGCGAATCACCGGGGCCATCTTTTGCGAGACCCTCCCGGCAATCACCATGAGATCGGATTGGCGAGGCGAAGGGCGAAAGACTTCGGCGCCAAAGCGGGCGATATCGAAGCGCGATGCGCCCATCGACATCATCTCGATTGCGCAGCAGGCAAGCCCGAAAGTCATTGGCCATACGGAACTCTTGCGAACCCAGTTAACCGCAAAATCGAGGGATGTCATGAAGACGCCCTCCGGTTGCTCGTATCCGTAGTTTGCTTCGCGAACTTTTTCGCGGTTCTTGCCGCTGCTTTCCAGCGAACCGAACAGATACCGATCTGAGCTGATCAACTGCATACACCCAATATACCTCCGAACTAACTCATTCCACTGGTTTTTTCCGAACACCGCTTATTTTTCTCGTTGCTAGAAATGCCAATGGGGAAAAGCAACAGAGAGTGTTATGCCGCCGTCCCCACCCGGGTTTCGTGTTGGCGTCATTCGGTCGGATTGCCGTGTTACGTGGAAATGCATTCGCGTTTTCCTTTTCGCCACCGCATCCTTTGGCGTCAGCTCTGAGATGCAGGAAGTGGCATTTGGGGCGAAAGGTTTTCTCGGCCCTTCGATCCACGGGAACTTGACTTTAGAATATTTACGCTAATTTTCACAAGAAAGCTATGCAAGCGCGATCAGATGCAAACTCGTGCCGGAGTGACGTAGAACCGCGGGGGCGACCATAGTCCCCGTGCGGGGAAGGTAAGGTTCAAGGCGAAGCGAACCTGTTAGTCTGACCTTCTGGAAATCGGTTTCCTGCCCGCGACGGAGGAAATCCAGAAACACGAGATCACATGCAAAAGATTGAAGCGGTCATCCAGCCATCGAAGCTCGACGCAGTAAAAGACGCTTTGCTGGAAGTAGGAATCGAAGGCATGACCATTCTCGAAGCTCGAGGGCATGGGCGGCAAAAAGGGCATACCGAGTTTTATCGGGGCCGCGAATATACGGTCGACCTGCTGCCGAAGATCAAGCTGGAAATCGTGGTCGCGGACGAAATGGTGGAGAAGGCCGTCCAGGCCATTCTTTCGGCGGCGCGGTCGGGCAAGATCGGTGATGGCAAGATTTTCATCTCGAAAATCGACGAAGCCATTCGGATTCGCAACGATGAACGCGGGGAAACTGCGCTCTGATCGACCGTCCATAAACTGTTTCGGGATGCAGCAGTAAGAACAGGGTATGGTCTCAGAATCGTTTTTTAGCCGTGCAAATGGCGGCCGCCGTGATACCTCTATTGCAAGCAGATTAATTTCATCTTCAGCCGGCTTGCCCGACGCAGAGTCTTTGGAAAGGTCCAGAGCTCGAGGCGAGGCCTTATTTCAACCGATTTGCGGGGACAGGGGGACGCCTCCAGGGTACCGCAATTCGCCACCAAATGGGGCGGCGAACGCAGCGCCTCAACGTCAGTGGTGATTCCGGAAGGATGATCCAACAAGGACCATCAGGGAGAACTAGTCGAACGCATGGCCGACACCGCATTTCTCACTCAACAGAGGGAGACGTACCAACAGGAGTTTCTGTCGCTTCGCCAGAACTTTGAGCGGACGGGCGATGGCGCGACTACGATCCGCCGCCGCGCCATCTCGGCGGATACGCTGTTGAAGGCGGTGTGGAAGCAGTGCGCGGGCAAGGACGCCGACCGCACCGGATTGGCGGTGCTGGCGACGGGTGGTTATGGCCGGCGGCATCTGTTCCCCTATTCCGATGTCGACCTGCTCTATATTTTCGTGAACGAAGATGCGGAACGTGAATTTCGTGAAGCGGTGCGCGGTTGCAACCAGGCTCTGTGGGATATAGGACTCCGCGCCAGTCCGGCAACGCGGACGCTCAAAGAATGCGATCGGGTGGATCCGGAAAATATCGAGTTTATCGTGTCCGCGCTCGATCGCCGTTTCCTGACCGGCGATTCGGGATTATACCGGCGCTTCCAGAGCGAGTTGCTACCGACGCTGGTGCTCCGCGAATGGAACACGATTACTCAGCGGCTGGCGGAGATGGCGCGGGCGCGCCACGCAAAGTACGGGAACACCATCTTTCATCTGGAACCGAATATCAAGGAATGTCCGGGCGGCCTTCGCGATTATCAGTTGGCGCAATGGCTGACACTGCTGCGCAATCTCCGCGAGCAGCAGGCGTGGCCGAAAGAGAGCACCGCGCCGGCCCATAGCGGCGGCAACGACTCGGAGTCGGCGTTTGACTTTCTGGCGGCGACGCGATGTTTTCTGCACTTCCGGCGCAACCGCGACGACAACACCCTGGACTGGCATGCGCAGGATGAAGCGGCGGGGCTGAGCATCGGCCTCGAAACCCGGGGCACCGCCGATCCCGCTTACTGGATGCGGACGTATTACCGGCACGCGCGCGCGGTCTTCCGCCGGGCGACTCTGCTGTTGGAGAGCCTTCCCCCGGCGCGGCAGTCGTTTTACCGCCAGGTGCGTCGCCGGCGGACTCCGATCGCGGGGACTGATTTCTTCCTCGAACAGAGCCGCATCGATCTCGACGAGACTTCGCCAGTCAATGATGCGGACAACATTCTAAAGGTATTCGCGTTAATCGCGACGCATGGCTATACACTCACGCAATATGCCGAAGACCGCATCGCGGAGTCGCTGCCGGTGCTGGCGGTCCACATGCCTGAGGGACCTTTCCTGTGGAATTGCCTCCGCGAGATATTGCTGGGGCCGCATGCGGCACATGCGCTGCGCACGATGCATGCGCTGGGCGTGCTCGAACTGCTGATCCCCGAGTTTCACGGAATCGACGCGCTGGTCATTCGAGATTCCTATCATCGCTATACCGTCGATGAGCACACTTTCCTGGTGATCGAAAACGTCCATCAACTCAGGCAGACGCGGTCGGAGGGTGACCAGCGCTTTGCCGCGTTGTTGCCGCAGATCGAGCGCCTCGATCTATTTCTGCTTGCGCTGCTGTTGCACGATACCGGCAAAGCTCGACGCAACGGAGACCACTGCGCAGCGAGTGTCGAACTGGCGGAGAGCCTTGTGGCGCGGCTTGATTTCGATCCCGAAGAGCGGGAGACAGTGCGCTCGTTGATTCGCAATCATTTGGCGATGTCGCTGGCCATGCGGCGGGACATCTTCGACGCGGAAAATGTAGGAAGTTTTGCAGCATCGATCGGCAGCCAGATGAACCTGAAGATGCTGACGCTGCTGACATATGCCGATATCAAGGCGGTCCATCCCGACGCGCTGACTCCGTGGAAGGCCGATACGCTGTGGCAGCTTTACATTTCGAGCTCGAACCTGCTGGACCGCAGCGTCGATGAGGTGCGCTATCACGTCGAGACCGATACCGGCCTGATGAATCGCATCCTGGCGTTGGTGCCGGACCGTAAAGACGAGCTGCGGGTCTTTCTTGAAGGATTGCCGCAGCGTTACTTGCAGAGCCGGATGCCGGAACAAATTCGCAACCACTTCAAGATGTCGCTGAAGCTCGAGGAGAAACCGGTGCAGTTGGCATTCCGCACCACCCGTCAGCTCTGCGAACTTACCCTGGTCACCATGGATCGGCCCATGCTCTTCGCCGACATGGCGGGCGCGCTATCGGCGTGGGGCATGAACATCGTCAAAGCCGACGCCTTTTCGAATGAAGCGGGTTTGATTGTGGACACATTCCAGTTCACCGATACGTTTCGCACCCTGGAACTGAACGAGAGCGAAATC
>Ga0302324_100020044_pt1 | contig 13104 bp, 11 predicted proteins | sample Palsa_T0_1_FD_201949 | JGI IMG/M metagenome (GOLD analysis project Ga0302324, IMG submission 201949) | Peat permafrost microbial communities from Stordalen Mire near Abisko, Sweden - Palsa_T0_1 | ecosystem: Environmental > Terrestrial > Soil > Palsa > Peat permafrost | place: Sweden: Abisko...
TCTCGAAAAAAGTGAACGACCGCACGGAAATCGCGCAGGTCGCCACCGTTTCGGCCAACTGGGATTCCACCATCGGCGAGATCATCGCGGATGCGATGGACAAGGTCGGCAAGGACGGCACCATCACCGTGGAAGAAGCCAAGAGCATCGAAACGACGCTGGAAGTCGTCGAAGGCATGCAGTTCGACAAGGGTTACCTCTCGCCGTACTTCGTGACCAACGCGGAAAGCATGGAAGCCACGCTGGAAAATGCCTACATCCTCATTCACGAGAAGAAGATCAGCAGCCTCAAGGACTTGCTGCCGCTTCTCGAGAAGGTGGCGAAGGCCGGCCGGCCCCTGCTCATCATCGCCGAAGCCGTCGACGGCGAAGCGCTCGCGACCCTGGTCGTCAACAAACTGCGCGGCACCCTTCAGGTCGCCGCCGTAAAAGCGCCCGGATTCGGCGACCGTCGCAAGGCGATGCTCGAAGACATCGCGGTGCTGACCGGAGGCCGCTGCTTCACCGAAGATCTCGGCATCAAGCTCGAGAACATCACCCTCGATGACCTCGGCAAGACCAAGCGCGTGACCATCGATAAGGAAAACACGACGATCGTCGAAGGCGAAGGCAAAGGCCAGGACATCCAGGGCCGGGTCAGCCAGATCCGCCGTCAGATCGAAGAGACCACCTCCGATTACGATCGGGAGAAACTCCAGGAACGCCTCGCGAAGCTCGCGGGCGGTGTCGCCGTCATCAATGTCGGCGCCGCGACCGAGACCGAGATGAAGGAGAAAAAAGCGCGCGTCGAGGATGCTCTGCATGCAACCCGCGCCGCGGTCGAGGAAGGGATCGTCCCGGGAGGCGGCGTCGCGTTCATCCGCGCGCAGAAAGTCCTCGATCACCTCAAGCTGGAAGGTGACGAAGCCATCGGCGTGCAAATCGTGCGCCGCGCGATCGAAGAGCCCCTGCGGCAACTCGCCGATAACGCGGGCCAGGAAGGAGCCATCATCGTGCAGGAAGTCAAGAAACGCCACGGCAACGAAGGCTACGACGTCTCCAAAGGCGAATACGCCGACCTCGTCAAGGCGGGCGTCGTCGATCCGACCAAGGTAACACGCTCTGCCCTGCAGAACGCGGCCTCCATCTCCGGCCTGCTCCTCACCACCGAAGCGTGCGTGACGGACGTTCCGGAAAAGGAAAAGGCCCCGCAGATGCCTCCGGGCGGCGGCGGCATGGGCGGCATGGACTACTAAGTCCAAGCCCAGGCAAGAAAAGTTAACGAAAAGGGCCGGGCGGCCAACGCCCGGCCCTTTTTCGTTTGCCTCATGTCGCCGCGCGACGATATTGTCCTGGATGGGCACGGCCCTTGCCATGATCACCTTGCGCAATCCTCGCTTCCCCGAACTCTCTCCCATCGAGACGGATGCTCTTGCGGACACCGGGGCTGTGCACCTCTGCCTGCCTGAGCACATTGCGCTGCAATTGAAACTCGAACTGTATGACCAGAAGGAGGTTGCCATCGCCGATGGGTCCCGGCACATCGTTCCTTATATGGGCCCCGTCGAAATCCGCTTTAAGAACCGGGTTTCCTTGAGCGGCGCCGTTGTTTTTGGCGACCAGGTTTTGCTCGGCGCGATTCCAATGGAAGACATGGATTTGGTGGTCAGCCCGCGTGATCGCAGCGTGGATGTCAACCCGCAAAGCCCGAACATCGCGTGCTCAATTGTAAAATCCAGCAGCTAAATCGACGAAAAGGGCCGGGCGGCAACGCCCGGCCCTTTTTCTTTTGTAGAGGCGGCTGTCTCAGCCGCCTGACTGAGCAACGAGGTCGCTTGTGAAAGATTTCACAATTCCCTTGCGATCCACCCTCCGCGATTTATGGTGCTGCCGATGGCAGAAGCAAGCCCAGTCGGCTACGATTCCAAGATCGAGGGGAACGTCATTTTCACGCGCCTCGATTCCGCCATCAACTGGATGCGCAAGAACTCCCTCTGGCCCATGCCGATGGGGCTCGCCTGTTGCGCCATCGAGCTCATGGCCACCGGGGCCTCCCGCTTCGATATTGCCCGGTTCGGAGCCGAGGTCATGCGGTTCTCCCCGCGCCAATCCGACGTGATGATCGTCGCCGGCACCGTCACCTACAAGATGGCCCTCGCCGTAAAGAGAATCTACGACCAGATGCCCGAGCCGAAATGGGTCATCGCCATGGGCGCGTGCGCCTCCAGCGGCGGCATGTATCGCAGTTACGCCGTCCTGCAAGGGATCGATCACCTGCTCCCCGTCGATGTCTATATTTCCGGCTGTCCCCCGCGCCCGGAAGCGCTGCTCGAGGGCCTCATGCGCCTGCAAGGGAAGATTGAGACAGAGCACTCCTTCCTCGACCAGAAACGGGAACTGCTCGAAGAGTACTCCCTATGACGCTCGCCGAGGCCGTCGCCGCCCTCGAGGCAAAGTTTCCCATCGCGAAGAAGATCGAATTTCGCGGCGAATCGACTCTCGTCGTCGAGCGCGCGGCCATCAAAAACATGGCGAGATTCTGCAAGGTCCAACTCGGGTTCAATTTCCTGCTCGATATTTGCAGCGTCGATAACTTTGGCGACGAGCCGCGCTTCGAAGTCGTCTATGAGCTCTATTCCTTCGAGGACGGCACCCATCTCCGGCTGAAAATAGCCGTCTCCGAAGACGACCTGACCGTTCCGACCGTCTCCGATGTCTGGGCCACCGCGAACTGGCACGAACGCGAGATTTACGACATGATGGGAATCCGATTCGACGGCCATCCCGATTTGCGGCGTATTTTGATGTGGGACGGCTATCCGTACTTTCCCTTGCGCAAGGACTTCCCCCTCGGTGGAAAACCGAGCGATGTCCCGGAAGTGGCCTTCACCAAAGCGGCCCCGCTGGAAGGCGGCCCCTTCGTCACGGTCCCGTCCTCCGCGACGACGAAGGACCGCGAGCCGCGCGCCCGCCGGCCTTAAGTAGTTGCCGGGCAACGGCGCCGCCCCTTGATTTAACGGCATAATAACGGCAATAGATTCTTCCGAGAAAGTGCCGTTATTATGCCCTTTTGAGCCAAAATTCAGTATTACATCCAAGGCCGCCAGCGCCCTGATGCGCGTTGAAGGGGCAAAGCAGGCCGTTCAGCATCTGCCGGTCACCCCCGCCGTTTTGGCAACGTTGCGGGAGACGGCGAATTCAGAGATTTGCCGCAATGAACACGGCGCGATAACGCCAGCATCAACCAGCTTGCAATACGAATAACCGCGATCGTTACGGCTGAGATCCTGCCAGGCGTTTTGCGGCGAGGCTCTTAAGAAGAAAATAGAGCGTCTCTAGGCGGCAAACGCCGGCTCCAGCCGCCACCGCCCGGCGGTACGGTTCGCCCCAGATGGACTCGACTTCGATCTCCCTGCCGAGATTAAAGTCGATGAGGCTCGACGGCTGGTAATGCCCCATCGGAAGGGTGCGTTCGATTTGCTCATCGATAAAGCCGGGCCGGATGCGATAGCCGAGCCGGTTCGCGGCTTCGATCACCTCGCGCATCAACTCCCTTGCGAGAGCGCGCAGACCTTCATCGGCCAGAATATCGCCGACATCCAGCCCGCCGGCCGCAATCGACAATCCGTTGAACGGGATGTTCCAGACCAGTTTGCGCCACCGTTCTTCCATCAAGTCGTCCACCGCGCGCGCGGCGATTCCGCCGCGCTTGAATTCCTCCGCGATTGCGCGCGTGCGCGGGAGCGGCGCGCGCCCGAATTCGCCGATGGAGAGGCTCCCGTGGCCGTAGTGTTCGATGACCCCCGGCCCCGTCCTGTTCAGGCAGACAAAGCAGATGCCGCCCAGCACGCGCCCGGCGCCGAAGCGCTCCGCGAGGAACTCTTCGTTGCCCAACCCATTCTGGAGCGTGAGAAGGCAGGTTTCTTCCTTGAGAAGAGGCGGCACGAGCTGTTCGAGAGCGCTGTTTGAAGTCGTCTTGAGCGCGATCAGAACCACGTCGCTCGGGCCGATCTCCGCCGTGGAGGCATGAGCGTTTACGCGCTCGAGATGGAACCCATTTTCCCCGGATCGGATCAAGAGCCCCCGCTCCTTCACCGCCGGCAAATCGCCGCGCATGAGAAAGTGGACCTCCGCGCCGTGCCGCGCAAGCCTTGCTCCATAATAGCAGCCGACCGCTCCCGAGCCGATGACGGCGAACTTTACGTTTTCCATGTCAGCCGCACCGTTTTAATCATAAGGCGGAAAGTTTACGGTGCGAACCAGGAAACGTGACTTGTCTTGGTGACACCCGTCAGAATATTCTGTTGAAGATATGGGCACATTCCACGTTGGTTGCAAGCTGGAGAATCATATTGACCGCAGTCTGGCGGTTGCCGTTCCTCGCGCCCTGGTGGATGCCGGCAGCGAATATACGTGGATTCCTTCCAAGACGCTCGAGAAGATCGGAGTCAACCGGGAAAAGAAGGACCTGCTGTTCACGATGGCGAACGGTCAGACAATAACACGAAGCGTAGGCTTTGCGATTCTCAGGGTGAATAAGCATTTTACGATTGATGAGGTTGTTTTTGCGGAGCCGGGAGACATGACTCTCCTCGGAGCACGGACACTGGGGGGGCTCTCTTTGGTCGTCGATTCCCGCAGGAAGAAGTTGGTTGCTGCCGGACCGCTCCCGGTTGCATGAAACGGGGCGGCGGTTTTGGCGGCGTTTGCACCGCGGTCCATCTCGAAAAATTCATGACCGCGCAAGAGCGGGCAAATTTCAGGTTTTTCATGCCGATGCGGAATATGCGCGCTTTGGCTCCCTCCTTCATCCATTAACTTCCACTGGCTTTGGAAAGGAACCGGTATCAACATGCGGCGGCGAAACTAATCCGTGAAAAAGACCATTGTAATCCTGGGCGGCGGGTTTGGCGGCGTTTACACCGCCGTTTATCTCGAAAAATTCATGACCGCGCAGGAGCGGGCGGACTTCGAGATCGTCATCGTCAGCACCGACAATTACATCGTTTTCCAGCCGCTCCTGCCGGAAGTGATTTCCGGCTCGGTGGAATTGAACCATGTGATCGCTCCCATCCGGCGGCTTGCGAAAACCGCGCGCCTTTACTCTCGCGAAGTCGAGTCGATTGACCTGGCAAATCGCACGGTGCGGCTCACGCCAGGCGCGAAGCCGCTTCCCTTGACGATCCGATACGATCATCTCGTGATCGCGCTCGGCAACTGCCTTGACTCCGAGAAGATTCCGGGCATGCGCGACCACGCGCACCCTTTCAAATATCTGCGCGACGCGCTATGGCTGCGCAACCAGTTGGTGAATGCGCTCGAGGAAGCGGAGACGGAGACCGATCCGGAATTGCGGCGCGCGCTGCTTACGTTCGTGGTTGGGGGCGGAGGCTTTTCCGGCGTCGAGTGCATCGCGGAGATGAATGATTTTCTCCGGGAAGCCGTGCGCTCATACCACAATATCGGTGAAAAGGACCTGCGGTTCGTGTTGCTGCAACGCGGCGGCCGCATCCTGCCCGAGTTGACGGAAGGCCTCGGCGAGTTCGCCTATCGGCTGCTCGTTAAACGCGGTGTGGAAATCCAACTCGGAGCCAGTTTGATGGCGGTGAGCGCCAATGAGGTGGTCGTCGAGGACGCGAAGACCAAAGAGACACGGGTAATCAAGACGCGCACGACCGTGGCCACCGTTCCGGCGGGGCCGCATTCGTTGCTGGCCTCGCTGCCGGTTCTTCAGGAGAAAGGGCGGATCAAGGTGGACGAAGGGATGGAAGTTCCCGATTACCCCGGTGTCTGGGCCTTGGGAGATTGCGCGCTGGTGAAGCAGGTGGACGGCAATTTTTCACCGGCCACCGCCCAGCACGCGCTCCGGCAGGCGGAGACCTGCGCGCGCAATATTCTCGCCTCGGCGCGCGGCACGAAGAAGCAGGTTTTCACATTCACCGGCTTGGGGAAACTCAGTTCGCTGGGCCGCCGCTCCGCCGTGGCGGAAATTTTCGGCATCCGGCTCAAAGGGCTTGTGGCGTGGCTGCTCTGGCGCGGCGTCTATGTCACGAAGTTCCCCGGCCTGGACGGACAACTCCGGCTGGTCGCGGATTGGATTCTGGATGCCTTTCTGCCGAGGGACATCACGCAGCTCAGGCTCTTTCACGAGGAAGCCGTGGCTCGCGAGCACTTCGAGCCGGGGGAAGTCGTGTTCCGCGACGGCGACTTCGGGGACAAAGTTTATTTCATCGAAAAGGGGGAAGCCGCGGTCGTGCACGACGAACAGACTGTGGCCGCGCTCCGAAACGGCGAGATGTTTGGCGAGGCGGCGCTCGTTTCCGATCACCCGCGCGGTGCTTCCGTGCATGCGGTCACCGCGCTCGATGTCATCGTGGTCAACCGCGAGGCGTTTGACGAATTGCTCGGCAACCTCCCCGGCCTGCGGGAGAGCGTCGAGCAAACCATGAGTTCGCGAATGGGCCGCGCCGTCGATCTGCGCGAGGAACGGAAGAAAGCCACGTCTTCGAAAACTCCGTCGTGAGTTCCCGCAAAGGCCCATGCTCGCAAACCTGCGCCCAACGCTAAGGAGGGTTTTCGTTCTCAGCCTCCTGGGTCTGGCGCTAAGCCTGGCTCTGCTTTTCTATCTTGTTCTGGACGGTTCCAAGCGGACGATCCTGGAGAGCGCCGAACGCTCGCGGAATTCCATCAGTCGCGAGGTCGTTCTGCGCGTGACCGATTATTTGAACGAAGCGCCGCTGGCCGTGGCGCATTTCGAAAAACTGGTCGTGTACGGTCTCGTCGATACGAAAAGCGCCCGCTCGATACAGGACGGGCTTTTGTCGCTCCTGCTCGCAAACGGGCACATCTCGGAAGCCACTTTCACCTTTGCCGAAAGCACGGGCTTTGACAGCGAGAAAAACATCCAGCTCAATCGAGCATCCGAGGGGCAGGTCACTCTCTTTCGGACGTCGGCGGGCAATCATATCGCCCTCAATGTCACGCGGTTCGACGGGGCCCAATTCGTCGTCGCTTCGGGAAGGCCTTCCAGGCATGGAGCGCCGTTTGTCGGACCCGAGACTCCAACCGCGGATCCGGCCTCCCACCCGACGTTCCAAGTCCCGGCGCGCGAGGATCGCAAGGGGCGCCTCTTGTGGACGGATTTGCATTGGTCGCAACTGGACGAAGCGTTGCCGAAAGAGATGCGGCGCGTGGAGGTGAGCGTGCAGAAAGCGATCGATAATTCCAGTGGAGAGTTCGCCGGCGTCCTGCGCATCGGCTTGTTCAAGGAAAACATCGACCTGCCGGTTCGAAAGCACATCACCGGCTCCGAGGAAAAGGATCCTCACCTCATTTTTCTCTGCGACAAGGAAGGGCGTCTCATCACGGGCTTCGGCGAGCGGGGCGAACATATCGCTGAATCCGGCGATTACCTCCGTCTCACCGGCGGCTCCCTCCCAGCCCCGGTTGCCAAGGCGCTTGCACTGCCTTCCTTAAAAACCGCGACCCCTGGAAAATCCGTCAGCGCGCTGTTTCGCTCCGGCGGGGAGGATTACCTCTGCACGTTCCGCCAGTTGCCCGACAAGCAGACGCAGGAGTGGGTGGTCGGCATCGTCGTGCCGCGCCATTTCTACCTCGGCGCGCTGGAGCGAATCCGCCTGCGGATTTTGTGGTGGGCCTTCGCGCTGATGGGTGTGCTCATCCTGATTGGCGCGCTCATCGTGCACGGCATCGACCGCGCGCATTCCATGATCCTGCGCGAAACCTCCCAGATGAAAGCGTTCAAGTTCTCGCCCTCCGACGCCACTTCACGCCTGCGGGATATCGCGGAGGTGCTGACCGGCCTCGAAAAAGCGAAAACGGCGATGCGCGCGATGGGCAAATACGTGCCGGTGGACCTGGTGCGCCGCTTGTACCACGACGGAAAGGAACCGGTGCTCGGCGGCGAGTCGGTCGAGTTATCGGTGTTATTCACCGACATCAAGGAATTCACGCCGTTCGCCGAACGGATGCCGCCCGGCAAGCTCGCCGAAATCCTGGGCCGTTACCTGCAAGTCATGGCCACCGTCATCCAAAATGAAAGAGGCACCATCGACAAATTCATCGGCGACGCGGTGATGGCGTTCTGGAATGCGCCGGAGGCGGTCGCCGGCCACTCGACCCTCGCGTGCCGCGCCGCCCTGCGATGCCGCGAAGCCTTGCAACGGCTCTACGACTCGCCCGAATGGGCGGATGCGCCGCGATTTGAAACGCGCCTCGCATTGCACCGCTGCGTGGCTTCCGTCGGACACTTCGGAGCGCCGGATCGCTTCAACTACACGGCGATCGGCGACGGCATCAACCTCGCCTCCCGCCTCGAGGGATTGAACAAACAGTACGGCACCGCGATCATAGCCAGCGAGACCATCCACTCCGCGGCTTTGGACGCGTTTGAGTTCCGCCTCCTCGACCGGGTCGCGGTAAAAGGCAAGAACGAAGGCATTACGATCTACGAACTCGTTTCCGAGCGGGTGCCGGAACGCCCGCCTTCATCCGGCCCGGCGCGTTACGAACAAGCCTTCGCCGCCTACGAGCGCGCCGATTTCAAGACCGCGCTCGCCCTGCTCGAAACCGTGCCGGACGATCCGCCGAGCCGCGTGCTGGCGGAACGGTGCCGGCGTTTCATCCAAAGTCCCCCGGCAAGCGGCTGGAACGGCATCCACAGCTTCGACACAAAATAGAAAACGGGAGCGAGGTATCGACCAGCGTCCTACAGACTAATCATCCTTATTTCCATTGAAATCGCATTGATAAAAACATGCCGGACCTGACATGCTGGCAAAAAGAACGGCTGCGTTCCTATGGATCGCAGCCGGACAAAAGGGAAATAACAGTTGCGAGAGCAACGAAAACAAGGAAAACCATGAAAAGATTAAATCGTTTAAGATGGGCGGGGGTCGCTTGCGCAGGACTTCTCGCATTAACCGCGATGAAGTCGCAGGCTCAGTTCACGCCGATCAGCTTCAGCGCCGCTCCTGGTGTCGCTGTGACGCCCGGTTTGGTCAGCACCGTTACCGATCCGGAACTCACCGGTGGGGTCGTGTTGGCAACCACCGGCGAGCGAGTGATCGTGTCCGGGGCAGGGCCAAGTGATTACCTCGGCGACTACGAGGCCGAGGTGTACCAAACAAATACACCTGGCAAAACGCTTGACTTCGAATATCAAGTTAGCACCCTGAGCCCGCCTAGTCTCGACACCGTTATTGAACTGTCCACGAGCTTATTCAACGTGCCTGGGGTAACCCTTGCCGTGGGATACGCAACGGAAGCGTCTCTTCAGTTGTACAGCACGGGGAACACTATTGTACCCACAAGTGCGGTAGCGCCAACCCCTGGGTCGGCGATTAACTGGACGGTTGCTATGACGCCAGGTTCCGTCACCGATACGTTTATCATTCAAACGAATGCGGTATCGTATGTGCCCGGGTTCTTTGCAACGGAAAACAACGGCACCGACACAGTCCCCGGGTTTTCGCCGGTGGCGCCGACCTCGTCGTCCATACCGGAAAGCGGGAGTCTCTTCTGCGGACTGGCTGTCGCGGCACTTGGCGCGGCCCAGCTTCTTCGCCGCAAGAGCGAGAACGACGAAGTGATTGGATTGGCAGCGTAAGCGATCTGCTTCGCAACTGAAATTCAGAGTTAACCTGTGACACCGCGCCTCCCGTGAGGCGCGGTGTCCTTTTTCATCGCTCGGGATGCAAATCATCGTGCCCTGGCGTTCAAATACCTCGACAAGCGCGTTGCCTTGCGCGAGCGCCACGAGTGCTTCAGATAGGACTGGCTCCAGCCAGGGCATTACGATCTGCGAACTGGTTTCCGAGCGGATGCCGGAACGCCCGCCTTCATCCGGCCTGGCGCGTTACGAACAAGCCTTCGCCGCCTACGAGCGCGCCGATTTCAAGACCGCGCTCGCGCTGCTCGAAAGCCTGCCGGAGGATCCGCCGAGCCGCGTGCTGGCGGAACGGTGCCGGCGTTTCATCCAAAGTCCCCCGGCGAGCGGCTGGAACGGCATCCACAGCTTCGACACAAAATAGAAATGGCAGTTGCGGCGGGTGACCGGAGCGGATTACTTCTGTCCGGCAAGGGTTCGACATGCTCTAATCCCTCTTCATGGAGACGCCGCTTTTTAGCGAGGCCGACGACGATGTCGCTTTTCCGAAACTCGATGCGACGGAGATCGAGGCCGCGAGGCAATGCGGCAAAACCGAGGTCTTCGAACCGGGCGCCATTATTTTCAAAGCGGGGGAGCGCCCGGTTGATTGCTTCGTGATTGTCAGTGGAGAGGTGGAGGCTATCGATCCCTCGGGGGATAAGGATCGTGTGCTCGTCAGGTATCAACGTGGCGGGTTTACCGGGGAGATTTCCGTCCTGACGCAGCGGCCCTCTCTTGCGAGATACCGCGCGCAGAGCCGTTGCGAAGTCATTCGTCTCTCGGCGCCGGAAGTGCGCCATCTGCTGGTGAAGTGCCCGAGCCTGGGAGAGAAATGGATGCCTGCGTTCATCCGGCGTCGCAAGATGATGGTGGAGCACGGATTTGAAGGTTTGCGCCTTTTTGGCGAACGGAGCGACCCCGCGACTCTCCTCTTGCGCGAGTTCATGCATCGCAACGGCGTTCCGCATCGGTGGCTGGACACTTCCCTTCCCGAGAATGCCCGGCTCGCCTCGGAACTGGCGGCCGAGCCGCTGCGATTTCCGGTGGTCGCCTGCTCGCACCACATTTTGTTGGAGGACCCGACCGTTGCCCGGCTCGCCGAACAAACCGGCGTCCGGCATCACATCCCGGATGAAGTGTTTGACATCGTGATCATCGGCTGCGGGCCGGCGGGTTTGGGAGCGGCTGTGTATGCCGCGTCGGAGGGATTGCGAACGGTGATCCTGGACAACATGGGCCCCGGCGGGCAGGCGGGCGCCAGTTCGCGCATCGAGAACTACGCCGGGTTTCCCGCCGGCCTCCCGGGTCACGAACTCGCCTTGCGGGCTTACCTCCAGGCTTTGAAGTTCGGGGCGGTTTTCTCGGCGCCGCATTGCGTCACGAGCGTCCGATGTCTCGCGGAAGCCTTGCACGAGGTTCGCACGGAGGATGGGACCGTCGTGAGGACGAAGACGGTTATTCTCGCGACAGGCGTCTCCTACAGGACGCTCGGCGTCGCCGGCTTGCATGAACTGCGAGGTTGCGGAGTTTATTACGCGGCGACGCAGGTGGAAGCGATCCTTTGCCGGGATCGGCCCGTGCACATCATCGGAGCGGGCAACTCGGCCGGCCAGGCCGCCATGTATCTTTCCAAGTTCTCCGAGAATGTGAACCTGGTGGTGCGTGGAGGCGACTTGCGCAAGAGCATGTCGAGCTACCTTTCCGAGCGGGTGGAACTGAATCCGCGCATAAAGATCCGGCTTCACACCGAACTCCGCGCGGTGGAGGGCACGGCGTGTCTCGAAAAGGTGCATCTGGAAAATACCTCGACCGGAGAAACAGGCGTCGAAGAAAGCAGCGGTATTTTCATTTTCATCGGAGCCAGTCCGTGCACTGATTTTCTGGGCGATGCGATTTTAAAAGACGAGAAGGGCTTTGTGGTTACGGGCCCGGATGTCGTCTCGGCGGGCAAATGGCCGCTGGGAAATCGAACGCCCGAGCCGCTCGAGACTTCGTGCCCCGGCGTCTTCGTGGCTGGCGACTGCCGTTCGCGCACCACCAAACGGGTCGCCTTCGCCATCGGAGACGGGGCATTCGCGGTCACTTGTGTCCACAACGTGCTTGGGACTTATCTTTGAGTCCCGCTGGTGCGCGATAATAGTTACGAAAGCAACGAAAAAGAAACCATGAAAAGACTGAATCGTTTGAGATTGGCGGCGGTTGCTCGCGCAGGACTTCTCGCATTAAACGGCAATGAAGTCGCAGGTAGCGGGAACGATGAAGTGATCGGATTGGCTGCGCGGTGTCAGCCGGCGTCCTACAGACTAATCATCCTTATTTCCATTGATAAAAACATGCCGTATCTGCATTCTGCCGAAAAGAACGACTGCGTTCCTATGGATCGCCGCCGGACAAAAGGGAAATAACAGTTGCGAGAGCAACGAAAGCAGAAGAACGAAAAAAGTAGAAAAGGGAAGTTGCGAAAGCAACGAAAACAAGGAAAACCATGAAAAGATTAAATCGTTTAAGATGGGCGGGGGTCGCTTGCGCAGGACTTCTCGCATTAACCGCGATGAAGTCGCAGGCTCAGTTCACGCCGATCGTCTTCAGCCCCGCTCCTGGTGTCGCTGTGACGCCCGGTTCGGTGGACACCACGACCGATCCGGAACTCACCGGTGGAACCGTGTTGGCAACCACCGGCGTGACGGCGTTCGCGTCCGGGGCAGGGCCAAGTGATTACATCGGCGATTACGAGGCCGAGGTGTACCAAACAAATACACCTGGCAAAACGCTTGACTTCGAATACCAGGTTGAAACCACCTCGCCACCTAGTCTCGACACCGTTGTGGAACTCTCCACCAGCCTATTCAACGTGCCTGGGGTGACCCTTGCCGTGGGATACACAACGCAATCGGCTCTTGAGTTGTTCGCGCCGGGGACTGTTACACCCACAAGTGCGGTAGCGCCAACCCCTGGGTCGGCGATCAACTGGACGGTTGCTCTGACGCCAGGCTTAGCCACCTATACGTTTATCGTTGAAACGAATGCGGTAGCGTATACGAGCGGGTTCCTGGCGACGGAAGACAACGGCACCTCTACAAATCTGGCGTTTTCGCCGCTGGCACCGACCTCGTCGTCCATACCGGAGACCGGGAGTCTGTTCTGCGGACTGGCTGTCGCGGCGCTTGGCGCGCTTCAGCTTCTTCGCCGCAAGAGCGAGAATGACGAAGTGATTGGATTGGCAGCCTAACGATTAAGTTCGCGGCTGAAATTCAGAGTTTAACCTGTGACACCGCGCCTCCCGTGAGGCGCGGTCTCCTTTTCCACGGATGAGGATGGCAGTGTCCGGGGTAGGGACGGCTCGGCGTGTATAGCCCGGACACATGGCTGACAAGTGTTCGGAGACATGGTTGACACTTTGGGATGTCCTGGAACACCCCAACAACCATGTCGTTACGTCTTGAATTTGTGACTCT
>Ga0302324_100020045_pt1 | contig 13104 bp, 11 predicted proteins | sample Palsa_T0_1_FD_201949 | JGI IMG/M metagenome (GOLD analysis project Ga0302324, IMG submission 201949) | Peat permafrost microbial communities from Stordalen Mire near Abisko, Sweden - Palsa_T0_1 | ecosystem: Environmental > Terrestrial > Soil > Palsa > Peat permafrost | place: Sweden: Abisko...
CATAACAGAAACCGGCCGCGCCCCGGAAAGGATGGGCACGCGCGAACTGTCGCCGGAATCCGCCGGATACAGGAACGGCTTGGTGTCGACAAGGTCTCGGCGCTGATGACCACCACAGAAGCTAGTCTTGGGCGCGTTCGCGACATCGTCGACGAGTACGTGTCGCATGGCTTCAATTCGATATTCCTGCGACCACTCAGCCCCTACGGCTTTGCGGCTCGCGCCGGTCACTTTGCACGCTACGACGCAGAGCGTTGGCTAGATTTTTACAAAGAGGGGTTGGCGTACATTCTTGAACTTAACCGCCAAGGCTATTCACTACGTGAGACGTTCTCGGCGATCGTGCTGAGAAAGATGCTAACACCGCAGAATCCGGGGTACGTTGATCTACAGTCCCCGGCAGGTATTGGTATTAGCGCCATCGTTTACAACTACGACGGTGACGTATACGCGGCTGACGAAGCGAGGATGCTTGCGGAGATGGGTGACAAGACATTCCGGCTTGGGAGCGTTCTTACTGACAACTACCGTTCCTTAATGCTCTCGGACGCGTTGCTGGACCCCCTAGAGTCGACAGTCGCTCAGAGTATCCCCATGTGCTCGGAGTGCGCTTTCCTCCCCTACTGCGGGGCGGACCCGCTATACCACCATGCGACCCAGGGCGACGCTGTGGGTAACAGAATGACGAGCGGGTTCTGTCACAGGAACATGGGGATCTTTCGCCATCTCATCACGCTAATGGAAGATAGCCCGCGGGATCGGGACGCGCTGCTCGGCTGGGCATGGGGACGTTAGGCCAGTGCTAAAGCTCAGTGTACGTGGAAATGCGCAGATCCGACCGCTGACCATCGAGAAGTCAGCGATCCTTCGCATCACTACAAATCCAAATTATCCAGGGCCGCTGCGCGGGAAGAGCGCTCTCCTCCAGGACAATGTGACGACGGGACCGTCGAACGGGTTTGCAATGTTGTTAGTGCGCAATGTGTTTAACGATCACGACCTTCCAACGAACAACGTGCTCAAGATTGGCCCCGACCTCGACTACTTGTCTGACGGCGACGTTGTGCGAGTTGGATCGGATGGGCGGATAAAAACTATATACCGTCGAGAGGCCCGCGGAGTTTCGCTCCTTGTGACCGAACGATGTAATAGCTTTTGCGTTATGTGCTCGCAGCCGCCGCGGGATATAGATGACGACTACCTGATTGATGACTATCTCGAAGCGATTCCCCTCTTCGACCGGTCGACACGCGAAATTGGCATCACCGGGGGCGAGCCGACACTGCTCGGGGAACGTCTTTTCAAACTTCTGCGAACATTAAAGGCATATCTACCGGACACCGCGGTGCATGTCCTGTCAAACGGCAGAACGGCGCGCGACCTCTCGCTTGCGGAAGCATTCGCCAGAGTTAAACATCCGGACTTAATGCTCGGGATTCCACTCTATTCCGACATCCCGGCGATCCACGATTTCGTGGTACAGGCCGACGGCGCGTATGACGAGACTCTTCGGGGCATCATTAATCTGAAGCGTTGCGGAGTCCGGGTTGAAATCCGGGTTGTGATCCACCGGCCAACCTACAAGCGACTCCCTGAGCTCGCGCGCTTCATTGTCCGAAACTTGCAGTTCGTCGACCACGTCGCCTTGATGGGTCTCGAGCTCATGGGCTTTGCAAGATCGAATCTCGATGAGCTCTGGATTGATCCTGTGGATTACCAGGCCGAGCTAACCGAAGCCACTCGTACTATGTCGAGAGCTGGAATCCGAACCTCTATATATAACCACCAGCTATGTTTGCTTGACCCACGAATAAGAGGCTTTTCCGTCAAGAGTATTTCGGACTGGAAAAATGAATACATGCCGGAGTGTGCAGGTTGTCAGCTGATGAGCCAGTGTGGCGGTTTTTTTAGCTCGGCCATCTTGAGACGGAGTCCGCATATTCGACCTCAATTGGCTGAGTCACATTAGACACCCGCCCCGATCTGACACTTTGAGTCGGCAGATAGCCCGATGACCTGCAGCGCGGAAGAAATGCGAACCATTGAACGCGAGTGTTCGGCGTTCGTGGTCGATGCGATTCGATCCGCGCGTCCCTTAAGTGGACTTGCCTTGGACATTCCTAGTGGTGAGGGTCGCCATTCACGGCTTCTGGCTAGCTTCGGAATGCGGGTCATCTCGGCAGATCTTGAGATCACCGCTCTCACGCGGAGTGTAGAGGCCGCGAGTCACGCGTGTCGCCAACGTGTCGCGGCAGTACGCCTTGACGCGACAAAGCGCCTTCCATTCAAAGACGGCATCTTTGATCTTGTACTAATAGTCCACTTCCACCTGCAGGACCTTCTATCGTCGGTCGAGCGACTGGTCAAGAACGACGGACTTCTGATCGTGGAATCCTACGGAGGCCACGGCGAGAATTGGCGAACGTTACCGCTTGCGGGCGACACGTCGGCTCAACTATCAGACGGTTTCCGTCTAATACAATATAAAGAGTCGCCGGTTCGAAAAAACCCTGAGCACGTAACAGTCAAAGCAGTTGGACGAAAGCGAATCGGCTGAAAACCATCGCGTGTAAGACGGCGCGCAAGGTCCAGCGCTGCGGTCCTCACTCGGTCGAGATAGCCCCCCCCCGATGGGAGATGCGCCAGGTCGGTGCTAGCCAAGGAGGGCTGAACACAATCATTTGCCGCCTCGCAATATTCGATATTGCCGCACTTTGTCTAAAGTAGCTTTCGAATAATGTGCCTCGAGTCGTCGTACGAAGTCCGGTTCAACATCTTCTGAAAATGCTATGAGACCACGCAATTTGCCGCATTCCTCACTAGCTAATTTTCCCATTATGAACCAGTGCAACATAGACCTTATTATACGTTTACGCGCGCGCCCCAAGGAGACGGCCCCTTGACTTGATATCACCAATCCTGTCACAGACCGCCTGAACTTTTTGGATGTGTAGACTGCTTTTTGTTCATTGAGGCGCAGTGTTGGGTACGGTGCATTAATGAGCAGCTCGCGAATCACACGTGGCACCGCCGTGAGGATGTCTGGACGGGAGGTTGAGAACGCTAGATCGTCCGCGTACCGGCTATAGACTATTCCGGCAATGGTGCAATAAGAGCTCACAGCGATATCAAAGTCATACATAATACTATTAGACAGGATAGGTGAGCTCGGAGCTCCTATACAGAGTTCCAAATCTCGCGACCCTGGCGGATACCACAAGCAGAACCGGCAAATAAGTGTAATGTCTGCCTCGGTGTAGCGTTCGGGTAAGTGCTTTGCAACGTGTGCTCTAAGATCCATCTCCTTGATTGACGGGAAAAAGTTTTGGAAATCTAGCTTCAGTAGAAATCGCCCATTCTGATGTCGCTGAGCATTGTCGAGAATTGAACATCCCGCTCCGTACGCGGTTGCTGCGGCGTGCTTTGGCAATCTTAAGAATTCCTTCTCAACGAGCCAGCGTTGCACTGCCTTAACCTCCTTGGCTGGTTGAGCAATGACTCGCATGCCAGAGCCAGACCGTTTGGCAATGGTAAACACCTTGTAGCGATGCGGGGCGGATCTTGCTAATCGCCGCAATGTAGGCACGGGCACGCCCAGGTCAAAGGTTATCCTCTGAAGAAGGGTTTGCGATGTCATAGGTACGTCATGCTCGCTAGCACAGGTGCGAGAGCAGAGTGTCGAGGACGGTCTGCTATGCGATAATATTCGGCGATTTGGACCGCCAGTCGGTCCCGGTCATATCCGGGCTTCCCCGGCTTCACAGCGAATCGCAGGTGTTGGTCCGTTACGGCCGGAAAGAAGTATCGCGGATGCCCCCGCTTAATGGATTTGACAAGACGTAAATGCTGAAGAACATATAAGTATTGCTTTATCAGGGCGATAGGGATACTAACTCCCACCTCGTTCATGTATTGCTGGATTTCGACAAGTTTCAATCCGATCATCTGATTTAGAAGCGCACAAATCAGGAGCATGCGGTCGCTGTCTCGGCTGCTATCGAATACGCGATTGACTCCTGCTGTGCCTATCGCCTTGACGATCGCTTCGCATATCTCGTCGCGAACTTGCTCTACTGTCTGTTCGACAATCGTGTCATGTGATTCCACTCGGGAAGTTTTCCAAGGGTAGGCCAGTACAGAGCCTTCGTTCTGTTGTTCCAAATACCGCAGCGGGCCGAATTGGATGAACGACGAGCTGTCGTAATGGCACGTCTGAACGAATACCAGCAGTTTGTCCGTGACTCCTTGCAACAGGCAGAATGCACCTAACTCAGCGATTGATCCGGGGCTTTCGACGAAAATAACAATTGCGCTCGCCAGCGCCGCCAGGTGCCGCTCAAGGTCAAAGATGTTCGGATAGACGGAATCACTTGCCCAGTCTGACAAGTCCTCGGGCAAGACAAAGCGCCGCGCAACAGATGTATTCGTTAGTGTCAAATGCCGAATAATGTAGTCGCGCACGGACCTCGGTGCGCCTGGTTCCGGCGTCATTTGGCCGCCACAGACTAGGAGGGCGCCAGGAAACTGGACGACCCTGGTATTGCCTAGATCGATAGACTGTACGAAGCCGCGACGGGGATCTTCCAATTCCTGAAATCCCCAAATATGAGACTCTTTACCTCGAAACGGCGCGAACACACCGAGCTTTTATTATCGTAGCGATTAGAACTGTTATTGATAATCACCAATGACACATTACTAATCGCCAGCTGGCTCGACATTTATCGCAGCGGAAGCGAGATGATAAAACTCGGCGTGTTCGCGACGATAAATGTCATCAACTCTGTACGGTCTGGCGAAACGCCCGACACAAGGCCTAAAGCCCACGCGTAAAGAGAAGGCAAGCATCGTCTGGACAGACTCTTCTGTCAACCGAACTAGATCGGGAGACCCGTCAGGTCTAATTGCATAAACGCCGTCGCTGGGCGCCCTACCTCCGGAGGGTCATGTCCCAGAGTCGCCAGAGATCGCGCGCGCAACGTGCCACGGCTGTCGCCGTACGGTCGAGGTTGATCCCCAGGCGCTCTATGTGTGGGACCTGCGTGGCGAGCGCGTGAAGCGAGCCTTGGTATGCACCTGCTGCGGTGTCCACGCCTCGTCAACCGAAATCAACCTCTACACCTAGATCCTCAAGCACTAAGAAATGCCACGGAAAACTCTCCAGAACGAACGCGGTGTCCTCTCCGTAATCGAAGGCTTTTTGTTTTTGGCTCTGCAAATGCTCTTCTTTAAAGTGATCCACCAACGCGCGGGACGGCACAACCAATGTTGTAGCTGCCGGGTCAAGAACCAACTGGTCGGCGTGTAATCTCCACTCGCGCTCCCAAGTGAAATCAATCGAACGTTCGGGATCATAGCGAACGTGTCGATAGCGCAGCGATTCCGGCAGCGTCTCGTATTCCGATTCTGGCTGATAAATCACTGGGCGGCCTCCGTGAGAAAAAAGCCACCTCTTATCGACCATTACGCCGAGGGGCGCATAACGAGAGTTACGGTCAGCTGTCATTTGGGCGAGCACAGCAATCGGCGCTTCACTAAAACATACGCATTTGTAACCGCCGCGAATATTTCGATTGCCTGCAATAAGCCGCTGGCTTCGAACTATCGACAAAAAGCGAGTAATCGCAGCCCTATCCTCGATGACCTGGGCAACTGCACCGGTCGACACACTTCCACTGCTCGTGAGATGTATAAGGCGGTCAGACAGGTCCCCACGAATCATGTTGCTCTATGTTTCCCTCAGCGAACCTTTTGGTCTCCCCTGCTGATACAGTACTCCATGCCTTCGGATACTGCATGGACGCTTCTTCCCGACGCCCCTACGCTTCGTGCCCATGCCCGAGGGTCGCCAGATCGCGCGTATAGCGTGCCGGCGCTGCCGTCATGCGGTTGACGTTGACCCCGCGATACTGAGGGGCTTCCGCGGTCCGCGCCTGTACCGCGCCTTGCGGTGCAGCAAGTGCGGTACCCGCGAGGCCGACGTATCAATACGCTGGGAAGTACCAGCGAAGTTCGGAGGCACGGTTTAAGATCTACCCGAAACCACAAGGATGCGCGCGACGAATGGGCAAAACAACAAGACACCGGCAAATCGCTGTAAAAGCAGGAGCGCTGTCGGCCGTATTGGTCTTTGTAAGCGCATACGCACAAACAACGTACATTCCCGGCGGCGGGGCTTGGTTTATCCAAGTCCACGACTTTCTGCTTCAGCGTCAACTCAGTCATTGTGCTGAATATGAATCCGCTGGCAACAAACAATTGGCTGCCATGTGCCGCACCGAGGCGCTGAACGCGCACGACTATTTGCTTGCCCGCGCGACGTACAGCATCCTGCCGACTCTGGGATGGAGCGTTTGCGCAAACGAAATTTAGGCAGATCTGGCATCTGGTGCGCGATGCATTACTGCCGCTGAGCAAATTTGCAAAGTTGTCGGCGGTGGGATCTCAAACCTTGAAGAATGCGTAACCGTATTTCAATCGGGCGCTTGGGCGACGAATCCAGCCGCTAGCGCCCTAAGTTTCGATAAACCTCGTTAAAACAGGACGGCGACCGCGGCCGGTAAGGTGGCCGGGCCGCCGGCACTGTCTAACTTGGTAGCCATGTTAGCGCGGGTAGTCCGCAGCGCCCGGCACAACCGCGCGCACCCCACCTCGGGGATTTGCGACATCGCCAGCACGTCTCGGTATCAGGTGTACGTGACAGTGCATGACTGTTTGGCCGGCGGACTCGCCAGCATTCACTCCGACATTCGCGCCTGTGATGCTCGGGTCCCACTGATTCACGAGATTCCGCGCTCGCCGAAGCAGGTCGTCGCAGGCGCGACTCTCTGCAGTACCGAGCGCAAAATAGTCGGCCACGTGTCGCCTCGGAACTATGAGCAGATGGTGCTTGGTGACTGGATATGCGTCCCGTATCATGACCGCCAGCGGGTTCTCCGCGACAATCTCGCGTCCTGAGAAATCACAGAACGGGCAATCCATATCCCGGAAATCGTAAGCGGATCTAACCGCTCGCAGGTCCGTATCATCGGTATCACGCTTCATTGCATTGCACGAATAGCACAACGCCTGGAGGTTGCTGCGGTCATCTGTACCCCCGTGATTCCGCGGCACAATGTGGTCGACCTGCAAAGCGCGCTCGTCCGCGGATATTCCGCACAACTCGCAGCGGAACTTCGCGGCCTTGAGTACTTCGTAGCGAACTGTACCGCTGATGTCGCTGAGACCTCGTGTCCGGTGCTCCCATATGGCGGCCCCGCGTTGTTCGACGTAGTCGGCCAATTTCCGGTCGCAGAGCGCCCGCAGTTCACTATTCTGTACCTCAGTAATAGTTGCGAGATCGTCTAGCACGTAGTCCCCGCCGTCCCGATGTACCACGTGATGGTCAGAAAGCACGCGACCGACCATCCTTTTCACTATTGTTTCGTAGTAATCGATCTGGCTTCGGTCCTCGCTCAAAAGTGCTTTGGCGATTGTCTCAATGGATGCCCGCCCCGCAGACTGCAGTAACGTGCGAATCATCACGGGTTGATATACGTGCGACATGCGCATATCCGTTGCGATAAATGCGCAAAGCCTTTCGTAATTCATGGAAAAGTCCTCCAACCGCAGCGGACACGCTTCCGCTACTTGGCAGCATGCCTCAATTCGTAGCCGCTAGTAATCAGGCAGCTAGCGGGTCCAAAACGGTCAGTCAGACCCACAGAACTGATATAGCCTGTTAGCAGACATTCCGCGCGACATCAGGGATACCGGCGCGGGCGATTCCCGCTGAGGGTGAGATTTATGAGACATGACGACGCTCTCTCGCTCCGAATGCGCAGTTCACGCCGTAACGACAGAAAGCGATAAATAGCGTGTCTAAGCGGCCCGTGAACAACGATTTGATTGAGAAATCTTACGAGGTTTCGCAAAAAAACTATGAACTAGCGGCGATTCACCTGCGCGACGCTAGAAATCTTCTATACGCAATCCACGGCTTACGTGACAATCGCGCGCTGTCCAAAGCTGCGATACTTATGGCGGCAGCTGCACTGGAAACCAACCTTACCTATCTTTCACTTATCGCGCTGAGATTCGTTGAGGCACGGCCGCAAAAGTTCCGTAGGCCTCATATCAACTTCCTTCGCGGCATCGACGAAGAAATCGATGACAACGGAAGGCTAATCGAGAGAAGAAGCCGTCAGACGCTTTTAGAGCGAATGACAATCGTACCAAATCTTATGGCCCTAGCGATCGATCGCAAGTACGAGTTACCGAATCGCTCGGCCGGGGCGAAGAAGATGCAGCGGACGATAGAGCGACGGGATGCAATCGTGCATCCGAGGTCCGACCGATACCTCTCAGATGTGGGTTGGTGGGAGGCCGCGGAAGCCGTAGATGCGGTGGAACTCTACCTACAGTCGGTCTATCAATGTCTGCACCCGTACGTAATGGGATATTCGGCACTTCTCTGGACAATTAAGGGCCCACACAAGGACGACATGGGCGTGGGCTATCGAACGTTCGGCAAGCGTGGTCCAAAAAGACGAATCACTAATATGCAGGACCTATCCCTCGTGGACGTCTTATTGACAGAATGGGTAGATGCTTTCTTCATGACGGAGATTGCCTTCGCCCATGATACCGAAGGGGATTCGGACGGAAGCATGCTGACCCGGGCGGCGCTCGTGCTGTTATACGCGATGGTGGATGCGCAGCTTGCGATTGTGTCGCAATGGAAGATGCATGAGAACCCTTCGGCATTTACCGAGGCCGAAGCTCTATTCCTAACCGAAGTCGCCGTGGGCATCGGTCACGATGGAGAAATCTGGATAGACAGCGATCAGCATCCATTCAAAAAGCGAGTAAAGGCAATTCCTGCGGTCCTAGCGCGCTGCGTGGACCGCCAGGAATTCATAATTGATCTCGGAAAAGGTTGGGGGCAGGATCTTTTGAGGGGGTACGCGCTTAGAAATGGGGTTGTGCATTCGTCGCCAGGCGAGCAAATACCCAGAGTGTCTATGGCCGAGCTTCGATCAGCGGTGGCGGCAGTTCGCGCCTACTTTACTGAATTGGCATGCAGTGTAAGGGGGGCGTTCGGACACATGGATGTGCTATTGAATGCCAAGTTACGACCCGACCCTGGCAGCACGAAGCCACTGCGGAACCCAGCACGCTGACTCCACACTGCGGGCCGGCGATGATTTCGGTTGAACCGAATCGGAGGAATCTATGCCGACTGACACCGATCTAGATCCGCCGATCAGCCACGCCATCGCCGATGGATGGACGGACTTCGCCGAGACGATATTGCCGGGCGTCGGCGGCGATGACTACGCCGAGGCGCATATTGCGTTCCACTTCGGCGCTATGTACGTGCTTCAGATCCTAGAGCAAGTGGTCGAACATGGATCAGCTGAGGCGGCGGCGCTCGCATTGGGGATGTTGACTTCGGAACTCGATGATTTCATGAAGGCAAACGCGCTCGCCGTTCAATAAGCGGAAACGTTTTTGCTTAGATTCGATGCGGGCCGTCCGTACTCACTCGGTTGCACAATTATTTCTCAGATGCCGTGTATGGCTCGACTTTGTACGGCTTATCCTCACCTTTATGGAAGTACCCAATAAGATGCGGTTTCCCGTCGCCAACGGTGTCATAAAAAGCGCTGTCGAACCAGCCTTTCCTGCCATTGTCGAACATAACTATATCGCCTTTGCCCGTGCCCTTCGTATCAATTATTAACATGTTCGGTTTTGAGGTGTTGTCCGGCTCATACAGTTCCCCATCCATCCGCCCGGAGCAATTCAAGTCGAGTTGAGTGACATTTGACGGCGGATCGTTGTCCCGCCGCGTCCCCATTTTACGAGGAATACAGTCCTTTGATGCAGCAGTCGCCTGTGGCGCCGGTGGCTTCGTTTGAAGGGCAGCCGCGAAGCGGCTCTGCGGGGATGCAATAAATCGCTGAACCTCATCCACGGCAATTGCGAAGTTTAGGCCTTCACCTTCCGCCTTGAAACTGTTTACGCCTATCAATTCGCCGCTATCGTTTAGAAGTGGACCGCCAGAGTTTCCGGGGTTAATTGGCGTCTGCGTCTGAACTACGTCCGCGTGATGGGCAAATCCGTCGTCCGTCTTCCATTCGTAGTTCCTGCGGATTTGGCTTACGATTCCGCGTGTGTAAGTCCAAGCCTCGCCAGTTGGATGGCCGATTGCATGGACATCCGCTCCGACCTCCACATTGGCAAGATTGCCAAATGTGATGGGAGTTGTGCCAGACCTAACCGATGCCACTTGGATTAACGCGAGGTCTGCAACCTGATCTATTTTTATTACTGTCCCTCGTATCAACGAGGCTTGTGTAATTTCTCCCCCTTCGACAGCCGGCTTATAAATAACACCTACTTCCCGAGCCTTCCCTACTACGTGCAAATTAGTAAGAACTAGCCCGTCGGTCGATACAACCGACCCGCTGCCCAATGAATCGTTATTCACTATTAGGACGACAGCGGGCGATATACGTGTGTAGATGGCCGCTTCCTTTGCACCCCGCGTCACGGCAATCGGCTGGTTCTCGGTTCTTTCGAGTACGCCGACGGCCTTCGATAGATCTAACGGGTCACGAGTTGCACCAACCAATAAGCTATTCCATGAGGCGCTTGCTACATCTGATCCCCTTGGGGGTACTATCGAGTTGGAACCTTGGGCGGCTACTCCGAGTGGCCGACCGATGAATGCGGCATCTGCACTTACAGGGGATGTTTGGGCCCACGGCGACCCTAGACAGAATATGGCGCAACCACTAATTATCCGCGCGATTCTTGAGGTCACGTAATGACTCCCGCCAGGACTGCACATCCGTTGCTTAAGTTGCCCTTTGCTTTGATTCTTCTTTCGAGCCTACTTCAAGTACCGCTTTCCGATGCTGCCGCACCTGCATTGGATCCAAGACAAACCAAAGCCTATCAACTCTATGGATCCGGCGACACCATTGCAAGCATCCAAGAGTTAAAAGCAATTCTGGCGGAGTCTGTTAAGGCTGGCGACCAGAATGCTGTCCTCAGCCACGCGCAGGAATTGGTTGACGTCTGCACGCGGGCCCTCGACGTAAATTGCGTGCAAGCTGAAACCGGTCGTGTCACCGATCTCTTTGCGAAGAAGCTCAATGAGCCTTTCCCGGTCGGTGCGATGGCACGCATATGGGGCACATTCTATATCGGCAATCTAGCGTACCTATCGGGCGACCCGAATCAAATGACGCAGGTGTTGGATCAGTTTTTCCCAAGTTACAGCGATTCGCCGAACGATTACGTGAGTTACATCCGACGTCACTTGCTTGTGGCACATATGCGGCTCTTTCTTCATCAACCACGCGAGGCTATCGAGGCGGTGAATGATGCGTTGTCTATGATTGCGTCTACCACAGATCCACACGGATGGCGTTTTTTCATCGCTGATTGGCTGTCCCAGTGCATAGTGATTCTGACCGATGCGGGCGACGTCCCACGGGCAGCCGGACTGTACGATGTATCGGGGAATTTCCTTGCACGAAGTTTCTCCGTGTCGACCCCTGAATATTTCTATTTTCGACTTGAGGAGGCTGACCTTCTCCTACGAGTCGGTAATCCACACGCTGCAGCAGCTGCATCACAGGCGGCCCTCGATTCATTGACACGACAAAAGCTTCAACCATTCACTGAACAATACCTAGAGGCAATTACACGGAATGGCGCAATGTTCAATCTTACGTTGTCTGGACATGTCAAAGCAGTCAACCAATTCCTGCGCGCGGGTCAGGACAGCATCCGAGGCTGAGATCGTCCGGCGAATCTTCACGATGTACGCCGACGGCATAAGCCCGCGCGCCATCGCCTCTAAGCTCAACGAGGAGGGTGTACCGTCGCCGGGCGCAGCATGGAAGCGTGCGGAGCGGCGTCACGACGGCAAGTGGCTTGCGTCCGCCATTCACGGGGAGATAGAGCGAGGCTCGGGCATCCTTAACAACAAGCGCTACATCGGCAGCGTGATATGGGGGCGCTCGGAATGGAAGCGCCTTGCTGCAGACAGCGCCAAGCGTCGTCACAGACTGCTCGCTAAGGCCAGCAACGAGCGCGCCGACGAACGCCTACGCATCGTGTCCGATGAGCTGTGGCAGCGAGTGAAGAACCGACAAACCAGCCGCACGAAACAGGTTGGCATCCGCGTGAAGAGTGGCCTACGTCGGCATGTGCGCCCCGTGAAGTATCTGCTGTCCGGGCTTCTGCGCTGTTCCGCCTGCGAGTCCACTTTCGTCTTATCGAACGGCACCCGATATCAGTGCGCAACCCACGTCAACGGAGATGCGTGCAAGGTAACGCAAAGCCTGCCGCGCGAGCGCGCCGAGCGCATCATCCTTGATTGCGTCGAGACGGAGCTTTTCGACCCGGCGCGACTTGCGGAGCTTGAAAGCCGCTACGAATCGTCCGCGCCTGTCGTGGTAGACAACGGGCCGCGTATCGCGAAGCTGAAACGCCATATCGATAACATGATTAAGGCCATTGCCGGGGGGCTTAACTCGTCCGCCCTGGCGACTGAGCTACGGGCAGCGGAAGCTGAGCTTGCGACCTTACAGGTTATCGTTCCGGCCAAGGTATCGGCGCGCCGTACGGCCATAGAGCCGCTTGAGAAGCGCCGGGCCAGGATGCTAGACCGTCTGCGGCAGGGCGGCGAGATCGCGCGTGGCGTGCTGCAGGAGGTATTCCCCGACTCGATCTGGCTTGAGCCGGACCCGGCGCGCGGGTTCTTCTGGGCGGTGTTCGCGGACGGGGTTGGCGCTGCGCTATTCGACTGGCCCGACAGTACACACCTATTCCCAGTCATGGAAAAGTCGGCGTGTATGGTAGCGGGGGTAGGATTTGAACCTACGACCTTCGGGTTATGAGCCCGACGAGCTGCCAGACTGCTCCACCCCGCACCGGAAAGCGCCGCGCATTCTACAGGCGGCGCGAATTCAGAAGCAATGAGCCCTTTCCTCGGTTGTCGGAACCCGTTGTAATTAATGAATAATGCGCGCGCAAAGATCCAAGAGCACTCCCGGCAGGAGGCCAAGGACAAGAACGGCTGCCGCATTTAAGCCCAGAAGCACG
>Ga0302324_100020047_pt1 | contig 13103 bp, 12 predicted proteins | sample Palsa_T0_1_FD_201949 | JGI IMG/M metagenome (GOLD analysis project Ga0302324, IMG submission 201949) | Peat permafrost microbial communities from Stordalen Mire near Abisko, Sweden - Palsa_T0_1 | ecosystem: Environmental > Terrestrial > Soil > Palsa > Peat permafrost | place: Sweden: Abisko...
TCTTGCGCAGGAATCGCCGCCCCCGGCTGTTCCAGGCGAGCGCGGCTGGGCCCCACTGCCCGCGGATAACCAAGCAGATAAGTAATCGGCAACCTGCCGCTTGAGTGCTCACCGGTCTCCCACACGTAGTCGTTCGCCGCCAGTTTGCCAATCATCTCCCGCAGCTCCTGCGGCCGATACGCCCGCAGGCAAGACACCACTCCATCAAACAGCAATATGAACGGAACGATCGGAATCACAAAGGTCCAGAGCAACCGTGACCAGCGAAACGGACGGAAGCAAGGAGTGCAGACGATCAGCATGAGAACAAAAGCAAACGTAAGGGCGATGGTTAACGGAGCGCGCCTCGGTATTTCAAAGATGCCGATCCCTTCGCCGGCATCGACCGCATTTTGGAGAATCGCGCGAGCCTGTTCCGGCGGAAAATGATGGAATGAAGTAAACATGGTTCGAAGTCCCTTCAAATCCTCGGGAACTTTCGTCGCGTCGACCGAGCCCGGATAACAACGGACCTGATTCCCCGTAAAGATATTTCGGACTGCCCCGGGGTTCGGGTACTTATCGGTGAGCCAAATCTGGAGTCCCGCTGGATTTCCATCGGGTTTTAGAGATCGAAGCTTTCGGAAAAGCTTCGACCAGGGCCCGCCGGCACCTGAACACAGGTCGACGATCGATCCGCTCCCCGAACAATCAAGCGCATCTTGCAGCAGCGGGGCGATGGGCGCGTAGGCCCCCAGCAGATTGAACCCAAATTGCAGCGCATCCGTAATTCCATTCCGAACAGATGACGGGCACCACGGTTGTTCATGAAGCTCGATAAACTGTATGCGACGCATGGCAATCCCGCAAAATCCAAATTCAACGTTACACTAGTGAAGCGTCACTGCGGATTGAAGCATGTGAATGAAGATGCAACCGAAAGGTGAAAGTCTGGGCTCGGATGACGAGCGTCATGGCGCCCCCGAACGACTAGCGGCCAGCGGCTAACGAACTCCAATCCACAATGATCAAATCTCCCCGAGGAACGCGCGACCTTCTTCCCCCCGAGACGGCGCTTTGGAACTTCGTCGAAGCCGCCGTCCGCGACGTCTTTCGCGCCTACAACTTCCACGAAATCCGCACTCCCATCTTCGAGTCTACCGAGTTGTTCGCCCGAGGCGTAGGTGAAGATACCGACATCGTCTCCAAAGAAATGTTTACCTGGGAAGATCGCGGCCGTGCCGAAAGCGACAAAGGCCAGTCCCTGACCCTCCGCCCCGAAAACACCGCGGGCGTAGTCCGCGCCTACATCGAGCACAAACTCTGGGACCGCGGCCTCAACAAACTCTTCTACATCGGACCGCAATTCCGCCGCGAGCGTCCGCAAAAGGGCCGCTATCGCCAGTTCTATCAAATCGGAGCCGAAACGATCGGTCCGGCCAGTGCCGGCAGCGAGTCGCCTGCGCGCGATGCCGAAATCCTCGAACTGCTCGCCACGCTGCTTGATCGCGTAGGCATCGCCAACTGGACGCTCGAACTGAACTCCATCGGGGCCCCTGCCGACCGGGCGAGATTCAACGAAGCTCTTCGCAAAGCGCTTGAACCCGTGGTAGGAACAATGTGTGCCGACTGTCAGCGCCGCGCTGTGACCAATCCGCTCAGAGTCCTCGATTGCAAGGTGCCCGAAGACCAGCCCATCATAGAAATGCTCCCGACCATTCGCGAGTTCCTGAGCGAAGAGACCCGCGCCCACTACGAAGAAGTAAAACAAATCCTGAACGCAGTCCAGATTCCCTTCGTCGAGAATCCCCGCCTGGTACGGGGTCTCGACTACTACACCCGCACCGCGTTTGAATTTACGCATGGGTCGCTCGGAGCGCAGAATGCGATTCTAGGCGGCGGGCGATACGACGGATTATCCGAGGCGCTCGGAGGCCCGCCCGCTCCGGGCATTGGGTTTGCGATCGGAGAAGACCGCCTGGTGCTTTCGCTCGCGACGCCGGCGGAGTCGGCGGTCCGCAAACCCGATGTTTACATCGCTCCGCTCGGTTTCGGAATGAATCGCGAAGCTGCTCGGGTCGCGCGCGAACTGCGCCGCCACGATCTGGTGGTTGATCTCGGCGACGAATTGTTTCGCCTGAAGAAATCCTTCGAGGCCGCCGATAAGATGGGGGCAAGATACATCCTCATCGTCGGCGAAAACGAAGTGAAAGCCAATGCCTTCGCGCTCAAGCACCTGGCCTCCGGCGTGCAAGTCACAGTTCCGCGCCCCGCGTTGGCGCTGCGGATATTGCAGAAGAAATAGCTTTCAGCTTTTGGCTCGTGCCTCTTTGCTCTGCAAACGAAGGAATCCGGTCGGCGGCTAACCAAGCCCCCTAGGGGCCGGACGACATTAGCCGAGCGCTTCAGCGCCGGGACAATGCTTTGAGCAAGAAGCTCTCGTTTCTCAGGAGAAAATATGGCCCCCAGTTCCCTGCTGTGTGCAACGATCCTAACTGCGACCATGGCACTGGCGCAGACCGCCCAACCGATCTCTGCCTTCGATCTGCAGCTCATCGATCAACAGAAGCAGTTCCTGCAGGCGTCCGTGAGCAAAAACTCAAACGCTGTCGAGCACGCCGTCGCCGACGATTTCCAGGGCATCGCCCCCAATGGCGACTTTTACGACAAAAGCGACCTCGTCGAATCCGCGCAGGACGGAATGCCCGAGGATACGCGCGCCTACGACTTCCACGTCGTGAAACTAACCGATGAGTCCGCCGTCGTCGCCTACAACCTGATCGTTCCCGGAGGACATCCGCGCTATCGCCACATGGCCGATAGCTGGGCAAAAATCGACGGCCAATGGCGACTGAAATTCCGCCAGATCACGCCCAACCTCTGGAGCGCAACCGATCTGGATTAACCTCATGGAGCCTGCTAGAATCCTTTGGTTTTCCCACAACCATTCCCCTTCAGGAGACGTGTTTCGATGACGCTGATCTCAAACTCTAGACTCGCTATTTTCATCGCCAGTCTGCTGTTCACCACCACCGCTTTTGCGCAAATGACTTCGCCCAAACCCGGGCCCGAGCACACGAAGCTTGGCTTTTTCACCGGCGATTGGACCTGCGACGGCAACCTGAAGCCCGGTCCCATGGGGCCGGGCGGCATGATGACCATGACTGAAGACTCCAAGTGGATGGACGGTGGCTTTTTTGTCGTCATTCATTCCACGTACAAAAGTGCCAGCATGGGTAGCGGCAACGGGATCTCCTTCCTCGGTTACGATGCCGACGAAAAAAAGTATACCTACAACGAGTTCAATAGCGCGGGGGAGGCTACGGTGTCGAAGGGAACCGTGGATGGCGACGTCTGGACCTGGATCGGCGAGATGAAGCAGCCACCCGGGCAGGACCGCTTCAGCGAGAAGATCCTGTCGCCCAGTTCCTACGCGTTCAAGTTTGAGATGTCATCCGATGGCGCCCACTGGACGCCGGTCATGGACGGCCAGTGCACGAAGAAATAACCTGAGCTTAACGGACGTGCGGGCTGGATTTTGACGAAAACGGGGACGGCATTTCGCTCGTCCCCCTCGCCGAATCGACTCATCAATGATCGACCGGCCCTGATGGTTGGTGGTGCGGTTACTTCGCCATCTTGAGCGACATCACGTGCACTTGATTCTTGTCCGGATAGACATGCGCGTTCAGGATGACGTGGTGCCCCTCGTGTCCCTTGATCGCGTCTGGGTTCACGATGGTCCAGCTCTTGCCGTCCTTGTCGCTGACAAACGTCTTGCCGTCATCGCTGATTTTGCCCTTGACATCAATCGCTTTCTTGGACGTCATACTGTCATTGTTCATGGTGTCCTGAGCCACAGCAACCACTCCGAAGGTTAGAATGGCTAGTGCGAGACAGATTGTCATTAGCTTTCTCATAGTTCTCTTCTCCTGAAAAAAATTTACAAACTTGCCGCCGCCCAGTATATGTTCGGATTGCCTTTCGTAGCACATTTTTTTTGCGCATTGAGAATTCTGGACCTGCCAACCGACCGGTCCTCCCCCCCCGTTGAAGCATCGCTCCTCCCGCTGCCGCCCACGCTTTCCCATTTATAATCATCGATTCAGCTCGCACCCGTGTTTCAGCTGATCATTCCGGCAAGACAAATTCGGATCCACAAGGCGAAAACGTGCTCGATTTTCTAGGCGACCTCAGGCGAACTCATATGTGCGGAGAGCTTCGTCTCTCCGATGCTGGCAAGAAAGTTGTGCTGATGGGATGGGTCAACCGCCGCCGCGACCTCGGCCAGATTATCTTCGTCGATCTGCGCGATCGCACCGGCGTAACCCAGGTCGTCTTCAACCACGAATTGAACGCCTCCGTCCACCAGAAGGCGGAAGCGCTGCGCAACGAATTTGTGATTGCGGCCATCGGAAAGGTCAAGCGCCGCGATCCCGACACCGTCAATCCCAATATTCCAACCGGCGAAGTCGAACTGGTGGTGGACGAGCTGCGCATTCTGAACGTATCGAAGCAGCTGCCGTTTTTGCCCTCGGACACGGTGCTGGCGAACGAAGAGATGCGCTTGAAGTATCGCTACATCGACCTGCGCCGCGATGCCATGCAATTCAACATCGAACTGCGGCACAAGGTCGCGCTCGCCATCCGCGACAACCTCGCCTCGCAGGGCTTCTTTGAGATCGAAACGCCGTTCATGACGCGCTCCACGCCCGAAGGCGCACGCGATTATCTGGTCCCCAGTCGCGTGCAGCCGGGTTCGTTCTACGCGCTGCCGCAATCGCCGCAACTGTTCAAGCAGATATTGATGATCTCGGGCTTCGATAAATATTTCCAAATCGTGCGCTGCTTCCGCGATGAAGACCTGCGTGCCGACCGCCAGCCCGAATTCACCCAGATCGATCTGGAGATGTCGTATCCCCAGCCGGAGCGGGTCTGGGAGGTAGTCGAGAGCTTTCTGACCGCGGCGTTCAAGGCGGCAGGCCACGAGATCAAAACGCCTTTCCCGCGCATGGATTTCGACGATGCCATCCGCCAGTACGGCATCGACAAGCCCGACCTGCGCCTGCCGGCCTTCACCGACGTGAGCGACTGCTTTGCGCCGGATGAGCTTCAAGGGTTAGCCATAAACCAAGACTTGCCGGTGATTGCCATCCGCATTCCCCACGTAGGCGAGCTTTCACGGAAGGAGCGCGACGACATCAAGCCCCTGTTTGTCTCAAAAGGCGGGGCGCGGGTGTTCGAAGACTTCAAGCGCATCGAGAACAAGCATCCCGGAGCGGGAGCCAAAGTCCGAGCGAAAGCCGACGCGGCGACCGACGATCTGCTGGTGCTGGTCGTGGGATCGGCGCAGTCAGTTCGAGACGACCATCCCGCGGGCAAGCGCAAGGTCACGCCCGCCGAGATGGCGATTTATGCCTCCGCCGGACTGCTGCGGGTAGCGTTGGCGCAGAAATATTCCGACCGGCACAAGCTTTTCCAGAAAGGCGATTACCGTTTTCTGTGGGTAACGAATTTTCCCATGTTCGAATACGACGAGGCCGACAAGCGCTGGATGGCAGCGCATCACCCATTCACCTCGCCGCACACCGAAGACATGGACAAACTGGAAACCGATCCGGCCATGGTGCGAGCACTCGCCTACGACGTGGTGCTGAATGGCACGGAATTGGGCTCGGGCTCGATCCGTATTCACCGCCAGGATGTGCAGAGCAGAATTTTCCGAGCGCTCGGCATGACCGAAGAAGAAGCGCGCCACCGCTTCGGCTTCTTTCTCGAAGCGCTAGAATATGGCACGCCCCCGCACGGCGGAATCGCCCTCGGCCTCGATCGCATCGTAATGATTCTCGCCGGGGCCGATAGCCTGCGAGAAGTAATTCCCTTCCCGAAAACCGCTGCCGCCAAAGATCTGATGATGGAAGCCCCCACGCCGGTAGCGGAAGGGCAGTTGCGCGAGTTGGGGATTGGAGTGGTTCTAAAAGGTAGACCTTAGATGAAACCCACGACGGCCGAAATGCGATCGAAAGGATCGACTGGCTGTGCCGGGCATTCGGGTTCGAGAAACAGGCCGTTTTTGCCGGTGCCGACGGCGTGGTGATGCATTCCGAGTTGAGTGTTTTCCGAAACCTCGCGACCTTGGCACTACGGTGCCAAAGAAAGGACCTGAGTATGCGATCGAAACTTTTCATTGTGTTTAGCAGAACTTTGTGCCTCGTGTCCCTGCTCGCGACATCGCTCACGGGACAGGATCCACGCCGGACGGAAGAACAAATCAAGGCGTCCTATGAAGCTCACAAGAACGAGTTTGACTATCTGCTCGGTGACTGGGAGTTCACGGCCGTGAGTCGGCAGTATGGAAACATGCGGGGATACTGGAGCGCCGTACGTCTGGCCGAGGGCGGGCAAATCGTGGATGAGTACCGCATCGTTGGAGATAACGGGGAGACTTACTATTCGACAACCACGGTGCGCGCCTTCAACGCGGAGCTTGATCAATGGGAGCTCATTTCGATCGACAAAGACAAAGGATTGCATGACTTTGGAACGGGCCATCTGACAGGCGGGGAAATGCTCATCGAGCAGAAGTTCGGCGTCATGAGCCCGACTCCGTCGCTTTGGCGAATTCGTTACCATGATATCCATCCAGACCGGTTTTCCTGGACTGCCGATCGTTCTACGGATGACGGGAAGACTTGGGAAAAGAATTTTCAGCGGATTGAGGCTCGGCGCATCGGCCCTGCGCGATCGATCGGACCACTCGCACCTGCCAGAAAGCCGACGCCAGATGCTCTCACGCGGTGATTCGCTCGCACGAACCTCGGGGCGGCGCGCGGCTAGCGCCGCGCTGTTAGCCGCTCCTCCACCAACTGCTCGATTCGATTGAGGACTTCGTCCTCGGTCATATGAGTCGAATCGAGCACCACGGCATCCGAGGCGGGCACCAGTGGAGAAGCCGCACGGGTGCGGTCGCGCCGGTCGCGCTCGCGAAGTTCGACCGCCATCGTCTGGGCCGATGGACCCTTTAAATGCTGCTGGTCCATACGCCGCTGCTCGCGAATCACCGGATCGGCGTCGAGAAAGATCTTTAAGTCAGCGTCGGGAAACACTTTTGTCCCAATATCGCGGCCCTCCATGATGACGCCGCCTCCGATGCCCATCTCGCGCTGCCGCGCCACCATCCACTCCCGCACCTTGGGATGTACCGACACGCGCGACGCTCCCTCGGTCACATCGCGCTCGCGGATGCGTGCGGAAACGTCTTTGCCGTTGAGCAAAACACGATTGCCGCCGCTGCTGTTGCCAAGCGAAGCACGATCGAGGGAAATCTGCAAATCCCCCGCCATCTTCAGCAACACATCCTCATCATCAAAGGACGCGTCCCACTCGATCGCCCACAGCGCAAGGGCTCGGTACATGGCTCCGCTTTCCAGGTTCACGTAGCCGAGTTTGCGCGCCAGACGCGATGCGATCGTGCTCTTGCCCGCTCCGGCTGGGCCGTCGATGGCAATGATGAGTTTACGTTGGCAGGGATCGGTCATTTCTGCGAAGTGAAAATTGTACACGGAGCTCGAAAGCGCTAGCTCACGCGCTGCGGCCGCGGCTTGGGAACGTATACCTGCTTCGGCGGAGTCACCTGTAGCAGCGATTTGCTGCCCACATGAACGAAGCTTAATTCGCGCGCCGATAGCAAGGCATGGATCGCTTCTTTCACCCGCGTTCGCGGAACGAAGTTCGCGAGGAAGTTCTCGACCTCGCTTTCCTCCAGGGCAATCACGCAGTCCAGATATTTCGAGACCAGCGCGGAAAGCGCTTCGGGCACCGAGATTCCCACGCCCTCGCGCACCACCTCTGGCGCCCAGCGTGACAACTCGTCCCACACCGAGCCTTCTTCCACACCGTAATCGACGCGCGTGATGCGCAGTTTCCCCCACAGTTCGCTGAGCGCGCGATCCAGGCCGGCGTTCGAAACCGAGCCTCCCAGCATCTCACCCAGTTTCGTCTTCGAGATCGGTCCACGCCGCCGAATGATTTCGAATGCATCGCAGGCCAGCGGCGAATAAGGAGACCGCGGTCCGGCTGCGGGCGCCTGCTTCGGGTTCCGCTCGCCCACCAGCGAATAGAAATAAGGAAACACCGAAGTCGCCAGCAGAAACGCGTTGCTCTCGTCAATCAGCGGAGCCTCGAATGCTGCTTGGTCGCGAAGCGCGCGCACCATCAGTTCCGTTGCGTCCTGCGCTCGCGGATCGTTATAAGCATGCTGGCGCATGGGGAGCTTGTCATCGGCTCCGACCCAGGCCCCAACGAAAGTCGGCAGCAGAATCGCGGGACGGGTCGGATACATCAAACAAAATCCTACCGACTCGAGGAAGCCGCGCGCCTCTTCGAGAGTGCGCACGGGATGTCCGTCGAGACGCCACCTTTCGATGCGAGCCTGCAGAAGTTCCGGGTCGGTCATGCACTCGATTAGAACACAGGCCGGGCTCTCGGCTCTCAGTTATCTCCTTGCTTGCTCGCTTCCAGAGGGAGAGAAACCTGACCCGTGAGAACGGCGCGCTAGATCCTCTTGAATGCCTTCTGAATGTCCTGCATGGAATAACGCAGCACCACCGGCCGGCCGTGCGGGCACGTCATCGGATGCTCCGTTTTTGCCAGCTCCGCCAAGAGCCACTCCATTTTGTTCTGCTCGAGAGCCATGTTGACCTTAATCGCAGCGTGACAGGCGATCGATGCAGCGATGCGCGTTCGCACCGCTTCCAGATTGATGGATTGGTCCTCGCGCGTAAGCTGGTCGAAGATTTCGTTGAGCATGTGCTCGATCTGGGCCGCGTCCACTCCCGCGGGAGCGATCTTGACCGCGACGGTGCGAACGCCGAACAGCTCCGCCTCAAACCCGTTGTGCGCAAGTTCTTCGGCAATGTCGCTAAAGATCGCTTGCTGCGCCGGTGTCAGTTCGATGACCACCGGCATGAGCAAACGCTGGCTCTCCACTCGCTGAGCCGAGCGTTGCCGCAGGACTCGCTCAAACAACACGCGTTCGTGCGCCACATGTTGATCGATGATCCACAGTCCGTCCTCGTTCACGGCAAGAATGAAAGAATTTCGAATCTGGCCCAATGGGCGCAGCGTGCGCAGCGATTCGAGAGTCGGTGCGGCGTCAGGCTCCTGTTCGATCGGGGGCGCGCAGCCGTAATCGGCAATCGGCTGCTGGCCGATCGTCGCCGGCAGGTGTCCGAGCGCTACGGCGGCGTTCGCCTCCACCGCGATTCCGCCTTCAAATTCGAGCCGTGCAGTCGCTGCGGGAATCTCCGGCGATTGCAGCGCGAACCCGTCCGCTGTCGCCCGCTCGTACAAGTCGCGCCAGGGCGCACGCTGCAAACCTTCGCTCGCCAGCGTGCCACCCGAGAAGCGCGAATGACTGAGGCCGGGAGCGGAGAGGCCTGCACTCGCCGACGGCTGCGCGTCGATCTCGGTCAAGAATCGTGGGACCGGTCGTGCCTTCATCAGCGCCGCCCGCACCGACTCGCGGACGAAATCGTGAATTACCGTCTGTTGACGGAAGCGCACCTCGGTCTTCGAGGGATGCACATTCACATCCACCTCGTCGGTCGGCATCTCGATGAAAAGCAGAACCACCGGAAACACGGTGGGCGGCAAAATGTTGCGATAGGCCTCGGTGATCGCATGCTGGATCAGACGGTCGCGAATCAGGCGCCCGTTGACGAAGATAAAGATCGAATTGCGATTCAGCTTTTGAATTTCCGGCTTGGAAACAAACCCATGCAGCCGCACCTGGCCGAAATCGTGGGGGGCGGGCGCCCGCGCCCCGGTACCATCCTCCGCGATGGCGCCCGATTCGGGAGCATTCTGAGCGGCCCGTCGCCAGGGCGGAGGCTGCGGCAGTCCAACCCGTTCGAGCGGTTGCACCGCGGCCAGCGGAATCAACTGGTCAAGCGTCTCCCGTCCAAACACCTGGTACACGCGCTCGCGGTGATCAGCCACCGGGGGCGCCACCAGCAACGCATTGGTCATCGAGTGCAATTCGAAATGCTTCTCCGGATGGGCCAGCGCGTAATGGGTGACCAGCGAAGCAATATGGGAAAGTTCGGTCGACTCCGAGCGCAAGAATTTCTTGCGCGCCGGAGTATTAAAGAAAAGATCGCGAATCGTGATCGAAGTTCCGAGCGGAAGCCCCGCTTGTTCCACGCGGAGGATCTTGCCGCCGTTAATTTCTAGGACGGTCCCGGCCGCCTCCTCTTCAGCGCGCGTTTCCAGATAGAGCCGCGACACCGAGGCGATCGAAGGCAGCGCCTCGCCGCGAAATCCGAGAGTAGAAATGCTCAGCAGGTCGTCGGTGTCCTTGATTTTCGAGGTGGCGTGCCGCTCGAAGGCCAGCATGGCATCGTCGCGCACCATGCCGCACCCGTTGTCGGTGATCTGGATCCGCTTTTTCCCGCCTGCCTCCACCTGAATGCGGATACGCGTCGAACCGGCGTCCAGCGCATTCTCCAGCAACTCCTTGACGACCGACGCCGGACGCTCGACCACCTCGCCAGCAGCGATCTGGTTGGCAACTCTTTCGGGGAGGATGTGGATCTTGCCCATGAAATCGGTGGTCGGTGGCCGATGCTCAGTGTGACAGATTTAGAGGCGCAGCGTAAAGGCGGGTCGAAGTTGGCAGCCAGGGCATCCAAAAGTTACGGTATCGTATAGGTTCTAGGGAGCAGGCGCATGAAACATGCAATTTTGGGAGCCGGAGCTATCGGGGGGCTGATCGGCACCGCGCTCGCATCGCTCGGCGAAGATGTCACCGTCATCGTTCGGCCGGGAACGCTGCCGAGCTTTCCGCCGAGCTTGGTGCTCGAGCGTCCGTCGGGCTCGCTTACCGCACAAGCGAAAACCACCGCCGCGCTGAGCGAACCGGTTGACGCACTCTGGATCGCAACCAAGACCTATCAGCTGGAACCTGCGTTGGAATCCGTGCAGGCCGTGCCCGGTCACGTTTTGCCCTTGCTGAACGGAGTGGACCACATCGCCCTTCTGCGGGCGCAATTTGGAAATGAGCGAGTCATCCCTGCAACCATCGCGGTGGAGGCTGAGAAGCTCGCTCCGGGGCGATTCATCCAGCGCTCGCCCTTCGTTCGCCTCAACCTCGCCAGCAGCGGAGAGCCCGCGTTAGGAACGATCATCCAAAAGCTGCGCGATCTCGGATTCGCCTGCCAATTCATTCAGAATGAGCAGACTCTGTTGTGGAGTAAGCTCTGCTTTCTCGCTCCTTTTGCCTTGGTGACCTCTGCATCCGGCATGAACGTGGGCGAGATTCTTGCCGATGCCGCCTGGAAAGAGAAATTGTGTTCGGTGGTGGCCGAAGCGTGCGAGGTGGCGAAGGCGAGCGGCGCGGAGGTTGAAGCGCAACAGTTCAAGGCGATTTTCGAAGGCGTTCCTCCCGCGATGCGCAGCTCCATGCAGAAGGACCTGATCGCCGGGAGGCAGCTTGAGTTGGACGCTATCGGTGGTCCGATTGTTCGTGGTGGGGAACGCTACGGCCTCGATGTCTCGACCACGATGAACCTGATCGCCCTGATTCTCTCGAAAACCCTGGCGCGGTAAATTACCGGCAGAAGCTAGGTCTTTCGATCGTTTGCGTAGGTGACTGGGCTCGGCAATTCTTCCAGCCCCCGGCCCGCAAGGACCTCCCGGAATTCGTGCAGGAGCGCGTCGTGCACCAATCCATTCGAAGCCAAGGTCTCGCGGCTTGCGATCTGGAATTGGCCGCCCGAAAAGTCCGTGACCTTGCCGCCCGCCTCTTCGACCATGAGCACGCCCGCCGCCGTATCCCACGGATTGAGATTGAATTCCCAAAAGCCGTCATACCGACCTGATGCAACATTGCACAGATCAAGCGCGGCCGACCCCGCTCGCCTTACTCCGTGGGTGCGCAACGTGAGCTGGTGGTAGAAATAAATATTTGGGTTCTTATGCCGCTTGTGGCTGGGGAAGCCGGTTCCGACTAAACATTCCCCCAGATTCGACGTAGCCGACACGTGGATCGCTCCGTCGTTCAGCCGCGCGCCGCCGCCCAGTTCAGCGGCGAACATCTCGTCGCGCGTTGGATCGTAAATCACTCCCGCGATCCGTTGCTCCCGACGTTCGACCGCGAGCGAAACGCAAAACACCGGATAGCTGTGCGCAAAGTTGGTCGTGCCATCGAGCGGATCGACATACCACTTATATTCACTGCCGGTCTCGATGCGCGTTCCCTCTTCGCCCATCACGTCGTGAGTTGGAAACTGCTTGCGAATGCGCTCCAGAATCAGCGCCTCCGACTTTCGATCGGCTACCGTGACCAGATCCACGTCGCCTTTATATTCGAACTGGACGTGCTGCCGGAAGTAGTCCATTAACAGGCTGCCTGCCTCACGCGCCATCGCCTGCATCGGGGAAAGCAGGTCGAGAGATGGATGGGATCGAGTGGATGTCATGCGACTGTTTCGAGACTTTCGTTTTCAGGATTGACGGCCAGATCCTGAGAGCCGGGGACTCCAGAACTGCTCCAAGCTATTTCTTCTTATTGTCTTCCGCGATATACACAATCTCATGCTTGAAAATAAACAGATTCGGCCCGTCTTCGCGCGTCACGCGCACCATGTTCTTGTCGTAGTATTCGATCCAGCCGCGGACCACTTCGCCGTCCGCCAGCTTCAGGCTCACGACCTTCTGCTTCTCTCCGAGCGCCTTCAGATAGGCCGCTTCTTCAAAAGTCTCGTCAGGAGGCGGCGTGCGCTTCTTGTTAAACGTGGGATTTCCCGGTTGTAACGGCATGCTGTTCATTTTACACGTCACACCGCGGGCTCAGGTTTTGTTTGTCGGGACGTAGAAGGTCGCTTCTTCAGGCCGTACCACGCGCGGTATCCACAGCGGGCGGCGCAGACCGCCGGGCCCCGGCGCCGGACGAGTAAGCGCTTTCCATCGTTGATAAACCGCGAAGGACAGATTGGTGTCGACAAAGATGTCTCCGTAGCGGTCGTCGGCCGAAGCCCGCTCCACCCGCACCATCTGGTGCCAGCAGTGCATGCCGGTGATCGGATCGGGATGGACGGGGAAGGTCAGGTTCTGGTGCACGCCGG
>Ga0302324_100020048_pt1 | contig 13103 bp, 11 predicted proteins | sample Palsa_T0_1_FD_201949 | JGI IMG/M metagenome (GOLD analysis project Ga0302324, IMG submission 201949) | Peat permafrost microbial communities from Stordalen Mire near Abisko, Sweden - Palsa_T0_1 | ecosystem: Environmental > Terrestrial > Soil > Palsa > Peat permafrost | place: Sweden: Abisko...
CTTGTCGCGCGCCGGGCGAACGTCGGCTTGGGAGCAGATGGAGCGGACGTCGTCAATGCCACGGTTGGAGGCGGCGTCGATCTCGATGAAGTCGAAGGAGTGCGAGGCAGAGTCCGAGCCTCCGGCGTTGCCTCCGGAGGAGATTTCGCGGCATGAGACGCATTGCAGGCATGGCTCAACCGTCGGCCGCAGGTCGGTGCCAACTTCGGTGCGGCAATCCAGGGCCATGGCCAGGATGCGGGCGATGGTGGTCTTGCCGATGCCCCGATGGCCGGAAAAGATGTAGCCGTGGGCGATGCGCTTCTGAGTCAGCGCATTGATCAGCGTGCGGGTGACGTGGTCCTGGCCGTAGACGTCGGAAAAGCGCTGCGGACGGTATTTTCGCGCCAGTACCTGGTAGGCCATAACCTTGTTTGCTCCCAAGGCGATTGTATCGTTTCGAAAGTGGAGGATGGGTAGCCGGAGGTGGAAAAACTGGTCCCGCGAGTCCGGAGCTTTTAAGCCACGCGCTGCAATGGAGAATGCGAGTTCGAGACTACCCTTGCACTTCTACAGGAAGCAATGTATAACTCTTGTAGAAGCTGAAGGGTAAGGTGAGGGATGACGGACCGGCATATCGATCTTCCGCAGGGCACGCTGGACCTGCTGATACTGAGGACGCTGTCGCACTCGCCGCAGCATGGGTGGGCGATCTCGGAGCGGGTACAGCAGATGTCGAGCGACGTTTTGAAGATTCAACAGGGCTCGTTGTATCCTGCGCTGCATCGGCTGGAACGGCGCGGCTGGATCAAGGCTGACTGGGGAACGTCGGAGAACAACCGCCGGGCCAAGTACTACGAGCTGACCCGGAGCGGCGAAAAACAGCTCGAAGTCGAGACGGACAGTTGGCGAAAGCTGTCTGCCGCGGTTGCCCAAATTCTTGAGAGTGTGTGAGGTTACGCCATGCTGCAGGATCTGCGGATTCGAATCCGTGCCTTGTTCCAGAAGAATGCGATGGAGACGGAGCTGCACGAGGAGCTTCGCTTTCATGTGGAGCATGAGGTGGAGAAATACAGGCGCTCGGGCATGAGCGAGGAGCAAGCAAGGCGGCAAGCCCGACTGGTGTTCGGCGGGCAGGATCAGGTGAAAGAGGACTGCCGTGAGGCGCGCGGGACAAGGTTTGTCGAGACCGCGCTTCAGGATGTCCGATACAGCCTTCGTTCGATGCGCAAGAATCCCGGGTTCTTTGCGATTGCGACACTGACGCTAGCTTTTGGTATTGGAGCAAGCACTGCCGTTTTCAGCCTTGTGGATACGATTCTGCTGAAGCCGATGCCGTATCCCAATGCCAACCGGGTGGCGATGCTATGGCGTCGATGGCCGCTGGCGGGAATTGGCGATTCTCCCTGGGCGCCCGCTGAATACGGCTTCCTGGCGAGAACTGCTACAACATTCCAAAACCTGGGAGCCTTTAAGAAGGACTCTTTCAATCTCACCGGATCGGGTAGCCCAGAACTTCTCGAAGGTGTGCGGGCGTCCGCCGGCTTTTTCACCGTGTTGGGTATGTCGCCAGCGCTGGGACGTACCTTTACCGCGGAAGAAGACCAGCCGGGCCACGATCATATGGTTGTTCTGAGCAACCGGCTGTGGCAGACTCGCTTTGGCGGGGATGCCAGCATCGTGGGCAAGACGATCGACCTGAATGGCGATCCATATACGGTGATTGGAGTGATGCCGGCGAGCTTTACCTTTCCCAATCAGGACGGCATACCTCCGATTCTCGATCTTCCAAAGGAGACGGAGCTTTGGGTGCCGCTTTTGCTGCCCGCCGTGCCGCTCAGGGGGGCGGCAAGCGATCTGGGGGTGATTGGCCTACTTGAGCCGGGCGCGACAGTGAGTGGATTGGAGCAAGAGCTTGGAGTTTACGAGCGACGGCTGGAGGAGCTGATCCCGCAGGAAAAAGGCTCGTCGATGCGCGCCGTTCCCCTGGAACGGCAAGCTGTCGGCGATGCGCGCCGTCCTTTGCTGTTGTTGCAGGGAGCGGTGAGCGTGGTGTTATTGATTGCCTGCGCCAACGTTGCCGGCCTGACGCTGAACCGCTCTCTGGGCCGCCGCAGGGAGCTTACGCTGCGCGGCGCGCTGGGCGCCGGACGCAGCCGATTGATGGGGCAGTTGATGACCGAATCGCTGCTGCTGGCCACGGCCGGAGGGTTGATGGGGATTCTCTTTGGGGAAGCGAGCCTGTATTTCGTAAAGCGCTTCGGTCCGGACGGCATCCCTCACCTGCATGAGATTGGACTCAATGTCTGGGTGATCCTGTATGCGCTGGGGATCACGCTGCTTTCCGGAGTGCTCTTCGGGTTGGCTCCAGCGCTGGGAGCCACGCGGGTGAATATGGTCGAGGCGTTGAAAGAGGGAGGACAGCGCTCGGGGGGAAGCGCAACAGCGCCGCGGATTCGGAATCTGCTCATGGTTGCTCAGGTCGCCATGGCCATGGTTTTGGTCATTGCCGCAGGCTTGCTGGTTCGAACTTTCTACTCCATGCTGGATTCGGATTCCGGATTCAAAGCCGCGCGTGTGGTTACCTTCGAATTGCCCTTGCCGGCCTCCAAGTACGCCGATACGGGCCGCATGGCGCAGGTCTATCGGCAAGTTCTGCTCCGGCTTCAATCTGTTCCGGGTGTCCAGAGCGCCGGGATTGCTTCGGTTGTTCCATTGGGCGGCGCTCCAGACGGCACTGTGATCCGCCTGCCGGAGCATCCAACGATGGATCAATCTGAGAATCCGTTTGCGAATTACTCCTTTGCCTCACCGGGTTACTTTTCCACCATCGGAACAACGTTGTTGCGCGGGAGGGACTTCAGCGACGCGGACACTCTCAGCTCAGTGCCGGTAACCATCATCACTGGCAGTATGGCGAAGAGGTATTTCCCTGGGGAAGATCCCATCGGCAAGCAGGTAGGTGTCGGCAATCCGAAGATTCCCGTGCGAACCATTATCGGCGTGGTTGCGGACATCAAACACGAATCGCTACGGGAAGAACCCGATCCCGAGATGTTTGTGCCCTACACCCAAAGTGAGATTCGGGCATGGCCATCGATGCAGGCCATGCAGTTTGCGGTGCAGACCAAGGGAGATCAGACCGCAATCGCGGACGGCATACGTCAGGCGGTTCATGGCGTGGATCAGGATCTGCCCGTGGCCAAGTTTGCCACGCTGACGACGCTGGTAGACAGGTCGATGACCGCCGACCGTTTTTCCATGTTGCTCGTGGGTGCATTTGGAATTTTGGCGCTGCTCCTGGCTTCGATCGGGATGTATGGCGTGATCGCCTATTCGGTCATGCAGCGCACCGCGGAGATTGGCGTGCGCATGGCGTTGGGCGCGCAACGGGCGCAGATATTTGCGATGATCCTTCGGCAGGCAAGCCGGCTGGCTTTTGCCGGAATCGGGGTCGGTCTGATCGCGGCTTTTGGGGCAACCCGGCTGATGGCGCGTTTCCTCTATGGTGTAACGCCATGGGATCCAATCACCTTTGCCGGTGTTTCTTTGCTGCTGGCAGGGGTGGTTTTCCTGGCGTGCTACTTTCCGGCACGCAGGGCAATGAAGGTCGATCCGATGATTGCCCTGCGCTGCGAATAGCGCAGGGCTCAAGCGCTGGCGTCGAAGCTGGCGATTTTAGACTGTCGCCCGTGCCCTTTTATTCAGAGCGCGCGTTACTTTGCCGCGCAGTCTTTGCCGCCGGTGTCGGCGATGCTCGCGATCGTCCATTTGCCGTCGGCTTTGACCAGGTTGAAGAGATCGGTGCCGCAGTGGTCGACTTTGCCGTCGACGAGGAAGTCGAATGGCGCCCAGACTACGGCAAGGTCGTTGTCGATTTTGACGATGGGATCGTGGATGCGCTCTTCGATCTGGGTTTTGCCGGGTTTGCCGACGCGATCGGCGAAATCTTCAATGGTCATTTTCGCCGGTTTGCCGTCGCGCATGAGGATGAGGATGCTGCCCGGAAGCGCGGGAGCCTTGATGGCGGAGGCGTCGCGGTGGGCCATGCCGTCGAACATGGCGTGGATGGGAGCGAGGACCGCATCTTCCTCAGGTGTAGCGGCGGTGAGCGTGGCGGCGAGAGTGCTGAGGCAGAGCGTGGCGACAATGGCGGCAGGCAGGCGGAGGGTCATGGTTAACGATTGTAGCCGAGTGTCGCCGCTCTGGAGGGAACCGCAGAAATTCCATTGCGTATGTCGATCTCAAGGTTGTAGAGTGCCTACATCTTGAGGTAGAGGGTCTACAGCCTATGGCGAAAGCAAACGGGTATCAAAATCGGATTGAACTGCTGCAGGGAACTCTGGACATGCTGATCCTGAAGACCTTGCAGTGGGGCGAGCAGCACGGATATGGGATCAGCCAGGCGATCCGGGCGGGTTCAGGGGAAGTGCTGCAAGTGGAAACGGGTTCGCTGTATCCGGCGCTGCACCGGCTTGAGCGGCAGGGTTGGGTGAGCGCGGAGTGGAAGAAGAGCGATAGCAACCAGCGGGCGAAGTATTACAAGATCTCGGCGCTCGGCAAAGAGCAGTTGGCGCGGGATTATGAGCGCTGGGGCCGGATGGTGGCTTCGATTGAAGGGATTATGGCGGCAGGGCTGGCTGGCGAACGGGGTTGAGCATGAATTCACCTGGATTGCGAGACGGATTGCGAGACGGATTGCGAGACGGATTGCGAGATTGGGATTGGCGCAAGCGGGAGCTGATGGAAGAGCTGGAGAGCCATCTGCGGATGGCTGTGGCCGACCGGATGGCGCGGGGGCAATCACTGGACGAAGCGAGGAGAGATGCAATGCGCGAGTTTGGCAATATGCCGCTGGTGGCGGATGTGACGCGGGAGCGCTGGGGATGGCTGCGGATGGAACGGCTGATGCAGGACTTGCGCTATGCGCTGCGGACGCTGCGCCGGGAGCGGGGGTTCACAGCTATCGCAATCGTGATTCTGGCGCTGGGAATTGGCGCGAACATAGTGGTTTTCAGCGTGGTGCATACGATTCTGTTGCGGCCTTTGCCGTTCTTCGAGCCGGATCGGCTAGTTTGGATTGCGCCGCCGAACAGCGGGCATAATCTTTCCGGCTCGACGTATTCGGCGGACGCCTATGAGGACTTGCGGGCGATGAATCGCAGCTATACGGATGTGACCGGTTACTTCGCGTTCTCGTCGCCGGATAACTTGAAGGTGACGGGGCAAGGCGACCCGAGGCCGGTTACGGATATTTCCGTGGCTGGGAACTTCTTTCAGATGCTGGGAGTGACGCCGGAGCTGGGGCGCGGGTTCAGCGCAGACGAGCAGCGGAATGGCGGCGTCGTGCTGGTGACTCATGCTTATTGGAAACGCTATCTCGGGGCCGACCCAGGGGTTGTCGGCAAGACGATTACGTTGAATAACAAGCCGATTCCGGTGGTCGGAGTATTGCCGGAGAGTTTTGATTTTGGCGCGGTGTTTTCGCCGGGGCTCAAGGTGGATATGTTCGACCCGCAGAAGATGGACGACATCCGCTATGAAGGCAACACGTTGACGTTGATTGGACGCCTCAAGCCGGGTGTAACTCTCGAGCAGGCACGCACCGAGGCAACGGAGCTGTTTCCGAAGTTCTATTGGCAAAAGAGGCAGGCCGATTCGATAGGCGCTTACAAGGACGCTGCGCTGCCTGTCTGGTTGAAAGAGTATGTGAGTGGAGCGCTGCGGCGCTCGCTGACGGTGTTGTGGGGCGCGGTGGGGATGATTCTGCTGATTGTGTGCGTGAATCTCTCGAATCTGATGCTGGCGCGGGCGGCGACGCGTACGAAAGAGTTTGCGCTGAGGATTTCGCTGGGCGCGGGGCGGGGCAGGCTGATCCGGCAATTGATTACTGAGAGCCTGCTGCTATCCTGCGCGGGCGCGGCATTGGGGCTGGGATTGGCTTATGGCGCGACGGCATGGCTCTCGCAGCAGGGCTCGATTGCGCTGCCGCTGATGAGCAGTGTGGGCGTGGATGGGACCGTGCTGGGATGGACGGTCTTGATCGCGCTGGTGGTGGGCGTGGTGCTTGGCCTGGCTCCGGCATGGAAGATGACCGGGGCGAATCTGCAGGAGGCGCTCAAGGACTCGGGGCCGGGGACAAGTCATGGACGCAAGCACGACCGGGTGCGGAGTGCGCTGGTCATTTCTGAGGTCGCGCTGGCCTGCGTGCTGATTGTGGGCGCCGGACTGCTGTTGCGGAGCTTTTTAGCGGTGACGGAAATTGATTTGGGATTCAAGCCGAGCAACGCGGCGGCGATTTCTGTGGATGTGCCGAATACCGTCGATACGACTGAAAAATTCAGCGCATTCCTGCGGGAAGCGCAGTCTCGCGTGAGCGCGCTGCCGGGAGTGGATGCCGCGGGATTTTCCGATAATCTGCCGCTGCTGCGGAACCGTGGCTGGGGCGGCCCAACGGCCAAGGGCAAGCCGATCGATCCGAAGAACGGTCATGGCGCGTTTGTGTACATTATTTCGCCGGGGTATATCCGAGCGATGGGCATGCGGCTAAGAGGGCGGGACTTTGCCTGGAGCGATGACGATAATCATGAGCTGGCGATCATTCTGAATGAGAAGGCGGCGAATGAGCTTTGGCCGGGAGAAGACGCTGTAGGACGGCTGGCCGTGCTGCAGGGGCACGACATTCGTGTGATTGGGGTAATTGAAGATGTGCATGAGAGCAATGTAGAGGGCAAGATCGGCTGGCAGATGTATCTGCCGGTGACTTCAAAGCAGTGGGGAGCTGCCGACTTGTCTTTGGTGGTACGGTCGAAGCAGCCGGTGACCACGCTGACATCCCCCGTCCTACAGACGCTGCGTACCATCAATCCGGGGCAGCCGGCGACGGAGTTCCGTACGCTGGAGGATGTGGTGAATCATGCCACTTCTCCGCGCAAGTTCTTTGCCGTTTTAGTGGCGATTTTCGCCGGATTGGGGCTGATTCTGGCTTCCCTGGGGATTTATGGTGTGATTTCGTACTCGGTGACGCAGCAGACGCAGGAAATTGGCATACGCATGGCGCTGGGGGCGACGCGGGAGCGAGTGCAGAGATCCGTGATTCTGCGGACGCTGCGCATGGCGCTGATGGGCATGGGGGTGGGGATTTTCGCCTGTGCCGGCATGGTGAAGGCGATCCGGTCGCTGCTGTTTGGAACGCAGCCAAATGACCTGCCGACGTTTGCCGGGATGCTGGTGCTGTTGACCGCGGTGGCGCTGCTGGCCGGGTACTTGCCGGCGCGGCGCGCTTCGCGGATCGATCCGATGACGGCGCTGCGGAATCTTTAAGGCAATTGAGGGTTCATCCGCCGCAAGGCTTCCGGGTCAGGAAGCTTTGCGGCTTTTCGCTTTGACCGCTTTGCGTTTGGCGGGCTTTTTCTTGGCTGCTTTGCGGGCTTCGGCTTTGCGGCGCTTGATTTCCGCCGGGGAGTACATGGAGCCGCGGCAGTTTTCCGCGCCGCAGTAGCAGGTGCACGGGTCGTCGCCGCCCTCGTAGAGGCAGTAGTCGTAGGTGACTTCGTCGCCCGCGGCAATATCGCGCAAGGCGGCGATCCAGACGCGCCCGTTTTCATCTTCGCTGGTCTCCGCGTTGCCGTTGCAACTGTGGTTGATGAACATGGCGGTGCAGAAGCCGTCGATGACAACTGCGCCGTCGCCCAGTCCAAAGAGGTAGGTGACGGGGTAGTCGGTGTAGAGCGCGTCGGCTTCCTCTTTCGAGATGCGTCTACCTGTGTATTCGGAGATGCGTTCGCCCTTGCGGACGGGCGTGGTGGTGTAGCATCCGGCGGCGTGGATGGCGGAGGAGCGAACAATTAGTCCCATGGAGGAAGGCTCAATCCCATATTCTGTATGAAGTGATGTTTCGGAAGAGACATTGCGGATTCGTATGAGTGCCTAGAATCGCATCGTAACATTGGCGGGCTCGCTGGGAAAGCGTTCCGTTTCAGGAAGGGAAGCAGGACTGAAGTTGTTGGGAAAATGCACAATTCGTAGGCCGCATCTTCTGTTTGCGGCTGCTCTATGCCTGGCGATGGCTGCGCCGGCGGTGCGGAGCCAAAGCTCGCCGACCCAGAATCCTCCGCAGCAGACGCCGCCCGGTTCCACGCCCAAGGATGACAATCCCTTTCCGGACGATGTGCCGAAGGCTCCGGCTCCGCAGGCTCCAGCTCCGCAAGCTCCGGCAAGCAAGAGCGCGGCGCCTCAATCTGGCCAGAGCGCGAAGCCGGATGCCTCGCCTGCCAAGCCAACCAGCGACAATCCATTTCCAGGGGAAGACGAGACTGTGCCGATTATTCCGGCGCCGGGAACGCCCGTGAACAACTCCGACGCGGGACCAAACAATAGCGCGGATTCGGGCCGGACGCCGCGCCGGGATTTCGATCCGGACGGCGATCCGGTGCGAACGCCCGATCCTCTGGGAACCTACGCCAATGGCGCTCCCGGCGACGATGGGTTCAGCTCCAGCCGCAGCGGCTTGAAGCAGCTTCCCGGCGAAGATGTGAGCGACGAGCGGCCGGGCAAGTCGACCAGGAACAAGACCCGCGAACAGTTGGTGAAAGAGGATGTGGACGTGGGCAGCTTCTATCTTGACAAGAAGGAGTGGAAGGGCGCTCAGTCGCGCTTTCAAGCGGCCTTTGCGCTCGACAATGAGAATCCAGACGTAGTGTGGGGATTGGCTGAAGCGGAGCGCCACCTGCACCTGTATAAAGAATCGGCCGAGCACTACAAGCTGTTTCTTTCCTACGACCCGGACAGCAAGCGTGGCCGCGAGGCGCGCAAGGATTTACAGGAAGTGGAAGCGGCAGCCCCAGGAGCTTCGGCGGCAATGAAACCCGGCGACGGAACGGGAATGCAACCCCAGTAATCTAAATTTGATTACCTAAACGTCATTTACAGCCTCATTTTAGATTCCCAAATTTCTCTTCCCTGAATATGGCCTCGGTGACTTATGCTTGATTGGCATTTCCAGACATGGCCAAACCGGGGACGGACTTTTCCGTTCACGACTAGCCTTTGCTATTTCGAGAAGGAACGTTCCACAAAACAACTACATGCACCCAGTTTTGAAGTCGGCACTGGAACCATTGGCACTCCTCATGGAATCGGTAACTCTGGAAGAGGCGCAGGCGCCTCCTCTACCCGGTCAAGGGCGCTGGTGCGCCCAACAGGTCATGGAGCATCTGATTCTGACCTATGAACTGACTTCGAGCGTTGTTAGCCGCCAGCTTAAGTCCGGCCGCGTTTCCAAGCATCGCCGGAGCATTCTCGAATTTATTTTGCGGGTGCAGACGATTGGATTGGGGTACATGCCGGCGGGAGTTCCGGCGATTCGCGCGGTGAAGCCAGAGGAATATAGGCCGCAATCCGGATCGGAGATTGCCAAGCGCTTTCTGCACGCGGCGGAAGAAATGGATGCGCAGTTGGTGGCGGCGCGCAAGAAGTTTGGAATTGAGATTTGCGGCGAGCATCCGATGTTTGGCGTAATGCGGGTGGATGAGTGGCGGCGCTATCATGCGATTCACGCGCGCCACCATTGGAAGCAGTTGCGCCACGCGATTCGCCACGCGCGGTTGCCTAAGCCGACGGCCTGAGTCAAAGCGCTACTTTCCCAGGCCGAGCAGTTCCAGATGCATCGGAGCAGTGAGCCAGTGGGGATAGAAGATCTGCGTGATGGCGGCGGCGCAGAGGAAGGTTCCCAGAGGCAAAGGCAGTTTGCCCCAGTCGCCGGTGTCGCGGCGGATGGCGAGGATTCCCAGCCAGACAAACGCCGCGGCAGCCGCGGCGAAGATCGCGATGGCAAAGCACTCGAGCGCGCTGCCCAGGCCGAGCCAGGCGGCCAGCATGGCCATGAGCTTGGCGTCGCCGAGGCCCATGCCTTCTACGCGGCGGACTAGCCAGTAGGCCAGGCGGATGAAGAGCACGATGCCGGCACCAAAAAGAGCCTGCATAGCGACGCTCAGTAACGCGGTGAGCCATCCAACTAATGGATGGGCGCCCGCGTTCAAACCTGAAGTGGCCATCATTACAATGGAATAAACGATCCCCAAACCTATTCCCGGCCAGGTAAACCAGTCGGGTAGCCAGAAATACTCGGCATCCAGCATGGCGAGCGCCAACAGCAGCCAGCATAGGACGCAATATCCCAGGAACATGGTGAGACTGTGCGGCAGGGTGGGAGGGATCTCATTGATGCCGATGTCCGAGGAGAACATGCGGGTGCCGAAGCGCAGCCAGCAAACGGCCCAGAGCATCCCCATCCCAATCTCGACCAGCGGATAGCGAACTCCGATCCAGGCGCGGCATTGGCGGCAGCGGCCACGCAGCAGAATCCAACTTAGGACGGGCAGATTCTCCCACCAGGCGAGGACATGGTCGCAATGCCGGCAGTGGGAGCGCGGCTTGATGATGCTTTCGTCTTCCGGAAAACGCGCCAGAACGACATTGAGGAAGCTGCCGAAGGCCAGCCCGAAGAGCGTGGCGAAGACTGCACCGACCATGCGGATCAAGTGGATCAGTTGGAATTCGCTATCGATTGGGCTTTTGCTCCTGGGTCTATCCGGTAGACGAGGCTGGCGTTGCCGATGCTCGCCGGCTTCGTTTGCGCCCCATTCGCAGGTTACAGTATTGCTATGGCGGCTGAGTCGAGTGCAACCGAAAGGGACCCCAATTCCATGCCGGAGGCGCTGGTTTCCGCGACTCCGGAAGCAGCGTCGGCCTTTGCCGAGTCGGTCGCGATCATGGCGCGGCTGCGCGGGCCGGGTGGCTGCCCGTGGGATCGCGAGCAGAACTTCGATTCGATCCGCAAGTACACTTTGGAAGAGACCTACGAGGTGCTGGACGCGATCGAGCGCCGCGATTGGCCCAATTTGACCGAGGAGCTGGGAGATCTGCTCCTGCAAGTGCTGTTTTATGCCCAGATGGCGGCGGATGAAGGCCGGTTTACCATCGCCGACGTGCTGGAAACGCTGAATCGCAAGCTGATTCGACGCCATCCGCATGTTTTTGGCGAAGAGGCTTCGGCGGCTGCGGGCAACCGGGCAAGCGTGGATGCCGCGGTCGATGGCTCGGCTTCGCGAGTCCTGGCCAATTGGGAGCAGATCAAGAAGGCGGAGAAGTCAGCCGCTGAATCTTACGAGAAATCTCTGCTGGATGACGTGCAGCGTGCGCAACCCGCGCTGGCCGAGGCGGCCAAGCTGGGTTCAAAAGCGGCCAAAGTGGGCTTCGACTGGAGCCACTGGCGCGATCTGCTGGCCAAGCTGGACGAGGAGACGGCGGAACTGGTGGTGGAGGCCGATTTGCCCGCCGAAACTCCCGGACGCAGCCAGGCTATGGAGTCGGAGTTGGGCGATCTGCTGTTTACGGCGGTGAATCTGGGGCGGCATCTGGGGCTGGATGGCGAGATGGCCTTGCGCGGGACCAATGCCCGCTTTCGGGCGCGATTCCGGGAGATGGAGCGGGTGGCGCGCGAGTCCCTGCACAAGCCGCTGGTTGACCTCGCGCCGGATGAACTGGAAGCGCTGTGGGCCGGCGCCAAGAAAACGCTGGCGGCGACGGGAGTTGCAGAATGATCGTCATTCGCGAGTGCCGGGGATTTGAGGAGTTGCAGGCCTGCGTCGATTTGCAGATCGAGGTCTGGGGCTATTCGGACGGAGATGTGATTCCGCGGCGGATGTTTCTGGTGGCGCAGAAGATCGGCGGCCAGGTGATTGGCGCCTTTGAGACAGGGAATAGGGATGAGGGAATAGGGAACAGGGGCGACGGAGATGCTTCTTCGATGGTGGGTTTTGCGCTGGCGCTGCCGGGGGTGAAGACTGGCGCGGAGTCGCGGGCTGGCCGGCCGGAGAGCTATCTGCACTCGCACATGCTGGCGGTGCGGGAGGGGTATCGCAACCGGTCGATCGGCGCGAAGCTCAAGCTGGCGCAGCGGGAGGACGCTCTGGCGCGGGGCATCGACCGCATGGAGTGGACCTTCGACCCGGTGGAGATCAAGAACGCGTTTCTGAATATTTACAAGCTGGGCGCGATTGTTCGCCGCTATGAGGAAAACTTCTACGGCGCGTCGTCTTCGCGTCTCCAGGGCGGATTGCAGACCGACCGGCTGGTGGCGGAGTGGTGGATTCGGTCGCAGCGCGTGGCTGCGGCAGTGAATGGCGAGCGCGTAACGCCTGGGGGCGCGGAAGTGGAAGAAGCAATCCAGGTTCCAGCCGCTATTTACGCATGGAAGGCGGAAGAATCGCAGCGACACCTGGCGCAAGCCGTGCAGGCGGAGAATCGAGCGCGGTTTCAGGAGGCATTTTCGCGAGGTCTGGCGGTGACCGGCTTTACACGCGATGTGGAAGGGAACGGCGCCTACCAACTTGGACCGTGGATTGAGCCGGATTGCGATTGAATTTCCAGTCTCGCATTGCGGTTGGCTGTGGCAGACTAAAAGAGTGCTGAATCGAATATGAGCCTTTTTGCCGCAACTGCCCCGGCGTGATTCGTATAAGGTTGGTCTGGCTAGCCTTGCCAGACCAGATGTATCAGTTCAGATAAGTCAGGATTGATCCCCAATGAAAATTGACGCCATTTATCTGCGCGAACTGAATCTGCCGCTGGTACGGCCGTTCCAAACCAGCTTCGGCATCACCAAAGACCGCCGTGTGGTCCTGGCCGAGATTCATTCCGAGGGGCTGATCGGCTGGGGCGAATGCACGGCCGGCGAGCACCCGCATTTCTCCGAGGAATCGGTCGATTCCTGCTGGAATGTGATTGTGGATGAACTGGGACCGCTGCTCGCTGCCACCACTCCGGAGAACGGCGGGCAGTGCCCGCGGATCTTCAGCGTGGTGCGCGGCAACCGCATGGCCAAGGCTACGCTTGAAAACGCGATCTGGGATCTGGAAGCGCAGCGGCTGGGGATTTCGCTGAGCCAGTTGCTGGGTGGGGTGCGCGAGGTGATTCCCTGCGGCGTCTCGATCGGCATTCAGTCATCGATTCCTGAACTGCTGGACCTCATTGAGCGCGAGGTCGCGGCCGGCTATCAGCGCATCAAGCTCAAGTGCAAGCCGGGCTGGGATGTGGAGGATTTCGAGCGTGTACGGAATCGT
>Ga0302324_100020049_pt1 | contig 13103 bp, 12 predicted proteins | sample Palsa_T0_1_FD_201949 | JGI IMG/M metagenome (GOLD analysis project Ga0302324, IMG submission 201949) | Peat permafrost microbial communities from Stordalen Mire near Abisko, Sweden - Palsa_T0_1 | ecosystem: Environmental > Terrestrial > Soil > Palsa > Peat permafrost | place: Sweden: Abisko...
AAAAAGTCAGTAGAATGCGTTGAAACGAAAACCTGACCTCCCCGCCAGGCGTATTCTCTAAATTCCTCCGCCAGCTCAATGAGAAGCTTCGGATACAGCTGGTTTTCGGGCTCCTCCACGCACAGGAGCGGATGGGGATTCGGATCATGCAGCAACAGCATGTAAGCGAACATTTTGATGGTCCCGTCAGAAACGTACTTGGCGATAAACGGATCCTTGAAGGAACCATCCTGAAACTTGAGGACGATTCGCCCATCTTCCGTCTCTACGGCCTCGACTTTCGCCACCCCGGGCACTCGCTGCGACATCTTTTGAAGCACCCGCTCGAAAACATCGCGATGCCGTTCCCTCATGTATTGTGCCACCAACGCCAGATTGTCCCCCCGCGAAGAGAGATGTTCCGCCACTCCGGCCTCCTGACTTGGCCTAGCGTCACCGATATGAAAGTCCGACACGTGCCAGCTTTCAATCAGCTTCCGAAAAGCGCTGACGATTTTATATTGCTGGAATTGTCCGAGCCCTTTGATGGCAAGAATGTCCGCCGATTCTAATTCCTGTTGATCGCGTTTTTCTTCAATCCCAGGCTTTCCATAGTCTTGTTCATTGGTGACCGCGAGGCCTTTGCCGTCGGCAAAATCAAGGAAATGCCAGGGCTTGCCACGCTGTCCGCGGCGGTATTTGAGAAGTTCACGTTTCACCGTTGGAGAGCCGTCGGCTCCCAATCCGATGGATATAAAATAGGTCGCTAGAGGCCCGTTGACTTCCCTGAATTTGATTTCAAGCTCAATGGGCCCGTTTGATCCTCGAGTAACGACTTCTTTATACCCGCCCCGAAGCGTCAGCGCTTGTCGGACATTGTGGATCAAGGCATCCCGCAGGAATCCCAGGATGTCAAAAAGCGTAGATTTGCCGCTACCGTTAGCCCCGACGAAAACGGACATCGATGGAATTCTATCGAGTTTTACGTCTTGGAATACCCGATAGTTCTTGATGACGATGGATTCAATCTGCATGGCGGTATTTTACCCTTTTACGACCGGAATTACCGTCCAGTTGACGTATGTTTTCCAGAGATGAATACCGTCTCTGCTTATTGAGCGGCGCCCACCAGATCCATTTTGACCGCCTTGTTTTCTTTAGCTCCCTGGATTTTATCCGGGGCGCTGGCCGCGATGGTTTGGATGAGTTCTTTTGAATAGCGCGAGGCATTCCAGGCAAGACTGTGCATGCCGCCATGCGACTTGAAAAGAACCCCCTCCGGCAAACCCGGCCACAGGTGAGAAGGCTTTCCCCGTTCTTGCGGCGCCAGGCCCTGCACTTTATGCCCTTTTCCTTTGCTGCCCGTGGTCAGGAAGGCCTGCATCGCCTCCAACCCCTTATCCCTGAACAATTCGGCGGCCTTCTCGGCGGACTCAACGGTCAATCGCTTTTCTTCAATCGCCTTGGCCAGTTCCTTCTCACCTGAGGGGTCGTTCAATTTCGCGATGATTATTCCATGCGTTTTTGAAATTATACCTTGACGTATGGACTCCTGCAGCTCGTCCGACAACAAGAGAAGGCTTAAAGAACCCGATACCGTTTTCTGGGTCACCCCGGCCTTGTCCGCCATCTGGTCCTGGGTCCAGTGATGGGCTTTCATGTTGTAATCGTATTCTCTGGCTACGGCCAGGGGATCGAGATCCTCTCGTTTAAGGTTCTCGTGCAGCATGTCGAGATCGACATCCTCATCCGAACGATCGCCGATGACCACCCATAAAGAATCCCAGTTCAGCGCCTGCGCGCCGGCATAGCGGCCCGCACCGATGTAGACTTCAATAGAATCACCCACCGGACGCCCGCGCGCCGGTTCGAGCTGCCCGCGATCCTTCATTGACTTGATGGTGTCTTTGAGCTTCTCCGGATCGTGCTTTCTGGCTCGCGCATGCAGCATGGCCCTGCTCAACGGCACCCACTCTAATCGCTCATTTCCCGAATTTGGCATCGTAACCTCCTCGTATTGAAATTGCCGAAATTACGTCTGGCTATCCTGATCTGTCTTCGATTGGAATTGCATCCCTGTTTTGTACGAATTATAACTTCCATCTGAGGGGTGAAACAATGAAAAGAAAGGGGTATTTGGCGCGGTTGCAGGCCGAAATTCAATCTGATACGATTCGATCATGAACCGGAGATGGATTCGACTTGTGATGGTCACCGCGCTTCTTTGTTCGATGGGAGCTCATTTACCGGTTCTTCAAACAATAGCGTGGGCGCGAATGACGGTGCAATTTTTACGCACCGATCATTTAGGCGCTTCCATCGCGAAGGTGTTCGACGGAAAACACCCCTGCATCCTCTGCCTGAAAGTCAAAAACGCCTCGCCAACCAGCGAATCCCTGGGGACCTCCAGGATGGCTCATTCGCAAGATGCGCTGATGGCATCATTGGGGCCCCGGCTCGCAAAAATCAACACGCTGCAGGCTATGCCCGCCTGGGTATTTCCGCGATATGCGCGCATGCTTTCTCTGGATTCGCCGCCTCCTGAAAATAGCCTTTCCTAAGCCCTTCTAAGTTCTTCAACATTTTTCGGCCTTTTTTCGATCCTTTTTATAGGAGGTTTCATGAAACGCTTTTACGCTTTCACGGTTCTACGATGGCTATGGGTATTCATTCTCGGGTTCGGCGCCTTGGTTCCACGTTCAGTAGGGGCCTGCGCCTGCGGATGCGGCGTCTTTGATGTCGGGACAAGTTCGATGTTTCAAACCCATCCGGGCGGGATGGCCTGGGTGGAGTACGACTACATGAATCAGAATAGAAACTGGGCGGGCAGTTCACCCTCCTCGGCCAATAATAATAGCGATAAGCAAATCCTGACGAACTTCTTCACTTTCGGGCACGAGTTCATGCTGACGCGCGAATGGGGATTCATGGTAGAAGTTCCCTATTGGGCCCGGTACTTCAAGACCGATGTGCCCGGCGAGGGTGACGTGCAGGGGGTTGAGCACAATGCCATGGGAGACCTTCGCATCAAGGGGATCTATACCGGCCTATCGGAGAACATGTCCACGGGCGTGACATTTGGCCTCAAACTGCCGACGGGTGATTTCACTTATCCGAACTTTGATGCGGACACGGAAATCGGAACTGGAAGCACCGATTTTTTGCTCGGCCTTTACCACCTGGGGGAAATTCCGCATAGCAATTGGGACTGGTTTGCCAATGCGCAGGGGGATCAGCCGATGCTCCATTACAGCGGATACCTTCCGGGCAGCGAAATCGACGCGGTGGTCGGAGTTTATTATGATGCCTGGAAGATGGGCCATACGAAAATCGCTCCTTTGGCGCAGATCATCGGCTCTCACCGCTGGAGCGACTCGGGAACGCTGGCGGATGCTCCGGACAGCGGCTACAGCCGCGTGCTGCTGACTCCCGGCATCGAATTTGACACCTGGCGGCTTAGAATCTACGCGGACGTGGGATTCCCCGTTTATCAATACACCACGGGAAACCAATTGATCGCGTCAGAGTTGTACAAGCTGAACATCGGCTTTCACTTTTAAGGATGTCTTATCTTCGGATCGTAAGAATCATTTCTCTTGTTTCTTTTCTGGCCTTCGCAGGGCTTCTCACGGCCCGGGTGGCGTGGAATGCTACGGTCATTCCCGCGTCGACCTCGCTTCCTGTTCCTCTGACCCCCCTTCCAGATTTTCAGGCGACGGCCGCCACAACGGATGCCGTCACACCCATGAAGAAATCGGACTTACGCGGGCATGTGTGGGTCGCGGATTTTTTCTTTGCGACCTGCGGGAACATCTGTCCGGCCATGACGCGCCAGATGCACCGCCTGCAGTCACGGCTTCCAAAGGAGGTCTGGCTGGTATCGTTTACGGTGGACCCGGAGACGGATACGCCGGCGGATCTGCAAGGATACGCCCGTGACAACAGCGCGGACCCCGGACGATGGTTTTTCTTAAGGATGGAAAAACAACCGCTGGCGAAATTAATGTATTTCGGCTTTAAGTCGCTGGCCTCCTACCAGGAGCCTTTCGATAATCATGTCATCCTTTCGCACAACAGTCGTTTCTTTCTGGTCGATGCGCAGGGACGTATCCGCGGTTCTTATGAGGGACTGGAAAAGGACTCCATCGAGGAGGTCACGCAGGCTGTATCCGCGCTCTTAAAAGAAAGATAATCTGTGTATCCATTCCGATGATTAAAAAATCCAAAAGCGCGCTGCAGCGCTTCAGCGTTTCGGTCGAAGCCGACATTCTCAAGCTGGTCGATGACCAGGTCCGCAAAGGGCATTACCCCAACCGCTCCGACGCTTTGCGCGCCATGATCCGCCATCAGGCCGTGCACAACGAACTGGAGATGCAGGGCGAGGTCATCGGCATCGTCGGGGTCGTTTACGACCACCACCGGCCCAACCTCGTCAACAAAATGCTGCACGTGCAGCATGACGCCTCGGCGGCGATCCTCGGCTCGCAGCATTTCCATCTGGACCATCACCATTGCCTGGAATCCATTCTCGTCCGCGGCAACGCCCGGGAGCTGGAAAAATTCCAGAAAAGCATTCAGTCCCTGCGCGGCATCAAACACACGTCGCTGTCGGTCCTCTCCGCCACGCCCAAAAAATTGAAGTAGCCGCGCATCGTTCTCACACAACGCTTGCGAACCAGATCGTTGAAAAAACAATGGCGTTCTTGTTCCATAAGACTCCTTTAGATTGGGGACCAAAGACCCGCTCGATTCGCGCTGCTTCAAGTTCCATGAGAGGCTTTCCTTTTCCGAACGATATAGGTCTCCACTATTTTCTCCGTACGTTTCTGGCGGGCGGTGCGCCAGTCTTCGAAGTCGCTGGAGAGGCGAGCGCCTAACTTCGATATCGCTTCCCCCGCCTTACTTTTGAGCCAGACCCAGGCGCCGGCCTCCTTGCCGATGTCGGCGATCGCTTGGGCGGCGCCTGCGTCCAAGTCCTGTCCCAGCTCGCTTTTTAAATAATCGGCAAAGTCGTGCAGGGCGCGGTGGTGGAGACCATCGTCCTCTCTTTCCAGTTCCGGGTTTGGCGGGATGAGCTGCGTATAGGAAACACGGATAAAAGGGACGGTGTCTTTTTCGTCCCGCATCACGGGTTGAATGAGGGGCGCGAAACTTTGGGCCTGGGCGGTCCGCTCGCCCAGCGGCCCGAGACCCCATTTGTCCGTTAGATATTTCAAGAGGCTTGTGTGATCAAACACCCATTCGTTGCCCGCAAACCCGCGACGGACCCAGGGCGAAACGAGGATGGCCGGGACGCGGACGCCGAGCTGGTTAAAGCCATACTGACTCACCTTGTTGTCTGGGGCCACCGCAGCGGGAGGCGTCACGTGATCGTAGAAACCGCCGTGCTCATCGTAGAGCACCACCAGGAGCGTCGACTTCCAAAGCGCGTCATTGGAACGGATGGCACTGTAAACGTCGCCTATCAGCTTTTCCGCTTTCATCACGTTATGCGGCGGGTGATCGTCGTTTTGATCCAGCCCGAAATATTTGGGTTCGATGAAGACGAAATCGGGGAAAGCGCTTTCATCGCGTACGGCTGAATCAAAAAAGGTATCGATGGGAATATAGCGGCTCAGGTGCTCCGGGGTGCGCTGATGGGTAAAGATCAAAGAGTCCGGAACGTCGTAGTAATAAATAAGCCATTTTTTACCGGCTTCGTCCAATCTGTCGAAAAGCGTGGTCTGGTTCTGGCCGTTCACCCAATTTCCCATGTCGAGGTTGGAAAGGCCGGCGGGCATTTCCACATGCCCGCTCGAGGTACCGGAAAGCGCAAAGAACCGATTGGGCCACGTGGGTCCCGGAAGCGATGAGAACCAGTGGTCGCAAATGAGGAAGTCTTCCGCCAGGGCATGCAGCGCCGGCAAAAACCCGCGCGGGTAATACCCCATGATATTTTGCCGGTCGTCTTCCGTAATCGTGGGGTAGGTCTTCATGAAGTTTTGAATGAAGCCGCCGTTGTTATGGGCCAGCTGCTCCATGACGTCTGAATGGTCGTGGTTGGGATCGCACGTCATCTGCAGCTCGCTGGTCGGAACCTGGGCGTAGACTTTCCCCTGCGCATCGGCGTTGGTATGGGCGGGACCCGCCCCCTCCAGGTCCGGGTATTTTTCTTTGAAACAACCCAGCATCTGGTCGAAGGAATGGTTCTCCATCATCAGAAGAACGACGTGTTTGATGGGGTCGGTCATGGGGAAGGTTTAAGCGCCGGGAGGCGCAACAGGCTGCTGGTTTAAGAGCAGCCAGTACAACCCCAGCTGGCGGACCGCTTCCTGAAACTGGTCGAGATCCACCGGCTTTCGAATGTAACTGTTGGCCCCCAGGTTGTAGCTGTTCACGAGATCTTTTTCTTCGATGGATGACGTCAGCACCACCACGGGAAGACGCTTGGTCCGCTCGTCCGCCCGCAGGATGCGGAGCACTTCCAGACCGCCGATCTTCGGCAATTTAAGATCCAGGAGGACGAGCATCGGAAGATCCGGCACCGCGCGCAGGTAATTCACCGCTTCGGCCCCGTCCCGGGCAATCACCATTTCATTGCTGATGTGGTTGTTCTTGAAGCAGAGCTGCGTGAGCTCGATATCATCGTCATTGTCTTCCACGAGCAGAACCGGTCGGTTCATGAAGGCCTCCTTGTTTAGTTCAGAGTAAAGTAAAACGTCGCCCCTTTTTCAACCTGAGCTTCGGCCCATACCTCGCCGCGGTGACGATGAATGATCCGTTGAACCGTCGCCAGCCCGACGCCCGTTCCCGGAAATTCTCTATCCGTGTGCAGGCGCTGAAAGGCGGCGAACAAATGACTGCTGTACGCCATATCAAACCCCGCCCCGTCATCTCTGACGTAATAAACGGTCTTTCCGTTCCGGATTTCGGAACCTAATTCGATCACGGCGGCGGCATGCTTGCCGGTAAATTTCCAGGCATTGCGGAAAAGATTCTCAAGAACGATCTGGATCAGCCGGGGATCCGCGATCACCTGAAGGTTGCCCGAGGTCCGGAATTCCACCTGCCGTTTCGAATCCGACAGCCGCAGTTCTTTCACGATCGCGTTCGCAAGATCTCCGAGATCCACGGGTTGCGCATGAAGGTCGGCCCGGGTGACGCGGGAAAGCATCAGCAGATCGTCGATCAACTGCGCCATCCGGGCGGCCGCGCTCCGGATCCGCGACAGGTAGTCCTTGCCCTGTTGATCCAGAACGGCACCGTAGGATTGCGCGATCTCACGACTGAAACCATCGACGGCGCGCAACGGCGCGCGAAGGTCGTGGGAGACGGAATAGCTGAACGTTTCCAGTTCTTTGTTGACCGCCGAGAGTTCATCGGCCCGGTGCTGAAGATTTTTATTGAGTTCCTCGATCTGCTCTTCATGCTCGCGCCTGGACCGTTCGGCCTTCTGCCGAAAAATCAGGTCCTGATGAATTTGCCGCACCCCGAAGGCCAGCATGCCGACGGCCGTCACATTGGCCAGAAGGATGACAACCAGCTCATGGCGCGATCCACTTTCCTGCCGCTGGTCTCGTTCACGCAGCAGCCGCTTTTCCTCCGCCTCCATGGCATTGAGTAAACGGTGGATATCCTTGAAGATCCCGGTTTGGGCGGCTAAACCGCCGCTTTGGAACCGTTGCAGAATCAGCAGACCCATCCGACGGAGATTTTCCTGCTGTCGCGGGTTATCTATGGTCAATTGTTGAATCGCCGAAAGGGTTTCCTCCGCCTGTGTTTGCGACAGCCTCGAGAGGACTCCCCTTTGCGGATCTCCAATCGCCTTCTCCAGCTCCTGAACCGATTCGATGACCTGATGCGTGTGCTCGACCCATTGCCTGTTCCGGCGGTCTTGAATGACCGATACGAAAGACAGGGCGCTCAGGAGAAATAAAATAAAGAGAGCCGCCGAAGACCCGAACAGGATCTTCCGTTCCAGAGCGTGGCTGGAGACATCAAACGGCGGCTGATTTTTCATGGTTTTGATTTTCAAGGTATTCCCGGATCCGCGCAAATTCATCCTGCGCGTCCGTCATGAGCTTTATCGCTTGTTCCCGCGGCATGTCGCGGATTCCCACTTCCAGCTCCTTTAACAGCGCGGCCAGGCGATTCATGCCGACCATCGCGTTGGCGCCGGCGCAGCTGTGAGCGATTTTGACAATGTCTCGAGCCTGCCCGCTTTGAACCGCCGCGGCCAGCTCGACCAGGTGCTGCGCCGTGGTATCCACATAGAGTTGGATGAGCCGCTCGCCTTCCGGTCCATCGATTCCCAGCGTCGCGCGCATTTGTTCGACATCGATCATCGGCGCCGGTCTCGGCGGGTTTCCCGCCGCCGGAACGGCGCGCTCCTTTGACGGGTCGCCCAGCCAGCGCTGAAGAAGTTCATTCAACTCCGAGGGCCGCACGGGTTTGCTGAGGTAATCGTCCATGCCGGCGGCCAGGCATTTTTCACGGTCTTCCTTGAACGCATGCGCCGTCATCGCAATAATGACCGTGTGCCGGGCGCCTTGCTCCTTGAGGCGGATGGCCGCGGTCGTCTGATACCCATCCATCTCCGGCATCTGACAATCCATCAGAATGAGATCGTAGGAGACCTGTTCCAGGGCTTTCAACGCTTCCCGTCCGCTGGAGACATAGTCCGTCCTATATCCCAAGCGATCCAGCTGCCGCAAGGCGACCGTTTGGTTCACCGGATTATCTTCCACCAGAAGAATGCGGATCAAGGTCCCGTCCTCCCGGCGCCGACGAGAAATGGCCGGCGGCGGGGCGGCCGCCTTTTTACCCATACCGGGATGAACGAGATTTTCCAATCGCTCGAGAAGCTGCGAATAGAGCAAGGGCTTTGTGACAAAGGCGGCGACGTCGCTGGGACGTAAGCTCTCGTCCCAGGCATAATGGGCGATGGGAACCATCAGGATCACACCCACGTCGTGAAGGCGCGAATCCGATTTCATCGCTTTCACAAGCGCGAGGCCGTCCTTCTGCGGCATCTCCAGATCCACCAGCGCATAAGAAAACGGCTGCCCGCGCTCGGCGGCTTCGCGCAAGACCTGAAGCGCTTTATCGCCGTTTTCGGCCGGTGAACCGCTGATTCCCCAAACCCCGAACCGTTCCAGAACGGCTTCGCGATTGGCCGCATTATCATCCACGACAAGAACCTGCATATGTTTGAAGGAAGAAAGAGGATCGATTTTTCCGACCATCGATGGCTTGTCAAACGGAAGGGTAAACCAGAAAGTCGAGCCCTGGTCCGACTGGCTCTGAACGCCGATGTGGCCCTTCATGAGCTCCACGAGGTCTTTTGAAATCGCCAGTCCCAGGCCCGTGCCTCCATGAGCGCGCGTAGCGGAGCTGTCGGCTTGATAGAAAGGCTGGAAAAGCTTGGCCTGCTGTTCCGGGGAAATGCCGATCCCGGTGTCCCGGATTTCAAACCGCATTTCGACCTCGCGATCCGTGTCCGTTTCTTTTCTCAATGAAATGAGAATGGTTCCCTTCTCGGTGTATTTAATCGCATTCCCCAGAAGATTGATCACCACCTGGCGCAGGCGCGCCGGATCCCCGCGCACCCGGGCCGGAACGTCCGCCGCTATCCTCGTCACGAGTTCAAGATTTTTCTGCTGGACGCGTTCCGCAAACAGCGAGACGGCGGTTTCGATCACCTGGAAGAGGTCCATGTCCTGAACGTTGACAGACAGTTTTCCCACCTCAATCTTCGAGAGATCCAGCAGATCGTTGATGAGAGTCAGCAGCGATTCTCCGGATTGATTGAGGATATCCATCAATTCCTGTTGTTCAGACGTCAGCGGGGTATTCAGCAGCAGTCCGGTCGTTCCGACGATGCCGTTGATCGGCGTGCGGATCTCATGGCTGATATTGGCCAGGAAATTGGTTTTCGCGGCATCCGCCGCCTCCGCCGCTTGTTTGGCCTGCGTCAATTCCATGACGGCGTTGCGCAGCTCCTGCGTGCGCTCTTGAACCGTTCTCTCCAGGGCCGCGTGGGCGTTTTGGAGTTCTTTCTCGGCCAATTCCCGCCCGGCGATGGAAAAGACGAGGTCCGTGGTCCGGCGGCGCGCTTCCTGCGTCATGTACAGGCTGAACCCGAGGAGCAGCGATAAGCAGCAGCCGGCGGCCAGGACCACTTCGGCCAGATTTGATTTGTGCATGTCAAAAAAATCGGCGGTCGGCCATACTGAAATCTGCCAGCCAGTGCCGTAAAGCGCCAGCTCCGTTTTCTGCACCCAGCGCGTTTCGGGAGCCGAACCGGCGGCCTGACCGTTAATGGAGATGCCGATCGTGTACGAGGGGTCGCGCGGCGTGATGTCTCCCAATAAATCCTGAAAATTAAAAGTGCCGGATGTAAATCCGTCAAAGCGCGTCTTATAAAAAATAGGCAGATAAACGACAAAGCCCTTTCCCCCATCCAACAGATCAACGGGCGGCGTAATTACGACTCGCCGCTGCCGTTTCGCGTTCAACGTCGCCTCGCGGCGATTCTTTTCGAAGCGAATATCTTTGTCCAGGGACTGAAAATTCCCTTTTTCATAAGCGACCCAGCGAATTTTGTACTGCGGGTCAATCCAACTGATGCGCTGAAAACCGGGATAATCCCGCACCAGCATCCGCGCCTCCAGCTCCCAGGCGAAGAAATTCGGCCGGCCCTCGACTTCCCAGCGCCGGCACATGCGCTCCAGCGCCTGGATTCGGGCCTGCATCTGGCTTTCAACCTGTGCACGAATATTGTGAGATTCCAGAGCCAACTCGCGCCTCATCTGGGACGCTTCTTCGACATGCAGGGCATGACTGATAAAAGCGGTGGCCGCGAGGCCGGCCAGGCAAAGAGCCACCGGTAAGAAAATGCGCGGAGCCATGTAGGGAATGAGGTTTTGGGGATTCGAGAATTTCATCGGAGCGGTTTAGCCCATTCGTCTGTCGGGAGGGGGCTATGAACATTGTAGGTGTTTGTCCTACTACCGATCAACGCGCCCTGTTAAATCCTTACGCAGGCAGGAGCCAAATAGTAAAATCGCCTGGGAGACCATGAACCATCCGAATCCAACCCGTTGGCTGAAATCGCTGCTTCCAACCCTTTTGCTTCCTCTGGCCCTCGCGCAACCTTCGCAGGCGCTCCTCTTCGACCATTCTATTTATGACGCGGTTCTGCGACATTACGTGAATGACGACGGCTGGGTGGATTACGACAGCATTCGGGAGAACAGCCAGTCCGCTCTGGAAAGCTACTTCGAGCGTCTCGCCGACGCCGACCTCGGCGGATGGACGCGAGAGGAACGCCTGGCCTTCTGGATAAACGCCTACAACGCGCATGTCCTGCAGCTCGTCGTCAGCCATCCCGGCATGAAAAAGATCAGCGAAAATTTCGACCTGTTTAATGTGCCCTTCAAAATTGCGGGAGTGAGGCTCACGCTCAACGATATCGAGTACCGCATCCTGCGGAACCGGGTGAACCCGGACAACCAGCGGGGCCCCGTGGCCCAGATGTCTTTTGATCGGCCCGATCCGCGCGTCTGCGTTGCGCTCGCGCGCGGGACGGTCAACGGGCCCAAACTGCAGAACTTCGCCTATACCGCCGAGAATGTCGATGATATCCTGCAGGTCAACACGGTCGCTTTCGCGAATTCGGAAAAAGAGATTGACGTTCTGAACGGTCAGCTTCGCGCTACCGCGCTGATGAGGTGGTACAGCAAGGATTTTCTACCCCTGGGAGGCTGGCGAAAATACATGAGCGACCTCATCGACCCCGACAAACGCGGAGATGCCGACCAAGTGAAAACCTTTCTCGCCGATGAAACCAAAAAACCTCTGTATCAGTACGACTGGACTGTCAACGACGTGAAAAATTCGTACGTCCCCTGATGGGCCTGTTCCGGTACCTGCGTCGCCTTCTCCTATTCCTGATCCTGAGCCTGATAGGCCAGCCTGCTTTATACGCGGCCTGCCAGGGCGATGAAGATCCCGCTTTTACATTACTCATCGCGCAGGGGGATTACGCGGGAACGATGCACCTCGTCCTGAAAAGCCTCCATATCGCTCCGGCGGAGGCCAATCGTTTCTATCTCGACCCCGACGTCGGCGCCCACAGCGACGATGTCCACGGCCAGGCCGACGCGGATACGGAGCAGGTTCATATCGATCCCGGCCTTTTTCTGGAAGGAGAATCCGGCGCCTGCCAGGGGATCCTTCACGAACTGCAGCATCTCCGGCAATTTACAAGGGACCACCAGCGGCTGCATGCCCTTTTCTCGAAAATGCCGGCGCCGGGGACCTCCGGCTGGTCGGGATGCGACCGCGATGAACTCCAGGCGGCGGATGCCGCGCCTCTGGAAGCCCAGGCCTACAGCTGCCTTCAGGACAACGAATTATCCACGCATTCGGCGGCCGGAGAAATTGAAGCGGTTCTGGCCCAGCTCCCTCAGGCCGCGGGCGGCCGGCTGCGAGATGAGGACATGGATTATCTCCGGGACAACCTGAAGACCTTCGCCGATCATTCCTCGATGCTCACGAATCCCTCCAACGAAGCGTACTACCTGCCCGCCATTAAAAAAGAAGACATCCGGATTTTCTGTCGCGGGGGTCTTTACATCCACCGGAGCCGGGAGAGCAGCGCGCCGTTCGACGGGGTCTGGCTTCCTTACTGTAAAAACTTTAAAGGATAAAACATGGGGCGCTCGGTATCAATCGACTAACGCATCATACTCGGAATGGCGGCCAATCCAGAACCAGAGCAGACCCTTCGGCACTTCTATGGCCAAAGCGCGATGGGTTAAACCAATCCGAACTGAACGATAATCGCCGATTTTTTGAAATGAAGAGAAGGATGAAACGGGTTGGTTTTCAGTAGTTCAAAATTCTTATCGGCCAGCTTTTGAATCGGTTTTGGCAAGGACCGATAGCACCGCCAGAATCGCGGAGACGCGAAGTGTTTCAAAGAAGCTTGGTTTTACCGGCCTGATGTGCCTTCACAGCTTCACGAGCGAACTTCGCCAGTTTCCCGCTGTGGGCATCCTTTTCAATTTGCTCATCCCAAGCAGCCGCGTCATATTTCAAAAACCACATCCTGAAAGCAGTCAAACCGGCCCTATCCAGTT
>Ga0302324_100020052_pt1 | contig 13102 bp, 7 predicted proteins | sample Palsa_T0_1_FD_201949 | JGI IMG/M metagenome (GOLD analysis project Ga0302324, IMG submission 201949) | Peat permafrost microbial communities from Stordalen Mire near Abisko, Sweden - Palsa_T0_1 | ecosystem: Environmental > Terrestrial > Soil > Palsa > Peat permafrost | place: Sweden: Abisko...
ACCCGAAGCGGGCCAGCTGACGCAGGTGGTAACTGCAGGCCGACGGCGAGAGGCCGGCCGCCGGCGCGCACTCGGTCGCGGTGGCGGGGCCTTCCAGCAGGAGGTGCTGCCACAGCGCGATGCGCGCCGGGTGCGCCAGCGCCCGCATCGTCTCCGGGTCAGTGAGACGGATTGACCTGCCGGGCAGGCCGGTGGCCGGGTCGGCCTCAGGCGGCTTCGCTAATCTGAAAGACATGTTTCATAAGAAACCCTTCAGATCGCTCGCTGTCAAGCCGCACAGGTCAGACCGGCCACGACTCCCGGCGGAAGCCCATGTCCCAGAACATCCACTCGTACCGGCTGGTGGCGCGGAAATGACGGCCGATCCGCTCGCGCTCGGCCGGGCCGGCCTCCGCGCCCAGCCGGTCGGTGACGGCGATGACCTCGCGGGCCTCATCGCCGAACTCGTCAGCGCCGTACGTGTCGATCCACCGCTGGTACCGCGCCTCAGGCGAGCCACGTTCCAGCAGGTGCCTGCCGACCTCCCAGTAGATCCAGTAGCACGGAAGGACGGCACCGACGCCCTCGCCGTAGGAGCCGCTGCCGGTTGCGGCGAGCAGGTAGCTCGTGTAGGCGAGCGTCGTCGGCGCCGGCTCGGCGGCCTGCGCCACGGCGGGATCGATGCCGAGGTCGGCCAGCAGCGAGCTGTGCAGGCTCAGCTCGACGGCGACGATGCCCGCCGCGTGCCTGGCGAACATCTCCGTCTGCGCCGGGTCGGGCGCCCGCGCCGCGACCGCGGCCAGGGACTGCGCGTACTGCCGCAGGTACAGCGCGTCCTGGATGACGTAGAACTCGAACGACTCGCGCGGCAGGCTGCCATCGGCCAGGCCGGTGACGAACGGGTGGTCAAGGATGGCCGCGTAGGTACCGGTAATGCCGCGCCACAGCTCGGCGCTGAAACCATCCGACATCGTCCGTCCCTCCCTCCGGGAGCGCAGCAGACCGCGATCACGGCAGCGACCTCATGCTTCCATGGCCGTGCTGCCGCCAGCCATCGCGCCCGCGCCAGTACGGTTACGGCATGGCGGAGCTGCTGCACATCACCGAGCGCGCGACCTGGCACGCGGCCCTGCAGGCCGGCGAGTACCGGATGTCCACGCGCGGCGTCACGCTGGACGAGCAGGGCTTCATCCACTGCTCGCTGCGTGACCAGCTGCGCGGTGTCGCGGAGTTCCTCTACGGCAGCGCCGGTGACGAGTCAGCCGGAGACCTGGTCGTGCTTGTCATCGACAGCGACCGTGTGCCCGCCGGCGTCCGATTCGAGGCCCCGGAGCCCGGTGCCGCCGAGTTCCCGCACATCTACGGCCCGATCCCGGTCAGCGCGGTGACGGATGTGGTTGCCGTGACCAGGGACGGCACCGGCCGGCTGGTCCTGCCGGAGTGACGGCGACGGACGGCCTACCGCTGCCAGCGGATAGCTGCGAGCCGGCTGGCTGAGACGTAGCCGTTGTCGGTGAACCACCGCGCGGAGTCCTCGATAGCCAGCCGGGCCGGCCGCGACTTGTGCCCGATCTCGGCCCGGGCGCGGTCGTCACTGAAGACCATCTTGGTCGTGGCCATCCGCGCGCCCTCAAGCGGCACGTGCGGCTCCCGGTGCAGCAGCTGACCCTCGACGAAACTGGAGGCCAGGCCAGCAGCGACCACGACCTGACGCGGCACCCGGATGCGGGGCATGGGCAGGCCCGAGCAGTCAGCCAGCGCCTGCAGCAGCTCGCGCATCGTCATGTTCTCGCCGCCGAGAATGTAGCTGCGCCCCTGCCGCCCGTGCTCCAGCGCGGCCACGTGGCCGCGCGCCAGGTCATCGACGTGGCACACGTTCAGGGCGGTGTCCACGAAGCCCGGCATCTTGCCGTTGAGGAAGTCGACCACCACCTTGCCGGTGGGCGTCGGGGCCAGATCACCGGGACCAAGCGGGAACGTCGGCATCGCAATCGTCACGTTGAGTCCCTGCCCGGCTGCCCGGAGCACCTCATGCTCCGCCGCGAACTTGGTCCGCTTGTAGCTGCCGAACAGGTGCCCGACGTCGGCATAGGACGTCTCGTCGGCCAGGCGGCCCTTGCCGGTCCCGTCGAGACCGAGAACGCCGACAGTGGAGGTGTAGACCAGGCGCTCGGCGCCCGCCGCAAGGACAGCGTCGATCACGTTCAGCGTGCCGCCGACGTTGACCTCGTGAAAGATCCGGGGGTCGCGGGCCCAGAGACGGTAGATCGCGGCCAGATGGAACACGTACCGCGCGCCCGCCACCGCGGACCGGACCGCGCCGGCGTCGCGGATGTCGAGCAGGGCCCGCTCGACGTCGAGGCCGCGGAGGTTCGCATCGTTCCCGCCGGGCTCGGTAACCGCGACGACCCTGGCTCCCTTCGCCAGCACCGCCCTGGTAACAGCCGAGCCGATGAAGCCGGCGGCACCGGTGATGACCACCCGGTCGCCGGGCTCGATCGGGGCCACTGCGGGCATGTAGCCGGCGTCGGCGCCTGCCGGTGCGGGCGCGGCCGCTGCAGGCGCGGCCAGTGCAGGGCCGGCCGGCCGGCCGCGGACGCCGTCGAGAGTTGCGGCCCTGGCCGGAAGCCGGGCGCCCGTCCGCTGGCCGGCATCGGCGGCCGGCCCTAGCACGGGGTGCGGGCTCGCGATGCTGCGCTCGGACTTGCGCCGCATGGCGCCGCGGGCCATGGTGCGGCCGAACTCAAGCGTGAGCCCGGAGCCGCGGTGCGCGTCGGCCATGACGTCATCCAGCGCCTGAACGAAGTAGTCGACTTCCTCCGGGCCCGCGATCAGCGGCGGCAGCAGCTTGATGATGTTCACGTTGTCGGCCGCGACCTGCGTGATGATCCGGTGCCGGTGGAACAGCGGCACGACGACAGTCTGCGAGAACATGCCGGTACGCAGGCGCTCGAGCCGCCGGAACCGGCGGCCGGAGGAGCCGCCTTCCGGCTCGCCGAACTCGATGCCGACCATCAGGCCGAGCCCGCGGATGTCCTGGATCAGGTCGTACTTCTCCATGAGGCCGCGCAGCTTGTCCTGCAGGTCGGCGCCGGTGCTCTCGGCCCGGCCGACGATGTCCTCGTCGTCGAACGCGGTCAGCGTCGCCAGGCCGGCCACCATCGCGAGCTGGTTGCGCCCGAAGGTCGTGGAGTGCTTGAGCGCGTCCTCCATGGAGTCGTAGACGCTGGCGAAGATGTTCTCTGTCGTCAGCATGGCCCCGATCGGCACGTAACCGCCTGACAGCGCCTTGGAGACCGTGATGATGTCGGGCTCAAGTCCCCAGTGCTCGTGGCAGAAGAACCGGCCGCTGCGGCCGAGCCCGGTCTGCACCTCGTCGGTGACCAGGAGGGTCCCGTGCCGGCGGCACAGCTGCTGGGCGGCGCGCCAGTACTCGGGTGTCGCGCAGTACACGCCCTTGCCCTGGATCGGCTCGACGATGAACGCGGCCACGTCGTTCCCGCGCAGCTGCTGCTCCAGGGCGTCGAGGTCGCCGAACGGGACCGCCGCGGTCTCGAGCAGCGTGCCGAATCCCTTGCGGAACTCCCGGCCGCCATTGAGCGCCAGGGCTCCCGTCGTCAGGCCGTGGAAGGCGTGCTCGGCGTACAGGATCCTCGAGCGCCGGGTCGAGTGCCGCGCGAACTTGATGGCAGCCTCGACGGACTCCGCGCCGGAGTTGCAGAAGAAGACCCGGCTGATGCCCGGGTGAGTACGGGCGACGAGCTGCTCGGCCAGCAGGCCGGGGAGCAGCGCGCAGTCCATCTGGACCATGTTGGGCAGGTCCAGGTCGAGTGCCTGGTGCAGGGCCGCCTTGACCGCCGGGTGGCTGCGGCCGAGGGCATAAACCCCGAATCCGGACAGAAAGTCGAGGTACTGCTTCCCGGCGTCGTCGTAAAGGTAACTGCCCTCGCCGCGGACGTAGTTACGGTCGAACCCGAGAGTCCTGATCGTCCTGGCGAGCTGGGGGTTCATGTACCGCTCGTGCAGGGCGAAGTTCTCCCCGGACCGCTCCGCGAACGTGCGGGCAACATCGAAGGGCATGCTTCTCCTCGCGCTGAATCGCTCTTTATCGATTGTCACCAGGTGTGTCACCAGTGATAAACCGCCCCCGTAGTCGACCATCTTCGCGCACGCGGATACAAATTGACCCCGCAACTGGCCGAAGTAAGACCCGCTGCCGGGTGCGGACGGGGCGCCTTCCTCCGGCTTAGCTGCCGCCCATATCAAGCTCAGCGTCCGGCTGCGGGTCGCCTGAGCGCATCGTGCCGGGGGGCGCGGATGATCCGAGGAGGGTGGCCGCCTGCTGCTGGCTGAGCGCGCGGCCGGCGGCCAGCTCGGCGTCCCACTCCTCGCGTGCGATGGCCGCGCGGGCGGGAGCGAGGAACCGCTCGAGCAGGTCAGCCTGCTTTAGCGGTATGCCGGTCTTCTCCCGGATGGCTTCGGCGGCGCCGACCCGGCGGGCCGCACGCAAGCCCTCGTTGAGCTGCGCTTCGGCGGCGGCCGACAGTTCCAGGGTTGTGGCCAGCAATTCGGGGTCGCCGCAGCTGGCAACGTAGTCGGACATATCGGCCAGCAGTTCTCGAGCCTGGCGGGCACGGCCCGCCCTGAGGCTGACCCCTGCCAGTGATTGCTGGTCTAGCGCCACGCCCAGCATGTCTCCCTGCCTCCGGTCGATCGCGAGCGCCTCCTGCAGCACGTCCGTGGCGCGGTCGAAGTTGCCCTCATCGCTTTCCAGCTGGCCAAGGTTCGTCAGGGCCGCGGCGAGCCGCATGTCGCTGCCGACCTCGCGGGCGATGGCGGCGCTGTCCTCCAGCAGGGCTCGTGCGCCGTCCGGGTCGCCGAGATAATGATGGGTGATGCCGAGGCTGTTGAGTTCTCGCGCCTGCTGGTCCCGGTCGCCCAGGTCGCGCCAGATCGCCAGGCTGCGCTCCAGCAGCCGCACCGAGGTCTGCGGCTCGCCCTGCTGCTGCAGCAGCACGCCGAGCCAGTGCGCTAGCTGGGCCAGCGGCGCCCCACCGTCCTCGGCGGCCAGGTCGACGGCCCGCTCCAGCCACCGCCGACCCTCGGCAGCGTAGCCATGCCGGTACCAGAAATAGGCCAGCGCCTGGACCAGCCGCCGCCCGATAGCCGCCCGCTCGCGGTCCGGGGGCGCCGGGTCGGCGGCCGTGGTGCCCAGCGACCAGGCCAGCGCCGCGCGCAGGTTGTCATGCTCGGCTTCCAGCCAGTCCAGCGCCGCCAGGTGCGCCGGGCCCGAGCCGCGCATCTGCTCGTCCGCCCGCTCCGCGACACCCGCGTAATGCCGGGCATGACGGCGGCCGGCGTCGTCCAGGTCCCCGGCCTCCTGCAGGCGCTCCAGGGCGTAGTCGCGGATCGTCTCCAGCATGCTCACCCGCGGCTCGCCGTCGGCGCCATCAGTCACCGTGATCAGACTGACGTCCAGCAGTCCGGAGACCAGCTCCAGCGGATCGGCCCCGGTCGACTCGCCGGGCCCGGCTGCGACGACCGCCGCCAGCGCGTCCAGGTCGCAGCCCCCGGCGAACACCCCGGCGCGGCGAAATGCGACGGCCAGTTCGGGCTCCAGCAGGTCGTAGCTCCAGGCGATGGTGGTTCGCAGTCTCTGCTGCCGCGATGGCTGGCCGGTGTCGACGGCGGCCAGGTCGAGGGTGCGGCCCAGGCGGGCCAGCAGAGCGTGGGGCGACAGGAGCCGGAGCCGGGACGCGGCCAGCTCAATCGCCAGCGGCAGCCCGTCCAGGCGCCGGCAGATGGCAGCGATATCAGCAGCATTGCCCTCGCTGACGCTGAAGCCCGGCCGGACCAGGCCGGCCTGCTGGACGAACAGCCGGGCCGCACCGCAGCCCGCCACTTCCTCCACCCCCGCCTCCGCGGGAACCCGCAGCGGCGGCACCGGCAGCTCACGCTCACCCGCCAGGTGCAGCGGCCGCCGGGAGGAGGCCAGCACCACGACGCCGGGGGCCGCCGCACACAGCGCGGCCACTACCCCGGCCGCACCGTGCAACTGCTCCAGGTTGTCCAGCACGAGCAGCGCCCGCCGGTCACTCAGATAGCCGGTCACGGCGTCTGGCCCGTGGGCGCCGACGTCGAGGCTCTCGGCGATTGCCTTCCACATCACCTCGCCGTCGCGGACTGTCGCCAGCGGGACGAAGAACACGCCGTGCGCGAACGCCTGATCCAGCGACGCGGCGGCCGCGAGTGCCAGCCGTGTTTTGCCGACCCCGCCGGGGCCGGTAAGCGTCACCACCCGGACTTCCGGCCGGGTGAGCGCAGCGCGGACCTGCTCCAGGTCGCGTTCGCGGCCGACCAGCGGTGTCAGCGGCACCGGCAGCCGGGACCGGGCGCCCAGGCTCTTCAACGGCGCGAACAGCTCCGGCAGGCCCGGAACCAGGAGCTGGTAGATCCGTTCCGGCGCCTCGATGTCCTTAAGCCGGTGCCAGCCCAGATCCCGCGCCGACACCCCGGCCGGCAGCCGCGACTGCGCCAGCTGCCAGGTCGCATCCGAGAGCACCACCTGGCCACCGTGCGCGGCCGCCGCAATCCGCGCCGCCCGGTGCACGTCCAGGCCGACATAACCGTCCTCGTGCCGGGTCGGCTCCCCGGAGTGCAGGCCCATCCGGACCCGGACCGGCACGCCCTCGGGCCAGTCGTGGCCGAGCAGCGCCCGCTGCGCCTCGACGCAGCAGCTAGCCGCGTTGCCGGCGGACTCGAACACCACGAAGAAGCTGTCCCCCTCGGTCCCCAGCTCCCGGCCGCGGCAACCGCTGATGGCTTCGCGCATGATCGCTCGCTGAGCAGACAAGGCTTCCCCGTACCGGTCACCGAGCCGGTTCAGCAGCGTGGTCGACCCCTCGATGTCGCTGAAGAGCATCGTGATCGTCCCGCCGGGCAGTTCCCCCACCCCCCGATTATCACCGCGGCACGCGGCCTGGCGAAGGCCAGATGAACATGTAAGGGAAGGATCGCCGGCCCTGCGGACGGCTAGCGGAAGTCCCGGCTGCGGGCGGCGGCGACCACCCTGAGCCGCTCCAGCCGCGTGGCCAGCAGGCTCACCGCCCCGTCCAGCCGCTCGACTCTGCCGTGGATGAGCAGCGCGTTGGCGTCCACGCCGATCCTGCGGAAGCGCTGCCACACATCCGGCGGGCAGATGATGTTGGCCATCCCGCTCTCGTCCTCCAGGCTGAGAAAGACCACGCCGCGCGCGGTTCCCGGCTGCTGGCGGTGCGTGACCAGGCCGCCGACGAGCACGTTCCTGCCATTCTCCGCCGAGGTCAGCCGATCGGCGGGCAGGACCCCGCGCTCGTCGAGCAGCGCCCTGATGTGCTCGATCGGGTGCGTTCCGTACGTGCCGGTCGCCCACAGATCGGCGAACGTCTCCTCCGCGGCCGTCATTGCCGGCAGCGGCGGCGCCGTCATGCCCAGCGTCGTGCCCGGCAGCTGGTCAGCCCTGATGGTGGCCGCGGCGCCGGCCGCCCACAGCGCCTCGCGCCTGGTCACGCCGAAGCAGCCGAAGGCGCCGCCCAGCGCCAGCGCCTCCAGCGCGGCCACCGGGACGGTGGTACGCCGGGCAAAGTCCTCCAGGTCCGCGTAGGGCTGACCGGCGACGATCTCCTCGGCGGCCCGGGTGCCGAGATTGCGCACCTCGGACAGTCCCAGCCGGATGACCGGCTGGCCTGCCACCGGCAGTCCCCCGGCGGGCGGATCGAGTGTGACGGTCGCGCCGGCGACGGCATCCTCGTTCTTCTCCAGGGTCGCCAGCACGCCGCTGGCATTCACGTCCACGCCGCGTACCGTGACGCCGTGCCGGCGCACGTCCCCGATCAGGCTGGCGGGCGCGTAGAAGCCCATCGGCTGGGCCCGCAGCAGCGCCGCGGTGAAGGCCGCCGGGTAGTAGCACTTCAGCCAGGCGCTGGCGTAGACCAGGTAGGCAAAGCTGATCGCGTGCGACTCCGGGAAGCCGTAGCTGGAGAACGCCAGGATCTTGACGTAGATATCCTCGGCGACTTCCAGCGAGATGCCGCGCTCAGTCATCCCGGCCAGCAGCCGCTCGCGCAGCTCCTCAATCCGCTCCGGGGCGCGCTTGGAGCTCATCGCCTGGCGCAGCCGGTCAGCCTCGGTCGGGCTGAACCCGGCACAGTCGATGGCGATCTGCATCATCTGCTCCTGGAACAGCGGGACGCCGAGCGTCTTGCCCAGCGCATGCTCCATCAGCGGATGCGGCAGGTCAGGCTGCTCATCACCGTGCCGCCGCCGCATGTAGGGGTGCACCGAGCCACCCTGGATCGGGCCGGGCCGGATCAGCGCCACCTCCACGACCAGGTCGTAGAACTTCTCCGGCCGCAGTCGCGGCAGTGTCGCCATCTGCGCCCGCGACTCGACCTGGAACACCCCGACGGTGTCGGCCTTCTGCAGCATCGCGTAGACGCCGGGATCCTCCTGCGGGATCGAGGCCAGCGTCCAGCGCGCCCCGTGCGCTTGCTCCACCAGCTCAAAGCAGTCCCGCAGCGCGGTCAGCATGCCGAGCCCGAGCAGGTCGAACTTGACCAGCCCGGCGTAGGCGCAGTCGTCCTTGTCCCACTGCAGCACGCTGCGGTTCGGCATCCGCGCCCACTCCACCGGGCACACCTCCCCCACCGGCCGGTCGCAGATCACCATCCCCCCGGAGTGGATGCCGAGGTGCCGCGGCAGCCGCTGCATCCGCCCGGCCAGGTCGACCACCGCATCGGGCACGCCGGCGTCCGGCGGAACCGGCTGGCCGGGCCCGTACTGGCGCGGCCCTACCTGCCGGGACCACTCGTTCTGCTGCTCCGGCTCGTAGCCGAGCGCCCGCCCGGCATCCCGGATGGCCATCCGCGGCCGGTAGCTGATCACGTTGGCTACCTGGGCGGCGTTCTCCCGTCCGTAGCGCTGGTAGACGTGCTGGATGGCCTCCTCCCGACGCCGGTGCTCGATGTCCAGGTCAATGTCGGGAGGACCGTCCCGGCCCTCGGACAGGAACCGCTCGAACAGCAGCCCGTGCTGGACCGGGTCCACGCTGGTGATCCCGAGCGCGTAGCAGACTGCCGAGTTGGCCGCTGAGCCGCGGCCCTGGCACAGGATGCCCGCGTTCTCGCAGAACTCCACGATCTCGTGCACGATCAGGAAGTAACCGGGGAAGCCCAGCTGCTCGATCACGCTCAGCTCGCGGGAGATCTGCGCGTACGCGCCGCCGACGCGCTCGGCCTCCGGTGTCCCGTAGCGGCCGGGCGCCTTCCTGGTCACCAGCTCCCGCAGCCAGCTGGCCTCGGTGTGACCGTCCGGGACTCCGAAGTCCGGCAGTCTCGGCGCGATGACATGGAAGTCGAACGCGCAGGCGGCGGCCAGCTCGGCCGTCCGCTCGGCCGCGCCGGGATAGCGGCGGAGCCGGGCGGCCATCTCGTCGCCCGAGCGCAGGTAGCCGCCGCCGGACGCGGCCAGCCAGCCGTCCATCTCAGTCAGGCTGAACCGGGCCCTGATAGCTGCCAGCGCCTGCGCCAGCCTGGCGTCCTGGGGCGCGGCGTAGTGGACGTTCCCGGTGGCGATGGTGTCCAGGCCGGCCGCCGCCGCCAGCGCGGCCAGCGCATCGTTGCGCTCGTCATCAGCCGGCTGGTTGCCGACGGTGAGCTCGACCTTGACGTTGTCGTGTCCGAACGCGCTGGTCAGCCTGGTCAGCTCGCGCGCCGCGGCCTCGGGGCCGCCGGCCGCGAGCGCAGCCGGGACCGCACCCTTGCGGCATCCAGTCAGGATGACCCAGTGCCCGTCGTGCGCGCCGGCGAGCGCGGCCTCGTCGTAGAGCGGCAGCCCCTTCTCGCCGCCGGCCAGCTGCGCCGTGCTGATGATCTGGCAGAGCCGGCGGTAGCCCTCCGGATCGCGGGCGAGGACGAGCAGGTGCCGCCCCGCCGGGTCGGGAACGCCCGCGCGCACCGTCCCGGCCACCCGTCCTGACGCCGTCTGCGGCACCGCGCCCCGGCGCCGGGCCGTGCCGCCCGGCGCCTTGCGGGCCAGGTCGAGACTGAGCTCAGCGCCGAACACCGTGCCGAGCGCGATGCCGCTGTCCCTCAGCCGCGCCGCCGCCTGGGCGAACTGCGGCACCCCGTACATGCCGTCGTGATCGGTGATCGCCAGCGCGGACAGGCCGCGCGCCGCCGCCTCGCACACCAGGTCCGCCGGACTCGACGCGCCGTCAAGGAAGCTGTAGGACGAGTGGCAGTGCAGCTCCGCCCAGGGCGGTGCTTCCGCAGACAGTGCCGCCGCAGACAGTGCTCCCGCAGACAGTGCTCCCGCAGACAGTGCTCCCGCAGACAGGACGGGCAGGCGGGTTACCGGCCGCCGCGGCTCATCCCGCCCGGCATCCTCCCCCTCCGTCGCAGCCTGATCCGCCGCGGCGCCGGCATCCCGGCCAGCCGTCCCCCGGCTGCTGCCCGTGCCCCAGGACAGGCGGCGCTCGAACTCCCGCCATGGCACTGGCGGGTTATCCCATCCCATGCCGATGCCCTCCCCTGCTGCCGCTTGCCCGGCCCTCGGCCGTTCACCTCACTCGATCATCGTAACGACCCGCTCTGACATTCTGCCCACAGCATCGAAACTAAATTCGATACAGACCGCAGTCCCGGCAGCTGGGCCTTATGCGCTAATCATCATGATCTGACATGACTGACGCTGATATGCTGCGGCCTTCGCGATCCACCGACCGGGGGACCTTATGGCGCTGCAGCCAGGCAAGTTAGTGCTCTCTTCCGTGCCCGTCGCGGCCCTCGCCGCCGCCACGCTCGCCCTCGCCGGCTGCGGCGGCAGCTCCGCTGCCAGCAGCACGAACTCAGCTGGCGCTAGCGCCAGCAGCGCACCAGCCAGTTCCGCCGCGGCGTCGCCCACCGCCGCGACGACAGCCAGCGGCGAGCCCGCCGCGGCCCCGCCAGCCGGCTACCAGTGGGTTGGCATCACCGCCCAGCACATCTGGCTGGCAGTGCCGGATTCCTGGGTCGTACTCAACCTCAACTCGCTGTCGGTGCAGCAGGCGATGGACCGCGTCAAGCTCAAGGGGAGCTCCGCCGCCCAGCTCCGCGCAGACATCCAGAACCTCAAGCAGGACCACGCGCTCATGGTGATGGACACCGCGTCGGTCGCCACCTCGCCGAACAAGTTCGCGACGAACATCAACACGTTCTGCGCGACGGCTCCGATCAAGCCGGGGCCGGGGGCAGCCAGCGCCATCGAGTCGGGCATTAAGACCGAGTACACCAAGATCGGCGGGCGTGTCATCTCCATGCACGCCATCACCGACACCTCCGCCGCGGTGATCGTCAAGATCGAGGTGGACCTGCAGAGCGCGAGTGGCATAACCGCGCACGAGCTTCAGTACGTCGACCTGACCAGCAGCGGCCAGGTCTGCTACACCACGTTCACCACGGACCGGCCGGCGACGTTCTTCCCGCAGTTCGAGAAGATCGCCGCCACGATCCACACCAGCTAGCCGGGTAGCGCGTCATCGACGCCGGGTTAGTGGTGCCATAACCCCACCAGCCCGGCTTCCACCGTGAGCGAGCGAATGAGCGCGCGAGCGAGAGCGCAGCCGGCGTTACTGCGCGAGTTCCAGGATCGCGTTGGACTCGGCACTGGTCAGCTGCAGCGACGCGGCCGCGATGTTCTCCGCGACGTGGCCGGGCGAGCCCGAGCCAGGGATCGGGAGGATCTGCCGCGACCTGCCGAGCAGCCAGGCCAGCGCGATCTGCCGGGTGGTCACGCCGAGCCGGTGCGCCGCGTTGAGAACCGGCGGCAGCTCATCGGCTCCCTGGATCGGCGCCCACGGCAGGAACACGATGGACTCGGCGTCACACAGGTCGACCATCGCCTCCGATGACCTGTCGCCGAGGTTGTAGCGGTTCTGCACCGACACCACCGGGGTCAGCTTCTGCATCTCGCGGAGCTGGTCCTCCGACACATTCGAGACGCCGATGTGCCGGATCTTGCCCTCGTCGCGGAGCTCGACCAGCGCGCCGATCGACTCCGCCACCGGTACCTTCGGGTCAGGCCGGTGGAACTGGTACAGCGGGATCTGCTCCAGCCTCAGCCGGCGCAGGCTGCCCTCGCACGCCGCCCGCAGATGCTCGGGACGCCCGTCACTATCCCAGCGCCCGGGACCGGGCCGGACGAGGCCGCCCTTCGACGCGATCACCAGATCGTCGGGGTAGGGGTACAGCGTCTCGGCGATCAGTTCCTCGCTGACTTCCGGCCCGTAGGAATCGGCGGTGTCGATGAAGTTCACGCCCCGCTCCACCGCGGTCCGCAGTGCCGTCCTGGCGGTCTCCCGGTTCGACGGCGGCCCCCAGATACCGTCCCCGGTAATCCGCATGGCGCCGTACCCCATCCGGTTCACCGTGAGGTCTCCGCCGATGCTGATCGTTCCTGCTGCCGAAGCGTTCTCGCTCATGCGGGTCATCCTCCCTGCCCGCCGGCCGCAGCCCGCGCGCGGCGCGGCCCGGCTAGATAACGGGCGTCAACGGCCAGCGCGATCGCGCTGGCGCGTGGTGCTGGCACGATCCCAGCGTCACCAGCGGCTGCCCGTGCCGCCGGCAGGTATGCATGAAGCGGCCGGGGCCGCTATCCCGAGCCTAGATCACCGGCCCTGAGCACCGGGCCCCGCCAGCACCATGGCGAGCAGCTGCGCCGCGACCTCGCGGTATCGCGCCGGGTACAGGTGCGCCATGCACAGCGACCAGACGGCGCCCTCGAGCTCACGGGCCCGCACGAAAGGCACAAGCGTCATGACACCGGGAACGTGCCCGCCCGCCCTGGCCGCATACCCTCGCAGCGCGGCCTGCCCGGCATCAGGGTCCTGGTAGGCCCTGCTCAGCGTGGCCAGGTCCCACTCGACCGGACCCCGGCAGGTCTCCTCAAGATCAGTCCATACAAAGCCGCGCGCCGCCGTCCAGAGCAGATTCCCGGCGTGCGCGTCGCCGTGCAGCACGACAGGCGCGCTCCCGGCGCCAGCGAGGCCCGCGAGCACGCGGGCGTGCGCGGCCCGCAGCGCCGCGACCGTCTCCGGGTCGGCGACCGC
>Ga0302324_100020053_pt1 | contig 13102 bp, 10 predicted proteins | sample Palsa_T0_1_FD_201949 | JGI IMG/M metagenome (GOLD analysis project Ga0302324, IMG submission 201949) | Peat permafrost microbial communities from Stordalen Mire near Abisko, Sweden - Palsa_T0_1 | ecosystem: Environmental > Terrestrial > Soil > Palsa > Peat permafrost | place: Sweden: Abisko...
CCAGAAAATTCCAGGCGTTCTCCACCACCGGCAAATACGTCGCCTGATCCAGCACGCCGTTGTTCAGCCCCCACGCAAATCCATACAGGAAGAACGACGTGCCGCTGCTCTCCGGCCCAGCAAAGTCCGTTCCTCCCAGGTCCGCGTTCCAATATCCCCCCGGCTGTTGTCGCGACGCCAGCGCTTGCGCCATCGCCAGGTACGTGCTCAGGTATTCCGCATAGTGCGGGTCCGATTGCGGCAGCACCGACAGCACCTTCGCATGCACCGCGAACGCCCACCCGTTCCCCCGCGACCACAAGACGCTGGTGTTCACATACTGGCTGTCCTCCCACCACAGATTCGTCGCCGTGTCATACAGCCCCGCCCCTTGCGCGCCCTTCGCGTAACTGTACAGCGCGTACATCTTGGAAAAGTAGTTCGTGTTGTTGTTGATCAAGCCCAGGTTTACGAAGTCCGGCATGGACATGTTCACATAGTCTGGCTCGGTCCATTCGTTGTCCACCGTGCTGTTCACCATCCCCGAGATGCTCTCCGTGATCCCGGTTAAATCCGACGCCGTATTGCTCAGCTGGTACAGACGAATGTAAACCTGTCCGGCGGCCTGGTAATCCGGATTGGTCGTCGTATTGCCGCCGGGACCTTCCCCGCAGGATGAGCTGCACAGGCTATAGCTGTTCTGCGTGGCCCAGGTCTGCGCAAAGGTTAGATAATTGGCCTGTCCGGTGGCGTCGTACGCCGCCAGATCGCCGGTAAAGTAAGTCGCTTCGGTCCAGTCGGCATTGCCCGGCGTGTTGTGAGCGATCCAATAATTGTTCACCGTCTCGATGGCGGACACCACCTGCGCGCTGGTGGGCAGAGCGGATGCCGATGGCGGTTGCACGGTGAAGAGCGCGCCGTTGCTGGCGACTCCTCCAACAGTGACGACCACGCTGCCCGAAGAAGCTCCGATCGGCACCGTTGCCACAATGCTAGAAGCGCTCCAGCTGGTCACTGCTGCCGCCGTCCCGTTGAAGCTGACTGTGCCCGCGGTTCCGAAGTTCGCGCCTGCAATGGTGACCGAGGCGCCCACCAAGCCTGAGGTCGGAGTTAAGCTGGCTATGCTCGGGGCCACCGCAGGCACGGTGAATCTCACACCATTGCTGGCGCGGTCTTCCACGGTCACCACCACGTTCCCTGTTGTCGCTCCGGCCGGCACGGGTGCCACGATGCCCGTCTCGGTCCAACTGCTCACAATCGTTGTCGTCCCGTTGAATTTGACCGTGCTCGCCGCCTGCGTCGAGCCGAAATTCGTCCCTGTGATCGTCACTAGCGTGCCGATTGGCCCGCTCGCCGGGTTCAGGGTCGTAATCCTCGGCCGCCTTCTTTGGGCCGCGGCACCCTTCGTGGGTAGGAGGACTGCTCCGAGTAAGAAGAGCACGACGAGGGATTGGCAAACCACGCTTCGGGACGGCGACGCGAGGGGGCTTGCAAGGCGGCTCAACATGAAGGGCGCTCCTTCTGACGGACCAAGCTATTCAGTTCTAATCGCAGGGTCGATTTCTGGCCGCACACAGCTGTTTGGCAACTGTGTTTCCATTTTCGGAGACGTTCACAAAGGAACTCTACTGTACTGAGGTGCAGGTGGGGACAAGTGTCAACGGGGCGATGGCCATCAAGCGGCAGGCAATGCCCCCGGAAGGGCGTGGAAAATCAAAGCGAAAGGCGGAGGGTAACGCCATGGAAATCGGAAGCGTGGTTGCCAAATCGGAAGCCAAAGAGAAGTTGTAAGATGCAAATATATTGAATTTTTCATTCGCAGACAGACTGAATCGTTCGTGTGAGAACTCAGATTTGGCGCGATTTTGTAGCGCCCGCCTTTAGGCAGGCACTTTGGAATCACTCAGATGCCCGCCTGAAGGCGGCCGCTACGTGGAGTCAAGGAGGGTAGGAGGCTGGATGGAAAGTCGCGTGGCAGTCATTCAAGCGGAGAGCATCGCTCCCCAGGGCCTCTGGCGCGTGGTCGCGGCCTCTGCCGCGGGGACGATGATCGAGTGGTATGATTTTTATATTTTCGGCAGCTTGGCCGCGGTCCTTTCGCTGAAGTTCTATCCTCCGGGAAACGATACTTTTGCTTACATTACCTATCTGGCCACTTTTGCGGTGGGATTCGTGGTGCGGCCCTTCGGGGCTTTATTCTTCGGCCGGATCGGCGATCTGGTCGGGCGCAAGTACGCCTTCATCGCGACGCTCACGATCATGGGCGGAGCTACGGCGCTGACCGGTTTGCTGCCCACCTTTCAGACGGCGGGCTGGTTCGCGCCGATTGCCCTGATTGCCATCCGCGTCTTGCAAGGGCTGGCGGTGGGCGGCGAATACGGCGGAGCGGCCGTGTACGTGGCCGAACATGTTCCGGATCGCCGGCGAGGTTTTTATACCAGCTTCATCCAGGTCACGGCGCTGTTGGGCCTGTTCGTCTCTCTGCTGGTGATCTTGCTGGTGCAGCAGACGATGAGCAAAGAAGCGTTCAGCGCCTGGGGCTGGCGGATTCCCTTCCTATTGTCGCTCCTGCTGGTATTGGTCTCCTTCTATGTCCGGTTGAAGATGAAGGAGTCGCCGATTTTTTCGCAAATGAAGGCCGACGGGAGGAGTTCCACGCAGCCCTTGACGGATGCATTTGCAAGTTGGAAGAAGATGAAATTAATGCTGTTAGTACTGTTTGGCGCGACCGCAGGCCAGGGCGTCATGGCCTACACGGGCCAGTTTTATTCCCTGTTTTATATGCAGACGATTCTCAAGGTGAATCAGATTACCGCGAGCATCATCGTCGCGCTGGCCCTGCTGGTTGCCATGCCGCTCCTAACCGTCTTCGGCGCCCTGTCAGACCGGATCGGACGCAAACGCTTGATGATGGCCGGGTGCTTGCTCGCGGCTGTCACCTACATCCCCGTTTACAAAGCGATGGAAAAGGCGGCGGGAAATAACGTGGTCACAGTGATGTCGACTCGCAACAGCGTCACCGGCGCGATTAACCTGACGCCGATGACACTCGATCCCGACACGCTCGAGCGGATTCCCGCGAAAGAAGCGCCGAACCCGAATGTGCCCCTGCTCGTGTTTCTCGTGCTTTTGCAAATGGCCTTCTTCTCCATGATCTACGGACCGATTGCCGCTTTTCTGGTGGAGGCATTTCCGGCGAAAGTTCGTTACACCTCGCTGTCCTTGCCCTATCACATTGGCAACGGCGTGCTGGGTGGCATCCTGCCCCTGGTGGGGCTTTCCATCTGCGCGGCCACCGGCAATATTTATGCCGGGCTTTATTACCCCATCGCCGTGGCGGGGCTCTGCTTCGTGGTGGGGAGTTTGTTCCTGAAGGAAACTCACGCCACGCGCATCTGGGACGAAGTGACGGAAGAGTAGGACGGGCTTCAGCCTGTCGGTTTTCTTGTTTGCGAAGGATCAGAAAACCTGACAGGCTGAAGCCCGTCCTACAAAAACCTGCCTACGGTCCGATCGTACTGTTACTTCGCCCACAAATTTCTTGCGTTGCGCATGGAAAGAGCATTAGGATGCGCGTACTAATCGTCCCCAACGGAAATTCGGATCGTACGCTGCGGGTTGGGTACCTGCGGCCGGCCCTGTGCACGTAACAATAAAAAAAGGGAGGCGTTTATGAGAGGGAGTCAGGATCGCATTATTACCAGCCATGTTGGCAGCTTGCCGCGCCCCGACGATTTGATCGAGGCGAATCGCAAGCGCGAGGATGGCGAATCCGTTGACCAGCAGGGGTTCCAGGGACTGCTGCAAACCGCGGTGAATAACGTGGTGCGCCGCGAGAAAGAGACAGGCATCGATGTGCCGAACGACGGCGAGTTCGGCAAGTCCATGGGGCACGCGGTCAATTACGGTGCTTGGCTCGGCTACGCTTTCCGGCGTTTGAGCGGCTATGAGATCGAGAAACAACTGGAGGCCCCGCCGCGGCCCACGAATCCGGGCGACCTGAAAAGCGCTGGCTTCGCGGCGCGCCGCGACCGCACGAAATTCGCCGCCGCCTACAACGATCCCATTGCGGGCATCACCACCGGGGTTCGAAGATTCGTGCAGCCGGTTTGCGTCGGCCCGGTCAAGTATATCGGCCAGGACGCGATCCAGGCGGATATCGCGCGTCTGAAGGCGGCTCTCAAAGCGAACGGCGTGGAAGAAGGGTTCATGACCGCGATCGCGCCCGGCGAAGCGGCGCGGTTCGGCAACCTTTATTACAAAACCGACGAGGAATGCTTGTTCGCCTGCGCCGATGCCATGCGCGAGGAATATAAAGCGATCGTCGATGCCGGGCTGATCCTGCAGCTCGACGATCCCGGCGTCGCCGAGCTTTGGGACGAATTCGTGCCCGAACCTAGCGTCGAGGCCTACAAGCGCTTCATCATGGTCCGCATCGATGCGCTCAACCAATCGATCAAAGGCTTGCCCGAGGATCGCATCCGATTCCATCTTTGCTGGGGAAGCTGGCATGGTCCCCACGTCACCGACCTGCCGATGCGCGACCTCATCGACGTGATGCTGGCCGTGAAGGCCGGGGCCTACTTATTCGAGGCGGGCAACGTGCGCCACGAACACGAGTGGGAAGTGTGGCAGAACGTGAAACTGCCGGCGCACAAATACATCCTGCCGGGCGTGGTGAGCCACGCGACCAACGTGGTCGAGCATCCCGATCTCGTGGCACAGAGGATCATGCGCTTCACCGACATCGTGGGCCGCGAGCGAGTGATCGCTTCGACCGATTGCGGGTTGGGCGGGCGCATTCATCCTGACATCGCATGGGCCAAGCTGGATGCGCTCGCACAAGGCGCGCGCGTGGCCACCCGGAAGCTCTGGGGAGCGGCCGCGAAGAGCGCTTGAGCGTGAGAAAGTGCCGCTTTTGCGGCGTATTGCGACTGCGGAAAAAATAGCCCCTTTTGTCATTCCGAGCGAAGCGAGGAATCTCGCCTGGGTTTAAGCCCGGGAAAAGAAAGAGAGATTCCTCGCTCCGCTCGGAATGACAAAAGGACGGGGCGCTGGCGCCTTGCAATGCATGGCGTTGCTACTCGTCTGCCATGCGTTCGAGCTGCCAGTGCCAGTCGAGCTGGCGCACGATCTGCGGATTTTCGCGCCAGTTCTTCAGCACTTTCACGTACAGCTCGAGGAATATTTTTGTGTCCAGGATGGTTTCCAGTTCCTTGCGCGCGGCGGTGCCGATTTTTTTTAGTATAGCGCCGCCGCTGCCAATCAGAATTCCTTTTTGCCCTTCGCGGTCGACGTAAATCGTGGCGCGGATGCGGATCAATTTTTCGGTTTCCTCGAAGGCATCGCAAATGACGGCGACGGCGTGCGGCACTTCCTGCGTCGTCGCATCCATGGCCTTTTCGCGCACGATTTCCGCCGCGAGGAAACGTTCCGGTTGGTCCGTATATTGGTCGACCGGAAATTGCGGCGCGCCTGTGGGCAGATATTCGATGAGTTTTTCCAGGGCGCGATCGACGCCGTCGCCCTTCAGCGCGGAGATGGGAATGATCTCGTCGAATTTTCCCGATTTCGAGAGCGTTTCGATTTGAGGGAGCAGCTCGGTTTTGGGGACGCGGTCGATTTTGTTGAGCAAAAGGAAACGCGTGCCTTCAAAACGCTGCACGCGCTCGACGGCGCGACGGTCTCCCTGGCCGAATTCTTCGCTCGCATCCAGCAGCAGCGCTACGATGTCCACGCCATCGATCGCGGATTCCACTTCCCCCATCATTTGTTTGCCAAGCGCGGATTCCGGGCGATGCATGCCCGGCGTATCGATCAAGACGATCTGCGCGTTTTCGCGATTCACGATGCCCTGAATGCGATTCCGCGTGGTTTGCGGGCGCGGTGTGACGATCGCCACTTTTTCTCCGACTAGTCGGTTCACGAGCGTCGATTTCCCGGCGTTCGGCCTGCCTACGACCGCGACATATCCTGATTTAAAATTCTGCGCCATGCTCGCATGATACCCCTCGGGGCGCGGAATAACATTGTCCGAATCGCGGGGCGTCACCCGATTCAGGGCCGGCGGACCGCATGTGTCGCTCCTCCGGGGCTTGCACATTCCGGTGTGGACGCTTTTCCACCGCTTGCGCGGTGGACTACGATGTGCCGTCCCTCCGGGACTTCCTGCGATCCACGATTAGGAAAATGGCGCATTGCAAAGGCGCGTCCAGAGCGGACCAATCGCGTGTTACACTTTTGCGGCTCGGCAATTTTTTGGGCAACACCCGTCATTCGCTGGAACGCTCGCAATTCAGTGAAAACTAAATTTCCGGAGAGACTCGGATGCCCGCTACGCCTCACACGGAACATCACTTCACCGCGCCGGAATCGGTGCGCGACGTTGTTATTGGGATGTCGGACGGGCTGACGGTGCCGTTTGCGCTGGCGGCGGGGATTTCTGGAGCCATCGCCACGAATCCGCACGCTTCTACTCTGGTGGTTACGGCGGGGTTTGCGGAAATCGCGGCGGGATCGATCGCCATGGGGCTGGGCGGGTATCTTGCGGCGAAGACGGACCAGGAACATTACGCTTCCGAGCGCGAGCGGGAAGTGCGCGAAATTGTGGAGTTGCGCGACGTGGAGGTCGAAGAGGTCGCCAAAGTGTTTCGCGATTACGGGCTGACGGAAACAGAAATGGCTCCGGTGGTGAATGCGATTACCGGGAACGAAAAAGCGTGGGTGGATTTTATGATGCGATTCGAGCTGGGGCTTGAGGAGCCGCAGCCGAAACGCGCGCGGACCAGCGCGCTGACGATTGCGGCGTCTTACGTCGTCGGCGGGCTGATTCCGCTCGCGCCGTACATCTTGCTTTCCGACGTGCAGAAGGGGCTTTATTTTTCGGTGGGGGTGACGCTGCTGGCGCTGGCTGTCTTCGGTTGGGTCAAGGGGCAATTTACGGGGATCAGTCCCCTCAAGGGCGCGCTGCAGACGGTCGTGATCGGGGGACTTGCGGCTACGGCAGCGTTTACGATCGCCAAGCTCATTAGTTAGGCGTCACGGTAGGACGGGCTTCAGCCTGTCGCCTTTGACTTTTTAATTTGGAGGTAGGCATTCCGAAAAGCAGACAGGCTGAAGCCCGTCCTACTCAGTCGGCAACCACCGCAGCGGGCAGGCGACGCCCTCTCACCCGCAACACCTTGCGCTGATTGGCTTCCAGGATCTCGAAGCGCAGGCCGCCGTAATCGAGATGTTCTCCCGCGGCGGGCACGTGGCCAGCGATGTGATTGAGCAGGCCGCCGATAGTCGTCGCCGATTCCTCTCCGCTGACGTCCCATTCCACGCCGAATAGTTCCTGAACTTTTTCCACGGAGATGCTGCCGCGCAGGATCAGACTGCCGTCCGGCTCGCGCACGGCGTCAGGAGAGGGGACGCGGTCGTCCTCGCCAATCTCGCCGATAATTTCTTCCACCAAATCCTCGACTGTGACAATGCCGCCGACGGAACCGTATTCGTCAACGACGATGGCCATTTGCTGATTTCGCCGCTGCATTTCTTTCAGCAAGTCGGAGCCGTGCTTGGTTTCGGGAACGAAGAACGCGGGGCGCGCCAGTTCCCGCACGGTGCGCGTGGCGGCTTCGCTTTCGGGAATTTGCAGCAAATCGCGTGCGAACGCGATCCCCGTAATGTCGTCCAGCGTATCTTCATAAACGGGGATGCGTGAAAACTTGGTGTTGATGAGAACTTTGCGCAGGTCGGCCACTGTGGCGCCCGCGGGGATGGCGATCACTTCGGGACGCGGCGTCATGAATTCCAGGACGCGCTTGTCGCTGAACTCGACGACCTGCTCGATCATTTGCGCTTCGCCCGGATCGAGAATTCCCTCTTGTTCCGCGGCGTCCACGAGCGCCCCGATTCCCTCCTCGGGCGCGGGCGAATCGTCAGCGTGCTGATCGTCCGAGATGCGCGACAAAGAAACCGCCAGCTCGAGAACCACGCGGAACGGCCAGACAATCCACAGAAACGCGCGGATGACGAGCGCCAGTCGAATCAGCCAGCGCCCCTTTGTCCGCGCCAGCAAAAAATCCGGAATGAACTGGGAGAGCAAGAGCACTTCGACGAGCACATACACCAGCGCTTGCAGCAACGCGTCCCACGTGCCCGGCACAAAAACGATCACGCCGCGCGCGGTCTCTGCGGTGACCAGCACCAGCCACAGATTCGCGAGCAAGCGGAATCCGGTGGTGGCCCGCGCGCGCTCCAAGCCGAAGTGCGGCTCGATCGCGGCCTCGAAAAATTCCAGATGCTCGCGGACGCGGCCTTTGTGAACGCGGCCCAACTCGCGGTAGATGCGGTCGAGATAGGAAAAGATGATTAGGCCCACTCCGAGTGCTGAGACGGCGAGCACGTAGAGAAACGTCATCATCTGCCGGAAACTCCCAGGCGCTTTCGCAGGCGGCGTTCGAGGCGGTCCATTTCTCCGTGGTCGGATTCGTGGTCGAAGCCCGCGAGGTGGATCATGCCGTGGAGGATGAGGATGCGCATTTCCACCGGCAAGGAGCGCGAAAATCGGCGCGCGTTGCGACGGGCGGTTTCCGGCGAGATCGCGATGTCGCCGATATATTCGCCGCCTCGGCGCGGGCGCGCGCCATTCGCGGGAAAGGAAAGCACATCCGTGGGGCCTTGCTTTTTGCGATATGTTTCGTTCAAGCGCGCCATGTTTTCGTCGCTGATCAGCTGAATCGTTACGGAATCGGGCGCGAAGCCGAGCTCTTGACGGACGCGTTCGTGGAACTGCTGCAAGGGACGGATGGCCACGGGGACACGGCGCTGGCAGTTGACGATCATCGGGGTGTGGCGCAAAAACTTTAACACAGAGATCACAGAGAAATGAGCACGGAGAACACAGAGAAAATCCATCCGATCGCGCTAGCGAGGCTGCTTCGAGCGCTGGAGAACTCGGTTTTGGTTCGTGTAGCGCCCGCCTTCAGGCGGGCATTTGTCGAATCACACCAGATGCCCGCCTGAAGGCGGGCGCTACATGAGCCGGAGTGCAGCCGTGTGGTGCCGCCGTCGCTCAATTTGAATGAATCACGCGTCGCACGCCACAAGTCACGCTTTGTGCGGTTCGGGCTTGGCGTTGTCGCGAGAAGCGCTGCGACGAGCCTCGCCTCCTCCAAACTCCTCATACGCTTTAATGATCTGCTGCACAAGGTTGTGGCGAACTACGTCACGCTCGTCAAACTTGATAAAGGCGATGCCTTCGATTCGGCCGGTCACTTCCAGCGCTTCGACCAGGCCCGACTTTCGCCCGGCAGGTAAATCAACCTGGGTGACGTCGCCGGTGACCACCGCTTTCGAGTTGAATCCCAGGCGCGTGAGGAACATTTTCATTTGCTCGCTGGTCGTGTTTTGCGCTTCGTCCAGGATGACGAACGAATCGTTGAGCGTGCGGCCGCGCATGAAGGCCAGCGGCGCGACTTCCACGATTCCCTTTTCGAGGAAGCGCTCCAATTTGTCGGCATCCAGCATGTCGTACAGCGCGTCGTACAGCGGGCGCATGTACGGATCGATTTTTTGTTGCAGTGTGCCAGGAAGAAATCCGAGGCGCTCGCCCGCCTCGACGGCGGGGCGCGCCAGGATGATGCGATCCACTTGCTTGGTGAGCAGGGCGGAGACCGCCATGGCCACGGCCAGATACGTTTTTCCGGTGCCGCCGGGACCGACGGCGAACGCCATGTCATGCTTCTCGATCGCTTCCATGTACTGGCGCTGATTGGTGCTTTTCGGCGTTACGTTTTTCTTGCCGAAAATACGCGGACGCGACGGCGCGCCGGGCTCGAGCACTTGGCGCAGCGTGGTGTTGGAATCTTGCGTGGCCACTTTGATCATGGCCTTCACGTCGCCATGGCTCATGCGGCGACCCTCGCGGATCAATTGGTTATATTCCGTGACGAGCCGGACGGCGCGATCGACCTGGGCGGGATCGCCTTCGATGGCCAGGTGATCGTCATCCTTGAGTTCGGTGGAAACGTGCAGCGCGGATTCCAGCAATTTGACGTTTTCATCCAGCGTGCCAAAGAGGGACTCAACTCCACCTGCAATTTGTACGGTGCGTCGCATGGAAGATTCGGCCGGTAAGACATCAACTTACTACCAACCGATGGGGGATACACCTCCGACCTCGTGTGAAGGCAACTGAAAGCGTACTCGAAAGGGATCGAAGGGTCAAGAAATGGGACTTAAAGTGGAAAACCAAAGACAGCTTCAAGCAAGCGAGTGTCGGACAGATGCAAGTTTGTAGTTAGTCGCGACCGGCTCACGCGGCGATGCCGGCCATAAGGAACACGCCTCCCAACAGGAACAGACTCCAAGTCGAGTCTACTTATCGTCAGTCGGCAAAACGAGCGCATCCACTTCGTTCGTGGACACATTGACTCCCGTTCCCGAGGATTGCACGTCTCCTCCCACGAGAATCAGTTTGTTGCCGACAACTCCCGCCGCCAGGCCATGGCGGCTTACGGGCATCGACGGCAGGATCGACCACGAATCGCTCGCCGGGTCATAAGCTTCGACGGCTTTGAACGTGGCCATCATGTGCGGGTCCTGGAATTCTCCTCCGGCAATATAGATGCGCCCGTTGTACACGCCGTAGCCGAGCGCGCTGCGTGCCGTGGGCATGCGCGAGCGTGGGGAACTCCATTTGTCGGCGGCTGGATCGTACTCCTCGACCACGGAAACGTCGGTCGCTTCGGAAATGAATGCGGCGCCAACCCTTCCCCCGATCACGTAAATCTTTCCGTTCACCACGCCTATGGAGGTGTGATTGCGCGCAGTCGGCATGGGGCTTCGCTCGCGCCAGGTGTTGTCCGCAGGATCGTATTCCTCGACGGTGCCGACCGAATGTTGCGGCACATAAAAATCCATGGCGGTTTCGCTCGCACTGGGCAGAAGGTTGGCGCCGCCGATCACGTAGATCTTATTGCCCACCGCGGCGGCCACGGGTGAACCGCGCTTGGTCGGCATCGGCGCCAGCGCCTTCCAAGTATCGGCGGCCGGGTCGTACTCCCACGCGTTGTTGATCGGCACCCACGCCGGGGGACCTGACGTGGGGTACACGAATCCGCCGAACGCGTAAATTTTCCCATGATATTCGGTGAACGCGACGTGATGCGAAGGCAGCGCCATGGCCTGCTTTTTGGTCCAGTGATCCGAGGCGGGATCGTATTCGTAGACCAATCCTTTCGGCTTCCATACAGGGATGAAGCCGGCGAAGACATACATTTTTCCAGCGGCTGCCACGCCCAGGATTTCCTCCGCTGGCTCTGGAAATGGCGCGAGCTTTTCCCATTTGGGCTGCTGCGCGAGAAGAGGGGGCGCTGCCACGCTGAAAGAAAGCATCGCTACGGCCAATTGCAATCCGGTCAGGACAAACTTTTTGAAAATCATCGTCGACTCCCGCGTCATCGGATGGCGGTACTATACAACGGACGCGGGCTCAGTACATCCCCTTGCCGTATTTTTCGGGCCGGTGGAAGCGCGTTGTTTTTTATCAGAATCCGCCCCACGAGTTGTATCGCTAACGGATTAACCGCACGGACCGCGCCATTGTGACGGGCTATTTGGACTTGGGAGGAGGCGTGTTCGGGCCGCTCGGAGGACTTGGATTATTCGGGCCACTTGGTGGATTCGGATTGTTTGGACCGCTTGGAGGAGACGGATCGTTGGGGCCGCTCGGGGGATTCGGATTGTTCGGGCCGCTCGGAGGGTTTGGATTATTCGGACCATTTGGATCGCCCGGCGTATTAGGACCCGGGTTATTCGGCGGCGGTGAATTTTGTGCGCTGGAGAAAGCGCTCGGAGAATAGGCTGCTGCGCTGTTCGGCGCCACCGCGGCGAACACGCCCATAGCTACAAACGCCATCGTCCACCCGATTCTTCGAATCCGTTTCATCATCTCCTCGCGGTTTTGAGGCTAACGCCCGACGCAGAACGCTCCCATCGGGAGTTATGCGCAGGTTGGTTCAATTTAAGCTGTAGGGCCGCCTAGGACTTTCCAAATGATTCCCGAGCCGTCTCTACTGCCTCGCTGATTTTTTCCTGGCCGTGATCCATCGCGACCTTGACCTGACGGCGCGTGTTCCGAACCGATTTATTGGCTGTATCCACGCCATCCAGGCACTTGTTCGCAATCCACTGTCGAGTCTCTGCCCCGGATTTTGGAGCCAGAAGGATACTCATCGCGGCGCCGATCCCCGCTCCTACCATCAAGTAGGCCAATATCGAACTACCGTTGCTTTTTGAAGGTGTAGCATCCTGGTTATCAGATTCATTCTTCACAAATCCCCCTTGCGAGCCGGCGTTCCATGCTGCTCATTCTAAGAGTTCGAATACGTCTCCCAAGAAGGGCGCAAAACGCCTGAGCTTCAACTTACTTATCCTTTGGCTCGCTGTCTGTCCTAATATGCACACAAGGTGGTTGGTTCCTCCTCGCGAAGACTCTCCATTGCTGTCACGTTACTTTATTCAAGGGCCTGGATCTTCGGAGGCCAAGACCATCGAATCAAAATGAGAATGGCGGCGGCCCCCTGTTGCGTCCTCCTCATAGAATCTGGATTCTTACGAGAGTCGCGCGTTCGTTGACAAAGGGTTGCGGGTCCGCTAGTGTATTTTTATTGCAATCCATGCGAATAGGAGAAATGAATGGCGCAAGGCGCGGCTACCAAGGTAAAGAAGCGTAAGAAATCAGTCATCAAGCGGGCCAAGCAGTCCCGCATGCGCGCGGAAATCAATCGCGCGAATACGACCCGCGTGCGAGGGATTATGAAGAAGCTGCGGACAGCGATTGCCGCGAAGGATTCCGCGGCGGCGGGGACTTTGCTGCGTCCCACGCTCTCCGCGATTGACCGCGCGATCAGCAAAGGCGTGCTCGAGGAAAACACGGGCAACCGCTACAAATCGCGGCTGAGCGTGGCGGTCAACGGGTTGAGCGCCGCGGCAAAAGCGTAAGCGAGCGGATGGCTGGATTGAAACGATGCGCCCGGGGAATATTTCCCGGGCGCTTTTCTTTGCGTCGAATTTAGTAGGACGGGCTTCAGCCTGTCGGGTTTCTTCTTGCACAGCGCAAATTGCAAACCCGACA
>Ga0302324_100020054_pt1 | contig 13102 bp, 7 predicted proteins | sample Palsa_T0_1_FD_201949 | JGI IMG/M metagenome (GOLD analysis project Ga0302324, IMG submission 201949) | Peat permafrost microbial communities from Stordalen Mire near Abisko, Sweden - Palsa_T0_1 | ecosystem: Environmental > Terrestrial > Soil > Palsa > Peat permafrost | place: Sweden: Abisko...
GTTTTCGAGGCTACGCACGGCACGGCACCGAAGTACGCCAACCTCGACAAGGTCAACCCGGGCTCGGTGATCCTGTCGGGCGAAATGATGTTGCGCTACATGGGTTGGACCGAGGCTGCCGATGCGATCATCGGCGCCATGGACAAGACCATCGCGCAGCGCACGGTCACCTACGACTTCGCACGCTTGATGAAGGGCGCGACCGAGGTGAAGTGCAGCGAGTTCGCGGACAACTTGATCCGCAATTTGTAGCGCTTCAGCCCGCCTCGAAGGCGCGCTCGAGCGCCTGCGACAGGTCCGCGACCAGATCCTCGGCGTCCTCGATGCCGATCGACAGGCGCACGGTGCCCTGGCCGATGAGCGAGGCGGCGCGCTGCTCGGGCGTGTACTCCTGGCCCCCGAGTAGTGGAGGCGGCAGCACCAGCGATTCGGCGGATCCGAGACTCGCCGCGATGGAGAAGTATTCGAGGGCCTCGGCGAACCGATTTCCTTCAGTGAAACCGCCGTCCAGCTCGAAGCTGACCACCGAGCCGAAGTCGCTCTGCTGGCGCGCGGCGAGCGCGTGCTGCGGATGCGAGGGAAGGCCCGGATAAAAGACGCGCTTGACGCGCGGATGGGCCTCGAGGAAACGGCTCACCGCGAGGGCGTTCGCGCACTGGCGATCGTAGCGCAGGAAGTATGTGCGCATGCCGCGCTGAATGAGAAAGGCGGCGTGCGGATCGAGTGTCGGACCGAGCGAAACGATGTCCTTGCGCATCGCGGCGATCAGCTCGCGGCGCGCGATGATCGCCCCGCCCATCACATCGCCGTGCCCCGAGGCGTATTTGGTCAGGCTGTGCAGGAACACGTCGATGTCGTAGCGGCCGTGGTTGTGGAAGCCGGCGAAGGTATTGTCCATCACGGTCACGCATCCGGCGCGGCGCGCATGCGCGGTCAAATGCTCGATGTCGGCGATCTTGGTTACCGGATTGGTCGGACTCTCGAACAGCACCAGGCGTGTCGGCGAGTCCGACAGCACCCGCTCGATGCCGGCTCGATCCTCGATCGAGAGCAAGGTGTGCGTGACCCCGTACCGGGCCAGCAGGTGCTGCACGAGATAGCGCGTCGGTCCATAAGACTCGACGAACGCGAGCACGTGATCGCCCTGTCTGCACAGGGCGAGCGTGGTGGCGGCGATGGTCGCGACCCCGGAGCCCACGAGCAGACAGTCGTCCCGGCCTTGCAGTTTCGCGAGCGTGAGCTCGAGCTGGCGCAGGGTCGGGTTCGACGTGCGCGAGTAATAGAACCCCGGACGATCGCCCCGCGAGTAGCGCAGCGTCTCGGCGGTGTCGTCGAACGAGAACTTGACGGACTGGTAGATGGGCGCGACCAGAGGGCGATTGTCCTCCGGCACCTCAACCGCCGGAGGATGATTCACGAACGTCGGGTTTTTCATGGCGCCACGATAGTCGAGGCGCCGCGCCATTGAAAGCACTCCGGACCCGGCGCCGCCGGCTGCGCGCCGCGGGGCGCGTCAGGGCGACAGATACCGATCCAGCTCGGCGTTGACGGCCCGGTCGCACTCGAGAATCGACGCCGCCGCCTCGGCGCACAATCCCAACTCGCGGAACGCGGCGTCCTCGGCGAGCCGCTGCAGGGTGGGCAACGCCGTTCCCTGAGCGGTGCAGTCCGCGAGGCCGCGTGCGGCATTCACAATGCTGCATTCGAAACGCGCGGCGCCGGGGCACGCCTCCCAGCGCGTCGCGACGGCGACGATCGGCTCCGGCATACCCCAGGTGGTCACCACGCAGGCCGCAACCTCGCGATGAAACTCGTCGACGATCCCGTCGTAATCCGTGCTCTCGAGGTGCATGCCCGACCATCGGGCGAGCTCGTGAGTCGCGCGCAAGGTGACGGCCTTGCCGATGTCGTGCAGCAGACCACACAGATAGCAAAGCCCAGGCTCGCGTTCGAGCGTGAGCGCGAGCTGGCGCGACCAGAGAGCGCTCGCCAGCGAATGCCGCCACAGGCGGCGCGCCTTGCGCTGGTGCCCCGGCACGTCGAGCATCTTCGGCTGCAGCGCGAGAGTGAATGCCATGTTGGCGACCTCGTCGAGACCGAGCCACGCAACGGCATGCGTGAGCGAGACGATCGGCATCGCCGGCCGGTTCGGCGCCGAGGCGGCAATGCGCAATACGTACATGGAGAGCGCCGGATCGGTCTTGATGACATCGGAGAGCTGCTGCGCGTTGGCGTTCTCGCGCAGCTCCACGATGCGCACCGCCGCCTCGGGGAGCCGCGGCACCACGAAGGTGCCGCGCTCGAGGCTTTGCGCAAGCAGCGACCGCAACAGCTCGCAGCGGTCGTCCTCGCTCGCCGAAAGATGCCTGGGAGTCCGCATATCCTCGGGTAGCGGCCGCTCGCCAAATGACTTGAGCCGGACACGGCGGCCATGAGAAATAGGTACACTGCCCGATCCATGAGTGCCCTCCCCGACTTGGGATCAGCTGCTGAGCCGCGGTCCGCGCCGCACGACGGCCCCCCACGGCTGCGCGAGATTCCGTACAACTACACCTCGCTTTCCGATCGCGAGATCGCGATCCGGCTGCTCGGCGAGGCGGCCTGGGAGCTGCTCGACCAGCTGCGCGCGGAGCGGCGCACCGGCCGATCGGCACGCATGCTGTACGAGGTGCTGGGGGACATCTGGGTGGTGGATCGCAACCCGTTCCTGCAGGACGACCTGATCGACAATCCGAAGCGCCGGGCCCAGCTCATCGAGGCTCTGCACCACCGGCTGCATGAAGTGGAGAAGCGCCGCGATCCCGCGGAGGAGCGCCGCTCGCCCAAGGTCTCGCAGCTGTTGTCGGCCGCCCGCGCCGCCGTGGATCGATTCGCCGCTCACTTTCCGGACATGATCGCACTGCGCAAGCGAGCGCGCCGCGCGCTGCTCAAGCACACGCGCGCCGACAATGTGCGCTTCGACGCTTATGCCCGGGTCGCTCACGTCACGGACGCGACCGATTGGCGCGTGGAGCTCCCGTTCCTGGTGCTTGCCCCCGATACCGAGGCGGAGATTCCGCACCTGGTGCGAGAGTGCATCGAGCTCGGCCTCACCATGATCCCGCGCGGCGGCGGCACGGGGTACACGGGCGGCGCCGTACCGCTCACGCCCTGGTGCGCCGTGATCAATACCGAGAAGCTCGAAGGCCTGGGTGCCGTCGAACGGTTCCGCTTACCGGGCACAGACGTCGAGAGCGCCGTCGTGTTCACCGAGGCCGGCGTAGTCACCCGCCGTGTCAGCGAGCTCGCCGAGCGCGAGGGCCTCATGTTCGCGGTCGATCCGACCTCGGCCGACGCATGCTGCATCGGCGGCAACATTGCAATGAATGCCGGCGGCAAGAAAGCGGTGCTGTGGGGCACGGCCGTCGACAATCTCGCCTGGTGGCGCATGGTCGATCCGGAAGGAAACTGGCTCGAGGTGACGCGCCTCGATCACAACCTCGGCAAAATCCACGACGCCGCGGCCGCGCGTTTCGAGCTCGTCTGGAAAGACGGCCGCTCGCCGCCCGAGCAGGCTGCGACTTTGCGCAGCGAGCAGCTCTGCATCGAAGGCGTGAAGTTCCGCAAGGCCGGCCTCGGCAAGGACGTGACGGACAAGTTTCTGGGCGGCCTGCCCGGCGTTCAGAAGGAGGGCTGCGACGGCATCATCACCTCGGCGCGCTGGCTTCTGCACCGCGCTCCTCAGCACATTCGCTCGGTGTGCCTCGAGTTTTTCGGTGAAGCCCGCGAAGCCATTCCCGCGATCGTCGAGATCAAGCGCTATCTGGACACGCGCGGCAAGGCTGCGGGCGTGGTGCTCGCGGGTCTCGAGCATCTCGACGAGCGCTACCTGCGCGCCGTCGGCTATAGCACCAAGTCCAGGCGCGGAACGCTGCCCAAGATGATTTTGCTCGGTGACATCGCCGGCGAGGACTCCGCGGCGGTCGCCGCCGCCACCTCCGAGGTGGTGCGCCTCGCCAATGGCCGCTCGGGCGAGGGATTCATCGCCGTAAGCCCCGCCGCACGCCGGCAGTTCTGGCTCGACCGGGCCAAGACTGCGGCGATCGCGAAACACACCAACGCCTTCAAGATCAACGAGGACGTGGTCATTCCGCTCGAGCGGCTGGGCGAATACACCGACGCCATCGAGCGCATCAACATCGAGCTTTCCATCCAGAACAAGCTCGAGCTCGTCGATGCGCTCACGGCGTTTCTGTCGGACGACGGTACCGGTGTTGCACCCGGCGGCACAGAGCTCGCATCGGATGGCGCGGCGCTCGAGCGGCGCAGCGACGCACTCGCCCTGCTGCGAGGCGTGCGCGCGCGCTGGAGCTATTTGCTCGGCGCCCTGGACGAGCCGATCGAGCGCGCGCGGCCGCGGCTGGAGACCCTCGGTGTCGCAGCCCCGCAGGGCACGGCAGGAACGCTATTCGAGCGCCTTCAGGACCGCAGTATCCGCGTGAGCTGGAAATCCGAGCTGCGCGCCGGGCTCGCGCAAATTTTCGGCGGGGCGGCGCTCGCACCCTGGCTCACCGAGTGCGACGCCCTGCATCAGCGCGTTCTGCAGGGACGCATTTTCGTGGCCCTGCACATGCACGCCGGCGACGGGAACGTCCATACCAACATTCCGGTGAATTCGGACAATTATGCGATGCTCAATACCGCCACCCGCACGGTGGCGCGGATCATGCGCATCGCGCGCCAACTGGACGGCGTGATCTCCGGCGAGCACGGCATCGGTATCACCAAGCTCGAGCACCTCACCGCGGAAGAGCTCACGCAGTGGACCGACTACAAGCGCCGCGTCGATCCGCACGACCGTTTCAATCCGTTGAAGCTCGCACCCGGGAGCGATCTGCGGCGCGCTTACACGCCGAGCTTCGGGCTGTTGGGCCACGAGTCCTTGATCATGCAGCAATCGGCCATCAGCAGCATCTCGGATGCGGTCAAGGACTGCCTGCGCTGCGGCAAGTGCAAGCCCGTCTGCGCGACACACGTGCCACGCGCCAATTTACTCTACTCACCGCGCGACAAGATCCTGGCCACGTCGCTTCTCATCGAGGCGTTTCTCTATGAAGAGCAGACGCGCCGCGGTGTGGCACTCCAGCATTGGGACGAGCTCGCCGATGTGGCCGATCACTGCACGGTCTGCCACCGCTGTGCCGCGCCCTGCCCCGTGGACATCGATTTCGGCAATGTCTCCATGCTGCTCCGCGATGTACTGCGGCGCATGGGGAAAAGACGTCTGAATCTCGGCGCGACGGCGGCTCTCTTTTTCTTGAATGCCACGAATCCGCAGACCATCAAGCTGGCGCGCAAGGTCATGATCGACTGGGGCTACAAGGCGCAACGACTCGCCAACCGCGCGCTCAAGCCGCTCGCCCGCGCGCAGACGCAGCGGCCGCCCTTGACCACGGGCAAGCCGCCGGTGCGCGAGCAAGTCATCCATTTCGTGAACAAGCGGATGCCTGGCGGCTTGCCCAGGCGCACCGCGCGCGCGCTGCTCGACATCGAGGACCGCAACTACGTGCCCATTATTCGCGATCCCAAGATGACCACGAGCGACTCGGAGGCGGTGTTCTATTTTCCGGGCTGCGGCTCGGAGCGCCTGTTCTCGCAGGTCGGGCTCGCCACGCAGGCAATGCTGTGGCACGTGGGCACGCAGACGGTGCTGCCTCCGGGGTATCTATGCTGCGGCTACCCGCAGCGGGGTGCCGGTGAATTCGAGAAAGCCGAAAAAATCATCACCGACAACCGCGTGCTGTTCCATCGCGTCGCGAACACGCTCAATTACCTGGACATCAAAACCGTGCTGGTCAGCTGCGGCACCTGCCTCGACCAGCTGCAGGGCTACGAATTCGACCAGATTTTTCCGGGATGCAAGATCATGGACATCCACGAGTACCTGCTCGACAAGGGCGTCGAGCTCAAGGGCGTGACCGGCACTCGCTACATGTATCACGACCCCTGTCACTCGCCCATGAAGCGACACGACCCGCTCAAAGTCGTCAACGCGCTCATGAACAGCGCACAGAACGGGACGATCGAAGCGAACGAGCGTTGTTGTGGTGAATCGGGAACCTTGGCGCTCACCCGCCCCGACGTGTCGACGCAGGTGCGCTTTCGCAAGGAGCAGGAGGTGCGCGCGGGCGTCGAGCAGATTCGCGACAGCGGCCATCGCGGCGCCGTCAAGGTGCTCACCTCATGCCCCTCCTGCCTGCAAGGCTTGGCGCGCTACCGGGACGATGCCGACCTCGACGCGGATTACATCGTGGTCGAAATCGCCCGGCATCTGCTCGGCGCCGATTGGATGGCCGAGTACGTGCGCCGCGCGAACTCGGGAGGGATCGAGCGCGTGCTCGTCTAGACCCGCGCCCGGCGCCGGCGGAACAACACGACGCAGCCGCCAAGGACGAGCAGCGTGGCCGGATCGAGCTTGCCGCCGCCGCCGGTGTCGGTTTCGGTGGTCACCGTGAGCGTCGCGCTCGACGTCGGCGAGGTACCCGCGCTGTTCGCGCAGGTCATGCTGTAGACGTATGTGCCAACAGCGATCGGCGTGACGGTGAAGGTGCCGCTCGGCTGCTGCACACCGCTCCAGCCGCTTTGATTGGCGTTCGCGTTGCCCGACGCGGTGCAGCTGGTCGCGCCGGCGGAGCTCCACGTGATCGACGTGGTGGTCTGCGCGGGAATGCTGGTCGCGCCCAGCTTGAGGGTGGGGGCGGGAGGCTTCACGACCGCCGAGGTTGCATTGAGCGACACGGACACAGGTGGCGAGGGGCCGCCGAGGTTCGAACAGACCAGCGTGAACATCTCGGTCCCGATGACCGCCGGGGTGATCGTCTGGGTGCCCGACGCGGCGAGCGTGCCGCTCCAGCTACCCGACGCCGTGCAGCTGGTGGCCGTCGCCGAGCTCCAGCTGATGGTGGTCGATTTGCCCACGGCGACGGTGGGCGATGCGAGCGTGAGCGTCGGCGTGACCGGCGGCGTGCCCGAGGTGGCGAAGAGACTGACCGAATTCGTTGCGGATGTGCCGCCGGCCCCCGTGCACGTCAGAGTGTAGACCGTCGGTCCCGCAGCTGCCGGTGTCAGAGTGATGGGGCTCGTCGTCAGCGTGCCCGTCCAGGTGGTACTTGCCGGAACCGCCGAAGCCGTGCACGTGGTCGAAGTCGGATCGAGGGTCGACCAGGCGAGCGTGGTCGAGCTGCCGAGCGGGATCGACGTCGCGGCGAGCGTGAGCGTGGGCACGACGAAGGCACTACTCGCTTGGATGAGCCCATACCCCGAGTTGAAGTTCGGCGTGGTGGAACTCATCGGCAGCGCACTCGAGCGCAGAGACCCATAGATTTGCGTCGGAGTCGCGGCCGTGTTCGCCTGCAGCGCAAGTGCGGCGATGCCCGCCGCGTGCGGCGTGGCGGCGGAGGTGCCGAAGAAGTTCGGATACGAGGCGTCGTTCTGGCAGGAGGCGTTCGTGGTGGTGATCGACATGCCTGCCGAGGCGAGGGTGTATCCCAGGAAGGTGTTATTGACGCCGTCGGGGCCCACGAAATCGGGCTTCTGACGCACGACCGGCGTCGCCAGGCGAGTGCCTGTCGTGTCGAAGAGTATGGGTGCGCCACCCTGCGAGGAATAGCTCTCGAGCTGCGCCGGGCTCGTGCCGCAGGCCGGCGTGTCGAAGTAGAACGCCGCGCCCACGGCCGCGGCGCCGGCGGCGCCCGGGTGTCCTTGGATGGTCGGGCCGCCGCTGAAAAAGGAGTCGATCGTGCTGCCGAGTCCGTCGTCCTCCACGGAGACGAGGAGGCGGCCCGGCGTGACCGTGCCCGCAGAATTGGCGGCGAGGCCGATCATGATGTTGAGCGACTGCTGCGCCGTGTTGCCGGCCGCGTTCGCGGGATTGGCGATGATCAAGTACTGCACGGGATCGACACCGACGGCATTCGCGCCGGTGCAGCTCACGACGTCGCCATCGACGTTGGTGATGACGGCGCTCCCCGTCGCGCCCGTCACGCACAGATTGATGCCGCTGGTGGCGCCGGGGCTCGCGCCGGTCGCACCGGTCACGTACGGTTGATCCCACTCGACCACGATGGCCAGGAAATCACCCGGGGGAATGGGCGGCACCGTGACCGGGAGCGAGGTGGTGGTGGTTGCGCCCGTGGTGTCGAAATTGAGCAAAGTCTCGCCCGCCATGGAGCCGGTGCCCGCGGTCGCGAAGCTCGGGGCCGTGTTCTGGTAGGTGAGGTTCGAATCGTTGCCGGCCGCGGAAAAATACGCGACGCCGCTCGCTTCGACCGTGTCGACCGCTTCGGCGATCAATCCGTCCTGAAAGAAGGGCTCGTCGAAGAATCCGAGATCGTCGGCGATGACCTTCGCGCCGGCGGTCGCGAGCGCCTGAATACCGGTGGCCATATCGGCCTCGGTGCTCGGCGAGTAAAAAGAAAGTCCCGCACCCGGAGCAACCGCATACACGATCTGCAGCATGGCCCGGCCTTCGTCGCTGAACGGGGTCTGGGTCGGCGCGCCGTAATCGAGGCAATCGGCCTCCTGGAGCACATTGACGGCCGTGGCGGGCAGCGCGCCCGTCGACTGATCGGTTGCATAGTCGGCGGTGAACCCGTTGGGCGCGTAGCCTTGGTTGCCGCTCACCGGCACGCCGCTCCCCGGCGCGGCATAGACGGCGAAGCAATTGAAGCTGTCGGACAGAACACCGACCGTGACTCCGGTGCCCGTGATCGTCGGGTAATCCGCGCGCACCAGCGCGCTTTGCTGCACGTAGTCGCCCTGCAAGGCCACCACGCCGCGCGTATGCGGCATGGCCGCGCGAATGGAGACGAGCTCACCGCGAGCCGCGGCAGCCGCGATCGCCGTGACCGGGAGCCAGCCGCCGACGTCGTTGGCATACACCGAGGCGTGCTCGAGTCCGAGACCCTCGAGCGCGGCTTTGAGGCTCTGCGCATCGCCACGCGTGACCGCATCGATCGCGACCAGCGCCGTCGCCTTGGGTGTCCGCTGCACGAATCTCGCCGCGGGACTCAACGCATGCAAGTCGGCGAGCTGAGAGGCGGGGCGCACCCGATTCAAATGGCGCGATAAGTCCGCGAGCACGGAGTCCATTTTGAGGGCCTCCGCGCTCGAGCGCTGCTGTACGCTGCGGGTGCCTATCGCATACAGCCGGGCATCGCCGGGAGAGGACACGGCGCGGAGGACATTGCGTTGCGCGGGAGCCACGGCGGAGGAGACCCCAGCGGTCGACAAGACCACGAGCGCCGCCAGTGCGAAGAAACGTAAAGCCATCCCACCTCTCCCGATCGAGCCGATTGAACCCGTAAGACTAGCGCATCGGGAGAAAGTTTATTCGGCCGCAGCGGTGGCCGCCGCTGCGGCGACCTTGGCGGCGCGCGCCATCCACAAGGCCACAGCGATGATGATCAGCGTGACGGCCCCGATGGTGAGCGTCGCCAGCACATTGATCTCGGGGCTCACGCCCAGGCGCACCTTCGAGAACACCACCATGGGCAACGTGCTTGCCCCCGGGCCCGAGGTGAAACTCGAAATCACCAGATCGTCCCAGGAAAGCGTGAACGCCAGCAACCAGCCGGAGAGGATCGCCGGGAAGATGATCGGCAGCGTGATCAGAAAGAACACCTTGACCGGACGTGCGCCCAAGTCCATGGCCGCCTCCTCCAGGGCGATGTCGAAGGTCGACATGCGCGACTGCACGACGACCGTCACATAGGCCATGGAGAAAGTCATGTGCCCAATGGTCATCGTCGTGATACCGCGGCCCGCGGGCCAGCCGATCAACTGTTCCATCGCGACGAACAAGAGCAGCATGGAAAGACCCGTGATCACCTCCGGCATGACCAGAGGGGCCGTGGTCATGGCGTTCAGGGTGAATCTCCCCCGAAACTGCTCGAAGCGCGCCAGCCCGAATCCCGCGAGCGTGCCGAGGATCACGGCGCCCGAGGCATTGATGACGGCCACTTTCAGCGATATCCAGGCGGCGTCGAGAATCTCCTCGTTGTGCAACAGCGAGTAATACCACTTGAGCGTGGGCGAGTTCGCCGAGTCCCACACCGTCACGAGCTTGGAGGCGTTGAAGGAGAACACCACCATGGAAAAGATCGGGATATACAGGAATGCGAAGCCGAAGGCCAAGCAGGTGGTGATGAAAAACGAGCGGCGGTAGTTCATCGAGCCGATGCCGATTCGCGCGCCTGCACGCTCTGATACCACATCATGAAGGGCACCAGCAGCAGCAGCAACAGGATCGCCACCGCACTCGCCACGGGCCATGCGCGATTCGAGAAGAACTCGTCCCACAGCACGCGCCCTATCATGAGGGCGTTGGGGCCGCCCAGCAGCGCGGGGATGACGAACTCGCCGACCGCCGGTATGAAAACCAGCATCGATCCGGCGAGGATGCCGTTGCGCGATAGCGGCAAGGTGATCTTGTAAAACGCCTGCCAGGGTCTGCAGCCGAGATCCTCGGCGGCCTCGAGCAGCTGCCAGTCCATCTTCTCGAGGTTCGCATACAGCGGCAGAATCAAGAACGGCAAGTACGAGTACACGATGCCCACGTACATGGCGAACGGCGTGTACAGCATGTTGAGAGGCTCGTGGATGAGCCGAAGCGCGAGCAGCGCGTTGTTGATGACACCGTTTGCTTTGAGCAATCCGATCCACGCATACACGCGCAGCAAGAGCGAGGTCCAGAAGGGCAGCACCACGAGCAGCAGCAGAAAATTGCGCGTGATCGGGGTCGAGCGCGCGATGCCATATGCGATCGGATAGCCGATGAGCAAGCACAGGACCGTCGACACGAACGCGACCTTCACCGAGTTCAAGAGCGCGTGCACGTACAACGGGTCGGTGAACAGAAACGCGTAGTTGTTGAAATCGAGCTTGATGGCGAGCGAGTTCTTGCCCGCCCATTCGAGCAACGGCTTGTACGGCGGAATCGCGAGATCGACGTCGGAGAACGAGATCTTGAGGACGATGACGAACGGCACCACGAAAAAGAGCAAAAGCCAGAGGTAGGGCAGCGTCACCACCAACCCGCGCCCCGAGACCCCGACTTTGCTCAACGGCGGTAGAATTCGCATGGGTCAGCGGGTCACGACCACAGGGCTCGAGGAATCCCACGAGAGATAGACTTGCTGCTCCCAGGTGATCGCTTCCGCATGGCGCGAGGTGTTCGGTTGCGTGACACGCACCACCTTGCCGGTCGGAAGCTTGACGAGATAGATCGACAAATCGCCGAGATAGGCGATGTCCTGCACCGCTCCGCGCACCACGTTGTCGTTGCCGTGCCCCGTGCTCGCCGGAGGCTCGGTCGACATGAAGATCTTCTCCGGACGGATGGCGGCCCAGACCACCGCCTCCGGCGCTGCGCTGATGCCGTGGCTCACGTAGATCGTGGCGCCGAGCTCCTCGGAGCCGATGCGCACGTATTCGGGCTCATCCTCGAGCAGCTTCCCCTCGAAGATGTTCACGGAGCCGACGAAATCCGCCACGAACTTCGAGGACGGGAACTCGTAGATCTCGGAGGGAGTGCCTGCCTGGACGATCTCGCCGTGATCCATGACCCCGATGCGGGTCGCCAGAGTCATGGCCTCCTCCTGGTCGTGCGTCACCACCAGAAAGGTGACACCGAGCTTGTCCTGCAATCCGATCAGCTCGAACTGAGTGTGCTCGCGTAGTTTTTTGTCGAGCGCACCCAGCGGCTCGTCGAGCAGCAGCACTTTCGGCCGCTTGACGAGCGAGCGGGCGAGCGCCACCCGCTGACGTTGGCCGCCGGAGAGCTGATGCGGCTTGCGCTTCGCGAAGCCGCCGAGCTTGACGAGCTCGAGCATGGCCGCGACCCGGTCGGCGATCTCGGCGCGCGGCACACGGTCCTGCTTCAGCCCGAAGGCGACGTTCTGCTCGACGTTCATGTGCGGAAACAGCGCGTAAGACTGGAACATCATGTTCACCGGACGCTCATACGGCGGCACGCCGGTCATGTCCTCGCCGTCGATCAAAATGCGTCCGGAAGTGGGCGTCTCGAAGCCGCCGAGCATGCGCAGCAGCGTCGTCTTGCCGCACCCGGAAGCTCCGAGCAGACAGAAGATCTCGCCCTTGTAGATCTTCAGACTCACATCGTCGACCGCCTTGAAGTCGCCGAACGACTTGCTGACGCGATCGATCTCCACGTAAGCGCGAGCGTTCGGATCGCTCCACGCCACGGCCTTGGCCGCCTCGCCTGAATTCGCCATCGCCTACTGGCCCGTCTTGAACTTCTCCCACATGCGCGTGATGACACGTGTCTGTTCGGGAGAATCGGCGAGCTGCACGGCGAGTTTCTCGCGCAGCTGCGGCGGCGGATAAATGGCCGGATCGTCCTTCACCGATTCGAGGACATACGGTTGCGAGGCCAAGTTCGCATTGGCGTAGCGCTTGAAATTGCTGATGTCGGCGATGACCTTCGGCTCCATGATGTAGTTGAGGTAGGCGTAAGCAGCTTCAGGATGGGGCGCATCCTTCGGGATGGCGAGCATGTCGAACCAGATGATCGAGCCCTCTTTCGGGACCACGTACTTGATGTCGATGCCCTTGTTCGCATCGCGCGCGCGGTCGCGTGCCTGCAGCACGTCCCCGTTGTAGCCGACCGCGACGCATAGATCACCGTTGGCGAGCGCCTCGATGTACTCGGAAGAGTTGATGTTGCGGATATAGGGCCTGATTTTGAGGAGCGTCGCCTCGGCGGCCTGCACATCCTCGGGCTTCTGCGAATTGGGGTCTTTGCCGAGATAGTTGAGCACCGCGCGCATCATCTCCGCCGGCGAGTCGAGCACGCTGATGCCGCACTTGGCGATCTTCGCGGCGACCGCCGGATCGAACACCAGACGCCAGCTGTCGAGCGGGGCATCGGGCATGAGGGCCTTCACCATTTTCTCGTTGTAGCCGATCCCGTTGGTGCCCCACATGTAGATGATGCCGTGCGCATTGTCCGGATCGTGCATCGCGACCCGCGCCATCAGCTGCGGGTCCATGTTCTTCAGGTTCGGCAGCTTGGACTTGTCGAGCTTGAGGTAGACACCCGCCT
>Ga0302324_100020055_pt1 | contig 13102 bp, 7 predicted proteins | sample Palsa_T0_1_FD_201949 | JGI IMG/M metagenome (GOLD analysis project Ga0302324, IMG submission 201949) | Peat permafrost microbial communities from Stordalen Mire near Abisko, Sweden - Palsa_T0_1 | ecosystem: Environmental > Terrestrial > Soil > Palsa > Peat permafrost | place: Sweden: Abisko...
CTGCCTGGCGCCTTTCCAGGTGCGATGCCGCCGCTGATTGGTTGGGTCGCGGCGGGAGGGTCGATAGCGAGCACAAAAGCGTGTTTCTTATACTCAGTGCTGTTCCTTTGGCAGTTTCCTCACTTCATGGCGATCGCCTGGATGTATCGCGAAGACTATGCTCGGGCCGGGTATGTCCTACTCCCGCAAGAGCACGACCACACCTTCGTCGCGTGGTTCACGGCAGCTCCTTCTCTTGCGCTGGTCGTGGTAAGCTTCCTCGCAGTTGGGGGTGTTCTTCAGTGCGCTTGTACCGTGGTTCTCGGATTGGGCCTCCTTTACTATGCGGCGCGGCTAGTTCTCTTCCCTTCGAGAGTGGCGGCACGGCAGTTATTGAAAGCATCGATTGTCTATCTCCCGATAGAATTCTTGATGTTGATAATCGGGAAACAGTGAAGCTAGGCTGATCTGAGAGGAGGTCCTGGTCCCGTACCTAGCCTTGCCGGACGCAAGACCTATGGGGAGTAATGCGGTGGCCCCCACGTTGCTTCGGCGCAATTACTCACCAATAAGAATGAAGGGTTCCCGGAAAAAAGGTGCGTCACGCCCTTCGGAGAATATACGATAGCGTGCTTCCACGGGTGCCGTACTCATCTTCTGGCCCCGCATGATTCTGCGGTAGTATGCCTCCAAGGTGGATGCAGTTCTTAGGGGAACGCCCGCTCCATCCCTCGTTACTTCTGATCGGTTGCAAGCTCGCACCGATCATTGAGAGGCCAGCCCGCGCCCGTCCTTTTTTGCTTCCTCTAACCAACAAACCAGGGCGGCATTCGATCTTGGCGTGTGAGTGACCTCGGAAGGAAGAAGAGAAGAAGGGAATGGCCCGGGCCGAACGCATGACCCTACCGTTTCGGGAGTCCGCCAATGCTGCGTCTACTGACGTGTTCCAGAGCGTGACTTCACAACTTCGCGCCTACTTCAGAGCTCAAGGGTGCGTACTTCCGATAGCGGAAGAACTCGCGCAGAAGGTTACTGGTGAGCTTACCGCACGAGCCCGAGAGGTTCTCCGGCGACCTGGCTTGAATGCGTCGTGGATCTCCGGTGTGATTCAGGTCGGAGATCTGAAGCTCGATCTGCAACGTCATCTGCTCTGGCGATGCGATGAAGAAATTCATCTTTCGCCCAAAGAATTCGAGCTCCTGGCATTCATGATGAAGAACGCGGACGTTGTCCTGATGCACGCGAGGCTGCTCCGGTCTGTTTGGGGGCTTGAGTACGAAGGCGAACTGGAGTACGTGCGCACGCACATCTGCGCACTGCGCAAGAAGATTGAGAAGAGTCCGGCCAATCCCGAATACATCGTGAGTGTGCCCTGCATCGGATATCGCTTTCGCATCCCGGCGTCGCCCTCCTTTCAGGCGGAGCGGACTGCCGCTTTCCACTTTCCCTTGCCACGATGAGTTGAGCCGTGATCAATACGGCCCTGTCCGCAACCCCCAAATCTATGCTATTCCTGATTCATCCAGGCCAGGGCAGCGAAAGGAGGAGCGTTGGGGTATCGATGTATCGGTCTATGCGCGCTCGCCGTGTTGGCGGCCACACGGCCCGCGATTGCTCTAGATCCAAGACAGCCCGCAGCCGACTACCTCCGTCAGACGTTCACGACGGCAGACGGCCTCCCTTCGAACATCATCAATGACGTCATGCAAACGCGAGACGGCTTTCTGATTGTGGCGACGCCGAACGGCGTGTTTCGCTTCGATGGACACCGCTTTGCCGAGATGAACTCGAATCCGCCGAAGGAAATCATAGCCCATACGCTGGCGGAAGGGCCAGACGGCGACATCTGGGTTGGAACCCCGTTCGGGGTTTTCCGGTTTCCACACGCGGAAATCGATCAGGGAAGGCAGACTCCATCGGTGTATTACCTGGAGCAGGGTGTCGTGCAGTGTCTGCGTTTTACGCATGGGGGAGTCCTGTGGGCCGGGACGCCCCACGGCCTCTTCTATTTTGCAAAGGACCACTTTCAGCAAGCGGTGGCCGGCCGAAACGTTCACCGGATTGAGGAGGCGCGGAACGGGCATCTGCTCATCACGATCACCCCTGGCTACTTCGAGTGGGATGGATCCGCAGTGATTGAGCACCCGGAGATCCCCACACCTTCAGGCATACGCGTCGAGGGTGTGTTTCATGTGCTGCAGGACCGTAGCGGAGTGACGTGGTACTGCACGACAAAGGGTATCATTCGTCAATCAGGCAGTTCCGTAAAGCGTTTTCTGCCTGACCCGACAGAGGACAAGAATAGAGTCTTTCGGGTATATGAAGATGCCGCAGGCAAGATCTGGTTCCTGACCGACGCGGGCGTGTTTCGAGCCTCTCCTGACTCGCTTGAAAACGTGGCGCCCGAAATCAAGCCGCGCACCGTCACTGCCGACCGCGACGGCAATCTATGGGTTGGAACCAATGGGGCTGGCCTGGTTCGGGTGAAGAATCGGACAGTCAGAACTTTTACCAGAGCGGACGGCCTTCCAAACGATGTCGTGATGACGGTATTGGCCACCGCGGACGGCAAGCTTTGGGCAGGGAATAATTGCGGCGGCCTCTCGTGGTTCGATGGCGGCCGGTTCCATACTTACGACGAGAAGGACGGGCTCACCAACTCCTGCGTTAACGCCCTGGCGGAGGACTCGAAGCACGATCTGTGGGTGGGAACCGCCGGCGGACTATTCCGTTTTCACGCCGGACGTTTCCAGGTCTTCACCCAAACCGACGGTCCGGGGACCAATACTGTGAGCTGCATCCTGAGCGCTCGGGATGGGTCGCTCTGGATTGTCTGGACTGGAGGATTGGCGCGATTCCACGATGGAGTTTTCCGAAACTACACCACTGCCGACGGATTGTCACACAGGGTCACCAATGTCTTCCAGGACAGCAGCGGAGTGGTCTGGGTGGCGACTAACGGCGGCATTGACCGGTTCGAGGGCGACAGATTTGTGGAAGCCTTTCGCCTGCAGGATCGTCGACAGATGTACCTTGCCGGCGAAAGCCCATTGGGCGATCTCTACGTTGCGCTGGAAGGTTTGGGAGTGGGCCGTCTGAAGGACGGCAAGCTGATGGGAGTCGCACCCCTCTACGGAACTGATATCGAGGTGGTCCAAGACGACCTGTGGATTGCCGGTGGAGCGGGAGGCTTCATTCGCGTCGGAGCCGCCAGTTTGCGAAGTTGGGAGGGCAAACAGCAGGACTCTATCGATTGCACAAATTTTGGGCGCGCCGACGGCTTGGTGTTGGAAGAATGCGCTAACGGGTATCCGAACATAACTACCACCAAGGATGGCAAGCTTTGGATCGCGACTCTGGGCGGCGCGGCCATGCTGGATCTCTCCAGGCTTCCTCCCGCTGCCGGCAAGCCTTTCGAGTACATCAGCGAGGTCGAGGTGGATCGGAAGAAGCGAAATGCAGGCAGCGAACTGATCCTCCCGCCGGGACTGCATCATACCGAGTTACAACTGGGTTCGATCGAATTGTCGTCGCCGGAAAGAGCTCACCTGCAATACCGGTTGGAAGGGATTGACTCAGAGTGGCGAGACGCAAAGGCGGACGGCGCGGCCGTGTACACGACAATTCCTCACGGATCCTACTTCTTCCATGTGCGGGCGAGCAACGGCGATGGCTTCTGGGATCGTCAAGGAATCGTTTACAGGATTACGCAAGAGCCGTTCTTTTATGAAACCGCCGCTTTTCGGATCTTGATGATCGCCGCGGGATTGACCCTGATGACCAGCGCCTATCGATTTCGGCTTCGGCAGGAATCGGCGCGTATAAAGGTGCGTCTCGAAGAACGCGTGGCGGAACGGGAGCGCATCGCTCGTGACTTGCACGACACACTAATGCAGAGCTTCCAGGGCGCGCTGTTCGAAGTGCAAGCTGCCCGGAACCTATTTCCCGGACGCCCCCATGACGCCGTGCAGACTCTCGATGAGGCGATCCGCAGCGCAGAGTCGGCAATTGCGGAGGGTCGGGATGCCATTCTAGACCTGCGCTCAGACTCAGCGGTTCGCAGCGACCTCGCTCATCTGCTTGCGGCCACCGGGCAGGAACTTTCGGGAGTTGCTGCTTCGATTGGCGTTAGCCCCGCTTTCTCCTTGACCGTCGAAGGACCGCCGCGAGACCTAAATCCGGTTCTGCAGGACGAACTCTACCGGATTGGCCGAGAGATTCTGCGAAACGCTTTCCGCCATGCGCGCGCTAAGAAGCTTGAAGTTGAGATTCGGTACGAAGTACAGGAACTCCGCATCCGGTTCCGCGATGACGGAATCGGAATTGACCCAAAGGTACTCAACGAAGGCGCGCGTGCTGGACATTGGGGCTTGCCTGGAGTCCGCGAACGCGCAAAGCTAGCGGGCGCCCGACTGGACTTTTGGAGTGAGGTGGGGGCGGGCACGGAGGTTCAGGTTGTCGTACCGGCATCGGTCGCCTACGCAAAGTCCCCGGAGGCTCGGGTATTCGGACTCTTCCGCAAGAGGTCGGCGCCTCATGGAGGCTGATGCCTAGGAAGTTCCAACCCTGATGGTCGACGACCATGCTCTGCTACGCAACGGGCTCCGCGTGCTTGAGCGGCGCCGGAACCCACACGAAGTTGGTAGCCGAGGAATCGAGCGATGGCCTCTTTTCCACAAATATATGCTATTCCTGATTTATCTGGCCAGGGCAGCGAAAGGAGGGGTGTTGGGCCGCAGCCACACCCGTCGCAGAAGCCGTTGGTATCGGTATCTCGGTCCGTGCGCGGTTGCCGTGTTGGCAGCCGCACGGCCCGAGATCGCTGTCGATCCAAGGCAACCTGCAGCCGACTACCTCCGTCAGACGTTCACGACGGAAGACGGCCTCTCTTCGAACGTCATCAATGATGTTCTGCAAACGCGAGACGGTTTTCTGATTGTGGGAATGCCGAACGGCCTGTATCGCTTCGATGGACACCGCTTTGCTCCGATGAACTCGGATCCGCCGAGGGAAATCGCTGTTCGTCAGCTGGCGGAAGGGCCTGACGGCGACCTCTGGATGGCAGCCAGGTTCGGCGTTTTCCGCTTTCCACACGCGGAGATCCACCAGAGAAGCCAGACCATAAGGGAGTATCACCTAGGGCAAGGCGCAACGGATGTGGTGAGGTGTCTGCGTTTTACGCGCGCGGGCGTCTTATGGGTCGGTACGCCTTACGGGCTTTTCTATTTTGCAAAAGACCACTTTCACCAAGCGGCTGCCGGAAATGTTCAACGAATCGAGGAGGCGCCGAACGGGCATCTGCTGATCACCAACAGCCCTGGGTTCTTCGAGTGGGATGGATCCCGCCTGATCGAGCATTCGGAGATCCCCACAGCTCTAGGTATACGCGCCGACGATTTGCTTCACGTGCTGCAGGATCGTAGCGGAGTGACGTGGTATTGCACAAAAGAGGGTATCTTTCGGCAAGCGGGCGGTTCCTTGAAGCGTATACTACCTGACCCGGCGGAGGGGAAAAATGGCGTTTTACAGGCGTACGAAGATAAGGTAGGTACCGTCTGGTTCCGGACCGCAACGGGCCTTTTTCGCGCCACCTCTGACTCGCTCGAAAGCGTGGCGCCCGACAAGAATGTGCGCAACGTCCTTGCTGACCGCGACGGCAACGTCTGGGTTGGCACAAATGGGGCTGGCCTGATTCGATTCAAGGTTCGGGCTGTCAGAACCTATACCAAAGCGGACGGCCTTCCAAACAATGTCGTGATGACCGTACTGGCCGCCGCGGACGGCAAGCTTTGGGCGGGGAATAATTGCGGCGGCCTCTCGTGGTTTGGTGGTGGCCGTTTCCATACTTACGACGAGAAGGATGGGCTGACCAATTCCTGCGTCATCGCCCTGGCGGAGGACTCCAAGCACGATCTGTGGGTAGGGACGTACGGCGGCGGACTATTCCGTTTTCACGCCGGACACTTCCAGGCCTTCACGAAAGCCGACGGTCTCGGAAGCGACACCGTATCCTGCGTCGTGGTTGCCCGTGATGGATCTCTCTGGATTGGCACACCTTCGGGGTTGACGCGACTCCGGGATGGGGTTTTGCGAAACTATCCTACTGCCGACGGATTGTCCAACAGCATCATCTATAACGTCTTCCAGGACAGCAGCGGAGTGATCTGGGTGGCGAGCAATAGCGGCATTGACAGGCTCGATGGCGACAAATTCGTGGCCGCCTTTCGCCGTCAGGATCATCGATCGGTATCCCTTGCCGGAGAAAGCCCATTGGGGGATCTCTACGTTCATGTGGGGGAGTCGGGAATCAGCCGCCTGAAGGACGGTATACTGACCGGGGTCGCCCCGCTCTATGGGTTTGAGATTCACGCGGTCCAAGAGGATCTGTGGATTGCCGGTGAAACGAGAGGTGTCGCTCGCGTCGGAGCCGCCAGTTTGCGAAGTTGGGAGGGCAATCAGCAGGAGCCTCTCGATTACACGAATTTCGGACGCGCCGACGGCTTTTCGTCGGAAGAATGCACCGCCGGATATCCGAACATGGCCACCACCAGGGATGGCAAGCTCTGGGTCGCGACCGTGGGTGGCCTGGCGATGCTGGATGTCTACAGGCTTACTCCCGCTGCCCGCAAGCCTCTCGAGTACATCAGCGAAGTCGAGGTGGATCGCAAAATGCGGAATGCTGGCCACGAACTGGTCCTTCCCCCAGGGCTGCATCATACCGAGTTGCAACTGGGCTCGATCGAATTGTCGTCTCCGGAAAGAGTGCACATACGATACCGGTTGGAGGGGATCGACTCTGCCTGGCGGGACGCGAAGCCGGATGGAACGGCTGTGTACACGACAATACCTCACGGCACGTACCTCTTCCATGTGCGAGCAAGCAACGGCGATGGCATCTGGGATCGGCAGGGAATCGTCTACCGGATTACGCAAGAGCCATTCTTTTATGAAACCGCTACTTTTCGGATCTTGCTGATCGTGGCCGGATGCATCCTACTTACCGGCGCCTATCGATTCCGTCTTCGGCAGCAATCAGCGCGAATAAAGGTGCTCCTCGAAGAACGCGTGGCGGAACGTGAGCGCATTGCTCGTGACTTGCACGACACGCTATTGCAGAGTTTCCAGGGCTCGCTGTTCGAAGTGCAAGCTGCCCGGAACCTCTTTCCGAGACGACCCGATGCCGCAATGGAGACTCTGGACGAGGCCATCCGCAGCTCCGAGGCGGCTATTGCGGAGGGCCGGGATGCGATTCGGGACCTACGCTCGGGCTCGGCGGCCCGCAGCGATCTGGCTCATCTCCTTGCGGCTGCCGGGCAGGAACTTTCGGGAGTTGCTGCTTCGATTGGCGTTAGCCCCGCTTTCCGCGTGACAGTCGAAGGACCGCCGCGAGACATAAAGCCGGTTCTGCAGGACGCGCTGTATCGGATTGGCCGAGAGATTCTGCGAAACGCTTTCCGCCATGCGCGCGCTAAGAAGATTGAAGTTGAGATTCGGTATGACGCGCAGGAATTCCGCATCCGGTTCCGCGATGACGGAATCGGGATTGACCCAAAGGTACTCAACGAAGGCGCTCGGGCTGGACACTGGGGTTTGCCTGGGGTCCGCGAACGCGCAAAGCTGGCGGGCGCTCACCTGGAATTTTGGAGCGAGGTGGAGGTGGGAACGGAGGTTCAGGTAACCCTACCGGCATCGGTCGCTTACGCAAAGTCCCGCGAAGCCCGAATATTCGGACTCTTCCGCAACAAGTCGATGTCTCGTGGCGAGTGATGTACGGGAAATTCGAATCCTGACGGTCGATGACCAGGACAGGAAGTGATTGCGGAGTTCAAGAAGCATCGGCCGGACTCACGCCAATGTACCTGCAAATGCGGTAGATGAGCACCGGGAGGCGGTCGTCCGCGGCGCAGCTCTCTCTTTCCGGGAAGGGTTGGCTGAGGCTCTCGACCCGGGCGTCGATCCTCATGTCAGCCGCGCAAATGCCGGGCGGATTATAATGGACGCGCACATCCTCTCGTCTCGGGCCATGGCCGGACGAAACAGGAGCTACCGCGGACGGATGAATCGCCGTATGGCACTGACGCTCAGACTCAACGGGCCTATCATCGGCGCGAGGGGCTGCAACTGGCAGCTTCTCAGCGTCTGTTTTTTGATTTCCCTGCTTTGTGGCCCATTGTGCGGCATCGATCGGGACCGCAGGCTGGATGAGCTGCATCACACAAGCTGGACGAACAAGGAAGGGGCGCCGTCCGAGATCTTTGTGATCGCACAGACTGAGGATGGCTATCTTTGGCTAGGCACTACGACGGAACTGGCGCGTTTCGAGGGCATTCATTTCGAGAATTATGAATCGCCGTTCGGGCAAGCCTTACCCGCCAAGAACGTGTCGTCGTTGTTGGCGGTCCCGGATGGAGGTCTTTGGATCGGTTTTTCATCCGGAGAGGTCAGCCTCTTGAAGAATGGTCGAATCACGACTTACAGCCAAAAAGATGGCCTGCCTCCCAGTTCCGTAAGGTCACTGGTCAGAGACCGCCAGGGTCGCATTTGGGCCGCTTCGCTGACTGGGCTTTCGCAGTTTAACGGTTCGCAATGGAGGTCTATCGGAGCGGATTGGGATTTCTCTGGCGGGGCCACCGCGGCCTTTGTCGACCATGTGGGAACAATCTGGATCGGGTCGCAAGACCGCGTCGCATTTCTGCCTGAAGGCGCCAGGCGATTCCAATTGGCGGTGGACGCTGGACATTGGGGCTGGCCTGGAATCCGCGAACGCGCAAAGTTGGCGGGTGCTCAACTGGAGTTTTGGAGCGATGTGGAGACGGGCACGGAAGTTCAGGTGACAGTACCGGAATCGGTCGCTTACGCAAAGGCCCGCGAGGCCCGGGTGTTCGGACTCTTCCGCAAAGCGTGGACCTCTCATGGCCAGTGATCTACGGGAAATTCGAATCCTGACGGTTGATGACCATGCTCTGCTGCGCAAGGGAATCGGCGTACTGATCAGGGCCGAACCCGACATGAAGTTGGTAGCCGAGGCGTCTAACGGACAGGAGGCGATTGCGGAGTTCAAAAAGCACCGGCCGGACATCACGCTCATGGACCTGCAAATGCCGGAAATGAGCGGCATCGAATGCATAATTGCAATTCGTAGCGACTTTCCTAACGCGCGAATCATTGTCCTCACAACCTACCCGGGGGACGCGCAAGTGCTTCGAGCGCTGAAGGCCGGCGCACGCGGCTACCTGTTAAAGGGTCAAGTGAATAGAGATCTGCCAGAGGCCATCCGAGCCGTTCACTCGGGGCAAAAGCGAATTCCGCCTGAGATAGCGATCGAACTAGCTGAACATACTGCGGAGGACGACTTGTCGGCACGCGAGATCGCGGTGGTACGATTAATTGCAGCCGGCAATGCCAACAAAGAGATCGCAAACAGACTTGGCATTGCCGAGGAGACCGTGAAGAGCCACGTCACAAATATCCTCGCAAAACTTCACGCGAACGACCGCACTCACGCTGTCACCATCGCGCTGAAGCGCGGAATTATCGAGCTCTGATCCCCCGAAAGAGGGGTCGCGCCATCCCAGTTTTGGATCTGTCGATTCCTTCACGAATCTTCTATTCTCTTAATGGGATATTGTGCAGCGACTGTTTTCGACATTTGCCGACGGATGGCCGGGGGCGGGTCTTCTTCTTCTCCGTTTGCTCACCGGCGCAGCGCTGGTCTACTTCGGAATCAGCAGCGTCCGTGAAGGACCGCCGCCGTTGACCGTCGTTCTGCAAGTAATCGGTATGGCGACCGCGGTGCTTCTGGTGGTGGGCATGTTCACTCCGGTGGCCGGGGTGCTGGCGGCTACTGCTAAAGTGTGGCTCGCAATCTCGCGATTTTCCTCGCATTCAGGCGATCGATGGCTAGCTCTCTCGCAGGCGATTTTGGCGGCAGCATTGGCAATGATCGGGCCGGGCGCCTGGTCAATCGATGCACGGCGATACGGCAGGAAGCGCATCGAGCTTCCGGAACGTTAAATCGTTCCTCTCCCCCAAAAGGGTTACTTTCGAACCCCTCTTTCGCTACTCAACCGTTCCGACTAATGAGCCAGCCGGAATTCCAACGTGTGGGGGTTCGCAGCAGAGGCAATCCGGTCCAAACTTGGGCTGACGAACCAGGAGGGTCTTATGATGAGCGCGACATCGCTTAGTTACGATGTGGTCCACCAGTTTACGGAAAGAGAGGAAGCGATCGATCTTCGCGGCGAACTGCTGTCGACGTCCATGTTCGAGGAGATCGTCGGCTCTTCGGATGCGGTTCACCGGCTCACCACGTTGGTGATGCGGGTTGCCCCGAGCGATGCTACCGTTCTGATCACCGGTGAGAGTGGCACCGGAAAAGAACTGATCGCGCGGGCGATTCACGCGAGGTCGCGTAGATCCCGTGCCGCCTTCGCAAAAATGAATTGCGCTGTCACGCCATCGTCCCTGATGGCGGCCGAACTCTTCGGCTACGAGAAAGGCGCGTTCACCGGCGCCAATCAGCGGCACGCCGGCCGCTTCGAAGTCGCGAACCACGGCACATTATTTCTCGACGAAATCGGCGATATGCCGGGCGAAACACAGGTTGCATTGTTGCGGGTGCTTCAGGAACACGAATTCGAGCGCGTCGGGGGCACCCAAAGCATTCCAGCCGATGTGCGGGTAATTGCTGCTACCAACTGCGATCTGCCGGTGGCCGTCCGCACTGGCAAGTTTCGGCTGGATCTGTTCTACCGCTTGAATGTCTTCCCCATCCACGTTCCACCTCTACGCGATCGGCCCGAGGATATCCTTCTTCTCGCAAAATACTTCATCAACCGCTATGCCGCTCTATCGGCCAAGGAAATCAAGAGGCTGGAGAATCGGACAGCGGCGCTTCTGGAGGAATACGACTGGCCGGGAAATATCCGTGAATTACAGAACGTGATCGAACGCGCTATGATTCTTTGCAACTCCGACACCCTTTCCGTGGAAGAGTCCTGGCTGCGGCCAGAGTCCGAGAATCATACCGGCCTGCAGCCTTCCTTGTCGAATCACCAGCGAGACATGATTGAAGCCGCATTGGCCCATACTCACGGCCGGGTTGCGGGGCCACAAGGGGCCGCCGCCAAACTGGGCGTCCCGCGAACAACCCTGGAATCCAAAATCAAAAGCCTCCACATTAATAAGAATCGCTATCGGTCCCTGGTGGCTTGTAGTTGATGGCTGGTTATGACACCGGACATCAACGCCATCTACGTCATTGACCATGACCCGGCGGTGCATGCGCCGCTCTCGTCCTTGCTAAGGGAAAGCCTCAAGAATGCTCGCCTCTTCAGTTACTCGGGCTGCGAGAGCGCGAAGTCAAATCGCTTGGCGGAAACACTTAAGCCCGAATCGGCCCGAAGTGATGGGGGCTCGCAAGTAAGTATATCCGTCGTCAGCATCCGCCTTCTAAGCACCTGTCGTTGGCCAAGAATGACGGCGGCCATCCCGGTATAACTTTGTGAGGACAGCATGAAGACCCGCTCAAATCCGCGAAATGGTGCGCTGGTGTCAACTAGCCAGGGCCATCCACACGATGGCAAAGAGCTCCACCGAATCGTCAGCGCCGCAATGGTGTTTCGGGGACCTTCGACGCTATCGGCCACGAGAAACCCTCGTGGTACTGGACTATTAAACACCGATCAGCTCCGATCTACGTTTATCAGTGTTTGTCTGTGGCTAACTCTCCTTGTTGCCCCGTTGACTGCCCAGAACGCCGGGCTATCCGGCCTGATCACCGACCCCGCCGGGCTCGTGGTGCCGGGCGCGCGTGTGCTTGTGCAAAGTGCGGACACTGGCGGAACTCGCACCGTTTCTTCCAACCAACGAGGCGACTACAGCGTGCCGGCACTTCTGCCCGGCCCTTACAACATTACAATCGAGGCGAACGGCTTCAAAACCGTTCACCAGAGCGGCGTCGTGGTGGAAGTGGGCCAACGGGCGCGGCCGGATTTCGCGTTGACTGTCGGCAGCAATTCCGAAAGTATCACGGTACCAGCGATCGCGCCCCTGCTCAACACCGCAGACGCATCGGTGAGTACCGTGATCGGCAACCGGTTCGTGGAAAATCTGCCCTTGAACGGACGGAGCTTCAGCTCCCTGATTGATTTGACGCCGGGAGTTGTGCTCGTTCCAACTAATTTTCACGAGCAGGGCCAGTTCAGTGTGAATGGCCAGCGGCCGGATGCAAATTCCTTCATCGTGGATGGGGTGAGCGTTAATCTGGGAGCTGCCGGGAATGGTGACCTTTTAGGGCAGAGCGGGGCCGGCCAGCTTCCAGCAACCAGCGCTTTTGGAGGCGTCAGCAACCTGGTGTCGCTGGATGCGCTCGAAGAGTTCCGGATTCAGACTTCCACTTTTGCGCCGGAATATGGGCGCAGCCCGGGAGCACAGATATCAGTCGTCACGAAGTCCGGCACCAACACGTTTCATGGCACTGCCTTCGAATATTTCCGTAACGATAAGCTGGATGCCAACGATTGGTTCGCCAACGCCAACGGCCTGGCGAGGCCCGAATTGCGGCAGAACGATTTCGGCAGCGTTCTGGGTGGGCCGATCGTCAAAAACAAGCTGTTCTTCTTCGGCTCCTACGAGGGTTTGCGGGTGCGCCAACCTCATGTCGCGGACACATATGTCCCCTCTCTCAGTTCGCGCCAGAGCGCACCCACAGCCGTCCAGCCCCTGCTCAACGCCTTCCCCTTACCGAACGGGCAGGACCTCGGCAACGGGACCGCTGCATTTTCAGCCAGCTACTCCGATCCGTCGTCGCTGAACTCCTCGGGTATCAGGATCGATTATCTGTTGTCGCCAAAAGTCGTCATTTTCGGAAGGTACAGCGATGCTCCATCCAGTCTCGCGCAGCGAGCTCCCGGGGGTGACGAATACAGCAATATGGAGCACATAAAGTACCGGACCCAGACGCTCACCCTGGGAAGCGATCAAACGCTCACGCCGCAATTAACTAACGAATTCCGCCTCAATTACAGCAGAAGTCGGGCGCATAGCTTCTATACGCTGGATAGCTTCGCCGGCGCAGTTCCTCCTCCCGATTCGCTGCTGTATCCGGCAGGTTATTCCGCCG
>Ga0302324_100020057_pt1 | contig 13101 bp, 11 predicted proteins | sample Palsa_T0_1_FD_201949 | JGI IMG/M metagenome (GOLD analysis project Ga0302324, IMG submission 201949) | Peat permafrost microbial communities from Stordalen Mire near Abisko, Sweden - Palsa_T0_1 | ecosystem: Environmental > Terrestrial > Soil > Palsa > Peat permafrost | place: Sweden: Abisko...
CATAACGTATGAGCGATCGGCTCGATCACGAACCGGCAGGCATGTTCGGCGCTGATGATGCGAGCGCGTTGTTTATGCTATTGTGAATTTGGTCGCAAAAACCCGACGGGACAGGCTTATCCAACACGGTGGAACGCAGATGACTTCCAAGCAGTCAGCTTTGGTTCTAGGCGCGGGTGGCTTTATCGGTGGACACCTGGTCAAGCGCCTCAAGGGCGAAGGCTTCTGGGTCCGCGGTGTTGATCTGAAGAGAAATCCATTTGCCGAAACGCAAGCGGATGACTTTGTGGTTGGAGATTTGCGTGATCCGGTGCTGTGTCGTCAGGTGATAGACCGTCAATTCAGCGAGGTCTATCAGCTCGCTGCGGACATGGGCGGCGCCGGCTATATATTCACCGGAGAGCATGATGCCGATGTCATGCATAACTCCGCGACGATCAATCTGAATGTGCTGGATACCTGCCAGAAGCGCAACGTGCGCCGGATTTTCTACTCCTCTTCGGCCTGCATGTACCCCGAGCACAATCAGCTCGACCCGGACAACCCAAATTGCGCTGAAGACAGCGCCTATCCGGCCGCACCGGACAGCGAATACGGTTGGGAAAAGCTGTTTAGCGAGAGGCTTTACCTTGCCTATTACAGAAACTATGACATCGAGGCACGAGTAGCCCGCTACCACAACATCTTTGGGCCCGAGGGCACATGGGCGGGCGGCAAAGAGAAGGCTCCTGCTGCGATATGCCGCAAGGTCGCCGAGGCAAGCAGCGGCGGCGAGATCGAGATATGGGGCGATGGCCTGCAGACACGCTCTTTCCTATATGTGGATGAATGTGTTGAAGGCACCACGCGCCTATTGCGATCCTCCTTTACTGGTCCGGTGAATGTCGGCTCGGATGAAATGGTCACCATCAATCAACTCGTAGCAATCGTGGCTGACATCGCGGGCAAGAAGTTGACCATCAAACACAAGGATGGCCCCCTGGGGGTCCGCGGTCGCAACTCCGACAACCGCCTGATCAAGCAACGGCTGGCATGGGCGCCAACGCAAAGTCTGCGCGCCGGGCTCGAAAAGACTTATGCCTGGATCGAGCAGCAGGTGCTGCTGCGTCGTGCAGCGTGAGCCCATAGACCTCAGCGACGGGTTGGATGCAACATCTCAAGGGCAAAAGCAAACCTAATAAGTGATTAGGCACTTGAGTACCGACTTGGCAACTGACTCCGGCTGAAATCGCGTCCGAACTTCGATCGCAGCGTTGCGCAAAGCTAGTTCATCTCTTTGACGACTCAAGTGCTCCGATATTGCATCGGACCACACGGAGGGACTCGACTTCGGCTCAACGTACGTAGCCTTGCCCAACGTTACCTCCGGCAATGAGCTGCCTTTGGTCACGATAACTGGGACGCCAAATCCCATCGCTTCAACCGCAGACATACCGAAGCCTTCGTATTCCGATGCAAGGACGAAGAGCTGGCATTTCGTATATAAGCGTCCGAGGTCAACATCACTGACAAAGCCCGTGGATATAATTCGCTCTCGTACGGACTTATTCTCAATGGCGTTGATTCGGTTGCTAACATTCTGCGATTCTCGTCCCACCAGAACAAGGTTAAGGTCTGAGTAAATATCAGCAAGTAGCCGGAACGCATCTATTATCGCTTCTGTATTTTTATGCGCATATTGATGAGATACGCTCAAGATGTACTGGTGCTCTGATATCGATTCAATTGTTGGACTTACGGAACCGAACGCGTACCGGCTCCAATCGATAGCGTTGTACACTACCGTGCAATGATCGGCAGCCTTCTCGCCAAAAAAGCGAGCAATTTGTGCCTTTTCAAATTCTGATATTAATAGAACATGGGCTGCCTTATTCAGGCTTCTCCTGAAAGCAAAATCAAGCCACAGGCGTCTTCTCTTTGAAAAGAACTGCGGGAAAACTCGATGCTGACAATCATGTATAAAACAGAAGGTTGACGATGACCTTCCATTGAAGGTCGGTGGAAGAAAATAGTTCGGAAAGAGAATTGGGCCCATTTGCTCTGTCGTGTTGAGAAACATTGTTTCTTCGAAGAAGCGAGTCCAAGTTCCACCACGTATCATGGGGTACTTCTGAAAGGTGACGCCGCGTTGTTGCTCAACCCAATTCGCAAAGTCTGGGTTCAAGCGGTTAACTGACGCGATTGGCAATGTTACAGGGGTTCCAATCTGGGCAAAACCTCTGACAAGGTTAAGCACCGCAGATTCGAGTCCCGACGCTTTGCCGTGGCGCAAGCAAAACAACGGAACCTGCACGATCATGATTTGAAGCCTGACTTGGAAATCTTGGTTTTGCTGTCAATGACGCTCACGTTTTGCAGTTCAAGACCCCCGCCAACTGTCCCTTGGGCTGCACCGTCCAAGCGACGAGGTGAGGAAGTCGCTTGCTAACAGTCAACCGTTACGGCTCGCGCTCTGCGATCCGTCAACGCCCGGAAAGCCTAGGGCCTACAAAAGTAACGAGTTGATGCTGCCCCAGCAATCTTGCACGAATGAATCGTGCAACGTCCTTTACTGCATTGGTAACAACCGAATGCCCGCGACGCAGGTGGTACAGATGGCGAAGCGTTCGGAATTTCGGTGACTCAAAGCCCGCAGATACTAGTGCTCTGCTCAAAGACTTTTCAGTGAAAAACTGCACATGCTCAGGCGTCTCAAAGGCCACGTGTACTAGTCCTCCGGAAGTTGTTTCGCCGCATGGTGCTGTAATAAATAGCTTTCCAGTGGGTGCCAGCACGTTGTTCATGGCTTTTAAGACCACGGTCGGATCGTCGAGGTGTACAAGAACTTCAATCATGTAAATGGCATCAAAGGTGCCCGTGCAATCCTCGAGTCTATCTACGGTGTTAAATCCTTTTTCTCTAAGCCAAGCCTTAGCGGACGGGTTCGCCTGTACGCACGTGATGTTTGCTCGGGGGAAAACAGCTCTAACAGCCATGGCGACGTGTCCTGCCTTGGCGCCAACTTCCAGTATTCTGCTATCGGCTCTTATAAAATTGATGCGGGCGAGATAGGCAACTAATGCCACATCTCGTTGGGCAAATTTCCGACACTCAGCGCCAGGATCAAAGAGTTGCACAACCCCGTGCATAGGATTGACGGAGGCCGCATAAATGTGCCCGCAGTCGCGCTCGCTGCACTTGAGCACCGATAGGTGCTTGGCTTCGAACCCGTAAAGCGGAGCAGCTCCGCATATCGGACACGGGCGAGAAGAAGCCGTTGGCCGAGTCGACTGTGCGGTCGCTTCAAGTCCCTGGCGGAGCTTATCCTTTCTACTCACTAATTTCCTAAGGTACCCAAGCGGATGGCTGCTCGTCAAGACGTCAGGTGCAGCAGCTCGGCCCGCGTGCTTACATCACCCGATCGATTCGGGCATGTTGTTCCAGGGCGCGGTTCTGTCGACGCCTCTGCGCATCGGCGCGCAAGCCGGCACCAGCACCGGCAACTCTCTATCCGTTGCACCGCTTGCGTACTGCAGCCGCTCTCGCCGATACTTGAACGAGTGACCTCTGTCGAAGTCATCGTGGTCTACGTCATCATATGATCATCGCTCGACGAAGTCCAAACCATGCTGATCGCTTAAATCATTTTCGATCGGGCGCAAAATGGCTAGCAGTGTTGGAGAATTTTCCCACAAGCCGCTAGTGGTAGCCGTCGGACCGTTGCCTCCGCCGTTCCACGGTCAGGCTGCTACAACACAGGCGATGCTTGATTACGTCGGTTCGTGTGTGCGCCTCCACATCAACAATGTTTCTCCCGGATCAGTTGGTGGTATTCGCGGCCACCTGCTGAAAGCCTACCGAACATTTCTAGCTATGGTACAGCTCGCGGTCAAGTCCACTGGAGATCGGAAGCGCGTATTGTACATGCCCGCCGATGGCGGCCGAGGTATGCTTTTTACCATTGCTGTCGCTTGCATCGCGCGGCTCTTCCGTTACCGAATATTTCTGCATCATCACTCATTTGCTTACATCGACAGGCACAGCGTACTTATGGCGGTGCTAGGGCGCGTTATGAGCCGGTCGGACACACATATTGTTCTGTGCGATGCAATGGCGGCCGGACTGCGTAGCCGCTACACAGCGCTTGTCGGCGCTCCCATGATGGAACTATCCAGTGCGGCGTTTCTTGAGGCATTCCCGAAACGTGGTCAGCGCAATAGGGGTTATCTGCAGATGGGTTTTTTGAGCAACCTGATTGTAGAGAAGGGTCTCGACACGACCATCGACCTGCTGCGGGCCGCGCGGCGCGAAGGATTGCCCGTGCGTCTTTTACTCGCCGGAAGTTCATCCGACAAGCGCGCGACCCAGATTGTTCAATCAGCACTGCTGGAATTCGGAGAGGCGATAGAATATCTTGGGCGGGTCTCCGAACAGGGGAAAGTCGAGTTCTTTCGGAGCATCGATGCTTTTGTTTTCCCGTCGCGATATATCAACGAAGCTCAGCCGCGCGCCATTATCGAATCGCTATGTTTCGGCGTTCCCGTGGTTACGATCGCGCGCAGTTGCATCACCAGCGATATCGGAGAGGGATGCGGAATCTGCGTGCCACAGGACGCCGACTTTGTGTCGTCTGCGTTGCCGCTTATCCGAAGTTGGTGTTCGAATCCCGATTCAATGGCGCGTTACAGCACTGCAGCGCTGAACCGCGCCGCCATGCTGCACGAGGTCGGCGTCAAACATCTTGCCGCCGTCGTTAAAGCCTTCGGGTGATCCCTGGAAAGGTACTCCGCTCTGTTAAAAACCGGGATCACGAGTCATAGAACATGATGCGACTTCCAAGGAGATCGAAGCTGACGTCTATAGTCCGCAAGGGCGCAAGGCTCTTCTTGATCTCTGCATGAGTGTCCTCCGGGGCATAGAACAGCAAAAATCCCCCCGATCCGGCGCCCAGGATTTTTCCGCCGTGCGCGCCGTGCAATCTTGCGGTTTCATACCATGCGTCGATCTGGCTTGTGCTGATGGCCGAAGTCAGGCTCTTTTTCAGAACCCAGTTCTCGTGAAGTATCTGTCCGAAGGAGTCGAGCTTTCCGGCCCTCAGCTCGTCTGAAAGCTGGTAGGCGAGGCCCACCATCTGCTGCAGCGTCTCGCGCTTGGCTTCGCTCGATACGATCTCGGCCGATTGCTCCTGCAGAATGGGCGACGCGCTTCGCGTGATTCCTGTATAGAACACCAGTAGTCGTTTGGAGAGCATTTCGCGAATCCCCGACCGCATAATGATCGGCGACACGACCACACGATCATCCGGCCTGAATTCGATGAGGTTCAATCCTCCGAAAGCGGCCGCGTATTGGTCCTGTTTTCCGATCGATTCGCCGCAGAGATCGATTTCGATGTGGCAGCTCTCCCGCGCGAGTTCTTCGCGGCTCAGGTGATGGCCCTTGAATGCGGCAAACGCATTCAGGAGCCCGACGGCGAAAGAACTCGATGACCCGAGCCCGGTTCCCCGCGACGGAATGTCGGCGATCGTCGTGATTTCAATACCGCCGTCGATGGCCATATGTTTCAACGCGTGGCGAACGATGGGATGTTCGACGTCGGCCGCCTGCTCGACTTCCTCGGTTCTCGAATAGGCGACGCGAATACCGTCGTCGAATTTTCGATTGACGTTCACATATACGTATTTATCGATTGCCGTGCTGAGCACGGCGCCGCCATGATGGCGGTAAAACTCGGGCATGTCGCTGCCTCCGCCGACAAAACTCATGCGCAGAGGCGTACGGCTGACAATCATTGAGCTCGCTCCGATAAGCTAAGTATCGTGTCGACGGCATCTCCGAAATCGGTCCGAACGAAATCGGGTTTGGCGTCGGGACCACCGCCGGAGTTCGTGTCGCCGGTCGTCACCAGAATCGAACGAAGATTGGCGCGCGCCGCCGTCAGAATATCGCGCATCGTATCGCCGATCAGCCAGGACCGGCTTATATCGATGTTGATGGCGCGTACTGCACGGTCCACAAGACCCGTCTTTGGCTTTCGACAGTCGCAATCGATTTTCAGCGCCGACACTTCGCCGACAAAACCCTTGTCCGGATGGTGCGGGCAAAAAAATATCGCGTCCACGAATGCGCCTTCCCGTCCGAGAAGCGTCTCGAGCTTGGCGTGGATGCGGTGCAATTGCGCGAGGCTCGTCTCGCCGCGCGCTACGACCGGCTGATTGGTCACGACGACGACCCGAAATTCGTTTTCGTTCAGCCGTCGAATGCCGTTAGCGACGCCGGGCAAAAGTTCGAGTTGCTCGGCATCTTTGATGAATCCGCGATGCACGTTCAAAGTCCCGTCGCGATCCACAAAGACGGCCTTCTGCGGGACCGTCAGGCGGGCGCGGTCCACGACGCCGTTTCGCAGATCGCGCTCGACTTTTTCCAATCTCTGAGGGGTGCCGACGTCTTTGATGTATTCGAAGCTCGAATAGCCAAAAATGTTCGCACCCGAAGCGAGCATGGCCGGAAAAACGTCTTTACCGAAATCGGATGGTACCGTCCAGGCGCGATAGGGAAGGAGGGCGCGCTTTTCGACCACATAGAGCGCCGCATTCACCGAGTTTGGAAGGAAGTTACCGGCGGAATGCGGGTAAGGATGGATGCGGCGCACCCAACCTTCATCGTCCACTTCTACTATATCGGAATCCTGGGGGTGATCGTTCGGGTGCAACAGGAGTGTTATGTCAGCGTGAGCCCGCATATGCGCTCTCACAAGCGCAGCCAAGTCGACGTTGATTAGGGTGTCTCCGTAGACGACGATGAATCGGTCGCACAGATGGTCAAGCGCCGCAATTGCAGCGCCTGCGGTGCCGCGCGGTTCGCCGTCGTTGACGATGCGAATTCGGACGTCCAGATCGACCAATCCTGCCACGAAGTTCGCAATATACTGAGCGCCATGGTTGACCAAGAGCACGATGTCGGTCACGCCGAAAGCGACGAGATGATGAATCTGGCGCTCCAGGAGAGGCTTTCCGGCAACGTCGACCATCGCCTTTGGCATCGCCCCCAGCCGATCGGCGAGCCGCGTCCCCTTCCCACCTGCAAGGATCACCGCCGAAGTCATCTTGCAGCTTCTTGATCGGCGATCTCCTCTACGGCGCAACGGATAGCGCCCGCTGAACCCATCTTCGGCGCCCATCCCAGAGCCGCAAGTTGATCTATGGCATAACGAAATCGCGGAATGTCCCCGATCCAACCTTTCGATTCCGTCCCATAGCGGATCGTAGCATGCGGCGAGACGCGATCCCGGACGGCTTCAGCGATATTCGCTACGGTGACGCCTTCGTCGTCCGGTCCGATGTTGAACACGTTGTAGCGTCCGCTCGCGCGCTCGGAAATGAACAGCATCGCGTCCACGAGATCGTCCGCATGCAGGTAGACTTTCTGTTGCGTTCCGTCTCCCAGAACGTCGAAACCGGACGGTGTAGCCCTGGCTTTGCGAACGAGATCAACGATGACGCCATGGGTTGCAGGCACGCCGACGACGTTCGGAAAGCGGAATATGTCGGCGCGTTGCAGAAAGGATTCGACGGCGGCCCGTATCTGCGCTTCGGATGCAAGCTTCATCGCGCCGTAATTAGAGATCGGTTCCAGGGGGCCGTAATTCTCTGCGATAGCGCGATCCGGCACGTCGCCGTAAATGGCCGAGCTTGACGCGAAATGGAGCCGCGTTATTCCCAAGGTGCGCATCACGGACAGGGCTTCGAAGGTCGTCATGAAAGTGCGGCGCATGTCGACCGTCGGGTCTGCCACGCCCGCGGGAATGTCTGAGTTGGCCGCCAGATGCCATATATCGGTAATTGGCCGCCGTGTGTGGACGCTTTGCGCCATGTCCAGAAAGGTCTTGCGGTCGGCGCAATCCACGAGGTGGAACTCGAACTGCGCTACGTTGTCGTAGGATTTCAGAAATTCTCTATGGCCGAGGGAGAGGTCGTCGAACGCAATCACTACCTCATTCCGTGCCAGCAGCTTGCGTGCGAGGTTGACGCCCACGAAGCCGGCTCCGCCCGTGATGAGATGAACCCTCATCCGCGTGCTTCCAATTTATACATTGCCGGCCGTCATCTGTCCCACGCCATCAAAACGCCCGAGATCCGATCAGCGAACGATCTGTCATATGGCGTTGTCGCAAAAATTGCGCGAGAGCATGCATTAACGATTGGTGGACGTCTTCCACCACTCCGTAATTGCGCGCGGCAACATGAAGCGAGATATCCGCGATGGTTCGTGCCCTGCCGCCGTCGAACCCGGTCATAGCAATCGTCTGCACGCTTTTGGTCTTGGCCCATTCAAGTGCGTTTAAGATGTTGGGCGAGTTGCCGGACGAGCTGACCGCGACCAGCACGTCGCCGGTTGATGCATAACTTTGCAGTTGGAAAGAAAAAACCTGATCGTACGAAATGTCGTTGGCAATTGCGGTGGCGATCTCAATGTTCGCTACCAGGCTGTGAACGCGTGGTACCAATTGTGTGTCTGTGCGTGTGCCTTTTGTGTGGTCGCACGCAAAATGATTGGCGATTGAGGCCGACCCGCCATTGCCACAGGTCAGAATCGTAGCGTTTCGGGCCATTGCACTCTGAAGTGCCACGACTGCGCGGCCGAAGGCGGCCGCATCGATCGTTGCATGCGCCGCCACGATTGCCTTGGAATAGGCCGCAATATAGTCGTCCGGATTGTCGAAAGGGGCCTCCGGAAATAGCGGCATAAGATTCTGATGATTGCTCACGGGTTGTATAACGAAATACCTTGCGCAACATCGTTACAAAGCTGGCCTATAGCTGTCAACATGGCTGGGCCACACCCAACGCAGTGCTATTCACGACCATTTGTAATCTAAAGGCGACGCCATAAGTATTGCATCATAGCGATATCATTGCATCGTCTTTCCTTCGGAGGATGATGATGCGCAAACTTCAAATTGAGGATGCTGGGGTGATGCGTTTGGCGATCCAGCAAGAGATCAACCGCAACGATGAGTCCCGCTACGATCATCGTTTGCACGGCCTGCTCTTGGTCGCAGCCGGTCAATCGTGTCGGCAGGTCGGTCTGCTGTTCGGCGAGAATCCGACGACGGTGCAGCGCTGGGTCAGTCGATTTGACGAGAGCGGACTGGAAGGCTTGCGCGAAGGGCAGCGCTGCGGCCGGCCGCGCCTGCTGCACTCGGCGCAATGGCGCAAACTCCAAGGGGAACTGCGTCGGATACCGCGAGCCTTGGGGTTGGAGGCCAATGTATGGGACGGACCGCTGCTCGCCGAGCATTTGCGCCGGCACTACGGCCTCGATCTGGGGGTACGCCAATGCCAGCGGGTGTTTAGGCAGATGGGCTTTGGGCTGCGTACGCCCCGCCCTCAGGTAGTCCAGTCCTATCCGCTCAAAGTCGCGGGGGGGAAAAAACTGCGCCGCCTGGCAAGCTGCCCCGCCGGAGTTGATTTCTGGGGCCTGGACGAATGCCCACTTCCAGCAACTCGGCTCGCGCCGCCGTATGTGGCTGCCTCCGCAGATCAAGGATCCCGTGGTGCAGCACGCCCTGACCCGCAAGTCCGTGGCTTACTTCGGCGACGTAAACTTAGTCACCGGCACTCTCGTGCGAGCGAGGGCATTGTAACTGCGGGCCGCCTCTCGACTGAAGTCATCCGCTTCTTCGGTACGCTGGTGCGCATCACGTAGAGTCCATCGAGCGCGGCGTCGGCTGCGATCTGCTTCTCAAGCCGATGGAACTCGACGTACCATCCAACTCAGCCGCTAATAGACCAGATTGTTTGCTGCCGAGGTCTGCCACACATTAACGCTCTGCACCGTCGTCGGCTGATTGACATCAGAACCTAAGATCATGAACATGTGCCGCCAGTCCATGCCGGACATCGCGCTAACTTCGTTTGACGGCTGCGGCGATGGATAACTTGCGTCGCTCGGGTTGTAGTAGTCCCAATAGAACGTAGCGCCCGTTTGAACATCGTCGAAGTAAAATATCAAATAGCCCTGAGTAGTCGTTGTTACCCCAGAGCCCGTCGCCGGAACCCATAAGCATCCATACTTGTGCGGCTTAGAAAAGTCAGTGCCTGCGGGGGCTGACACTGTACCCACGCCAGCGCCGATGTTCTGCGGATTGCTGGTGGACAGAGTCGGATTATTGTTGTACCAGTTGCCTATACCGTTCTGGTACGCGGCCGGGTATGTGTTGCTGGCAGCGTCGTACTCCATGAAATCAACTTCAAAGAAGTCGTTATAGAGCGTCCAGAAACTATTGCCCTGTACACCAGCTGCGGGCGGCGCATGGCCAACATTGCCGCTGCCGGCGCTGATCCAAACCTGACCGCTGTAACTGACTAGATTACCGGCAGCATAGTTAGCGCCGGAGTTCCATGCAGGGGTTGTCCCAGCAGGCCAGCCAACAGAGTACGGGCCTACCGAGGTGTGCTCGATGTCCAGTGCCCAGAACGCCGGTCCGCCATTGGGATAGCTGTGATTGCTTCCACCGGTGAACGACATCGTGGCCTCGAAGTAAGCACCGCCCCCGAAAGCAACCCCTGTCCAACCCTGTCCCGAAGACGTTGGCGTCGCAGTGGCAACATCGGCGCCGGACTCTCCGCCCCCGACCATCGTGAAGCTGCCGTCAGAGTTTTGCGTATTGGTGAACCCAGTGGGATTGTTCCCGTAGAAACGAAACAACTGCCAACTCCCCGTCGTAGTGCCGAGCGTCGTCGAGTTGAAAGTGTTGGTGTTGTAGCCCAGTGCTGCTGCTTGAGCGGGCACACCAGGTGAACCACCGCTCGATGAGGATGAACTGGATGATCCACTGCTCGATGAACTCGATGAACTGGATGAACTCGATGAACTCGATGAACTCGATGAACTCGATGAACTCGATGAACTCGATGAACTGGATGAGCCACCACCAGTAGAAGAAGCTACCCCGCTCGACGAGCTGCTGGAGGAGCCGCCAGAACTTGAACTTGACGAGGATGAGCCGCTTCCAGTACCGCCCGTCAGTTCGATCGCCAGCACCACGACGTTGCGGTTGTTAGGCAGCGTCAAGCTGCTGGCCGTCTTGGCGGTATTGAGCGCGAATGAATAACCGTACAGATTGGCAGGACACGTTGTATCTTCGGCCCCGCTAGGACTGACGCGGTAGGCCATCTGGACAGCGACCGATTGGCCGGTCTCAGCCGCCCCTGAACACCAGTCTCCCAACGTTTGCGTGAAGGTCTGCGAAGTGCCATCAGAGTAAGTGATCACGAAGTTCTGCGCCGACTGCACGCCATAGACGCCAGTCGCCAGCATGTTGAGCGTCGAATATTTACCGGCCGGGAGTGCCAAGGTCGTGCTGTCCACCGCGTTCAACGTACCGGCTAACCCGAACTGAAAGGTCGAACCATTCCAGGTCAGCGAAGTTCCTAGAAGGTTCGCTGAGTACGAATATCCGGCGCCGTCGGCGCCGCCCTGCGCAGGCGCGGTGCCATTGGCGACGATGCCGTAGACGTTGCCCTCGCTGCACAGATTGGGGCCAGTGCCGCAGGCGCCGCTCACAGGGCTCACCACGACACGCGGGTCGCTGCTTGATACCCACGTACTGCCATTCCATGACCACCAGACAGCGGCAGAAGTTTCCTGGTAAATGATGTTGTTGTCGTAGAGGAGTAGCGCGACTCCTGTCGATGAGCCCGCCTGCACGCCGTTTTCAAAAATGACGCCGCCGGCGACGGTCCAGACATTGCCGCCGGTGTCGATGATTTGTGCTGCCGAAGGAATGGTCGTGCCGTTGGCTGAGGGTAAAGCGCTAGGCGCGGGCGCAGCTTTGTTCGCTGAACACGACGCGGTCGTGCCGCCGTTACTGCCGCCGCAGCTCCACGCCCACGGGCCGGTGCCGCTCACCGTCGAAGCCGTGCCTGCGCTGCACAGATTGGCAATCGGGGCAGTTGTCACAGCCATGCCACTGGTGGTGCCGCAGGCGCCGTTCACCGGAACGCCGCGCGGATCGCTGGTCAATACCCACGTGCCGCCACTCCATGACCACCAGCCACCGGCGAAGTTTTCCTGATAGATGAGGTTGTTCTCGTATAACAGCAGCGTGACGCCGTACGAATAACCGGCCACCCCACCGTTCTCATAGATAACACCAGCCGTAACGGTCCAAACATTCCCTGCGTTATCGACGATCTGTGTCGCCGAAGGGATGGTGGTACCGCTGGCCGAGACCGCCGACGTGGTCGCCTGCAGGCGCGGATCGGAGGCTGCGGTCCAGCCTGCGCCATTCCAATACCACCAGCCACCGGCAAAGTTTTGCTGATAGATGAGATTGTTCTCGTAGAGCAGCAGCGTGACGCCGTACGAATAACCGGCCGGCGCGCCGTTCTCATTGACTACGCCGCCGGCGACCGTCCATACATTGCCTGCGTTATCGACGATCTGTGTCGCCAAAGGAATCGTCGTGCCGCTGGGCGAGGCTGTGCCAACGGCACCAACGGTGGAAGCTGCAATCTTAGCGCTGTTCGAACCGCTAGTGCTGCCGTCGGATGAGGATCCGCTCCCGCACCCTACGATCGCAATGCATAAGGTTGCAAGTGCTGCATGGAAATAATATTTCGTAGTCTTCATAATCGTTCTCAACGGTGGTGGCACGTCACGAGCAGGGCTTATGCACACTACTCGGCCAGCACAGCTTTACGCCCACTACTTGCCAAATACAAAGTGTCGCGAGCTCGCGTCACTGTCTCTGACGTCCGACAGCAGCGACGTAGTTCACACATTTACGAGCGTTGGATCGGCCAACACACGCGCCGTCACTCCTGGAATGCGTAGCGCTCGTATCAGTGCGAGATATCCGACCGACGCTCTTGCTAACGGGTGCGTTCGCTCTGCGGGCCGTTTTGTCCTGAATTAGAAGAGTGCGTTGAGACATGGATTTTTCTGCGAGCATCATTTTTCCGAGTGGCGAAGATTCGACCACGCTACCGGTGCTGCGGTATGTACGACAGCGCACATGGATACTCCGCGCCGGCCGTAACATTGTCAGTTTTGAGCAGCGCGTCACACTCGTAAGGCATCTTTATCCCAATATAAAAATGGCCGATCGATACAAGAG
>Ga0302324_100020058_pt1 | contig 13101 bp, 11 predicted proteins | sample Palsa_T0_1_FD_201949 | JGI IMG/M metagenome (GOLD analysis project Ga0302324, IMG submission 201949) | Peat permafrost microbial communities from Stordalen Mire near Abisko, Sweden - Palsa_T0_1 | ecosystem: Environmental > Terrestrial > Soil > Palsa > Peat permafrost | place: Sweden: Abisko...
AGCAAGTATCTGGAGCTGGCGGCGGATGTTCGCGACAAAGTGGCCTTCGCCTATCAGCACGGCGGCGCGGCTTTGCTGGATTACCTGGACGCGGAGAAATCCTATCGGGACGTTCGATTGGCTTACCTGAATCTGATTGGTTCATATCTAACCGCAGCCGCCCAGATGAACCTGGCCGTTGGTCGCGAGGTGTTGCAATGAGAGGTGTTGCAATGACAGCTGTTGCAATGAAAGGTGTTGCAATGAATCGTTCGTTTATAGCCGCGGCAACATTGTGTTTGGGTCTGACCCTTGTCATTACTGGTTGCGAGAGGAAAGTGAAAGCCCAAGACAATGTCGCGTCCGGCACGGGTCCGGCATCGACCACCATCGAATCCGATCTCGACGCTAACAATTTCAAGGTGAACCACCCGGAGCAGTTTCCGTTGGCGACCGCCGGCGAGCGCATTGCCGCGCCCGAGCTCAACGTAACCGGAGTGGTCAGTCCCGATGTCTCAAAGCAGGTGCCGGTGCCGTCTCTCGCCACGGGACGAATCGTGGAAATCGATGCGCGGCTGGGCGATGAAGTACAAAAAGGCCAGCTTTTGTTTAAAGTGAGAAGCGCCGACATAGCGAACGCGTTTTCCAATTACCGCCAGGCCGTCAAGAACGAAGAATTGACGAAGATCCAACTGGCCCGCGCCAACCTCCTGTTAGAGCATGGAGCGATTCCCAAGAGCGGCCAGGAAATAGCTCAGAACGCCGAGGACGACAATCTAGTCGTTCTCGAGACAGCCAAGGAGCAACTCGGGTTGCTGGGGGCCGATCCCGACCACCCCACGGGTATCGTCCAGGTATTCGCTCCGGTATCGGGAACCATCACGGACCAGCAGATCACCGACCAATCGGCCGTGCAGGCTTATACGGCGCCGAACCCGTTCACCATTTCCGACCTGTCGCACGTCTGGATTATCTGCGACGTGTGGGAGAACGACATGTCGCAGGTGCATATCGGAGAATATGCCGACATCCATCTGGTCGCTTATCCGGATCGGGTATTGAAAGGGCGCATCAGCAACATTCTGCCGATCATAGACCCCACCATTCGCACCGCGAAGGTGCGCCTGGAAGTAGAGAATCCCGGTCTCATGCGGATCGGAATGTTCGTCACCGCTACGTTCCACGGCCTAACCACGGAAAAGCACGCGACGGTGCCGGCTTCTGGGATTCTGCATCTGCACGACCGCGAGTGGGTCTACATACCGTTAGGAAATGGCCGCTTCCGGCGTCAGGAAGTGACGGCCGGGAATATGCTGCCCGGCAACATGCAAGAGGTCGTCAGTGGGATCAAACCGGGCGATCAGGTTGTATCCAACGCGCTGGTGTTCCAAAACACGGTGGAACAGTAACGGTGACCAGGTAAATGATTCGAAAGCTCGTAGATTTCGCGCTCGAGAACCGTTTTCTCGTGCTCGCCGCGGCGGTCCTGCTGTTCGGCTGGGGCGCGATTTCGTTCCACCAGCTTCCGGTGGAAGCGTATCCCGACGTGGCCGACAATTACGTCGATATCGTCACGCAGTGGCCGGGAATCTCGGCCGAGCAAATAGAACAGCAAATCACCATTCCGCTGGAAATCGTGATGAACGGCATTCCGCATGTCACCCATTTGCGGTCGTTCTCCTTGTTCGGCCTCTCCGACGTCAGGCTAATTTTTGACGACGACGAAGAAAATTTTCGCGATCGCGAGCGGGCGCTCGAACGGCTCACGCAAGTTAATCTTCCGCCTGCCGCGGTGGCCGCCGGCGTGTCGCCGCAAATGCAAACCGACTGGAGTCCCGTCGGCCAGATCTATTTCTTCACGCTGCACAGCACCAACCCGGCGTATGACGTCATGGAGCTGAAGTCGCTCGAAGATTGGGTGGTGGAGAAGAACTTCAAGGCCGTTCCCAACATCGTCGATGTCGCCAGCTTCGGCGGCCCGACGCGCGAATATCAGGTTCGCGTGGACCCCGATAAGCTGATCTCCTATGGCCTGAGCATCGGCCAGGTGGAGCAGCAGCTGGCCAACAACAACGCCAACGCCGGCGGCAGCTTTATCGAAGCCGGGCTGCAGCAGATCAACATTCGGGAAGTCGGTCAGGTGCGGGACGTACGGGACATCGAGAACACGGTGATCACGGCCAAAAACGGCACTCCCATCCACGTCAAGGACATCGCCGTCGTCTCCCAGGGTCCCAAGATCCGGCTGGGCCAGTTCGCGCGCGCGATCCGGCACCAGGATGGAAAGCTCATCGATAACGACGATGTGGTCTCGGGCATCGTGCTGCTGCGAAAAGGCGCTGAAGCGGACGCGACCCTGCTGGGAATCCACAAGAAGGTGCAGGAGTTGAACGATCACATTTTGCCTCCGGGCGTAAAGATTGTTCCATTCCTCGACCGCAGCGACCTGGTGCACTTCACCACGCACACCGTGCTGCACAATCTTACGGAAGGCATCGTGCTGGTGGTGGTTATCCTCTTTCTGTTTCTCGGAAATATTCGCGGAGCAATCATCGTAGCTCTGACCATCCCGTTTTCCCTCTTGTTCGCGGCGACATGTTTGAACCTGAAGGGGATTCCGGCAAACCTGCTGTCTCTGGGCGCGCTGGACTTCGGAATGGTGGTGGATGGCGCCGTGGTTATGGTCGAGAATATCGTTCGCCACCTCAGCCGCGCCCAGGAAAACAGAACGGCGAAGCAGAAGATTTCCGATGCCGCGCACGAGGTGCAGCGGCCCGTCTTCTATGCGGTGGGCATCATTATCACGGCATACCTGCCGATTTTCACGTTGCAGCGCGTGGAAGGCCGGCTGTTCAAGCCCATGGCCTGGACCGTGGCATTTGCTCTGTTGGGCGCCATCATCTTTTCGCTGCTGATCGCGCCCGCGCTCGCCAGCGTTCTCTTCCCCAGAGGCACGCGCGAGTGGCACAACCCGGTGATGAGTTGGCTGACCAGAATCTACCGCACGGCCCTCAGGATCGCTATTCGTCTGCGTTATGTTACCGTCGCCGTGGCGGTAGCCGGCCTGGCTGTGGTCGGCTTTCTCTGGCTCGACGGATTCATCGGTTCCGAATTCCTGCCGCATCTGGACGAAGGCGCGCTGTGGGTACGCGGCACTCTGGCTCCCAGTACCGGTCCCACGGAAGGCATTCGGTTGTCGAATCAGGCGCGGCTCGTGCTTTGCTCCTGGCCCGAAGTTATCCAGTGCACCAGCCAAACCGGGCGTCCCGATGACGGCACCGACACCACCGGCTTCTTCAACACCGAATATTTCGTCGACTTGAAGCCCAAGGAGGAATGGCGGCCCGGCTTTCATCAGAACAAGGAGGCGGTCATCGCGGCCATGGACCGCGAATTGGAAAAAATCCCGGGAGTGGTCTGGGGCTTCTCCCAGCCGATTGCCGACAACATGGAGGAAGCGGTCAGCGGGGTGAAGGGACAGCTTGCAACCAAGGTCTACGGCGACGACTTGCACGTACTCGAAGACAAGGCCGAAGAGATCGCCAAAATCATGGGGAAAGTAAAGGGCATTGAGGACCTGGGAGTGTTGCAGGTTCTGGGTCAGCCCAACGACAACTTCATAGTCGATCGTCAGCAAGCCGCCCGCTATCAGATCAACGTCGCCGACGTCCAGGATGCCATCAATACCGCCGCCGGCGGGAACGCTCTTACGCAGGTGTTGCAAGGCGAGGCGCGTTACGACCTGGTAATGCGCTATCTCCCGAAGTACCGCAACACCAAGGAAGCCATCGAGAACATTCGTCTGTTGGCTCCCACCGGCGAACGGGTTTCGCTCGCGCAGCTCTGCAAGGTGGAGGAGCGCGATGGAGGGTCCGAGATCTATCGGGAAGGGAATCAGCGCTACGTCGCCATCAAGTACAGCGTGCGTGGCCGCGATCTGGGCGGAGCGGTTGAGGAAGCCATCAAGAACGTAACCGCGAAAATTGAACTGCCGCGCGGATATCACATCGACTGGGAAGGCGAATACGAGAGCGAAAAGCGCGCGGAAGCACGGCTCAGAATCGTCGTGCCGCTCACCATCCTGCTCATCTTGATCATTCTCTATAGTATGTTTCGCTCGTTTAAATGGGCCACGCTGATCATGGTCAACGTGGTGATTGCGCCCATCGGGGGCGTTCTCGCGCTGTTGGTCACACACACCAACTTCAGCGTGTCGTCGGGCGTTGGCTTCCTCGCGCTATTCGGTGTTTCGGTGCAGACCGGCGTCATCATGCTGGAGTACATCAATCAGCTTCGCGTGCGCGGACACACCATCATGGATTCGGCGGTGGAGGGAGCGGTGTTGAGACTTCGCCCAATTATGATGACGATGTTGGTGGCGACCCTGGGCCTTTTGCCGGCCGCGACGTCGCACGGAATCGGCTCGGACTCCCAGCGGCCATTCGCCATCGTCATTGTGGGAGGCCTCATCTCGGACCTGGTCATGAGCATTTTCCTGCTCCCCACGCTATATGTCTGGATGGCTGGCGACCATGACGTGCTGCCGGAGCGGGAAGGCGAGTTCGACGAGCAGGTGTAGTCTGTTGCTGGCTGAACTTAGTACCCGTAGAGTTCATGTCGGTTGCGCCTGCAACGCGCGTTGCACACCTTCCGGGTCGTGAGCAATCACTGTGAGATAAGCCTGCGCCGGTTGATCGGGTTCGCAGCGCCCTTGTTCCCAGTCCCGCAGCGTGCCAATGGGGATTCGGTACCGCGTGGCGAATTCCTCCTGCGTCAGATGGAGTGCCCGGCGTAGAGTCTTCGTGCGCGGCACTCGTCGCGCCGAACGGAGCTGCTTAAGGGTCATGGGCCGTGCGTTCGGGTCGGACCGCGCAGCAGCGGTAACCTCTTCGTCCGTCATGGCACGCAGACGCGCCCAATTGGTTTTGTCTTCCAACGGCTTAGTGGAGCCATCAGCCAAAACCTGAACGATGGTTCCGTCACTCTGCCGTTTGGCTACGATAGTATTCTTTTTGCTCAAGCTTTGTGGCCCCTTCTGGCTGAGATAATTCGTATGCGTTCACCGCGCTCGCGGCGCGCTGCCTCGAAGCTGACGCCGTGCATTTCGAGGTTGCTCTCGCCCTTAACGGCTTTCCCACTCGAATTGATCTTCATCCACAATATACGGCCTACCCGTAGTTTTGTCGAGGGATAATACACCAAGGGTACTTTTTGCACGGAACCACGCTGGCACCTACCGCCGCGTAGCTTTTGGTCCGCCGGGGAAACGGTGTCTAGTCAGATTAGAACGGATTCCTAATGTCTCGGTCCAATCCCTAGGGCCCACCCTTTACGGCGCCTAAGTAGATTCGCCCGGTTACACTAAGCGTTACCTGAGATTGATTGCGTACCAGTACCCCTGTAGAATTTAGATGCGAATGGTCGATACACTGTATATGAACGAAAGCTTTGCGACACTGGAAGGGAATGAATCTCAACCCAGCTCTGCGGAACCAAGGAAAGGCATGATTCGAATTCTCATCGCCGATGACCACCCCATTGTCCGGGATGGTCTAAAGAAACTCCTTAGTCTGGAGGAGGACTTCCAGATCGTCGGAGAGGCGTCCGATGGTTGCGAAGTATTGGACCGGGTTCAGGAACTGGATCCCGACGTGTTGTTGCTCGACCTGCGCATGCCCAATCTGGATGGGCTCTCGGCCCTGCAGGCACTGCAGCAGACCAACAAGCGCACCCGCGTCATCGTCCTCACCGCTTCGGAAGACAAGAACGAATTCGTGCAGGCCATGAAACTGGGCTGTTCCGGTATCGTGCTCAAGCAAACCGCGCCCGAGCTGATCGTGAAAAGCATCCGCAAAGTTCACGGCGGCGAAATCTGGCTGGATTCTCACACCACCGCGGCGGTCATGCGGCAGTTCGCCGCCCCGGGCGATCTCACCGGCGGCGGTACCGGCGGCGGCGGTAAAGCTCGTGAGCGGTCGCCATTGAGCCAGCGCGAGCGCGAGATCGTGCAGCTGGTCGCCCAAGGCTATAAGAACAAGGAAATGGCCGAGAAGATGTTCATCAGCGAGCAGACCGTGAAGAATCACCTCCACAATATCTTCGACAAGCTGGGTGTTTCGGACCGTCTGGAGCTGGCGTTGTACGCCATCCACAAAGGCCTGCACCTCACCGCCGAGCGCTAGTTTTCTCCTTGAAGCGGGCTGACGCGATCGTCAGTCCGCCCCCTATTCCGCCCTACCGTCTACCGTTCAGCAATCTCCCTCAGGCGTTTTAGTACTTTCAGGCCATTGCGTACTATCGGTACTGGAATTAAAGTCCCAGATACGATGTTTCTAACTGTGCTACGGAGTTTCTAACCATGCGACTGGTGCTTTCTCTCTCCCTGCTTTGTATCGGCGCAGCGGGCTCGCTGTCAGCTCAAGTGCCCGTCATGAATAAAGTACAGCCCGATAGCGGAAAGATCGGTTCGGTCCTTCGCGTCGCTGGCGTTTTCCTCGGCAAGGCGAAGGTGGACGAAGTCTACCTCACCGATCACACCTTCGATATGAAGGTCAAGGTTCTCGACCAAACGGACGACAGCATTGAGTTCCGCATTCCGCCCTCGGTTAAGCCAGGGCGGCTGCAGCTTTTGGTGAAGACCACGGGCCACGATCCCGTGCTGCTCGAACAGCCCGTTTTCATCACGGTGGAAGAACCGAAAGAGGCCTTGGAGGCAAGCTCCGCGACGCCCAACACAGCCACCAAGTGATGGCGCTCTAATCTACTGCTGCTGTTGTTGCTGTTGTTGTAGCTGAGCGGCCAAGTCCGCGTCCGCGCCCTCTTCGGGCAACTCCGAAGACCAATCATCGCCAACGCCGAATTCGGACTCCAAAGGCGGCGGTGCGTCCGATGGCGCAACCCTGACCGCCACCAGCAACTGGCTCTCTACCGATCCCTTAAAGATCCCCTTGGTGGGAGGTACGTCCGCGTAGTCGCGCCCCACGGCCGTCCGGACGTGCCGCTCGCTCGCGAGCACGTTGTTGGTGGGGTCCAGTCCGATCCATCCTAAGCCTGGCAGAAGCGCCTCCGCCCAAGCGTGCGTGGCGCCTTCGGCCGAACGCGTCTTGTCGCCGGCTTTGTGGAACAAATAACCGCTGACGTAGCGGCAGGGAATGCCGATGCGGCGCGCCAGGACAATCATGATGTGCGCGAAATCCTGGCAAACGCCCTGCCGGCTTTCGAGCGCGTGATCGATGGGGGAATCCACGCGCGTGCTCTTCGGAACATAAGCGATCTTGGAATACAGCGCGGCGTTGAGGTCCAGCATCAGGTGCAGCGGATCGCGCTGCCGGGCGCGCGCGCGCGATTCCACGCCGATCTCTTGGGCGAACTTCTCCAGCAACTCGCTCGATTGGCCGAAGTGGCTGGGCATCAACATCTCGATATAATCGCCGGCTGCGACCATCTCGTCCAGCTCAGTCCAGGCCGTCTCGCCCAGCGATGCGGGGGGCGCCGGCAAGGGCTGCACGTCCACCAGCGCGTCGGCGACGATGGAGAGTTGCTTGTGCCGCCCAGGGACATCGAAGTGATGCACCGTGTTGCCCAGGTAATCCCGGTAGAACTGCACGCGCGCCCGGGGATGCACCACGAGTTGAAATGTCAGGCAGCGCTGCGGGCCGTCCGAGCGCGGCTGCATCCGCGCCTCCATCAGGCTCTCGCTCACATCCTCGCTATAGCGGAACTTCGTCAGATGGCGGATGGAATAGTACATTACGCGTCGATAGCCGCCTCGATGGAGTAAGTGATATAAACTTCGTGAATCGCCGTGTGGATGCGGGCGCACTGCTGCTGGATATCGGCGAAGAACTCGGCCAGACCCTCCACCACTTCTTCCAGCGGCGTGAACATCAGGCCCGCGCTGAGGCGCCCCGCGATCTTGGCCACGCGCGGCGACCGCCTGCTGGCCGCGGCCTGATTAATGGCCTCCAGCGAACGCTGCATCCGATCGGCCGCAAATCGTACCGAGTGCGGAAATTCGCTGTTGAGCAGCAGGAATTCGGCCACGCGTTCCGGCCGCAGATCCGCGGTGTAAACCTTGCAGTAGGCTTCAAACGCGGTGCAGCTTCTGAGCAGACCAATCCATTCCATGTGCTCGCCGGAATCCATGGGCTGGCCCGCCGGGAACTCGTGGAAATAGATATCGAGCAATCGGGCGATGGCGGCCGCGCGTTCGATGAACCGCCCCACCTGGATGAACTGCCAGCCCTCGCCGTGATTCATGGTGGAATCCGTCACGCCCTGCACCAGGTGCGAGCTTTCCAAAATCACCGCCAGGAAATCCAGCGGCTGCGACTTCCACAGCCCGGCAGATTCCATGCGCTTCACTTCATGAAACAGCCGGTTGAGCTGCTCCCACATTTCCGAGCTGATCTGCTCGCGGACCTGGCGGGCGTTCTCGCGCGCGAATCCGATGCCGTCTGTGATTTGCCGCAGCGCGTGGGTTTGCGCGAGCGCGAACGGGTCGCTGTCCTCGGGAAACTCCCCCGCATGCCCCAGGCTCGCCAGCACCCGCAGCCACCTGCGATCCGAAGATTTCGGATCCTGCTCCAGCATCAGGTTGAGCTGCGTGCCCAATACCCGCGCCGTGTGCTCGCCGCGTTCCAGATACCGGCTCATCCAATAGAGACTGTCAGCGACTCTCGATAACATCGATTCCTTCCAAGAATTCAGAATTCAGAATCCAGAATTCCTTACCGCGCCTTCTGAGTTCTGAATTCTGACTTCTGAATTCTTCCTACTGAAGCACCCAGGTGTCCTTGCTGCCTCCACCCTGAGACGAATTCACCACCAGCGATCCGCTGCGCAAGGCCACGCGCGTCAATCCGCCGGGCACGATGGTGACCTTGTCGCCGCACAAAATATAGGGCCGCAAATCCACGTGCCTCGGTTCCACCTTGCCGTCGAAGAAGCACGGCGCGCGCGACAGCATCAGCGTCGGCTGTGCGATATAGTTGCGCGGATCGGCTTCGATAAGGTGGCGGAACTCTTCGCGCTGCTCCGCGGTGCTGTGCGGTCCGATCAGCATCCCATAACCGCCGGATTCGCCCACTGCTTTCACTACGTACTTTTCCAGGTGATCCAGTACGTGCCGGCGCTCGGCGGGCTCCGTCAGCAGGAAGGTTTCGACGTTGTCGAGGATCGGATCCTCGCCGAGAAAATACTTGATCAGCTTGGGCACATAAGCGTACAGCGCCTTGTCGTCGGCCACGCCGGTGCCGAGCGCGTTGGCGAGCGTCACGTTGCCGGCGCGATAGGCGTTGAACAATCCGGCCACGCCGAGAATGGAATCGGAGCGGAACGCCAGCGGGTCGATAAAGTCGTCGTCCACGCGGCGGTAAATCACGTCGACGCGCCGCAGCCCGCCCGTGGTGCGCATGTAAACCACGTTGTCGTGCACCACCAGGTCGCGCCCTTCCACCAGCTCGATGCCCATTTGCCGGGCCAGGTAGGTGTGCTCGAAGTAAGCGGAATTGTACACGCCCGGCGTCAGCAGCACGATGTTCGGCTCGCCGCGTCCCTCCGGCGCCAGCGCGCGTAGCGTGGTCAGCAGCGCTTCCGGATACTGATCGATCGGCCGGACGTCGGTGTACTGGAACAATTCCGGAAAGATTCGTTTCATCACTTGCCGGGACGTCAGCATGTAGGACACGCCGCTGGGCACGCGCAAGTTGTCTTCCAGTACGACAAACCGGCCATCCGGTAGCCGGATCAGGTCCGTGCCCATCACCGCGACATAGATGTTTTTTGGCGCCGTCACGCCGCGCATCTGCCTGCGGAAATGCCGGCAGCTATACACCATTTCGCGCGGCACCACGCCATCCGCCAGGCAGCGGCCTTCGTTGTAGATGTCTTTCAGGAAAAAATTGAGCGCCGTGATGCGCTGCGTCAGCCCGCGCTCGATGGTCTCCCACTCGGCGCTGGTGATAATGCGCGGCAGCAAATCGTGCGGGAAGATGCGCTCGGTGCCTTCGTCCCGGCCATACACGGTGAACGTGATGCCCTGGTGCAGAAAAGACACGTCGGCGGCCTGTTTCTTGCGGCGCATTTCCTCCACCGGGAGGCCGAGCAACAGCTCATACAACGCTCGATAATGCTGTCGCGGCCGGCGCTGCGCGTCGAACATTTCGTCGTACGCGCTGTCGAGAACGTAGCTTGAAAACGGCCCGGAAGCAATGCGCGGTTCGTCGATTCCAGGAGTTGCCATGGTGTCTAGCTCAAATGCCCAGCTTCGACAGGGAAGGACGTAACTCAGATTATCACAATTGCATAAACTGGAGATTGTTTTCCCTACTTCTTCACCCGCCTCCCGGTTGTGAGGATTTTCTGGTGGCCGAGCTTCAGGAATGCGGTACGGCCGGTCTTGCGGAGGAGGATGGCGGGTTGCGGGCGTTTTTCGAAACCGGCGACGATGCCGAGGCGCTCGCGCGCCGCTTCGCGGAGTTTGGTCCCGAATTGCGCGAGGAACTACCCACCGACTGGGAGCAGGTCACTCGCGACGCGTGGCCGCCGCTGTGTGTCGGAGAGCGGTTCTACTTGGTCGCGCCCTGGGATTCAGCCGCGGCGACTCCGTCTGGGCGTCTGCGTCTCGAAATTTATCCCGGCATGGCCTGCGGGACCGGTCGCCATCCCGCGACCCAGCTCTGCCTCCGGGCCATCGAGCGTTATGTGCAGCCTGGCGCGCGGGTGCTGGACGTCGGCTCGGGCTCGGGCATTCTTTCGGAGGCTGCGCGGCTGATGGGAGCCGATTTCGTGATCGCCTGCGACATCGATCCGAGCGCCGTTCAGATCGCTCGCGAGCGGGTTCGAAACCCGATGTTTATTGGCTCAGCCGATGCCGTCCGGTCTCAATGGGCCGGCGTGGTCATCGCCAACATTGACGCAGCAACAATCGAAAGCATCGCCGGGGAGCTCGCGCGCGTGCGCAGCCCCAAGTCCACGCTCATACTTTCCGGTTTTGAAGAATGGGACATCCCCGAAGGTTTCTTGCCGAAGGAGATTCTGCGGCTGGAGGACTGGCGCTGCTTCATATGCTAGCCAGCCGCCAAGAAAACTGAACTGAGCGGCTAATCCTCGCTCACTTCATAGCCGTCTTTACCACCACAAATAAGAACGCCAAAGCCGCCAAGGCAAGTGCGAAGTTCAGTCCAGGCACATATTGAAAAACAGGCGGATCAATTGCGCAGTACAGCAACAGAACGCCGCTTGGCGCCGTAATGGCAGAGGCCGCCCTGTTGAAATGCACATCGAGCCCTCCGTGTGTCTTTCGGGTGTGTTCAACGATGATGCTTGCGAGAAAAGCCAGAACCGCGCTACCGATTGAAGTCCAGAGCAGATAGGAGGCAAGTATCGGACCAAGGACCTGTTCCTTGGTGGGTACCGGTGTCGGCATCCGCGCTACTTTCGCTTTACCTCTTCGAAAGCTCGAACATGGCCAACTTGACCAGTTCCAAGAGCATCCCAACCATAAGGACGCTCCGGACGAGAAGCCTCTCGATCTTGTCAAAAGTCATGCTCGCTGGCCTCCCGACCCAAGAATCCCCCTGCTAGCCCGCAGAATGTCTTCGCCGCTTCGTAGGAAGAAAGAAAAGGCCCACGGAGCATTCCGCGCCGTGGGCCTCATTTCAGGATAGGAGAAGGTATCCGTTTATTCAGACGCTGCCCGTCGCCGGAAAGTTGGCGGCTAATTAGAATCCGGCCGGCGTTTTAAAGTCGGACGGTCGTCATCATCGGACGAATTTGTGGTGTTGCCGGATCCATCGGCATCCACGGTGCCGCCATTCGCCCCCGGCGCGCGCCGCAGCGTGGGACGGGTCGGATCGGCGGGGCCATCGATCTTGCGCTTGTTGTGCATCGCCATCAAGCGCGTGCGAATGTCATTAAACTCAGAGGTCGTCAGAACGTATTCCGGCTTGGCCTTGAGAAGCTCCTGAATGTTCTTCTGCGCCGCTTGAATGCGCGAGTCGGTCGGCGGATGCGTCGAGAAAACCTTCGACATGGTTCCCGGCTTGCGTTTTTCCAGGGTTTCGATCTTCTCGAAGAAGTCCACGAACGCGGTTGGATCATACCCGGCCTTGTACATGTATTCCAAGCCCAGCATGTCCGCCTCGGATTCAAAACCGCGCGAAAACTTCAGGAAGCCCACCGGCACCAGCACACTGGCGGCTTGATAAAGTCCATACCCGGTCCAGCCGCCCATGAAGATCAGCGGGATCATGCCCAACTGCGCGATCTCTCCGCGCGTGGCCTGCCGTGTTCCATGGCGCGCCGCAACGTGCGCGATTTCATGCGCCATCACGCCCGCCAATTCCGCTTCATTGTCCGCCTTTACCACCAGGCCGGAGTTCACAAAAAAGAATCCGCCCGGCAGCGCGAAGGCATTCACCTCTTCGCTATCGATCACCTTGATGGTGAACGGAACCTTGGCGTCGGAATTCCGCACCAGGTTCTGGCCCACGCGATTCACGTACTCGGCAATAACCGGGTCGTTGATGATCTTGGCCTGCCGCTCCACTTCATTCGCCAGCTGTTTGCCCAGCGCAATCTCTTTTTCGATCGAGTAGAAATTGACCTTCCCGCTGACGTTCCGATTGCCGATCTGATCGGGGTCTTTCTCGGGGTTATCGCCGGCAAACACGCTGCCCGGCGCGACCAACGCCAAAACAAGCGAAACACTCAGGCTAGCGGACCACAGGCGTTTCATCCACAAACTCCTAAAACTGAGTATAAACCTTAATAGATTAAACGTATAGTGGGCTTTATGGGTTTCGACCAAAAACCAAGCCAGGAAGCCGTAGCAGCCGATCCGCTGTGGCGCAAGTACCGGGACGAGTTCCCCGTCACCCAGAACTTGATCTATCTCAACCATGCGGCCGTCTCGCCGCTCCCCCGGCGCTCCGCCGTGGCCATGCAAGCGTTAGCGCAGGACGCCTTGGATTTCGGTTCGCTGCACTATGATTGCTGGCTGGATACGTATGAGGCAGTGCGAGTTGCCGCCGCGCAGCTCATCGGCGCCAATCGCCACGAGATCGCGCTCATGAAGAACACTTCCGAAGGGATATCGACCGTCGCCCGGGGCCTGGATTG
>Ga0302324_100020059_pt1 | contig 13101 bp, 14 predicted proteins | sample Palsa_T0_1_FD_201949 | JGI IMG/M metagenome (GOLD analysis project Ga0302324, IMG submission 201949) | Peat permafrost microbial communities from Stordalen Mire near Abisko, Sweden - Palsa_T0_1 | ecosystem: Environmental > Terrestrial > Soil > Palsa > Peat permafrost | place: Sweden: Abisko...
GCCGATGACGCGCGCCACTCCCGGCGTGGCCAGCGAGGTCATGCGCGAGGCCTATTCGCACGAGGAGAGCAGCGCCGGCTTCTGGCCCGGTGGCGGCGGCCTGGACCATGCCGCGTTCTATTCCTATGCCTATCCGGCGCCCAGCGGCTTCAGTGAGTTTGCGGTGCAGCCGCGGGCCGCGGCGTTCAGCGAGGCGCTCGGAGAATTTCTGCTGCCCTATGACGCGGTGCGCAGCGCGCCCGATCCGGATGCCGCCCTGCTCGCATTCCTGAACAGCACCTACCAGGCCGCGGCCGACTGCGGCCACTGGGACCGCGCCGCGCTCGAATGTCCGCAAGGAATCCCGGGCGTGGTGCGCCGCCCGTGAATTGGCTGGGGGACTAGGATTCGAACCTAGGTTAGCGGAGTCAGAGTCCGCGGTCCTACCGCTAGACGATCCCCCAGCAGCAAACTCAGCGCTTGGAGTACTGTCCCGCGCGACGAGCCTTGCGACGGCCGACTTTCTTACGCTCGACCTCGCGCGCATCGCGCGTCACGAAACCTGCCTGCCGCAGCGGCTTGCGCAGCGACTCGTCGTACACGATCAGTGCGCGCGCAATGCCGTGGCGGATCGCGCCCGCCTGACCAGTGATGCCGCCGCCGGCGACCCTGACGGTGATGTCGAATGCCGAGGCGAGCTGCACCAGCTCCAGCGGCTGGCGCACGATCATGCGGCCGGTCTCGCGACCGAAGAACTCATCGATCGGGCGCTCGTTGATGGTGATGCTGCCCTTGCCGGGCTTCATGTGCACGCGCGCGGTGGAACTCTTGCGCCGGCCGGTGCCGTAATTGGTTGATACTGCCATGAGAGGTGTTCTTGGTCCTTAAAGCTCTAGCGGTTTGGGCTGCTGGGCGCTGTGCGGATGCTTGTCGCCGGCGAATACGTGCAGCTTGCGGAACATCTGTCGGCCCAGCGTGGTCTTGGGCAGCATGCCCTTGATCGCGAACTGGATGGCGCGCTCAGGGTGCTCTTTGAGCAGCTTGCCGAGCGCAATCGACTTCAGACCACCCATACGCCCGGTATGGTGGTGGTACATCTTATCGTCGAGTTTATTGCCCGTAACCGCGATCTTTTCCGCGTGCAGCACCACGATATGGTCGCCCATGTCCACGTGCGGACTGTAGTCCGCCTTGTGCTTGCCCTTGAGCCGCAGCGCAATGCGCGAGCACAGGCGCCCCAAAGTTTTACCAGTGGCATCAATGACATACCAGTCGCAGCGGACGGTCGCCGGTTGGGCGAATGCAGTCTTCATCTCTATATCCTGTAAATCCGCGCGCCACGGACTATCTGGAAAAATGGGCGGGGGAGTTTACTCAACGAGCCGCCGCTTTGCAAAAGCGCGGCAGCTTCAAGCGCCTTCAATGGCTTAAGTCTGCACGGGCCATCCCGGGCACCCTCCGGTATGACATATAATGTATCCCATGCTGGCCAGCGATGTACTCGATTCAATGCTCAATGTCGCGGATCAGACCCTGCGCACCCTGTTTGCGCCGGCCCGCAGCTTGCGAGCGCCCGAATTGCCCGCCGACACCGGCAACCTCTCGCAAGGCGAAAGGCGGCACGCCGCCAGCCTGATGCGGGTCAATCATGCCGGCGAGATCGCCGCGCAGGGGCTGTACCGCGGCCAGGCCGCAATGTCGCGCTCGCGCTCCACCCGCGAATTCCTGGAACGGGCGGCGGGCGAGGAAAACGATCATCTGGCCTGGTGCGAGTCGCGCCTGAGCGAGCTGGATTCACGGCCGAGCCTGCTGAACCCGCTGTGGTACCTGGGCTCCTTTGGCCTCGGCGCCGCCGCCGCGCTGCTCGGCGATGGCATCAGTCTTGGCTTCATGACCGAGACCGAGACGCAGGTCGAGGGTCATCTGGCCAGTCATCTGGATCAATTGCCGGCCGCGGATCTGCGCAGCCGCAAGATCGTTGAGCTCATGAAATCCGAAGAGGCCGGACACGGTCAGGCTGCGCGCGCGCTCGGCGCCACCGAACTGCCCGCGCCGATCCCGACGCTGATGCGCATCGCCGCCCGCGTCATGACCGGCACCGCGTACTGGCTCTGAATAGGATCAATCGAATACTTGTCACTTGCGGTCGACACAAATTGTGTAATAAAAAGCCGCAAGCGCCGTCGCTTTAATAACGAATGAAGGGTCAGTCAATCATGGAAGAGAATGTCAGACCGCTGAGCGACATTCCTGCGATCAACCGCTTTTTGAGCTACTGCCGCATACGCACGGTGCCGTCCAAGACCGTGCTGATTCACGCGGGCGATCTACCCGATGTGCTCTATTACATCATCAGCGGCTCGGTCGAGGTCATGATCGAGGACGAGGAAGGCAATGAGATGGTGCTTGCCTACCTCAACAAGGGACAGTTCTTCGGTGAGATGGGTCTGTTCTATGAACAGCCGACCCGCAGCGCCTGGGTGCGTACACGCAATGCCTGCGAGCTGGCGGAAATGACCTACCCGCGCTTCCGTCAGGTCGCGACCGAAAGTCCGGGCCTGATATTCGAGCTGGCCACGCAGCTGGCGACCCGTCTGGATCGCACCAACCGCAAGCTCGGCGACCTGGCCTTCGTCGACGTCACCGGACGTGTCGCGCACGCGATCACGGGCCTGTGCGAAGAGCCGGACGCCATGACTCACCCCGAGGGCATGCAGATCAAGGTATCGCGCCAGGAGCTCTCGCGCCTGGTCGGCTGCTCGCGCGAAATGGCCGGCCGCGTTCTGAAGGTGCTCGAAGATCAGGGATTGCTGCGCGCCACGGGCAAGACCATCGTGGTGTTCAATGCGCGCCCGAAGATGAAAACCCGACCGGTCATCGTGCCGGCCAAACCCATGCGCGACCGCCCGCCCGAACGGCCCAAGGCCGCGGCCGCCGCGCCGGTCGACGATGAAGATGACGACGAGGACGAGGACTAGGTCCTGGTGCCGGTCGCGGCCAACGCTGCGCGCATCGCGCTGATCGTCGCCGCATAGTCTTTGCTGCCGAAGATTGCCGAGCCGGCCACGAACATATCGGCGCCGGCCTGGGCCGCCGCGGCGATATTGTCGATCTTGATCCCGCCATCGACCTCCACGCGCACCGCACGCCCGCTGGCGGTGACGCGCCGGCGCACCTCGGCAATTTTGGGCAACACGCCGGGGATGAATTTCTGTCCGCCAAAGCCGGGATTCACGGACATCAGCAGCACCAGGTCGAGCTGCTCGAGCGTGTAGTCGAGCCAGTCCAGCGGCGTGGCGGGATTGAACACCAGCCCTGGTTTGCAGCCGTGCTCACGGATCAAGGCGATGGTGCGATCCACGTGCTCGCTGGCCTCCGGATGAAAGCTGATATAGCTCGCTCCGGCCGCGGCAAAGTCCGGCACGATGCGGTCCACCGGACGCACCATCAGATGCACATCGATCGGCGCCTTGATGCCGTAGCGGCGCAGCGCCTCGCACACCACCGGTCCGATGGTCAGATTCGGCACGTAGTGGTTGTCCATGACGTCGAAATGCACCACATCCGCGCCGGCGGCAAGGACCGCTTCGACCTCGGCGCCCAGGCGCGCGAAGTCGGCCGATAGTATCGAGGGCGCAATCCACTGCATGCGCGGCAGTCTAGCGCATACCCCGACGCGCGCGAATCAACTCATAGGCCGCCTGAATCTGCTGCGTGCGCTCCTTGGCGCGCTCGAGCATCGAGTCCGGCAATCCATTGGCCTGCAGTTTGTCGGGATGATGACGGCTCATCTGCCGGCGGTAGGCCTTGACGATCTGCTCATCGCTCATGCCGGGCTCCGCCACCAGCATGCTGTAGGCCTGCGCCACACGCTCGGTGCTGGCCGCCGCAGCCGTTGCCTCGGGTCCGCCACCGGCCGGCCCGCCGCGCGCGCCGGCCGAGCCCTGGCTCCAGCGCAGTATGCTTTCCAGTCGCGCGAATTCCGCCGCACCCAGGCCCAGCAACTGTGCCACGCGGCGCAGGCGCGCGCGCGGCAGCTCCGACAGACCGTCGCCGGCCAGTGCCGCCTGCAGCTGGATCTCGAGGAAAAAATTCGCCAGATCCGGGTGCGGCGCGATCGCGGCGCGCAGCAGCCGCAAGGCCGCGTCCAGATCGAACCCCGGCTGCTTGCCCTCGTTGAAATAGCCCATGGCCGAGAGCATCTGCGTCTGATTCAGGTGCAGCGCGTGCATGACCGCGCGCGCCGAGGCGATCTCCTGCTCCGACACGCGGCCATCGGCCTTGGCAATGTGCCCCATGACGCGAAAGGTGGTCGGAAAGAACAGCGAGTTGACCTGCGCCGGATCACTGCCGCTTCCGAGCAGCGTGGCGACGCCGATGCCGGCATCGAATTGATGGCCGATGAAGGCGCCAAGCACTGCACCCCACGGCCCCAAGGCCGCCAGGCCGAGCACGCCGCCGACGATTTTTCCAACCCAGTTCATAAATCAGTCTGTGATCCCGCTTGACCCATTTGCAGCCGGAGCGGCAAGATGCGCGCCCGCATCGTAGCGCCAGCTATGGTAGCAAGCCTTGACCACGAAACCCGCCACGGTCGACGAAAGCACCGTGTACGACACCGATCTCAAGGGCCTGCAGCGGCTGCACCGCGGCAAAGTGCGCGATATTTACGCGCTCGACGATACACGCCTGCTGATCGTGACCACCGATCGCCTGTCGGCCTTCGATGTGGTGCTGCCCGATCCGATTCCGGGCAAGGGGCGGGTGCTCGATCAGATCTCGCGCTTCTGGTTCGCGCGCACCACTGCGATCATCCCCAACCACCTGACCGCCGAGCGGCTCGCCAGCGTGCTCAGCGATGCCGGCGATCTGGCGCTGCTCGAGGGGCGCGCCGTGATCGTCAAGCGTCTGCAGGCGCTGCCGCTCGAAGCCGTCGTGCGCGGCTACCTGATCGGCTCGGGTTGGAAAGACTATCAGGCCAGCGGCAGCCTGTGCGGCATAGCGCTACCGCCGGGTCTCAAGCAGGCACAGGCACTGCCCGCACCCTTGTTCACGCCCGCCACCAAGGCCGCGCCCGGCGCGCATGACGAAAACATCTCGTTCGAGGCGGTGGCGAAGTTGATCGGCGCCGGCATGGCCGAGGCAGTACGCACGGCGGCGCTGGCGCTCTATCAGTACGCGGCCGCGCATGCGCGCGCGCGCGGCATCATCATCGCCGACACCAAATTCGAATTCGGTCTGGACGCCCAGGGCAAGCTGACCCTGATCGATGAAGTGCTGACCCCGGACTCCTCGCGCTTCTGGCCGGCCGATACCTGGCGCGTGGGCAGCAGTCCGCCGTCGTTTGATAAGCAGTTCGTGCGCGACTATCTGGAAACCCTGGACTGGAACAAGCGCGCTCCGGGGCCGCACCTGCCGGCCGAAATCATCGCACGCACCAGCCACAATTACCGCGAGGCTCTGCGGCGCTTGACCGGGCCGTGAGCAGCCCTGCGCAGGCGGTGCAGCTGCGCGCCCAGAGCGCCTGGCGCTGGTTGTATGCGCTGCCGGACCGGCTGCTGTTCGGCCCCGCTTCGCGGCGCTCGGGCCTGGTGCCCGCGCTGCTGCGCTACGCGCGCTATCCCTACGCACTGCTGCGCGATCTGGCCGGCGGCAAACTCAATCTGCACGCCATGGGCCTGGTGTACGCGAGCCTGCTGTCCATCATCCCGCTGGTGGCGCTGAGCTTCGGCATTCTGAAGGCCTTCGATGCGCAGGACGCACTGCGGCCGCTGCTGCGCGACTTCTTCGACCCCATGGGCAGCTCCGCCGATCAGTTCACCGACCAGGTCATGAACTTCGCGAAAAAAGTCCGCGGCGGACTCGTGGGCTCCGTGGGCCTGGGGCTGCTGGTGTGGACACTGGTCGGCACCATGAGACGGGTTGAGGACGGCTTCAACTTCGTCTGGCATGTCGACGTGGCGCGCAGTTTCGCGCGCCGCAGCACCGAATACATCGCGCTGCTGGTGGCCGGGCCGCTGCTGCTGGCTGCCGTGATCGTGCTGTCGCGGGTCGCAGCCGACAGCACGCCGGCGCAACTGCTGGCCGAAGTGCCGCTGCTCGACCGGCTCAGGGCTGGAGTTCTGAGACTGGCGCCGTACCTGTTCGTCGCCGGCATGCTGACCGTGCTGTACATGGTGATCCCGAACACCCGTGTCCGCTTCCGGCCGGCGATGATCGGCGGCATCGCCGCCGGCGTGCTGTGGGCCGCGGTCGGCCGCTTCTTCACCTTGTTCGTGTTGTACTCGGTGCGCCTGACCGTGGTGTATGCGGGCTTCGCGATCATGATCGCCGCATTGGTGTGGACCTATTTCGGTTGGACCATTCTGCTGCTGGGCGCACAGCTGTCGTTTTATGCCCAGAATCCCGGCTATCTGCGCTCAGGCCTCCGAGAGCCACGGCTCTCGAGCGTCGATACCGAACGGCTCGCTCTGGGCATCATGTACCTGATCGCCGTGCGCCAGCGCTACGGCGGAGCGCGTGACACCATCGGCAGTCTCGCCACACGTCTTGATTTTCCGGGCATCGCGGTCGCGCGCGTGTGCGCCGGGCTCGAGGCGGCCGGCTATATCGTGCCCGGTCGCGCGCAGACGCTGCTGCTGGGGCGCGATGCCGCGCAGCTGCGCGTGCTCGATATTCTGATCACCGCACGCAGCCAGCGCAGCGGCTTGATCCGCAGCGCCGCGGCCACGCCGGCGGCGGTCGAGACGCTGTGCAACGAAATCGACAGCCACTGCGAGCAGCGCTACGCCGCCTTGAGCCTGGCCGAACTGATTCAAGGACCAGGCTACGATCCTCGGGACTGATCACTCGCCCGCTATGGTCATGGCCTCGAGCAGCACCGAGCCGGTCCAGACCGCGCCCTGCGAATCCACGTCGTTGCCGACGGCGACGATCCCGCGCAGCATCTCGCGCAGATTGCCGGCAATCGTGAGTTCATGCACCGGATAGGCGATGGCGCCCTGCTCGACCCAGAAGCCGCTGGCGCCGCGTGAATAGTCACCGGTGACGCCGTTGACACCGGGCCCCATGAGCTCGGTCACGAACAGACCTTCACCCATGCGCTGCAGCAGCTGCTCGAAGCTGCCGCTGGCGCTATCGGCCGTGACCAGCAGATTGTGCACGCCGCCGGCGTTGCCGGTGGTCTTCAAGCCCAGCTTGCGCGCCGAGTAGCTGCCCAGAACATAGCCCTGCAGCACGCCGTTCTGAACCAGTTCGCGATCGCGAGTGCTCACGCCCTCGGCATCGAACGGACTGCTCGCCAATCCGCGCAGCAGATGCGGCCGCTCGGCGATGTTCAGGAACGAGGGAAACACCTGAGTGCCCGCGGCCTCGAGCAGAAACGAGGAACGCCGATACTGGCTGGCACCGCGAATCGCGCCGACGAAATGCCCGAACAATCCACGCGCGAGCTCGGGCGCGAACAGCACCGGCGCGCGCCGCGTGCCCAGCCGCCGCGCGCCCAGGCGGCGCACTGCGCGCTGCGCCGCGCGCCGGCCGATGGCGGCCACGGGCTCGAGTCCCTGCATGCTGCGCGCGACCGAATACCAGTAATCGCGCTGCATGTCCTCGCCCTGCTCGGCCACCAGCGCGCAGCTCACGCTGTGGCTGGTGCTCGGCAAACCCTGCAGAAAACCATTGCTGTTGCCATAGACGCGCACAGCACTGTGGGTGGTGAGAGTCGCGCCCTCGGAATTCTTGAGGCGCGCATCGCAGGCCAGCCCCGCGGCCTCACACGCGCGTGCCAGCGTCACGGCTTGTTCGGGCTCCAGGTCCCAGGGGTGATATAGATCCAGCTGCGGAATCTCCCGCGCCAGCTCCTCGGGATCGGCCAGCCCCGAGCACTCATCGGCCGAGGTATGGCGCGCAATGCTCGCCGCCTTGAGCACGATCTCACGCACCGCCGCGGGCCGCAGATCGGCGCTGCTGGCCGAGCCCTTGGCCTGGCCGAAATACACCGTCAGCGACAGGCCGCGGTCGCGGTGGTACTCGATGGTATCGACCTCACCGAGCCGCACCGTTACCGTCAGGCCGCGCTGCAGACTGGCATCGGCCTCAGCGTGACTGGCGCCGCTGGCGCGCGCCTCGCTGAGCGCGCCCGCGACCACCTGCTGCAGTTCGCTGATACGTGAGGCATCCACCTGCTGCGACATCCGTTTTCCTTTCTGCCATGATCGTGTTCGATTGTAGCAGTGCGCCGTTGGCGCTCGGTTTCGCAAACACAGCCCATGAACGAGCGCAGCGTTCCCGACCAGGAGCCGGATCAGGAGCGGCCGAGCCGCTCGGCCCGCAAGCGCGAGGCCGAGAGCCTGCAGCGCCTGGGCGAGCGCCTGCTTTGCCTCAAGCCACAGCAGTTGAAGCGCTTCGATCTGCCGCCGCTGCTGCTCGAGGCCATTCTCGAAACCCAGCGCCTGCGCAGCCGCGCGGCGCACGCACGTGCGCGCCAGTACATCGGCCGGCTCATGCGCGACATCGATCCGGCTCCGATCGAGCGCACACTGGCCGAGCACGCGCCCGATCTCAAAGGTCGCAATGCTAAGATGCCGCGATGAAAGTTCTGGTCGGGATCATCATGGGATCGTCTTCGGATTGGGAGACCATGAGCGCGGCGGCCGAGTGCCTCGATAAGCTCGGCATCGGCTACGAGACTCGCGTGGTGTCGGCACATCGCACGCCCGATCTGCTGTTCGAATATGCCTCAGGGGCCGCTGCGCGCGGCCTGGAAGTGCTGATCGCCGGCGCCGGCGGCGCGGCGCATCTGCCCGGCATGACCGCCGCCAAAACCCTGTTGCCCGTGCTCGGCGTGCCGGTGCAGTCGCGCGCCTTCAATGGCCTGGACTCGCTGCTCTCGATCGTGCAGATGCCGGCCGGCGTGCCGGTCGCCACCTTCGCCGTCGGCAGTGCCGGCGCGACCAACGCGGCGCTGTTCGCGGCCGGCATATTGGCGGCGCGCTATCCGGCCATTGCCGAGGCGCTGCAGCGCCAGCGCCAGGCGCAAACCGCCTCGGTGCTGGCCAACCCCGATCCGCGACTGGCGAACTAGCGGTGACCATCGGCGTGGTTGGTGCAGGCCAGCTCGGTGCCATGCTAGCGCTCGCAGGCTATCCGCTCGGACTGGATTTTCTGTTCCTGGATCGCAGCGCCAAGACTCCGGCAGGCCGGTTCGCGCCGGTATTGACCGGCGACTTTGCCGACGCCTCGCTGCTGCGGCAGCTGGCTGCGCGCAGCGAGGTCATCAGCTTCGATTGGGAGAACATTTCGGTCGATGCACTGCGGGCTGCCACGCGCTCGACCGGCACGCGCATCGCGCCACCGCTCAAAGCCCTTGCCGCCTCGCAGGACCGGCTCAGCGAGAAGCGCACCTTCGAGCGTTTGGGCATAGCCACTACGGCCTTCGCGCCGGTGGATTCGCCGAGTGCGCTCGCGCGCGCGGTCAAGCGCATTGGTTTGCCCGGCGTGCTCAAGACGCGGCGGCTGGGCTACGACGGCAAGGGACAACGGGTGTTGCGCCGAATCGAGGATTGCGACAGCGCCTGGCAGCAGCTGGGCAGCGTGCCCTTGCTGTATGAGCAATTCGTGCCGTTCGACTATGAGGTCTCGATCATCGGTGTACGCGGCCGCAGCGGCCAGATCGCCCTCTACCCGCTCAATCGCAACTACCACGTCGACGGCATACTGCGGCTCACGCTCGCGCCCTGGCACGCACCGCGGATCGCACGCGCCGCCGCCGTGAGCCTCAAACGCGTGCTGGAGGCCTTTGACTATGTCGGCGTGCTGGCGATCGAGTTTTTCGTGCACCGCGGGCGCCTGATCGCGAACGAAATGGCCCCGCGGGTGCACAACTCGGGTCACTGGACCATCGAGGGCTGTGTCACCAGCCAGTTCGAAAACCATGTGCGGGCCATTGCCGGCCTGCCGCTCGGGCTCACCGCGGCACGCGCTCATGCCGCCATGATCAATCTGATCGCCACCATGCCTGAGCGCGGCACGCTGCTGGCCGAACCGGGATTGCATTTGCACGACTATGGCAAGGAACCGCGTCACGGACGCAAGCTCGGGCACTGCACCATCTTGGAATCCAGTGCGCGCCGGTGCAATTCGCGCGCCAGTGGCCTGTTGCGACGGCTTTATCCGCAACTGTCATTGAAGCCGTAGTATCCTGCAGCACAATAAGACTGTGGGAACGGCCAACGCCGATGTACCTTGAGCTGTTCAGACTTCGGGAGCTGCCGTTCCGGCTCAGCCCCGACCCGGAATTCCTCTATTTGAGCCAGGCGCATGCACGCGCCAAGGCCTACATGGAATCGACCGTGTGGTTCACCGACGGCTTCGTCGTGATCACCGGCGAGATCGGCTGCGGCAAGACCACGCTCATCGAGACCTTCCTGCGCGAACTGGAAAAGGATGTGCTGGTCGCGCAGATCAACCAGACGCAGGTGTCCTCGATCGAGTTCCTGCAATCGGTGCTGGTGGCCTTCGGCTTCAAGCCGTTCAAAATGAAGAAAGCCGAGCTGCTGGCGACGCTCAACGATTTCCTGATCGAGCAATACAACGCCGGCCGCAAGATCATGCTGGTGGTCGATGAGGCTCAGAACCTCTCGGAGCGTGTGCTCGAGGAGATACGCATGCTCTCGGGCGTGGAGAGCACGAAAGAGAAGGTGCTGCGCATCATCCTGGCGGGCCAGCCCGAGCTCAACCAGCAGCTCGATGCGCCGCAGCTCGAACAGCTCACCCAGCGCGTGCGCCTGCGCTTCCATCTGCCGGCGCTGTCGGCTACCGAAATGCACTCCTACATCCTGCACCGGCTGGAAGTCGCCGGCTCGCAGGGCCGGGAGATCTTTGCCGCCGATACCTTCGATACTATCTACCGTTACACCGGCGGCGTGCCGCGATTGATCAATACCCTGTGCGACACCGCGCTGCTGTCGGCGGCCAATAACGAACACGACACGGTCAGCCTGGAAGATGTGCGCGGCGCGGTCGGCGAGCTGCAGTGGGTCGAATACGCCTCCAGAACCGGCACCCGCAATGTGACCCGCATGCGCAACGAGGCGGCCAGCAGCCGCCATCACGCCGACAGCGGTACAGTCGAGACGCTCAGGGAGGAGAATCCGGATACGGTGCCGCTGGCACGCATACTGCTGGCCACCGCTGGCCAGACCGTGACTGAATTGGAGCTGTTTCCCGGCCGCATGATCATCGGCCGCACTCCGGCCAATGATCTGCAGATCGACAGCCGTTTCGTGAGCCGCCACCACTGTCAGATCGTGACCACGGCGCAGAGCTGCGTGATCGAAGACCTCAACAGCACCAACGGGATCTTTCTGCACTCCAAGCGGGTGCGCTATCACAACCTCAATGACGGCGACGTGGTGACCATAGGCCAGCACGAACTGCTGTACATCGATGAGCGCGCCCGGCATCGCCACAACATCGATCACCACCATGGCGGCACCACGGTGCTCAACGATCGCACCACCGGCTCTTGAGTTGCGCTAGCCTAGCAGCCTGTCGGACTGGCATGGCTGGTTAAAGGGCGGCGAAGCATTTGGGCCTTTAGTTTGGCGAGGAAAATAAGGATCTGAGTTCAGGCCGCAGCGAGTCGCTGCAGTCTGCGCAGGTTGTACGCCAGGCTCACCAGTTGCCACTCGCCGCTGACCTTCGCTTTGCCTCGTAGCAGGAACTGCCGGAAGCGCATCGCATGCTTGATGATGCCAAAGACAGGCTCGACCGTTTGCTTGCGTAGCCCGTAGAGGGCTCGACCCGCTGGAGTCTTGAGTGTATGCAACATGCGCTCGAGGGCATCGGCACTGTCTGGGATCGCTGCCGGCTCGGTGAGCCGCTCATACCAGGGCAGATAGTGCTGATCGCGACGGCGGGCAATCAGGGGCTGGATGTGTGCGGCCTGGCAGTGCTGCACGTTCGCCGCGCTGTAGAAGCCGGCATCGGCCAGCAGCGTCTCGGAGGTTCCGAGTTCTTCGGGCAGATGTTGTAGCTGCTCGATCATCGGGGCGACTTGTCGCGCATCGGCCGGGGTATCCAGTAGCCGTGTGGCTACGATGAGCATCGAGTCGGTGTCCACCGCGGCGTGGGCGTTATAGCTCTGATCAAAGCCCCCGCCGCCCGAGCGCGGCATGATGCGCGACTCGGGATCGGTCAGGTTCACCTGATCGGTGGGTCGCACCGCGCCTGAGGGCGGCTCGGGTGGTTTGCCACCGGGGCGCTTTCCCGTGTCCTTGGCCTTCTGCTCACGCGCGGCAAGCCTGGCCTCATACTCGGCCTGCTCGCGCGCCAGACGCTCGGCCGCCCGACGCTCGATCTCGGCTTTTGCCTCGGCAATGGCCGTCAGCCGTGTCTCGCGGCGCGCAAGCTCGGCCGGAATATCCAGCGGTGCCTTCTCCTCAGCCTTATCGGTCTGCTCAGCCCGTCTGAGCAGCTCGGCCACTTCCCGCTTCAACTGCTCTTCCAACTGTGTGGCCCGTCCATGCGAGAGCGCGTTGTGACGCGAGGCGTTGGCATGCACCTTGGTGCCGTCCAGCGCAATCGTGCCGAGCTTCAAGAGCTTCATCTGCCGCGCGATCGAGAGCACCTGCACGAACAGGCCCTGCAGCTCACCCAGGAAGCGGCGCCGAAAGGCACACAGCGTGTCGTGGTCCGGATGGGTATTGGCCGCAATGAAGCGACAGGCGATCGAGTCGTAGCAGGCCCGCTCGAGCTTGCGGCTCGAGTACGTTCCCGTGGCATAGCCGTAGAGCAGCAAGGCGGCGAGCATCTGCGGGTGATAGGCCTCGGAGCCTGAGCCGCGGTACTGATGCGTGAGAGAGGAGAAGTCCAGCTGCTCGACGATCTCCACCACGAAGCGCGCCAGGTGATCGGCCGGCAGCCACTCATCCACGGAAGGTGGCAGCAGGTAGGCTGTGCCTCGATCCACCGCTCGAAAGTTGCTCATCGAGTCCATCCTCAGCGGCTACTTCTGCTCTGAGAATCTACCCGATTATCGCTACCGCCGCGTTAAGTCCGACAGGCTGCTAGCCGGCCGCGCCTAGCCGGCCGCTGCCATCTGCGTGGCGCTGACGTCCGCAA
>Ga0302324_100020063_pt1 | contig 13100 bp, 8 predicted proteins | sample Palsa_T0_1_FD_201949 | JGI IMG/M metagenome (GOLD analysis project Ga0302324, IMG submission 201949) | Peat permafrost microbial communities from Stordalen Mire near Abisko, Sweden - Palsa_T0_1 | ecosystem: Environmental > Terrestrial > Soil > Palsa > Peat permafrost | place: Sweden: Abisko...
CCAAGTAAGTCGACGCCGCGATGGCGGTAGATTGCTTGGCTTGGTCGCGCCGCAACTCCCGCTTATGTTCCCGCTCGTGGAGATAGCTGATGGAACCGTAAGGCTCCGTGTAAGCGAAGGGACTATAAATGTTCGCGCCTCCGGACGGGGGAGGCTGCGTGCTGAATGGGTTGATTTGATCGAACAGCAGACTCACGTCGGGATTGGGGCGGACATACGCCTGGATTTCCGCCGCACGCGATTCATCAATGTTGAGCTGCGCGGCTTTCAAGGTCGGGTTCGAAGCCTCGAACTTATCCTTAATCTGTTGCCAAGTGAGAGTCGTTTGAGCGAAGGCAGCGGCCGGAAGCAATCCCACAAGCAAGGTCGCAGCCATCGTGATACGCAGGAGCATGTGAAAGTCTGAATTTAGCGCGCTGCCGCTTGGGGAGCCACCAATCGTGTGTTCAATCTCCCCGCTCTTTCGATTTGATCGCTCGACTCGGCCTGTGCCTCGCCTCAGCCAGACTCAACCTTTCGGTTCCCGATTACTCTTCCGGGCAATTCTGCAATCTTGCGGACGAGACTCTTTTCGTAACAGGAGATTCACCGTAGGATGTAGCCAGTGTGAATTCGCAACACTCCACTCACCCCATCACAGCGGCAGGGCATGGGGCTATGAACAATCCAACGCCGAAAGGCCGACTTCGGCTCGCCTTACTCGATGATCATGGCCTGTTTCGGGCGAGCCTCAGCCGATTGTTGGGATCAGAACCCGATCTGGAAGTGGCGGGCGAATGCGGCACCTCAGCCGAAGCTCTAGAAGTTCTCAAGGGATCAACGGTGGACGTCGTGTTGCTGGATTTCGACATCGGCCCGGAACATGGGAACGACTTTATATCCTCGGCCCGGCGCGCCGGATATCAGGGCCGGTTCCTGATTGTGCCCGCATCGGCGGATGTGCGGAACTCAGCTATCGCATTGAAGCTTGGCGCGTCAGGTATCTTCCTCAAGTCCGACACTCCGGAGCGTCTTTTGCAGGCCATCAGATTTGTGGGAGCTGGCGGCATTTGGGTGGATCAGAAAATCATTCAACTGTTAGTCGATCAGTTGATCAACGGGCACCCTGCACTGGAAGCTCAAAAGTTTAGCGGTCTTTTGGAGGAGCGCGAGCGGAATGTCTTGCTCGGCATTCTGGGGGGCCTTACCAACCGGAAGATTGGCGACAACATGGGCCTCACCGAAAGTTCCGTTAAGAATATAGTGCAGCGGTTGTTTGGAAAGGCCGGCGTGAAGACGCGCGGGCAACTGGTGCGAGTCGCTTTCGAAGGCTCGCTGGGCGCTGGGCCACAGTTCATCCAACCGCCGAATGAAAATGGCGAACGATACACGGCGGAAGTCTCATGAACGAGGGCGCCCGATTGCTGCCCCAATCTTCCGGCTGGCGGGCAATCAAATCGTTAGCTTCTTGATTGCCCTCGTCGCTGCGGCTGCGGCCCGTCCCACCGTAAAATAGGATACTAATGAGTCATGGCATGAAGGCCGCGCCAGTGCGGCAAATGAAGTATACGGTCATCTACGAGAAAGGGCCGGCCTCTTGGGGGGCCTATGTTCCCGATCTTCCCGGCGTTATCGCGGTCGGCGACTCTCGTGACCAGGTGGAGCGCCTGATTCAGCAAGCCGTTGAGTTTCACCTTGAGGGCTTGCGCGAGGAAGGCATTTCCATTCCGCCGCCGGCGAGTTTCGCAGGGGTGGTAGAGATCAATTCTGCAGCCTGACGAGTTTCGCGAAGCGATCTACAATACTCGGCCTTTTACCAAATCGGTGGCGATCCATCTGGCGTTCACGCGCTCGCCGATAAAACTGGCGCAACAAGCAGCTGCCAGTACGGACTTGGAATCCGCCGAACTCGCCAGAGCCCAACCGCGGCCTTTTTCAGCCGGGTGGAAGCCCTGGGCCGGTGGATCATCGCTTTGGCGAGGAGGGATAACCAACTAGCGGAACACCACCGGTAGCTGCCGATGGCTCCGCCCGTCCTGTTCAACCCCAGGAACGGCCAGCGGCTCGTCAGTGACGAGCAAAAAGCGGAGTCGGTTGGGTTTGCGTCACGAGCCAAGATACGATCTTGGTCATTTGGCACCTCCTTCCACGATCAGCTTGACAGAAACTCCAACGGCTCGATTTCCCACACGGCGCTAGCTACCTTCGCTGGCCAGGTAACTGGCACGCACAAGGACTCATCCACCTTGGCGTCGGCCCCGAAATCACAGGGCACCTCGGGTCCTAACGAGCAAACAAGGCTAGCAGGATGCTGAAGCCAAACCCGCTCGCTGACGCGCGCGGCTCAGAATTGGCGGCGGCTAATGCGTCATGGCGTAAACGATGTAATTCACCCCAATGCGAATGCCGAGCGCGGAGTACTGCTCGGGATATTTGGGATTGTCGGCATTCTCCCAGGAATCGCCTAAATCCATGTCATGGCAGATGGCCACCATCAGCCGGCCTTTGTCATCGTAAATACCGCGCCAGTGCGGCACGAAGCCATCCTTCTCATATACGCGGTGCGTGTACACGAACTGCTCGCCGGGCACCTGGTAACGATCGTCGAGATCGAAAATCGTATGAAAGATGGCGCTGCCGTTCTCGATGTCCACAATGGGCCGGTCAGGAAACACGCGGTTCATGCCGGAGAGGAAAATGTTCCACTCCTCCGTGCCGTGGAAATCATCGCACATGAAGAATCCGCCGCGCAGCAGGAAATCGCGCAGTTTGGCGGCCTGGGCGTCGGTCAGATCCCAGTGCCCCACTTCCACTCCGTACAGCCACGGCCAGTTGTAAACTTCGTCGCCGTCACGCAAATCCACCGGCTCTTCCACCGACCGCGCCTGAATGCGCGTCAGACGGCGCACGGCCTCGGAAAGATGCCGGTCCGATCGCGGATAGTCGATGGTCCAATCCGTTTTGCCGTTCCACCAGTCTGCATGGTACGGCCGCGGATATTCGCCGGGATAAAAGCGGTGCTGTGAAGGGTACATCAGCCGCGCGAAGGCCCATTCGCCGGGAACGCGCCAATCGGAAGGGATTGGGAAGTTTTCGTACTCATAGCCGGGATACTCGCGGAAGGGCCGCTGGGCGAACGCTGCGCAAATCAGCACGGACGTGGCAAAGCCGAAGGCCAACGGAACGCGCAAACGGACGAAGTTGCCCATCGATCGATACGGTTAGCTCCAGGATGCCATATCAACTGAGCCGCGCGGATTGATCCCATGATGGCATTGCGGTATGAGTAGGTTATGGACAAGGAAAAGCCGCCTGACTCCGCTGATGCCGAGGAAGAGCCCGAAGACGAAGTAGACGAGGCGGGCGAAGAATCGTTTCCGGCCAGCGATCCACCGCCCTGGACACCTGGCGCCGCGCGCTGAAACGACTATTTCTTGGGGTCCCAGAAGATGGAGCAGTCCTCCATGTCCACGCGCTGCTTGTAGAGATTCGGGAGGCCGTAGTCGTCGATCGCGTCGTCATCGCAGGTATAGGCAGTCGCAAAAATTCCTGATTGCACCTGGCGCTTGAGCTCGGAGCTGGTGACGATATGCAGCAGCGCATTTTCCGCCGGGCCCAGATCGACTTTGTGGCTATAACTCAACTCGAGTCCGGGCGGCGGTGTGCGCCGCGTCAGGAAGTAGATCGGCTCATCGGCGAACAGCAGTGCGTTGCGGGGCGTGACCTGGTCAATTTTTTTCGCTAATCGCTGATAGCTGCTCCAATCGCCAATCTCCCGCCGGTCGTAGAGCGATTTGGCCAATCCCAACACCATGAACATAACAACCGGCAGCGCTACCCAGCCCGGCCTGGATGCTTCGAACATGCGCGAAGCGATGGCGTACAGGCCGACGGCGGCCAGGATCGCAAGGAATGGTACGGACATCAGAAAATATCGCGAAAAGGTTGGATGCGCAAGGCCCACCTCGAGTGCGAGCGCCGCCGCCAGCCACCCGCATAGATAGAATTCCGCTTTCATCGCGGCTGGCCATTGGCTAGTGCGGGCGATGTACAGCAACCCTGCCAACGCGAGCAGACCGATGAGCAGGGCCTGCCCCGAGTCGATCCAAGATGTCAGAATCTCGAGGTCGTGGCGGGTTGTCTCGGGCCAATATAGTTTGCGAAAGGCGGTGTGATATTGAATCAGATTGAACCACACCTGCCGCGGCCCTCGCCAGGCGAGCCAGATCACCGGCGCAAAGGGGATCGCCGTTCCAATGCAGAAGGCGGCGAGCTTGGCCCAACGGCCGCCCGCGCGATTGTAGAACAGCATCCATATAAGAAGCACCGGGGCTGCCGCGGCCGACAAGAGCGAAGAAGCGGCTGCGGCTCCCGCAAAGAAACCTGCTGCCGCCGGCCACAGCAGTCCGCTTCGATCCACCGCGCGAACGGCAATTTGAAATGCCGCCACCAGCGTGAACAGGCAGATGCCATAAGCCTGGGCCAAAGGCCCGTAGATGAACACCATCGCGTTCAAACCGGTCAGCAGTGCGGCGCTCAGAGCGGCGGCCGAGCGCCAACTCGGGATCGGGAAGCGGAGGAATGTGAACCTGGCTGTCAGCGCCACGGCGCCAATGGTAAACAGTGCCGCGAATGCATGCGGTACGCGCCAGTTCTCGCCCAGCAGGCGCATCCATCCCGCGTTCCAGTAGGCGTTCAGAGGCGTCTGCGGAAAACAAAAATCGATATAGGGCCGTTTGCCGGCGCCCATTAATTGCGCAGCCAGAAGATGAAAGCTTTCATCCCAGGTGTAAGCCCACCTCTCGGCGTAGAGCAGGAACGCGGCGGCGTAGAGCGCCGGCGCGCCACTCAGCCAACCGTATCGAACCCGGCGATCCGGCCCGGGAGTGGCAAGGCGCTCCGAATCCATGCATGCGAATTATGGCACAAGTTTGCCGCGCTCCAGGTCTTCGAACAACAATCTGGGGAGGCAACGCGGCGGCGATGTCAGCTCGGTGGAAACGCAGGCGGTGCAATAAAGCAGTCTGCGTCCGGCCTGTGCCGGCGTACTAAACGACAATCTCCACTCGGTCGAGGTAACTGGACAGCGCCAGAATCTGAGTTCGAATTTCATCCCCATCTTCCGCTAAGGCGGCCAGCTCGACTGCCGCGCCAGTCCGCGTGATTTCAGGAAAGCCGTAACTCTCACCCTCGCCTTTGAGCTGATGTCCCAATCGGCGGGCGAGCTTGCAATCTGTCGAATCGCCGCCCGCCAGAATTTCGTTCATGTGGCGGCGGAGGTCGGCCAGGTAGGCTAGAACCAAGCTCTCAATACCATCCGGAGGAGTGATGCGGATTTTTCCGCTGATGTTTCGCTCGACGGCCTCCAGGAGGGTTGCCCTCTTGATTGGTTTGGTCAGGTGCTCGGTGCAGCCTGCTGCCAGGCTTTTGCCGGCTCCGTCTCCAGCGGCGTGAGCCGTTAACGCGAGGATCGGTATCGGGCGGGCCTGAGTTGCCGCCTCCCATTGGCGAATGGCGCGGGTGGCCTCCAATCCGCCCATCACGGGCATCTGCAGATCCATAAGGACAAGATGGGGGCGGCCGGAGATCACTTTGTCAACTGCAATCTGGCCGTTCTCGGCGAAATCGAGTTCGAAGCCGCTGCCCCTGAGATAGGCTTTCAACAAAGCGAGATTGTATTCGGAATCCTCCGCAATCAGGATGCGAGTGGCAGCCTTTTGCGAGCGAGATTCCGCCGGCGGTACCGCAATCGCGGTTGGTTCGACGGGCTCCGCTGGTTCCATCTCCTTGCGGATGCCGAATGGCGCCCTAACAATGAAGGTGCTTCCCTTGCCCACCTCGCTGGTACATCCAATGCCGCCGCCCATCAACTCGACCAAGCCCCGGCAGATAGCCAATCCGAGGCCGGTTCCGCCGTACTTGCGCGTGGTGGAGGAGTCGGCTTGCGTGAAACGGCCAAAAATCATCTCCGTTTTGTCGGCGGCAATGCCGATCCCAGTGTCCATGACCTTGAATCTGAGGGATCCAACGATCCCTGCGGGGTCCAGCTCCACACGCAGCGTGACAGAGCCCTTTTCGGTGAATTTCAAGGCGTTTCCAACCAGGTTGATGAGAATCTGCCGCAAGCGATTCGGATCCCCAATCAGGCCCAAAGGAACGCCCGGCAGAACTTCGAGGCTGAGCTGCAAACCACGGCTCTGCGCCCGTGGGAGCATCATCTCCACTATTTTTTCGAGCAGCGGGCCTAAATCGAAGCCGGTCGATTCCAATTCGACGTGTCCGGACTCCACCTTGGAAAGGTCCAGGATATTGTTGATCAGGTCCAGAAGGCTGGCCCCGGCTTTTTGAAAGATGTGAACATAATCCCGCTGCTCCTCGCCCAGCGAAGTCTCCGACAGCAAGTCGGCCATCCCGAGAATGGCGTTCATCGGGGTTCGCATTTCGTGGCTCATGGTGGTCAGGAATTCACTTTTGGCGTTATTCGCGGATTCCGCGGAAGCTTTGGCGCTTTGCAGATCGTTGTCGGCGCGCTGGCGTATAATCACCTGCCCGAGCTGCGAGCCAATTTGTCCCATGATGCTCAGAAGCCCCTCGTCGGGCTGTAGCATCTGGAGGGAAAAGAACTCCAGAACTCCAACGATTTCGTCTTTTACTACTACTGGGAATGCGAATCCGGACCGGAGTCCCGCCAATCGAGCAACGTCGGCTCGCGGGAAGATTTCCTGATGCGCTAAATCGACGATCCACTCGGGTTTTCCGGAAGCTAGAACTCGGCCGGGCAAGCCTGCGCCGCGGACGAAGGGCCGGCCATCGCTGATCTCGCGGAAAGCCGCGAACCGGGCGGCGTCCTCCAGATACCAAATTCCCCCCGAAACCAATTCCTCCGAAACGCCGTTTGTCCTTAAGTAAACATGGCCCACCGGCCACCCGGTGTAGGAACAAATCAGGTCTACGCAGGTCTTGGTGGTGCGCTCTATGGAAGAGGATCGGTTGGCTGCCACCGTCACTGCCTGTAGCAGTTGGATCAGCGCGGTCTCTCTGGTGCGAGCTTCCTCGGCGCGACGCCGCTCGCTGATATCGCGCGCGAACGCGTTAAAGCTGCAGGCGCCTCCGGCGCGAACCTCCCAAACCGTCGCTTCCACCGGAAACTGGTGTCCATCCCGATGCAGGGCCATCAGCTCCACCGCCTGATTGAGAGGCAATCCCAGCGTGGCCAGGAAGTGTTCCACGCCGTGCGCGTGGGCTTCGCGATATTCGGGAGCAATCACTATATCGCACAAGCGGCGTCCCATGATTTCCGCCCCGGACCATCCGAAGGTCAGTTCGGCCTGGGGATTCCAAGCCGTGATCGAGCCGTCTGGGTCCATGCCGATAAAAGCGTCGTTAGCGGTCTCGAGGATCATGCGGTTGCGCTCGCTCTGCTCCCGCAGCAGTTCCTCGTTATTCTTCAGGGCCGTGATGTTTCTGGAGATGCCGGCGATCCCGGAAACCTGCCCGCTCCGATCAAACATCGGGACCTTGGTCGTCGACCACCAGCCGAAGCCTCCGCGTGGGTTCGCGAGCTGTTCGATTTGATCGATCTGGGGTTGGCCCGATCTCACAAGCTCTTCCTCCTGCCGGCGCCAGCGGAGCGCGTCTTCGGGTTTGAAATAGTCCGCATTGCTTTTCCCGATGCACTCGGCAGCGTCTTTTGCGCCGAGATTATGCGCGTGCGCCTGATTGACTCTGGTAAAGCGGGACTGGCAGTCCTTGAAATAGATCAGGTCGGGAATGTTTTCCATCAGGGCCCGCAACAATCCGCGCTCTTGGTCGATTTGCTGGACCAGTTTGAAGTGCCTCACCGCGGCGCCGACCTGGGACATCAATTGGAGAGGTTCCCAGGGCTTGGCGATGTACGCTAAGATCTGTCCGCTATTTACCGCCTCGGTGAGCGCGTTCATGTCGGCATATCCGGACATCATGACGCGGGTAGCCCTGGAAACTTCTCTCACCCGCCGCAAAAATTCGTGACCGCTGACTCCCGGCATGCGCTCATCGCACAGTACAACCGCGATGTCATGCTCCTGCGCCAGCCTAAGAGCCGCCTCGGCGTCGGAGGTCGTAAACACCTCGTAGTCGTCGTCGAACAGATGTTCCAGCGACCTGAGGATGAGCGCTTCATCATCCAGGATCAGCAGCTTTTCCTTCACTTTGCCCTCAGCAATTTCATATTTAGCGGAATTTTGACAATAAACTCCGTACCCACGCCTAATTCGCTTTGAACCTCAATGGAGCCGCCGTGGTCCTGCATGATTCCGTAGGAGATCGCCAAACCGAGTCCGGTGCCCTGGCCGACCGGCTTGGTGGTGAAGAACGGATCGAAGATCTTGCTGCGAATTGCTTCGGGAATACCGGCTCCGGTGTCGCGAACCGAGATCAGGAAATCCTCGGGAGTCTGGCTGGTGGTGATGATAATCTTTCCCTCTCCGGTAATGGCGTCCACCGCATTGGCAATCAAGTTCATCAACACCTGGTGGAGCCGCCCTGCGTAGCAATACAGCTGGCGGTCCGCTACAAAGTGTTTTTCCACCAGGATGCGCCCGTCCATCTTGTGTTTCAACAAGAGCAGAACCGCATCGATGGTCTCCGCCACGTCCACGGTCTTGAGCTCTCCTTCGTCCAGCCGGGAAAACGTCCGCAGATCCAGCACCAGCTCTTTCACGCGGCCGAGGCCTTCTTTCATCTCTTCCAGACGGGCCCGCACTTTCCGCAATTTGTTGCGAGAAGGCTCCGCCAGGTGCGGCTCCAGCTCAGGGCCAAGGCTATCCATCCCGCTTTCCACGATGAACAGGTTGTTCATCACGAAGGCCAGAGGATTGTTGATCTCGTGAGCGATCCCGGCTACCAGTTGCCCCAGCGAAGCCATCTTCGCGTTCTGGATTAATTGGGCCTGCGTATCTTTGAGCTTTTGGTTGACCTCCTGCAAATCGTAATTGGCCTGCACCAGTTTTTCGGCCATGGCGGCGCGCGCCTCGGCTATTTCGCGCCCGGCGCGGGCGTTCAACGTCTCCAATTCCCTGGCCTTGAGCTCTCCGACAATGCGGGCATTCTCTTCCTGAAAGAACCGCCGCCGCATCAGCGCCTGGATGCGCGCCCGCAAGACGGCCAAGTCCTTTGATTTGCCGACGAAATCATCGGCTCCGGCTTCGAGGCCTCGATTCAGGTCCCCCTTGTTTGCGCTGGCAGTGAGAATGATGACGGCCGGGGGGCTTTTCAGGGTAGAACGCATCGCGGTAATTCGCCGGCACACTTCGATTCCGTCCATCTCATTCATCACCAAGTCCACTAGAACGCAATCGAAGGTCTCAGTCTCAAGCCGGCCGAGCCCCTCCCGTCCACTGTTCACGCATTCCACTTCATAATCCAGATTGCGCAGTTCGTCGCATAGGAAGGTGAGGTAAGTAGGACTGTCGTCGATGGCCAATATGTGGGCGCTGCGGAAAGTGGAATCCTGCGGATTGAGAATAGCGGCTTGCGTGGAACCCTTGCGCAACAGTGCGCGGATGCGCAGGAGCAGAATTTCCGGGGCCTCGAACTTGGAAACATAATCGTCCGCCCCGCTCTCCAGGCTTTGTATCTCCGCCGTCTCCGGGGCCGAGGAAGTCATCATCAGAAGCGGTATGCCCCGCGTGTTCAAGTTCATCCGAATACGCCGGCAGAATTCGTCCCCGCGCATTCCAGGCAAATTGTAATCGACCAGGATCAGGTCGGGAAGAGGATCGCCCAGCGCTGCCAGCGCCGCCTCCGCCGCGCCGGCGATGGAGACCTCCCAACCCTGTTCCTCGAGCAGCAAACGCAGCTTGAACGCCTGGGTCTCGGAGTCCTCCACCACCGCGATGCGGAAGGCGCGTTCCATCAGTGAGCCTCGGTCTGGCAAAGCTTCTGCTTAGCCGGGACCAACTCCAAAACTCTGGGGGCAATGGCCGGCAGCGGCAAGGACTCGCACACCGCGCCCATCCGGACAGCCGCCGCCGGCATTCCGTATACCACCGCCGTCGACTCGTCCTCGGCGACGGTGTAGCCGCCGAGCCGGCGAATCTCCAGGAGACCTAACGCGCCATCGTCGCCCATCCCGGTCAGCAATACGCCCAGTGCGCCGGCGCGTAAATCTCGCGCCATGGATTGAAACAGCACCGTCCCGGAAGGACGCTGGAACGAGACTGGATCTCCGGTATCCAGCCGCAACCGTCCTTCGTCCAGTCGCAAATGCCGGTCGGCCGGAGCCAGGTGTACCGTCCCTGCAGCCGGGATCGAACCGTCCTTCGCCGTCTTCACCGCAAACGGACAAACCCCGTCCAGCCAGGCAGCGAAGCCCTCCATGAAGCCGGCCGTCATGTGCTGGACCAACAGGATCGGCAAAGGGAAGGCCGGCCCCAGCGCGCTCAGCAGTTGCACCAGCGCTCGCGGCCCCCCGGTGGAACAGGTAATCCCCAACATCCGGAACCTGCCTGGTTGGAACACAGCAGGAGGGCTGCTCCCAGCCTGTGGCGTCCAGCCGTCCGCTGCCGTGGATTCGCCACGGCCGTTCCGCCGAACCAGCTTGACTTGGCTCATGATGACCAACTGGGTGCACAAGCGTTGGGCGACCCTCTCGTAGTCGGCATTGGTGGTCGCGGCTGGCTTTTCCAAGACGGTTAAGGCCCCCGCTCGCAGAGCCTCCATGGGTATGGTGTTCCACCTTCCAGCTTCCGTACAGGACGCGACCACGACGATGGGTACCGGCTTGCCCGACATGATCCGCCGGGTAGCCTCCAGCCCATCCATTCCGGGCAGCCGGATGTCCATCGCAATAACGTCGGGCCCAATAACATCGGGCGAGCCCCGTTCGAGCATCTCCAGCGCTTCTTCGGCGCTGGCGGCCGTCGCCGAGACCTCCAGCCTCGGGTCGCACCCGATGCAGTGTTCCAGCAACGCGCTCACCACGGCCGAATCTTCGACGATCATCACCCGGATCTTTGGCATAGCCTTTTTCAAATCATCTGGCGGACCGCGTCCAGCAATTCCGTTTGATCGAACTTACGCTTCACCACGTAGGCGTCCGCTCCGAGCAGCAGACCCCGTTCCTGATCCTCCCTCTGTTCGAGCGAGCTGACGATAATCACCGGAATCCCCTTCAGCCCGGGGTCCGCCTTGAGCGCTTCCACCAGCCCGAACCCGTCCAGCCGCGGCATTTGAATGTCGGTAATGATCAGGTCGGCCTTTTCGGCGTGCAGCAATTCCAAGGCTTCCAGGCCGTCCACTGCGACGCGAACGCGGTAGCCATGCGCCTCCAGGATGCTCCTCTCAAGGGAACGGGACGTGATCGAGTCGTCCACCACGAGAATGCCAGGAGCGATCGCTGGCGCCTGCGCTGGCGCTTTGCGGGGCACCGGGGCCGCGCACGTCCCGGCACAACTCGCGACTAAACCGGCCGGGTTCAAGACCACGAACACGGTCCCTTCTCTCAGTAGCGCGCCGCCGGAAATGTTGCCGGTGGCTGGGCAAGGCATTCCCAGCTCCTGAATCAAAGCATCTCGCTCCGCCAGGAACTCGTCCACCCAAACGGCGAAACGCCGGCCCCCCGATTTCAGCACCATCACCGCGAGCACTTCTCCGCGCAAGGCCGCCTGCGCGTCGATTTGGAGTAATTGCGCCAATCCGTATAGCGGTACCGGTCGCCCCTCCAGGTTCACCACCGGTTTCCCTTCCAGCGTCTCCACCCGCTCCAGGGGGATGCGATACAGCCGCTCGATTCCGTGCGTGGGGATTCCGAAGGTTTGTTCCGCCGCCGAAAGCAGCAGCAAATGGCTGGTGGATACCGACAACGGAACGGACAACAGAAAGGACGCGCCCGGACTCAGCTTGGGATTTAAGTTTACGTCTCCCTGGAGACGATGCACCGTTTCGTAAACTACTGAGAGTCCCATGCCCCGCCCGGACAGGTGGTCGACGGTAGAAGAAGTGGTAAAACCCGGCCGAAAGATGGCTCGTTCCAACTCCTCCGGGGAGTGAGACCCAGGCTCGGCCTCGGACAGCACGCTATCCACCTGCTTCAGGTCTACGCCGCGGCCGTCGTCTTCCACTTCCACGATCAGGCGTCCTCTTTGGGAATCCAAACGCAGAATCAGTGAGCCCACCGGCGATTTTCCTTTGCTCGCACGCTCGCCGGGCGTCTCGATTCCATGGCTGATGGCGTTGCGCAGCAGGTGCATTACTGGATCCTTCAGGGCTTGGAGGATGATCCGGTCCGCGCGAACACCGGACCCGCTGAGCCGGAACTCGATTTCTTTGTTCTCCTGCCGGGCTAAGTCCCGGACCATCCTTCGAAAACCTTCAAATAAGTCTTCCGCCGGCGCCATTCGAGCGGCCCACACGTCGCGCTGAAGTTGTTCCGCCGTACGGCGCGTACTCCACTCGCTGCGTTGTTGCAACAAACGCGTGGTCCTCGACTGGGCGGCCAGCGAGCGGACCTTTTGTTCGACGAATCCTATATACCGGATCACTGAGGAGAATTCCGGCTGCGCCGCCAGGCGCGACAGAGGTGCGGTCGCGGCCTTGCGAAGCCGGAGGCACTCGGCCGACATTGCGGCGATTTGAGCCTCCAAAGCGCTGAGTGCTGCAGTGATGCCTGCCTGCCTGACACTCTCGCTCAGAATCTGCCCCGTCGAACGCACCAGCCGATCCAGATTCTCAGCCGGCAGCCGCACCATCTCCACCACCGGCAGCGGCGCCGCCAGTGGAATGCCCGCCACAGTCGCCGGCTTGGCCTGGACTGGCCCTTCCAGCCCCGGCTCTCGGATTCCGAGCAAATTCGCAATCGCCCCTAGCGCCTCCGCCGGCGCCTCCGGAATCCGGCCTTCCAGAAACGCCGCCATGCAATCCTCACTGGCGTCCAGGACCTGATGGATCACGCCGGTCGCCTCCTGATTCAGCGGCAAGCTCCCCTCGCGCACCCGCGCGAACAAAGTTTCCAGCGCCGACGCCAGGCCTTCCACCGCATTCAGATCCACCGCCCGGGCCGCGCCTTTCAAACTGTGCGCGCGGCGGAACGCCTCATCCAGCTCCGCTCGGCCCTTGGCTTCCGCGACGTGTTCGAGCAACGC
>Ga0302324_100020066_pt1 | contig 13098 bp, 10 predicted proteins | sample Palsa_T0_1_FD_201949 | JGI IMG/M metagenome (GOLD analysis project Ga0302324, IMG submission 201949) | Peat permafrost microbial communities from Stordalen Mire near Abisko, Sweden - Palsa_T0_1 | ecosystem: Environmental > Terrestrial > Soil > Palsa > Peat permafrost | place: Sweden: Abisko...
GATACGATCCGGCCGGCCGAGCGAGCCAGCAAATCGAAGATGTCGAACTCCATTGCGGTCAAATCTACCAGGCGCTTGCCCTTCCACACCTCGCGCCTGTTCACATCGATACGGATCTCTCCAAACCGGGTGAGTGCATCGTTCAGATGGTGGGACCTGGCGATTCGCCGAAGGACTGCACGGACGCGCGAGAGGAGCTCATCGGGGTCGAAAGGCTTGACCAGATAGTCATCCGCACCTTTGTCTAAACCTTCGATTCGATCGCTGCGATGGGTCCGCGCCGTCAACATGATGACCGGCACAGCACTCTGACGACGGATCTGGTGCAACAGAGTGAAACCATTGATTTGCGGCAACATGACATCGAGGATGACCAAATCGTATTGGCCCTCCAACGCGCGGGCAAGGCCGTCACGGCCGTTGTGAACGGCTGTCACCCGGTGGCCATTCTCCGCGAAAAACTCCTGCATCATGCTGCATAACTCTGCGTCGTCATCGATGAGCAGCAGCGATAACTTCCCTGACGTGGGCGATGTGCCTGGTGTCGCCATTTCTAGACCTATCGGCGAACTTCCCGCTTGCACACAAGTTTACGCGACACAAGGCCTGAGGAGTCAGCGAGGTGTTTCTGGCGCTGAGCGCGCCGTAATCTCGATTGTGGACGAGGACAGCAACGGCCTAGGGCGGTGAACCCGCATCCAGCCCGCCGTGGCCCATGTTGAGATGCATGCGGGATACAAGTGAGTGTGGCCCGCTATAGAGGAACTCCAAGCCGATGTTCCCGCCCAGGTATCCCAGCAGACTGTAGTTGCCCATTCTGAACGCATCCCTGGCGCCGTAACGCCTCGGATACCATCCATAGACCGCAGCCATGGCGCCGGCATACGGAGCAAAGAGAGCAGGGAAAGAAAACACACGATGGCCATCGCCGCCGTGGCGCGCGGTGAAACTTGAAGTCACGGCGTGCCTTGCTCGCGGAAGGACTCCCTTGCAGTCACAGCGGTAATACAACGTGTCCTCCCTGAAGGCTTCTGCGAGCGCATAACGCGTCGTAGTGCCTATCGCTGCGATCCCCAAGTCGGACCCGAACCGCTCGCCGTAACCCACCGCCCCTTGCTTCCAATCCGGAGGTCTATCATCCGCCTGGCCGATTCCCGCCGCGAGCGCGGCGCCGGCGAGGGCATATGGACCGAACGCATCGAAAGCGTAGTTGCGGATCTTCGTCGTCTCCGTCGGGCGCGTGTACGTCAGGTCGAGTCGCGCCGGGGTCGGGCTTGCAACCGTGGTGGAGGAGTCTCCCGAATCGGCCAGTAACTGCGGCTTTGCCAACGGCGGCAGGACCGTAAGATCCGCAACTGCCAGCAGCAAAAGCATAAGTCCATGTATCTTCACGTGAGAACTCCGTCCCGCATCCGAAAGGCCATTCGGCTTACAGTTTCAGCACTACGTGCTCTCTGATCATCAGAACTGTGTACGCCGCCAGTATCAAACTTTTGCCTTGGAAAAACCGATCAAAATTGATCGCCTCCTAAGTCCGCGCCTGGCATCCAGGCAAAAATATTGGGAACACGGAGAGCAATTCTGACCAGCTTTATCCAAGCTGCCCGTTCAATACTGGTTACGCATGATGCTCTGCCCCTGGCGGGGAAGCCTCCTCAGCCACAACCTTCGCCGTGGCGGACATTCCATGTATAGGAGACATGATGCATCTTAATTTGCAAGACCCCAGATTGATCGTTGGCGTAGCTGTGATCGTTCTGCTCATCGTCGTTGGCATTGCCCTGTACGTGCGCAAGCGTAGAAACACCACCGCGGGACTACGCAGGCGTTTTGGGGCAGAATACGACCGGGCCGTTGTTGAACATGGGTCCGAACGCAACGCCCAAGTAAAACTGGCGGATCGTGAAACGCGAGTGGAAAATCTGAAGATCCGCAATCTTGGCGCCGCCGAGCGGGAACGCTTTGTGGCAGAGTGGCAAGCGGTGCAATCCCATTTTGTCGATCATCCAAAGGCTGCGGTCACAGAAGCCGATGAGTTGGTGTCTTCGCTCATACAGGCTCGTGGCTATCCTGTAGCCGATTTTGATCAGCGCGCCGCGGATATGTCCGTCAGACACCCTCGCCTCGTGGAACAGTATCGCTCCGCGCACGGCGTTGCGGTGCGGCCCGGCACAGACGAATCAAGCACGGAAGACCTGCGAACCGCGATGATCCAATACCGCACGCTCTTCGACGAACTCGTCCAGGGACAGACGCCTGAAGAAATAAAATCTGTGGCATAAGCGGGGATTACGCCCCCGTATCGTTCTCGTGCTGGTTTCAGCCTGAGTGGAGGATACTACGGCTACGCCCGCTTGGGCACCGGCGGGAGTGCAGGCATAGGGCTAGGCACTGTGCTGGTGATTTGCCTTCTCACCGATATGTTGGGGTTTTTCCGTTAGGGCTATTTGCGCCAACTCCGGCTTGCCACCTGGACTCCCGGCGTGTGCATGGAAATGTATCCACGATTGCCGCTTCCATCGCCGCACTAGTCAACCAGCGGGTAACAGGACGTTAACCGCGTCATCGAGCTCAGCAGCTTTACTAAGAAGACTGGATGGGTGCCCTTTTGATAAAAAGCATCAGCAACGACCTCATCCGGGATCTGGTTGCTCGAAAACCTTTCGCTCATTGCGATCAAGGGGATCGCGGGAAACTGCAGACGAATCATCGATAGCAGCTCGAAACCAGACATGCGCGGCATATGCAGATCGGAGACTATGAGGTCGGGAAGCCCAGTTTCCATCTCAAGCAGAGCCGACACTCCATCCCAAGCCGTTCGCACTCGATATCCAGCTTGAGCCAACAGCGCGGCCAAAGCTACACGCAGGTCACCGTCATCATCTACAAGCAGGACGGTCGATTGATGGGTGGGCATAGAAGCTTTCTTTTTGGGGATGCGGGTTTAGGTAGTTAATTCTTGGTTCGAGGATCCCACTTGTTAGAAGGAGGGATCTGTTCAATTTTGCTCACCCACGCATGAATTTTTAGAGATAAGGGGACACGATGTGTGCTGCAGAAGCACGGGCACGGTTCTGAGAAGTGGTTGCACCCTATGGTCGGCACCTTCCACACCGCCACAAAATGCCGAAAAGACTGCAAGGGTGCGCTGTCACCGTATCTCCGCCCTTATGGGTGCCGAAGGATAACCCCACACGCCATCAGCTTTGCAGGTGTGTCATGTAATAACACACCTGTGATATTATTGGAACGTGGCCAAGCGAGTACGAACCCGCAAAGCTGTTGACGACATCGATCAGGTACGGTGCAAATCAGGAAGCTATGGCATCATCCGCGAAGAGGTGTATGTAGACGACGCCGCGGTGGTGGTGAAATACAACCTGGTCTTCATTCACCTTGGTCTATGCCAGCAGGACAACGGCAGGTACTCGGTTACGACAACGCTCACGGTCGCCATGAACGTCATTGGATGGGGAGCGTGCAAGCAGTAGGTTTTATCAGCTATGAACGAACCCTGCGTCGTTTCCTCGATGAAGTGGAAGCCCTGAAGGAGAAGGCATGAAAACAAAAATCGGTACAAGGAGCTTTGCTGAATTGAGAGAACATAAACTGGCTCGCGCCCGCAAACTGGACCGTAAGGAGCACATACCTTCAGAGAAGCGCATCACGTTCGCCACTGCGGGTGAGATGCTGTCGCACATCACACCCAAACGTGTCCGTCTCTGTGAGGTGGCAAGGGAAAAACCTCGTTCCATCACAGAATTGGCGGCGGTGCTTCAGCGCGACCGGAAAGCTGTGCACCGTGATGTCCAGGCTTTACATTCAGTAGGGATGTTGCTTTTGCGAAAGGAACCGAACCCAGGTCACGGTCAAGTGCAGGTAGTAACAGTGGCGGCCAGCCGATTTCAACTGGTGGCCGAGGTCTGACGAGCGCATTCACTTGAGTGTCAGTTCCGTCTGTCGTTCAAGGGCCGCCGGCAAGGATGTCTATCCCATCTGTGACAGCAGGTATGACGATGGGGTCCACTCCAGTCTTTCCCCAGGATTTCCATGTTGCCCAACTGGGAGAGGCTATTTCGGTGTCCAGCCGCCACCCAGCGCGCGAAAAGAAGCGACCGCCGCGCGAGCCGCACCTTCTCGGGTGGAAGCCAGATCATCCTTCGCCACCAGCAATTCACGGTTGGCATCAAGGACATCGGTCAGCGGGATCACACCAGCTTCGTATGACTGTTCGGAAAGATCTTTCACTCGTTGAAGAGAACCAATTTCGCGGGCGATCTCATCACGCCGAGACTCCGTTTGGGCCAACGCACTGAAAGCATCCTCCACGTCCTCGGTCGCATGAAGGATGGAGCTGCGGTACTGAACTAAGGCTTCTGCATTCGCGCCGCGAGCTTGCTTTACCTCGGCATCGACACGCCCGAAATCGAATAAACGCCACCGAAGTCCGGCAACCAGCGTTGGCTGAAAGCCCGTCTCGCGAAATAGGCTTCCTGGAGTTTCGGCTTCGCTGCCGAGCAATGCAGCGAGGGAGATGCTTGGATAATAGCCTGCAAGAGCCTGGCCGATGCGCGCATTGCTTGCAGCGATTCTTCTCTCGGCAGCGATGACATCGGGTCGGCGGCGCAGCAGATCGGCAGCGTCAACGGTATTGACGATGCCGGGTATCGCCGGAATATCTTCCGTTGCACTCAACTCAGCGGCGTAGGTGCCTGGTTGCGCGCCCATCAGTACATCCAGTCGATTGAGCTGAGCTTCAAGAATGATGTTGAGTTGTGGAACTGTTGCTCTGGCTTGTGCCAAGAGCGCTTCCGCTTGTGCCAGTTCGCGATCCGAAGCAACACCCGCGTTCCTTCTCTGCGAGACCAGTCGCAGCAGATGTTCATCGGTCTCGATCTGCTGTTTCGCGAATGCCAGGCGTACTTGCGCCCCGCGGATTTGCATGTAGGCATCCGCCGCCTCAGCGACCACTGAAACCCGCGTGCCCAATCGCTCCGCTTCTGCTGCCTCCGCTTCCGCATTTGCCGCCTCAGCCCCCCGTCTCAAGCCGCCGAAGATATCGGTCTCCCAGGTTGCTCCGATTCCGAGATCGAGATAGTTCTCGTTGCGCTTGAATCCTGGAATCAGGCCCGCCACGGCTTGTCCTATAGGAGTGTCAACGGACTGGCGCGAGGACGTGTCGCTTCCCTCGAAATCGAAATTTGGCTCGCGATTGGCGCCGGCCTCTCGCGCTGCCGCTCGCGCCTGCTCGACCCGCGCGAATGATGCTCCGAGATCAAGATTCTGTGCCAGTGCTCGCTCGACAATTTTCGTGAGCGCCGGATCGTTGAATCCTGTCCACCACGTGTCGAGCGTTGGAGCCGGAGGAACAGGCGAGCGAGACTCAATTGCGGGTGCGTTAAGGTAGGGCCGAAGTTTGCTGACCGGCTGTTTGTATCTCGGCCCAACCGAGCATCCGGCCACAAGGAAGGCGATGACCGCCTGTGCCAAATAGAGAGCGGAGACCGCCGTCTTGGTTCTGGTTCCGTTGCGGGGCGAGCGTTTTGACTTGAACTGTGTCATTACGAGTGAATAATAATGTCACTCATAACTTTGTGTCAAGCCGAACCGTAAGCTATCATCAATCTATGGGCCAAGAGATCATCATCGACGCAAACGCGGTTTCCGGACAAAGGGGGCCAGCGGACCACAAGCGTCGACAGCAGATTCTCCAGGCAGCCGGAGAGCATTTTCGCCTCTACGGCTACCGAAAAACGACTCTTGCTGACATCGCTAAGGCAATCGATCTTTCCACCCCGTATCTCTATAAGTTCTTCGACTCCAAGCAGTCCATCGGCGAGGCAATATGCTCGCACTGCCTGGGCGCGGTTCTCTCCGAAGTCGAGGAATCTATTGCGGCTACGAACTCGCCGGTTGAGAAATTACGCCGTGTTTTCAGTGGCTTAGAGAACAGGGGCTGGCAGGTGCTGAACGAAGAGCCAAAATTGCACGACCTGGTCTGCGCGTCGTTCGAGGAGGGTTGGGGATCCCTAAGCAGCTTCAAGGAGGGTGTCTTCCAGATGATCCGCAAAATTGTCGTTCAAGGACGCGATTCGGGCGAATTTGAGCGCAAGACACCGCTCGAAGAAACCTGCCGCGCCATCGCTAAAATGACAGAGTTGTTCTTCCATCCCACTCTTCTTGCCCAGGCCGGCAAGAGCCAGCAAGAGGAAGCCCTCGCAGTTGCCAACGTAGCGATTCGCTCTCTCACGGCCTAAGTCAATACTACATCTTATATTTAATTACGGGTTGACAATTTATTCACTCGTAATTTAAGTTCGACTCCAGTTGCTCTTCTGGAGTGGAACTCATCATGGCGACCTCGAAATCCGTCACCCCTCTACTGGCCCTCGTTTCGCTTATAGCGGGTATCGTTGGCTGCAAAGCACCTGAACAACAGGACCCGCGGACTCAGCCCGACCTCGTGCGCATCGCGACTGTTGGTTCCGCTCCTCAGGGAGACCTTGCGTTCACTGGCGTCGTCACCGCTCGTGTGCAAAGCGACCTGGGCTTCCGAGTTCCGGGCAAGGTAACCAGGCGCTTTGTAGACGTCGGGCAAGTGGTTCGCGTTGGTCAGTCACTCATGCGCATCGACCTGACTGACTACGCGCATGTCATTACCACCCAAACTCAAAATGTAGAGGCCGCAAAGGCTAAGTCGCAACAGGCGGCTGCCGATGAGTCGCGATATCGCGGGCTGGTCAGCACTGGCGCGGTGTCCGCATCAACCTACGACCAGATAAAAGCAGCCTCTGATGCGGCGCGAGCGCAACTCGCGGCGGTCGAAGCGCAGGCACAGGTTGCCAAGGACGAGGGAGACTACTCTGTCCTGGTCGCCGACGTAGACGGAACCGTGGTGCAGACTCTCGCCGAACCGGGTCAGGTAGTGGCTGCGGGGCAGACAGTGATTAAGCTTGCTCACGCCGGGCCGCGCGAAGCTGCCGTCAATCTTCCGGAGACGATTCGCCCTGCACTCGGTTCCACTGCGCGCGCGACCTTATATGGAAAAACCGAGAGCGTCGAGGCCAGGCTGAGACAACTCTCCAATGCCGCCGATCCGGCTACTCGTACCTTTGAGGCTCGATATGTTCTCGGAGGCGTGGACACAGAGGCTCCGCTCGGCGCAACCGTCACCATTCAACTGCCTCCATCAGGAGGAATTGGCTCGCTGCAAATTCCTCTTGCGGCGATTACCGATCGCGGCAAGGGTCCCGGTGTCTGGGTTCTCAACGAAAAGTCTTCGACCGTTTCGTTTCGTCCGGTCAAAATTCTGCGCATGGGTGAGGAGGACGCCACTCTCTCTGATGGTGTGAGGCCAGGAGACCAAATCGTGGCTCTAGGTGCTCATCTACTCAGCGATGGCCAGCAGGTTCGTGTTGCGGACGAAAAGGCGGCGATTCGATGAGCCGCTTTGAAATCCAGGAACCCCGTTTTGAAAAGGAGCAAACTGCAAAACAAGGAATCAATCTTTCCGCGCTTGCGGTCAAGGAGCGCTCTGTCACGCTCTTCTTCCTTGTCACGTTCGTTCTCGCCGGCGCATTCGCGTATTTCAAACTGGGTCGCGCCGAAGATCCCAGCCTTACGATTAAGGTGTTTACCGTAACGGCGGCATGGCCGGGCGCCACTGCCCAGCAGATGCAGGACCTGGTAGCGGATCCGCTGGAGAAGCGGATGCAAGAGCTCACATATTACGACCATGTGGATTCCTACACCAGGCCGGGCCTCGCCTTTCTTACCGTCATACTCAAGGACTACGCACCCCCTGATGCTGTTCAAGGAGAGTTCTATCAGGGCCGCAAGAAGATTCAGGATGAGGCGTCCAAGCTGCCCCAAGGAGTCCTGCCGCCCGTCCTCAATGACGAATACAAAGACGTAGTCTTCGCTGTCTACTCGCTGGAAGCGCCAGGACTACCGCCTCGGCTCCTGACCAGAGAAGCGGAAGCCTTGCGCCAGGATCTGTTGCATGTTTCCGGAGTCGAAAAGGTCAATATCTTCGGCGAGCGGCCAGAGAGAATTTTCGTGCAGTTCTCCTATGACCGGATTGCAACTCTCGGAGTCAGCGCGCGCGACATCTTCGATGCTCTAGTCAGGCAAAATGCTGTGACGCCGTCGGGTTCCATCGATACCCAAAGCCAGCAGGTGTACATCCGCCTCGATGGCGCATTCAACGACTTGCAGAAGATTCGAGACACTCCGATTGTCGCCGGCGGAAGAACTCTCAAGCTGTCTGACATTGCGGGCGTGGAACGAGGTTACGAAGACCCTGCTACCTTCCTGGTCCGTCACAATGGTCAACCGGCGCTCATGCTCAATGTTGTGATGCAAGACCGGTTCAACGGCTTGGATCTGGGGAAGTCCCTGGAAGTTGAGCAAAGGAAAATCCAAGCCCATCTTCCCCTCGGGATGAGCTTTGAAAAAGTAATCGATCAGTCTGCAGTGATCAAAGAAGCGGTCGGTGAGTTCCAACAAAAATTCTTTGTTGCGCTTCTCGTGGTAATGATTGTCGGTCTGGTAAGTCTCGGCTGGCGTGTCGGCATCGTGGTCGCCGCCGCGGTTCCCATCACGCTTTCGGCGACCCTCGTCATCATGCTGATGACCGGGAAAGAGTTTGACCGCATTACGCTCGGCGCCCTCATTCTTTCTCTCGGCCTTTTGGTTGACGACGCAATCATCTCGATCGAGTCGATGGTCGTCAAGATCGAAGAAGGTTGGGACCGCATCAAGGCGGCGAGCTATGCGTGGAACCACACGGCTGCGCCGATGCTTGCCGGAACCCTGGTGACGATCATTGGCCTGATGCCCATCGGTTTTGCGCAGTCAGGTGTCGGCGAGTATTGCGGAAACCTGTTCTGGGTTGTGTGCATCGCTCTGCTGACATCATGGGTTGTCGCCGTTACGTTTACTCCATACCTGGGTGTGAAGCTTCTTCCCCGCATCCCCACCACGCAAGGTGGTTACGCAGCCATTTATGAGACGCCAAACTATCAGAGATTCCGCAAGCTAATCATCTGGTCCGCAGAAAACAAGTTCAAGGTGGTTGGCGCTGTCGTTCTCATCTTCTTCGCGTCATTTTTTGCCATGGGATTCGTCAAGCAACAGTTCTTCCCCCGTTCTGACAGGCCGGAGGTACTGCTTGACGTCACGCTGCCGCAGGGTTCCAGTATCGAGACCACCCAAGCCACTGTGATGAAAGTCGAAAAGTGGCTGCGTGCGCAGCCTGAGACAAAGATTGTCAGTTCCTATATAGGCGGCGGTGCGCCGCGCTTCTGGCTTGCCTATAATCCCGATTTGCCGGTTCCAAACTTCGCCAAGATGATCATCTTAACCCCGAATCCGAAGCAGAGAGACCAGCTCATCCTTCGTTTTCGCCAGCAAGTGGCGGCGGGACTCGCCCCGGAAGCACGCCTCCGCGCAAGCCGGTTTGTCTTTGGTCCTTATTCCCCTTGGCCGATTGCCTTCCGCGTTATGGGTCCAGACCCCATTGTGGTGCGAACCATCGCCGATCAGTTGTTGGCAAAGATGCAGGCCAATCCACATGTGCGTCAGGCAAATGAGGACTGGACGGAGCGTGCGCCAGTCTTGCATTTTGTCCTCAATCAGGACAGGCTTCGCCTGATGGGTCTCTCATCGAATGATGTTGGTCAACAGATTCAGTTCCTCACGACAGGAGTCACTGTGACCCAGGTCCGCGAAGACATTCGTGCCGTCGATGTGGTGGTGCGCACCTCAGGACCTAATCGCCTTGATCCCACAAAGCTGCTGAATATGACCTTGAGCAGCAGCGATGGGAGATTGATTCCACTCAGTCAGATCGGAAACGTCGTAATCAAAGAAGAAGATCCGATTCTGAAGCGGCGTGACCGGGTGCCCACGATTACGGTTGAGAGCGATCTCGATGATTCGCTTCAGCCGCCTCAAGTTACAGCCGAGATAGCGAAGACGCTTCAGCCCATCATCGACAAGCTGCCAGACGGATACAGAATCGAAGGGGGCGCCAATGGCGAGGAATCGGGGAAGGCGAACGACGCGCTAGCAAAGGTGTTCCCCATCATGTTCGTTTGCATGCTGGTCGTGATCATCTTTCAGGTACGGTCCCTTTCGGCTCTGACGATGACAATCCTCACAGCTCCTTTAGGGTTGGCGGGGGTTGTTCCCACGCTTCTCCTGTTTCACGTGCCGTTCGGTTTCAACCCGATCCTCGGCCTGATCGCTCTGGCTGGGATATTGATGCGTAACACGCTGATCCTCATCGGGCAAATCAAGACCAACAAGGAAGAAGGACTCGATGATTTTCACGCAGTCGTGGAAGCTACGGTCCAGCGATCACGGCCAGTCGTTCTCACCGCGCTGGCTGCGGTACTCGCGTTCATTCCTCTGACCTTCTCGGTCTTCTGGGGATCGCTCGCCTTCACGCTTATAGGCGGAACTGCCGTCGGGACGGTCCTAACACTCATTTTCTTGCCCGCGCTTTATACCATCTGGTTCCGGATCAAGCCTACCGTTAGAAATCCGCTACTTGAGCAGCAAATTGCCCATTGAGCCAAAGCCCTTCTCGTCAAGCTTTGGGGGACGTTTCGTCTGTCTCCGCCCCCAAGGATTTTGAAAAGGCTAAGAAACTGGCGAAAAGGATCAGTTACCATACTTGTCATTCATAGTTCGATGGAGCTTCAATCCGGATGTCTTTGGATAGTTCCAATCCGTTTACCAAGGCGGCCATTCAAGTCGCCTTCGCTGGGCTTGGGGTCGCACTTGCCGGCCCGCTGGGCGGCGCGCTGGGAGGAGTCATCGGAAACGTTCTCGGTGACGCCGCTGCTGACTTGGTGAAGACCTGCACAGACAAAATTGGTGAAGAAGCCGCCCGAAAACTCGCCGACACCGGAGCTGAATCCCTAATTGAGAGGCTGAAAAAATCCGCCCCCGATTTGCAATCAGCCTATCGTCAGGCCCTTCGGCAGAGCCTATGTGAGATACGAAATCAAAGCGATCCCAGCTTCGAGGAGTGGTTTTCCAATTGGGACGTTTGCCTCAAAACCTCAGTCCCTTTGAATCTCGCTGAAATTCGTGCGGAACAGCTAAACCAAGAAAATCTGGAAAGTCTCTTTCGAAGCACGATGGAGAGGCTCGACGCGCAAGGCAAAGCCATTCAGCAGCGTAGTCAGTCCCTGAATTTGCAAACACGCTCAGCGCCAGACCCCCTCATTGCGAGAATCGTCACCCGCCTTCCTGAGCATTTTAAGGAGAATTTCCGCGCCCTCATTGTCACGGATGAATACAAGATGGCATGGAACCAGGCGGAGCTCGCCTTTCGTGACTATCAAAGGGCTCTGCTGGCACGAATTGACGAGAACACCAGCAAGACCCGCGAGATGGTCGAGGTTCTTTATGCGAAGGCCGTCCACGAAGGGAGAATTGTCGAGCAGAGAATCAGGGAGAAGGACGAAGAGATTGAGCGCCTCACGAGGGAACTTATGAAGATTAAGGAACATATCGCATCCCGATCTTCCGAGCCTCCTGAGGCAGAGTTTGGCAAATTTCTTGAAGAAGGAGATTTCGACAGTGCAGTCCGTCTAAAGTCCAAACAGGTGGAAGAACGCCGCAAACAGGCCGGCGAACTACCAAGAGACCTATTTGAACTTGGTATTCTCTACGAACTGCAGTTCGATTTGAATCGCGCACTTCCCATCTATCGCGAAGCCTGGCGGGGATCTCAAAATCCAGAGTACGGCTACCAATTCGCTTGCACCGCGCGACGGCTTAATCAATTTGACGAGGCTATCGGGGCCTTTGAGAAGCTCCTAACGATCTACAAGGACGAATCGGATCGCGCAAATACTCAGAACTCTCTGGGAGTCGTCTACGAGGAAACTCAGCGCCTCCGTCAGGCAGAACAGAGCTATCAGGCAGCACTCCAAATTTACCGAAAACTCGCTCGCACGAACCCTGGTCTCTATCTGAGCGACGTCGCAATGGTGCTGAACAATCTTGCAGGTTTGTACGTCAAAACTCAACGCGTGCGGCAAGCGGAAAGAGCCCTCCGAGAGGCTCTTGTTTATTGCCGCAAAACGGCAAAAAGCGATCCATACGTGCTATCCGAGGCCGCCACGACACTCAGTAATTTGGGTCGGCTCTACACCAGCACACAACGCGCCAAGCAGGCAGGCGAAGTATTGCGGGAGGCCCTCGATATTCAAACTCTGCTGGCGACGTTGGATCCAAATGCGTACATGCCCGATGTCGCCCGAACGCTGAATAATCTGGGTCTTCTGTACGAACATACGCGGCGGATGGATAAGGCGGAGCAAGCATACCGAGATTCGCTCGACGCCTACCGCACTCTCACCGAGTCTCATCCGGCAGCTTACCGGCGATTCGCCGCAGATGTGTTGAACAACTTGGCAAATATTTATTGCGACATGCACCGCCGGCTGGAAGCGGAGCGGGCATATGAAGAAGCGCTTTCAATCTATCGTGAGCTTTCGGCGGTTGGTCCAGACGTGTACCAGCCATTTGTTGCGACCGTTTTGACCAACTTAGGGCTTCTGTACGCCGAAACAAATCGCATGGATAAGGCGGAAGAGGCATACGCAGAGGCACTCTCCATCCGCCGCACACTCGCCGGCATCAACCCAGACGCCTTCCTGCCTGACGTTGTCGTCACACTGTTCAACCTTGCCGCGCTCTACAACAATACGAAACGCTTCAAAGAGGCCGAGAACGCCGGCCAAGAGGCGGAGACGATTTTAGAACCGTTATGGCGGGAGAATCCCCTAGTCCATGGAGACCAAATGGCTATGATTCTGAGAGGCCGGGCTATCCTCCGAAGAAACAGAGGTGATTCGTACGGCGAGACGTACGCCTTGGCCACGCGCGCTTTAGCAGCCGCCAAGGAGCCAACTCTAAAGAAATCGATGCGGGCTACCGTCGAGCAGCTCAAACAAGATTCTCAGGGGTGAACGCCGAAGCAGGGACGAAACCTATTCCCCTGAGCTGGCTTGCTCCGGATTTTCGCAGCGGCTCAGAACTTCAGGCGCACACCGCATCCGCAGCCAACGGTTAGAA